>Ga0209890_10000616_pt1 | contig 16395 bp, 18 predicted proteins | sample OrgsoiDNA2013049_FD_185799 | JGI IMG/M metagenome (GOLD analysis project Ga0209890, IMG submission 185799) | Permafrost soil microbial communities from the Arctic, to analyse light accelerated degradation of dissolved organic matter (DOM) -... | ecosystem: Environmental > Terrestrial > Soil >...
ATCGCCTTTTGCCAACACCGTCGTCCTGGTCCGCAGACTCCTACACCGAGCCTGGATCCTTACCGCTGGGACACCCGACCCAACCGCCGGCCCTGACCTGTTGGCGCACTCTCTAAGCCTGCGACATCGCCTGGTCGAGGTTCGCGGTGGCCGCCGTGACCCCCCGGTGGTAGCGCTCCTGGCGAGCTGGATCGTCCCCACGCTGCTCAGCCGTCGATCGAGGACATGGGCTGGCCGGCGCAAACCAGATCAGCGGCCGGCCAGCGGGTGCGGGCATCGACGTCCGGCAGTGCCAACGCCGACTCGAGGTGCCCACATGACGGGGAGCTGAAGCAACCAGAGCAGACTGACAACCGTGGACAACGCAGCAACCCCATCTCAGCAGCTCGTTGACTCCGAGGCCATAGCCGGCCAGCAGGCGCACTGGGCCGCCACATTCGAGGCCAACCCCGACATGTACGGCACCGATCCCAGCGCCCCCGGGCTCGCCGCTGCGCAGGCTTTCGCGGCCGCCGGCCATGACAGCGTCCTTGAGCTCGGCGCCGGTCAGGGACGCGACACCCTTTACCTGGCCCGTCGGGGCCTGCACGTGACCGCACTGGACATCGCCCCCGGCACCGTTGAGACCATCTCTGCAAAGGCTCACGCGGCCGGCCTGGCCGACATGGTGAGCGTGGCCCGTCACGACATGCGCGAGCCGTTACCGCTGCCCGAAGCCAGCATCGACGCGTCCTACTCCCACATGCTGTTCTGCATGGCCCTGACCACCGGCGAGCTCGACCGCCTCGCCGGCGAGCTCGCTCGCGTGGTGCGTCGTGGGGGACTGGTTGTCTACACGGCCCGCACCACCGCCGACGCCCACTATGGCGCCGGCACGCCCCGCGGTGAGGACATGTACGAACACGGCGGGTTCATCGTGCACTTCTTCGACCGGGCACTCATCGAGCGCCTTGCCGCCGGTTTCGAGCTCCTCGACGTCACCGACTTCACCGAGGGAGACCTGCCCCGCCGGCTCGCCCGTGTCACTATGCGGGTCCCACTTCGATAGCCCCGTCCCCGGACTTGGTCTCCAACAGGCCGTGGGATACATCTTCGAGGAACTGCTGCGCAAGTTCTCCGAGATGAGCAACGAGACTGCCGGTGAGCATTTCACTGCTCGGGAAGTCATCAGGCTGATGCGGTCCCTGCTCCCGATCCAGGAAGGTGAAGGCGTCCTGCTCGGCCGAAGGGGAGGAGCTCGGCCATGAACCGCCACTGTGCCCCGTGCGTTCTCGCACGCTCGTCGGCCTTGGCCGTCCAGCTCGCGACGATCTGCTCGGACTTCCAGATGGCTGCGTTCGTGACCGTCGACTGGTCCATGCGCAATGAGGCTAGCTGCCGTCACGATTCCCGCCAGATTCGGATGAGCGCCGCATTGGCCATCTGATTGCGCAGTGCCGGTATTCGAGCTCTCATTGACCCAGTGGCCAACGGCCCCTCATGGGTCGGCAAGGCTAACCGACCTGCACAGGCCTGGGGAGTGCCGCCGCGCCCCATGTCTCTACCGAGCTGCTCGGCTGCTTCGACGGCTTGCGACTGCGGTGGCGGGCGTCGCCAGTCATGCCAGAGGCTGACCAGCTCGCAGCGGCCTCTTGCTCGTGCTCGCTAGCAGTGGCCTTCGGCCGATCGTGAGGCCACAACCCAGGACCTAGGTCCCTTGCGGGGCACGTGCGCGGTCCTACAGTTCAAATATGACTGATACAACGAGTCTTGAAGTGACCCAGGCCGCGGGGGCGGAGCCGGTGGTGGTCTTGCAGGCCGTGGCCGATCCGGTGCGCTGGGCAGTGCTGACAATGTTGGTCGAGTCGCCGCGGTGCGTGTGCAAGCTGCAGGAGCAGATCCCGATCGCGGGGAACCTGCTGAGCTACCACCTGAAGATGCTGCGTGAGGCCGGCCTGGTGACCACGAGCCGGCGTGGCCGCTGGGTCGACTACACACTGGCCCCTGACGCGCCGCAGCGGATGCGTGCAGCCCTGCCCGGCGCGCGGGTGGCAGTGACGACATGAGCCTGGCCGAGCGGTTGCACCCGACGACCCCGACCCGCCGGTGGGTGGGCCTGGGCGCGGCGGCGCTGGGGTGGCTGGCCCTGTACGAGGTCAACGCGCCGTTGTGGGACTGGGTGGTCTACGACGTCTTCGGCCTGGCCCCGGCGAGCCGGCTGGGCTCAGGGGTCCACTTCTTCCTCGAGGACTCCATAAAGATCGCCATGCTGCTGGTCGGCGTCATCTTCGCCGTGACGGTGCTGCGCTCGTTCATGAGCGTCGAGCGCACCCGGGCGCTGCTCGGCGGGAAGCGCGAGGGCGCCGGCAACGTGATGGCGGCGGGCCTGGGGGTGGTCACCCCGTTCTGCTCGTGCAGCGCCGTCCCGGCGTTCATCGGCTTCGTCGCCGCCGGGGTCCCGCTCGGGGTCACGTTGAGCTTCCTGGTCGCCAGCCCCCTGGTCAACGAGGTCGCCATCGGCTTGCTGTTCGGGCTGTTCGGGATCGGCCCGACTCTTCTGTACGTGGGCGCCGGCCTGGTCATCGCCATCGTCGCCGGCTTCGTCCTGGGCCGGTTGCGACTGGAACGCTGGGTCGAGCCGTTTGTCTTCGAGACCCGCCTCGGTGGGCAGGTCATCGACCCCGCCGCCGGGTTGAGCTGGGAGGACCGGATCCAGATGGGTGTTGAAGAGGTCGGGCTGATCCTGCGCAAGATCTGGCCCTACCTCCTGGTCGGTATCGCCCTGGGCGCTGCCATCCACGGCTGGGCACCGCAGGACTTCTTCACCCGGTACGCCGGAGCCGGGAACCCCTTCGCGGTGCTGATCGCCGTACTGATCGGCATCCCGCTGTACTCCAACGCAGCCGGCATCATGCCGCTCGTGCAGGCCCTGCATGACAAGGGCCTGCCGATGGGCACCCTGCTCGCCTTCATGATGGCCGTGGTCGCGCTCAGCCTGCCCGAGCTCATCCTGCTGCGCCGCGTCCTGAAGCCGCCGCTCATCGCCACGTTCGTGGCCATCACCGGCGCCGGGATCATCGCCGTGGGCTACCTTTTCAACGCCGTCCTGGCCTGAGACCCTCCCCAGCAACACCATTTGCCACCGAAGGAAGCGATTGCCATGATCATCAAGATCCTCGGCTCCGGCTGCGCCAACTGCGTCAACCTCGAGCGGGTCACCCGCAAAGCCGTCGCCGACCTGGGCATCAACGCCGAGATCGAGAAGGTCACCGACTACGGGGCCATCGCGGCCTACGGCATCATGTCCACCCCCGGGCTCGTCGTGGACGAAGAGGTCGTTCTCGCCGGCCGGGTACCCACAGCCGCCAAGGTGCGCGAGCTACTGGAGTCACTGACCTGCTGATGGACCCGACGGGCTCCCCGTACGTACCGCCCATCCGGGCACCCCGACTGGTGTCGGTTCCATCATCGTCGTAGGACTCGCACAGGGTGCTGCCCACTTCGGGGCAGTCACAAGGCTCACGAGGTGCCAAGCTCCGGCTGGTCACGGGAGCAGCTCCCCTTTGTCGGCGGCAACCCGGCGGGCGGCCCTCGTATCGTCGGCCGGTGGGCAGCCAAGCGCGCTCGCGGGTCGAGCGCTGCGGCCGATGAGGTCGAAGGCCGCCCTGGGCCGGTAGGGCCTCTCACGTGTCACCTGCGCAGCCGGAACGGTAGGAACCGCGGAGTTCGCGCGGCGTAGTCGGGGTATCCCTCGAATCGCTGGGTCAGGCGCGTTTCCTCCCATCGTGCTTTCACGGTGAGCAGCAGGACCAGCACCCCGAGCGCGAGGAGCCGGAAACCACTGCCCGAGGCCACCGTGATCGAGGCCATCGTCAGCAGCAACCCGCTGTAGATGGGGTGCCGCACGAACCGGTAAAGGCCCCCTGTGCGTAGTCGCGCATGGGCGTTCGGCAACGGCGTGGCCGTCAGGCCTCGCCCGAGTCCTGTTGCGCCGATGACCATCACCGCCAGGCCGATGACGGTGGCGACGCTGCAGACGACTGCGAGGGCGGCGGGCACCGGCCAGTTGTGGCCAGTGGGGAGCACCAGGAGAATCCCGATCAGGACGAACTGGCCAGCAACCAGCAGGCGCGCGGTCCGGACGTCAGGATGCGCCGGGAGGTGTTCGTGCGCAGTCGCGTCATCCGCAAGTGGGTTCACCTGGTCGGCTCCTCGCTGCCTGGTCGGCTCGCCAGCCTAGGACGCACGTAGAGCCCGCGCCAACAGGTAGGTCAGTGGAGGTGGTTGCCCGCGCCGTCAACGTGGGTGGCGCGGGCCGAGACAGCGACGTGGCATCAACACTGTCAAAGAGCTTGCTCCAGAGGTGCGGTTCGATTCGTGCGCCGCGGATGCCGAGCTCAGGCCCGGCTGACGGTGAGCGCGCCACCGACGCGTTGTTGCACAAGACTGACTCCACCTAGCTCCTTCCTTTGGCTGTCGGCGCAGACGTGGTTGGCTTGACCGGTACGACCACGTGGACGCGCGAGCAGACGATGGAGGGGCACCACCATGCATGAGCGGAAACTGGGGAGCCAAGGCCTGACTGTCTCAGCCGAGGGACTGGGCTGCATGGGGATGAGCGCGTTCTACGGTGCTTTCGACGACGTCGAATCGACTGCCACCATCGGTCGAGCCCTGGACCTCGGCGTTACCCTGCTGGACACAGCCGACATATACGGCCCGTTCACCAACGAGGTCCTGGTCGGCAAGGTCATCGCTGGCCGCCGTGACGAGGTCGTGCTGGCTACCAAGTTCGGCAACGAGGTCGACCAGAACGGTAAGCGCACTGGTCGGGTCAATGGTCGCCCGGAGTACGTGCGGGCCGCGGCCGAGGCATCTCTGCGGCGCCTGGATGTGGAAGTCATCGACCTCTATTACCAACACCGCGTCGACCCCGACACGCCGATTGAGGAGACCTTCGGTGCGCTCGGCGAGCTGGTCACCGCCGGGAAGGTGAGGCACCTGGGCATCAGCGAGGCGGCGCCGGAGACCATCCGCCGCGCACACGCCACCCACCCGCTGAGCGCCGTGCAGACCGAGTACTCGCTGTTCACCCGCGACGTCGAGGACGACGGCGTGCTGGCCACCGTCCGCGAGCTCGGGATCGGCTTCGTGGCCTACTCACCGCTCGGACGTGGCTTCCTCACAGGCCGGATCCGCAGTATCGCCGACTTCGACGCTGACGACTTCCGGCGCAGCTCGCCCCGCTTCCAGGGTGAGAACTTCGCCAAGAACCTGGCCGTGCTGGACCAGGTTGTCGCCATCGCCGAACGCAAAGGCGTCACGCCCAGCCAACTGGCACTGGCCTGGGTGCTCGCCCAGGGCACCGATATCGTGCCGATCCCGGGCACCCGGCGGATCGTAAACCTGCAGGAGAACGTCGCCGCGCTGGACATCACGCTCAGTGAGGACGACCTCGCCGCCATCGACCGGGTCGCACCAGTCGGGATCGTCGCCGGGGAGCGCTATGCACCCGGTGGCATGCAGGCCGTCCACCGCTGAGGGCCGATCCCCACCGCCGGACCTCGACCAGTGAGGCGAGTTGAGCCGGACGTGCCCGGCTCGACCAGCTCCCAACTTTGCACCCAGATCTACGCTGGCCTCTTCAGCCAGCTTTCGTCGCAGGTGTCGGCCAACCAGGAATCCGCATCTGACCTTTGCCGCAGCGGTCTGCGCTTTGGCGTAGACCGCTCAAGGGCCGTCGTCGTACCCAGCGGCAGACTTGGAACGTTCATGCTGGGCGGCGCTCTGGGGCGCGTGGTTGCTGGAGCGATCGTCCCCAGGCCGTCTGTGTTCAACGTCGGACAGGACGGCCCCCAATCGAGATCCAATGGACGACCGGGCACGGACTAGCTGGCATCGTCCAACCGAAAGCCGACCTTCAGACCGACCTGGAATTGCGCAACGGCGCCATCCGCGATCTGGCCGCGAATCTCCGAGACCTCAAACCATTCCAAGTTCCGCAGTGTCTGGCCGGCGCGCGCAACGCCGTTGCGGATGGCCTGCTGCAGGCTCTCGGGCGAACTCCCCACGATTTCGGTGACGCGATAGGTGTGATCGGACATGGCAGACCTCCGGTTGGGCTGAGAACACCTGGATCGACAATCACACCTGCGCAAGAGGCCCTGCGCAACCCCGGCGACCCGCGCAAGAGCACCCGCCTTGGGGGGCGGCGCACTCATTCACAAGTTCAAGGGCATGAAGGCCCAGCCCCGCAGCAGTCTCCGTTCGCACCAAGGAGCAGCCGCATCCAATGCGTCACCGGTTACAGAACCCTGTGGGATGCCAACGAAGTACGCCTGGACGCCCGACCCGAGCTGTCGCGAGGTGTCCGCGCAGGCTCCCTATCTGGTCGGCTCGCCACCGCCGATGTTAAGTCTGCGCTCGTCAGATTTCGCAGGCACCGCTCGAAGCCCAGATCCCAACCACAAGGCGCCAGACCGCTGCTTGCCGGAGCCGACGGCGACGTGGCCTCGGTCGCACGCGTGTCCAGGTGCGCGTAACCGGGCCGAGGTCGTCCCGCTGATACGCTTCTCGAACGAGACCGGCAAGTGGACGTTCCACTCCCACATCGCAGCCACCAAGGCAGCACGATGGTCCATATCATCGTGGCGGCCGCCAGAAAAGGCGTCCTGACGCCCGGCCCGCGCACTCAGCTCACCGTCGACTACCTCGAGGACAAGCCCCGGCCAATGGACCTGTCACGGCAACCTCATCGACCACCGGCAGGCCCGCACCGCCGGGCAGCGCTCCGGTGAGGTTCGGCGAACGACTGCCCGTCCCCGTGCCACCCCGGGCCGGCAGCAGGGCGACCTCGCGGCTGGCCACCGTGCCTTTCATCGTGGTGGCGGCGGTGGCGCTCAGTGCATGCACTACCAGCGCACCTTCGATGACCCCCAGCGATCACCGGCCGACCCGCGCCACGGCCACCAGCACAGGATGGGTCCGTCCCGGACCTGCGGGCATGCAGGCGTCGTGGGTGCTCGCTGAGAACCAGAAGCCGGGCAACACCGGCTGGCGCATCCGCGGCACCTCCGGCCCGGCGATCGCCGGCTACGCCGACACCACCGCGGCCACCGTCGGCGACACCGTCCGCCTATTCGTGTCCACCACCGGCCGATTTCACGTCGAGGCCTACCGGATGGGTTACTACGGCGGGGATCAGGCCAGGCTGGTCTGGCGCTCGCGCGCACTCACGGGGCGTGCGCAGCCACCCTGCCCGCTCACCCCTGCCGTGAACATGATCTCCTGCCGGTGGGCGGCCTCGCTGAGCGTGTCGATCACCTCGGCCTGGGTGCCCGGTGACTACCTGCTCAAGCTGATCGCCGACCCAGGCCGGCAGAGTTACCTGCCGCTGACCATCTGGAATCCCTCCAGCCATGCCACCTACCTTGTCGACAACAGCGTGTTCACCTGGCAGGCCTGGAACCCCTACGGCGGCTACGACATGTACGGCGGCGCCCCGCCCGGCCAGACCCGCCAGTTCGCCGCCCGCGCGCGGGTGATGTCCTACGACCGCCCCTACGGCTACGGGGACGGGGCCGCCGACTTCCTCGGCAATGAGCTGCCTTTGGTGAGCTTCGTCGAACAGCATGGCCTCGACGTCACCTACTGGACCGACATCACGTTCACAGAGCACCCGAGTCTGATCCTGCGGCACAGGGTCTACCTGTCGCTGGGGCACGCCGAATGCTGGTCGAACCCACAGCGGGCTGCGGCGGTCAGCGGCATCGCGCACGGGGTGAACCTCGTGTTCTTCGCGGCGAGCCCGATCCTGCGCCATGTGCGTGCGGCCCCGGGCCAGGACGGCGCGCCGGACCGGGAGATGGTTGACTACCGCGACGAGCGGGCCGACCCGATCCTTGCCAGCAACCCCCAGGAGGCGACCGGTAACACCTGGGCTGCGCCCCCCGCCAACGCCCCACCGAGCGAAATCACCGCAGACACCTACGGCGGGTACGGCCTCGATGACCCGCTCGTGGTGACCGACGCGTCGGCCTGGCCGTTCGCCGGCACCGGGCTGCGCGACGGGTCGCGGCTCGCCCACCTGGTGCGCTTCGACTTCGACTTCTACGACACCGCCGAGCCCGGGCCACCAAACGTGCAAATACTGGCTCACTCGCCCGTACAGCCCCAGCAGGCCATCGTCGGGGCCACCCACTCGGACATGACCTACTACACCGCCTCAAGCGGAGCCGCGGTGATCGCCACCGGCACGAACGGCTGGATCGGAGCGCTCACCGCCTGCCCCGCCGGCACCCTGGCCTGCCCCGCATCCCTTGTCCAGGCCATCACCGCCAACATCCTGCGCGTCTTCGGACCCGGCCCGGCCGGCCGTGCTCATCCCGCGATCCCGAACTGGCGGCGGTTCTACTGAGCCTGCATCCAGGGGCGCCGTGAGGCGCTGACGACTCGGGTTGAGGTGGGGACCCTGCGCCGCGAGGCGCCTCGGTCTCGTTCAGGAGTCGCTGGCCAGCGGTGACTCGGGACGGCTCACAGCACAGAGCTGACTCCGCAGGGCCACGGCACGGAGAACCTGAGCGGTGGGGCCCTGTCTGTGTCAGCGCGCCGGCTCAGACCTTGGTGAGATGGAGGAGGACCTCGATGGTGCCATGGTTCTGGGTCTGCACGAACCCGAAGCTGGGCTTGTCGATTCCGTAGTCGGCGAAGACGACGGGTATCTGACTGCTGACCGTCAAGGTGGCTGCGCTGCGCACGCAGGTCAGTAAGACGGTCACGTCTTTGGTCGCGCCGTGCAGGGCGAGGGTGCCGTGGGCGTCGATGGTGCGGGTACCGGCTGCTGTCGCGAGCTCGGCGAGGTCGATCGGGGTGAGCAGGGTGAACGTGGCGGTGGGGTACTGCGACGTCTGCATGATCCGCCCCTCGAACTGCCCGTCACGCATGGACTGATCGCTGGCGACCTTGGTCAGGTCGACGGTGATCGCGGCCTTGGTGACCTGTGTGGTGGTTGCGGTGATGCCGCCGGTGACCTCGGTGGTCCGGCCCACGGCAATGTTGTTCTGCCCGTTCAGGACCTCGTTGACGCGATAGCCGGCCTGAGAGCCCTGGCTCACCTGCCAGTTGCCTGCCACGCTTCCAGTTGCCGGCTTCAGCGTCGCGCTCTTGCTCGTACTTGCAGCAAGAGCCACGGGAGCGGGGCCCTCGACGAAGTGGATATAGACGTACGGGCCGGCGACGGCAAGGACGACCACTACCGCGGCCGCGCCCAGGGTCCAGCGGAACGGATGCCGGGGACGTAGGCGCACGACAAACTCCCGATAGGTTGGTGATGCTTGCTGGCTTCAGTATTCGGACGCCGGCTGGGCATTGCCAGTGTGTGACCTGCTATTTCCCTGCCAACCGGACTTCGGACGGCTGCAGGCGTCCAAGTGCTTGCCGGGTGCGCCTCGCCCTCGCCAGTGCGTCACGAGCAAGGCTGAGGGTTTCCTCGTGGGCGTGTCGACGGGGGTCTGCGGGATTTGGGCGCGGGACCCCCGCCTTCGTTTAAGGGTGGACCTGCGCGCTGGGGCTCGTTGAGGTCGTTGGGCAGGCAGGGAGGCCGCGAGCCGATCGATCTCTCGCGGCCCCCTTGCTCGAAGGCGGCTGAACCGGCTCCGATCGGTTCAGCCCTTCTCGACCTTGACGGTGCCACTCATGCCCAGGTAGTCATGCAGCGCGCAGAGGTAGTGGTAGGTGCCTGCCTTGGTAAAGGTGACGGTGAAGCTGGACCCGGGTAGCAGGATTCCGGAGTTCAACTGCTGCCCCGTGAAGTTAGCCGGGTCACCGTAGGGAGCGAAGATGTTCGGCTGCTCCGGGCCGAAGGTGACCGTGTGCGGGGCGGCCATGCCGATGTTCTTGAACGTGATACTGGACCCGATGCGGATGGTCGCGTTGTCGTTGACAAAGCGCATGACCATCGCGGTCCCGTCATCGGCTCCCACGAAGACCAGGTGGCGGGTGGCGTTCTTCTGGGTGTCAGCCCACAGTCGGCGCCCGTCGCGCAGCACGGCCGCTTTCTGAGCCGCGCCTTGGTCGTTGTACTGCCTCTGCGTGAACCGGTAGTGGGTGCCTGCCGGTCGGACGTGAACCAGGCCCTTCATCATCGCTCCGTGTACGAGGCAGTAGTAGGTGAAGTCCCCCGTCACGTCGAACGTCAGCTGGTAGGTGGCATGGGCCGGGAACCCTGACGTGGTCTCGTCAGTCATGACGCCGGAGTTGTAGTAGTGGACACCGTCGTAGTGGCTGCTGCCCTGCGGTAGCAGCTGCATGAGATTGGTCGGGTCGAACGGCTGCGACAGGGGCTGACCGGTGGCCAGGAAGCTGACGGTGTGGATCTCACCGGCCTTGGCAGTCCAGAGGATCTTGTCGCCCTGGTTGATCCATACCGTCCCGGGCAGGAACGCCATGCCCTGGATCGCGTCGCTGCGTGTCTCTTCGCCGACCGCCACCCGCCAAGTCCGCGGTTGCGGGGGAGACGAGGCCGATGCTGAGGCGCTCAGGGCCAACGGCAGCAGAACGGCACAGAGCGCGGCGACCAACAGCCGCGCTCGGTGGGGGAGCAGGTGAATGTCCATATGGTGCCTCCAGGAGTGTTGACGTGCTGAAGTTTGGAATGATCACAATCGCTGAATTGACTTCGCGTTACTGCTCGAGCCCATTGGCTTCCAGCCTCAAGAACCTGCACACCGACGTGGTCTGTACGTGAGCATTCATCGTTGGTACCGGATTCGCGAGCGCTTGCCTGTTGAGCGCAGGTCGAATGATTCCGCCCGTGGCGCACGCTCGTCAACCCTTGAATCGACAATGTCGTCTTCTCTTTTGTTGTCAAGCAATGTGTGTCGATGGCAAGACCGTGGGGGTCGGCCCTCGAAGTCGCAGGCAGCCTGCGGCCCCGTCAACAGTGAATTCGGAAACCACGGCCGGTGGCCCCACCTGCTGAGCCACACCCGGCCGATGGGTGCGGCAACGTTCGGTGAGTTGTCGGCCTTCACCGTAAGGATCGGTCAGCGGGACGTGATTAGCTCGACATGTCGGGCTGAAGTGCGCGGTTGCAGCCCCTCAGGCCTCCCTCCCGGCCTTCGCCGAGGGGACGCCACGGGAGAGTCCTGCCGGAATCGTCAGGACCGAACCCGCAAAGGAGGGCACCGACCAAGAGCTGGTCAACCGCAAGGGGCGGGACTCTTTCCTGGCCACCGCGGAGTCCAACTTGTCCGTTGACAGGCGTGGCCCACAGGCAAACGGCTGAGCCGAGCCCCCTGTCGCCCCGACCAGCCACGGTCTGGAACACAGCCGTTGCCCGGGCTGGTCGTAGTTCGGCGCCCCTGCCCCGCGTGAACCGTTGGGCGTGGTGACTGCCGTGAAGTTAACGTGGCGTGTGCCCATTGTGGTGTTTGCCCTAACCATCCGACCTGGCCGGCTGACCACCATGGCCGCCACCTTGGTCTTGATCCTCTCTGCCTCGGCGTCCTCGGTTTCCTCAGGTACGGTTGCACCGCCTGTCAACGCGTCCCGGGCGCCGGCGCCCGGGACCACCGCGTACGGCAATGACATCTCCTGGCCTCAGTGCCCCAAAGGTGGCGGCGGCTACGGCCTGCCGGGTCCCATGGCCAGTGCATCCTTCGCCGTGCTGGGCCTGACCGACGGCGGCTCGTTCGGCGCCAACCCGTGTTTGGCCGTCCAGGTCTCATCAGTCAAGACCCGCCACCTTTGGGCCAGCGCTTACGCCGTTTCGACCTACCCGACCACTGCACAGCTGGCCGGCTACGGCGGCACCGGAACGCTGCCCGTGCGGCTAGGACGTGTCGGCGCCGCGCAGGCCGCGTTCAACCTCAGCACGATGGCCCGGGTCGGGCTGCGGTCGCCGATGGTCTGGGTCGATGTCGAGCCCAGCACGCGAACGCCGTGGTCAGTAAGGGCCGACAACAACAACGCGGTCATCGACGGCGTCATCGCGCGCTACCGGGCAGGGGGCATACGCGTGGGCATCTACTCCTACGACAAAGCCTGGAGGGCGATCTCGGGCGGCCGAGTCCTGCCGGGCGTGCCCACCTGGGTGCCGGTCGGCCACAAGGGCCGGGCGGTGGCCGCAGCCACCTGCGCCGTGGCGAGCTACGCCGGGAGCAGACCCTGGCTGACCCAGTGGACCGACGGCGTGGGCGACTACGACCTCACCTGCCCGGGAGTCTCCGGGCGGGCCGCAGGCGGCAATCTCCTGACGCCCTACCTGAACGTCGCCTTGGCTAGCGGTTCGCGCGGGGGCGCCGTCGCTGTGCTGCAGCGCCGTCTGGGCGGGCTCAATCCCAGCGGGGAGTTCGGCCCCGCGACACTGGCCCGGGTTGTCGCCTTCCAACGCGCCCGGCACCTGACCGCCAACGGCATCGTGGGCACCGCCGTGTGGCGGGCCCTGGGTGCAGGAACCGGCACTTACACGCCACCGTTGCACGGCTTCATGGGCGTCCTGTTCGCGTCAACCTGAGCAACCACCCATGGCGGCACCGGGCTGTCGCCACCCCCCTGGAGCGAACACTTCACACTGCAGACCTGGAACCGTGCCTGCCCCTTAACTGCTGGATCGGCAACGCCACCGGCATTCCCTCCCCACTCGGGGTGCAACTGCGGACGGTGGATCCGCGTCGCCCGTTCAGCTCTCGAACCGATCACCTGCGGAGGCTTGGGAGCGGTTGCTTACCAGATCCCCTACGCTGAGCCTCTGCCCTTGGCCGAACGTCGCCGACCCGTCGGCCGCGCGTCTCACAGCGTCGGTCCCCGGGCTGGCGGGGTGAGCTGACCGGTCGGGGCTCCCGGTGACCAGGGTCCGGGCGCCTGATGTGACGGTATCGGGCACCGCCGGGCTTGTACGATCACCTCTGGTTCTTCTCCAGGAGCGGTGGTCGCGTGAGTGTTCGGTTCGAGGAGCTCGACTGGAGCCCCACACCGATCGGTGAGGTCAGCCTGCGCAGGCGCCGCGACCCGGTCACCGGCGTCGACATCTTCGAGGTCAAGCTCGGCGACGAGTTCCTCATGTCGAGCCAGTTCACTGTCGCCGAGATCGCAGTGGCTCGGCTCGCACTGGCCCGGCTCCAAGGGTCCGAGCTGGACGTCGTAGTTGGCGGACTGGGGCTTGGCTACACCGCCCAGGCCGTGCTGGTCGACCAGCGAGTGCGCGAACTGGTGGTCGTTGACGCCCTTGAGCCCGTGATCCGCTGGCACCAGCGCGGCCTGGTCCCGGTCGGGCCGATCCTGACCGCAGATCCTCGCTGTCGGTTGGTGCACGCAGATTTCTTCGCGATGACCGACGGGGCGGGGTTCGACCCCGAGGCGCCCGAGCGGGTCTTCGACGCCGTGGTCGTCGACATCGACCACTCGCCCCAGCACCTGCTCGCCGACGGCAGCGCCGGCTTCTACGGCGTGGAAGGGACGCGACGGCTGGCCGGGCATGTGCGCCCAGGCGGCGTCTACACGTTGTGGTCCAACGACCCGCCTGACGACGCCTACCTGGCGGTTTTGTCGGAGGTGTTCGTCGACGTCGCCGCCGAGGTCGTCAGCTTCCCCAACCCGCTTCAAGACCGTGAGGCCACCAACACGGTCTACCTGGCCACCAAGGCGAACTGACGCCTGGTTCAGCCGTTCAGGCGGACTCAGGTGCGGCTCGTGAGTGCCGATCCAGCCGAGCTTGTCGCTGGTGCCATGGCGCAGGCGCACAGTCGGCTGCACCTGGCTCGCCCCGGCGCAAGGAGGCCTGGTGGAACAGACCCTGCCAAACCAGCGCAGCCAGGACGAAGGCCCGAAGGTCTACCTAGGGTTGGGCGGCAACGCAGACACTCGCGGGTTACCGCACATCCAGCCCTTGTGCTCGCCGGCGGGATGACCGTCCCGCATGGCCACCACCAGCGGTACGCCAGGCCAGCCTCATGGCACCTGTCCATGTTGTGCCGCAGCGGGATCCCCGACGGACGGAGGTCTCTTGTCGACTCGGGTGCGTGCGGAGGTGGAGCCTGTGGCGCGAAATCGCTACCGTTGGCTGGTGGACGTCGCCCCTGCTGGTACCGGTCGGCCGCGGCGCGCCGAGCTGCTGGCCTCACTTTCCCTTGCCATCGACCTGGGCCTTGGGCAGCCGCTGGCCGGCGGTTGAGGCTATCCTCGCCGCAGCAGGGCACAGTCGGCCGGCTCGCGGCTCGTGGCCGGCCGGGCTGACGGACCGCGAGGTCGATGTCCTGAGGCTGATCGCGCGTGGCTGTTCCGCCGTCGAGGTGTCCACACAGCTGCACATCGCCCCGAAGACCGCCCGCAACCATGTCGAGCACATTTACGCCAAGCTGAACACCTCCAACCGGACCGGTGCCGCGCTGTTCGCACTAACCAATGGCCTGGTCGGCGTACTTCTGCCCGACTGACCCGCCGATCCTGGCCTTCCCGACGACAAGGATGAGGCACTTGCCCCATGACGTCGCCTCCCTGTTGTCCCAGCATTGGCGGACAGGCGAGTTCGGACCAGCAGGAAGATGATGAATACCAGTCCACGAGCTGAGGCAGAGCGCAGCGAGCACCGCAGCTCTGCCGGTCCCGGCCGGGGTGAGTGTTTCGCCGGCTACGGTGTGATGGGGCTGCCCTTCCGAAGCGGGCACTACCTCACGCTGCGGCGTTTCCCGGCCAACCCGTTCGGTCGGCCCTACTACTCGGTATGGCATCGCGACCCGGACGGGGTCTGGGTCTTCTACACGTACACCCCCACCGAACAGAGCTGCACCCGATACTTCGACGCCGCGATCAGCACGGCATCCATGGTGGACATCTCGGTCACGTGGACGGGACCCTCCCGGCTCGCGGTTGAGGTCGGCACCGTGATCGCGTGGAACATTGAGTTGAGGCCCACCACAGCGACCGCGGTGATGACTGGCGCCGGTCGTCTGATGCCGCCGGTGATGTGGGAGAACCGGGCTGTGCTCGCCGTGATGGGACGGGCCGCGGCTCCGGTGCTACGGGCCGGCCGAGTCCGGCTCAGCGGGACTGCGCCCAATGGTCAGTGGTTCAGGGCGAACCCGCGGCTGCTCTGGAGTGTCGCCGACAGCACGGCTGTCGTCGACGGTGTCAACGTCGGGCCGCCTGGGCCGCTGCCCATGCAGGCGCGTCTGGGCGACTTCTGGCTGCCCCAGCGCGGGATCTTCGCGGTGGGCGAAGCCAGTTTCGAGGAATTCGACCCGAGCCGGCACCAAGCGCCCAGGCCCGCTTCGCGCGGGGCGAAGCGATGACTGCCACACCGGGGCTGGGCAAGGCGGTGGTCAGTTTGAACACCGGGCTCGAGGACGCAAAAACCGTCACCGTCGCTTTGCTGGTGGCGTTCGGAGCCGCCGAACAAGGCCGACCCACCGGCATGTTCCTGACGAAGGAGGCCGTCCGCCTGATCCAGCCGGGATTTGCGGTGGGTTGTGCCTGCGAAGGCTGCCCGGCCCTCACCGACCTGATCGCACGCTGCGACGCTGCGGGCGGGCGCCACCTCTCCTGCCTGGCCACCTCTCCTGCCTGGCCACCCGCCAGGTGGACGCCTCGAACGTACTGCCGAACGCCGAACCCGGCGGTACCGTCCAACTGTGGGAATGGATTGGCTCCGAAGGGGCCACCACATTCTCATGCTGACTACACCAGCTACTCAAGGAATCGCTCCCCAGGAGGTTGTCATGGCCTTTATCCACGGCGTCGCCCAAGATTCGGCGACGGGACTGTTAGCCGAGCTCATGGCTGCCGACCGGCAGTCGTGGGGCTACCTGCCGAACCTCGCCAACACGTTCGGCATCAGGCCAGAGGTCTATCAAGCATGGCGCCAGCTCAATGGCGCCATCCGAGCGACTATGGACCCGCGACGGTACGAGTTGACGACCGTGGCCGCGGCTGTCGCGCTGCGGTCGAGCTACTGCAGTCTGGCGCACGGGCGCGTGCTGGCCCAAGAATTCCTGTCCCAGCAGGAGGTCATCGGCCTCGTCGCCGACCCCGACTCGCCCGCGCTCGCCCCCGTCGACCGGGCCGTGATCTCGCTCGCCCGCAAGATCGTCCGAGGAGCCGCTGACGTGAGCGAGGAGGACATCGTCGCCCTGCGCGACTGCGGCCTCAGCGATGAGGAGATCTTCGACGTGGTCCTGGCCGCTGCGGCCCGCTGCTTCTTCAGCAAGACGCTCGACGCGACCGGGACCTCCCCGGACGCGGCGTTCTCGCAGCTTCCGCCGTCGCTGCGCGACGCGCTCACCGTCGGTAGGCCGATCGATCCCGCCGGCCGAGCCTGACAAGTCGACCCTGACCAAGTCGAGGTCACCGACATCGGCCAGCCGGTTCGAGGTGAACGACTCGACCCAGAACCCGAGGATGGCGGCGCCGAGCAGCCACGCT
>Ga0209890_10000617_pt1 | contig 16369 bp, 14 predicted proteins | sample OrgsoiDNA2013049_FD_185799 | JGI IMG/M metagenome (GOLD analysis project Ga0209890, IMG submission 185799) | Permafrost soil microbial communities from the Arctic, to analyse light accelerated degradation of dissolved organic matter (DOM) -... | ecosystem: Environmental > Terrestrial > Soil >...
CTCGAGGCTCGCTATCCCATGCTGCGCGGCACGATCCGCGATCATGACACGCTCCAGCGGAGAGCGTTCCTGCGCTTCTTCGCCTGCGAGGAAGATCTCTCCCACGAGCCGCCGGACGCTCCTCTGCCCGATGCCGTTGTGTCGGGGAAAGAACCTTTCTTGATTGTCGGGGCTATCGCTGGCGGGTAGCAGCTAATCGTTCCCGGGACGTTCAGCGGGCCATGTCAGCACCATGGCTCCCCACGGTCAACCCAGGACATCGATCTGGTGATCGAAGCAACCGCCACGACGGCGGCGCTACTAAGCGTTCCCGTGCCAGTGCATCTGCCATCCCAGGTAGCGCACCGCCGCCTCGTGTACCGCAGCGGCCGTGGTCGAGAAGTTCGCCGCGACGTGATGCTCGAAACCGTTCTCGCAGATGTAATGCAGCAGCTTCTGCAGTTCGGCAATCTGCACCACACCCACGCCGCCGAACGTATTCAGCGCATCGCTGGTGAATGAGCCTTCACCCACGTACCCGCGAATCACCCCAGCCGTGTCATCCGTCGAGAATCGCGCAAAGCTCATCGCACCGGGCTTCACGCGGCCGACGACCGTGCCGAACGTATTATCCTTGCCGACCGTCCCCGCAATGATCTCCTGGAAATCCATGCGGACATCCTGAAAGAAATGTTTGGGAAGGTTGCTGCAGTGGAAGCATACGGCCTTGTTGGGATCGTCGCCGTAATTGTTGTTCCAGTCGAGCAACGCGCTGGGCGTCTGCGATGCCAGCGCCAGGGCGTGCATGCTCAGCGTTCCGCACACATCCACCTCGCAGGCCGCGGGCAGCAGGTTGTTGCTCATCATGCTCATGATGGTGCAGGGAACCACGCCGAAATATTCTTCCATCGACGTCCAGCACTGCACGGCGCTGACTTTAACGTCGGTCTGCTTCATCCAGTCATCGATCACGAAGCCTAGCTTGGCCATTTTGACCAAAGCAGCATCGGGAACTCCGCTGGTGGTGACGTACTTGCGTATGTCGGCGAGCTTGCCCTGGACTCCGGCATGATCGTCTTTCAGCTTGGCGATGCGGCCGAAGACTTCTGACAGGTCGAGCGTCTCGGTCGAGATGCCGTGGGCCTCCAGGAGTTTCTCGCTGTAGCGCACGGTGTTAAATGCGGTGGGTCGCGCGCCGATGCTGCCCACGCGCAGGTTGCGCATCCCATTGGCAACGCGGCATACGGACGCGAACCATGCCAGGTCGTTCCGGAAGTCCTCTGAGCCAGGACTGACAGTGTGCAGCTTAGTCAGCGAATAGGGAATCCCGTACTGCCTCAGGTTGTTGCACGCCGACATCTTTCCGCAAAAGCTGTCGCGGCGATGCAGGATGGTCATATTCGCCGCATCGTCCGGCGTCGCCTGGACGAGAACGGGAATGTCGAGACGAGCCATGCGCATGGTATCGGCAATCGCGCGCTCATCACCAAAGTTGGGCAGCGACACGATCACTCCATCGAGCCGCTCGCGGTTTTTCTGGAACAGCGCCGCACACCGCTTGGCTTCCTCGTGAGTTTCGACCGCGCCATGCTTGCTGTCTTCGGGACCGAGCACCACGCAATCCATGCCAGCCTTCGCCAGCGCCTGGATCATTTCTTCGCGCCCGGACTTCGCCAACTGATCGGGAAAGAAACCGCGATTCCCGATGATGACGCCCATCGTCATCTTTCTTTCAGCCATGAGAACTGCCTCTTTCTATCATTCCGACAGACTAAGAATTACTCGCCATCCGCGCCCGTTCGCGCGCGGGCGAGAAGCGCAGACTGAAAAACAAGCCCAGAACCAGCAACACTGCGCCCCACCAGACGTTAGCGTGCAAGTTGTAGAGCACAACTTGATGCTCTGGCGGAGACGCCAACTCATAGAGCCCAGTGGCGAAAATGATTGCTCCGTTCACCGCCAGCGACACGCCGATGAAAAACCAAATGGATAACGATCCGCCAGATTTCATGTTCTCTCCCTACCAGAATATGATTTGCAGGATCACAAACGCAATCGCCACCACGACTCCCCAGAAAACCGGGCGGTGGAAAACGGACACCTTTTCCTCGTGCGGAATGGGCGTCAGACCGTAGACCAGGTCAGCCAACTCCGCATCGGTCTTGGGCTTGGTCAACAGACTGACCACGACCGTGACCACAACGCAGATCAACCAGCACCACAGCGCGCGGAACATGTTCTGCGCCTGGTCCTGCGCCTGCGACGACAGGGCTACGTATTTCACCGCGTCCGGATTCACTTTCACCCAGGCATACATGCCGACCGAAGACAGGGTCCCGGCGAACAGTCCCCAGAAGCCGCCGGCAGCAGTCGCCCGTTTCCATAACATGCCGAGGATCACCGTGCCGAACAGCGGAGCGATGAAGAAGCTAAACAGCGCCTGGACGTAGTCCATGATGCTGTGCGCGTTCATCACCAGATACGCCGTTCCGATGCTGACCGCAACGCCGATGATGGTGCACCAGCGACCCATGGTAACTTTCGATTCGTCCGATGCGTTCTTGTTGATCAACGCACCGTAGATGTCGTAAGTCCAGACCGTGGCAAAGGCGCTGACGTTGCCTGCCATCCCTGACATGAACCCGGCAATCAGCGCAGTAATGCCCAGACCCAACAGTCCGGGTCCGCAGTAGCGCGCCAGCATGAGCGGCAGAACTTCGTCGTAGCTGTGCAGGCCGGCCGCTTGTCCCGCATCGGACCAGGCAAGGTCGGCCGGCACCAGGCGCAGCAGACTGCCGGTATGGGGATCGCGCAGCAATGCCAGCCCCAGCAAGCCCGGGAGGATGACGATGAACGGAACCATCATCTTGAAAGCCGCACCGATGATGGGAGCGAGTTTCGCCGAGCGCAGATCTTTCGCGGCCAGAACGCGCTGCACGACCAGAAAGTCCGTCGTCCAGTATCCCATCGAGATGACCGCGCCCAGTCCGAAAACGATGCCGACCCAGTTGATTCCCATGGGATTGTCCGTGAAGGTTCCCAGGGTCGACCAGGCGTGCGTGTATGCACCGGGGTTGGACACGTGCTGTTCCGTGAGATTTACCAGGATTTTTGCCTTTAGCCCACTCCAGCCGCCAGCCTCGATCAATCCCAAGATCGGTATCAGCAATGCACCTGCCCAGATCAAAAAGAACTGCAGCACTTCATTGAAGATGGCGGACCGCAAGCCTCCGAGAGCCACATAAATCGCCACCGTGACCGAGGACACGAGGATGCTGACGTGGATGTTCCATCCGAGGACAACCCTCATCACGACTGCCATGGCGTACATGTTGATGCCGCTCATCAGCACGGTCATGAACGCAAACGAAATCGAAGACACCGTCTGAGTCCCCGCTCCGAAACGGAGTCTGAGATATCCGGGAACCGAGTGAGTCTTGCAGATGTGATAGAACGGCATCATTACCAGAGCCAGGAACAGCATTGCGGGGACGGCGCCAATCCAATACCAATGAGCTGCGAGGATGCCGTATTTATAGGTGTTGCCCGCCCAGCCCATCAGTTCGAGCGAGCCCAGGTTCGCCGACAGGAACGCCAGCCCAGCCACCCACGCCGTCATCTCGCGCCCGGCCATGAAGAAGTCTTCGCCGGTGTTGGCTTGTTCTTTCAGGTACAGGCCGATCGCCAGCACCAGCGCGAAGTAGAAAACGATGATGACCAGGTCGACTGGCGACAGATGCACCAGGGTGGAGGCGGAACTCAGCACCAGCAGAGCAGGATTCATTGCGTTTTTACCTGTCCGTAGTAGGCATTGCGGCCGTGCTTGCGCAGAAAATGCTTGTCATGCAGTTCGCGCGCCAGTGGCCGGGATTCAGCATTGATCGACAGCGTGTGGCACGCCATGCGCGCCACGTATTCCAGAATTACCGCATGGTGAGCAGCTTCTGCCGCGGTCGCACCCCAGCAGAAAGGAGCGTGCCCGGCCACCAGCACCGCGGGGATGGCGTTGGGATCGATCTTTGAATTTGAAAATGTCCGGCAGATCGCCGTGCCGGTTTCCAGTTCGTAATCTCCGTCAATCTCCGATGCGGTAAGCCGCTCAGTGACGGGAATAGGGCCGTGAAAAGAGTCCGCATGCGTGGTGCCGAAGCATGGAATCGGCGTCTCGGCCTGGGCCCACGCCGTGGCAAACTCCGAATGCGTGTGTGCCACTCCGCCGATGGTTGGGAAGTGCTTGTACAACTCCAGGTGGGTCGCCAGATCCGACGAGGGACGCAAGGTTCCGTCAACAATCTTTCCCGTCAGATCGGAAATTACAATCTGCTCCGGCGTGAGCTCATCATAGGGAACACCGCTGGGCTTGATGGCAACCAGCCCCTGACTGCGGTCAATGCCGCTGGCATTGCCAAAGGTATAGAGCACGAGGCCGCGGCGAACCAGTTCCAGGTTCGCTTCCAGCACCTCTTCGCGCAGTGTCTTCAGCAGCATTGGAGGGAGACGAGGGATCTAAAAGCGCTCAAAACGCAACGGACAAAAACCGCGTTTGCGTAAACGTTTACGCAACGGAACATTAAACGGAGCCGCATGCCTTTGTCAAAGACTCCCGGCAAAATTCGGGGTTTCCCCGGTTCTGGTCCACATGGCCGAGCAGCGGTAGGTTTGGTGCCTCGAATTGAGTTACCGTCACAACTGGGTCAAAGAGTGTAAAGGCATGGTAGCTGTTGTAACCAAAGGGTCCGTATCTGCTGGTGGGTGCCTCGCTAGGAGGCATATACATTCAGGCTTACCAGTGCGCATTTCCCAAAGAAGTCGCTGGATTGGTTTTCTCAAATAGTAGCAAACGGATCGGCAGACTGGTAAATGGCAAACCCGGCCTGATTTGGGAACTAACGGAAGAGCAGATACGGTCGACGTTCCCACTCGCTGCGTCCGACAAAGGCCCTGTGCCAACCAGGGAGGACGACCCTTTCGACCGGGTCCCGCGGGATTTGCGGGCCGTGCGTTTGTGGCTCGATATAAAGCTATGGCAAGGGTGGGAACCGACTAAAGAAAAGCCCGATTCCACCTTGTCCTGGCGAAAGGAGTTTCTCGAGGAATTCGCGGAGACAGACGCAAGAAAATATCCGCTTGGGTCACTTCCGGTCGTCGTGATATCGAGCGAACCTAAAGCACCGGAGTCCGAGCTTCATACTCATAACGAAGCAGCTCCGTGTCTCGACTTCCTTAGCTCCAACAACATCCACGTCACTGCGACTGGCAGCGGGCACGAAATTCATCTTTATAAGCCGGACATCGTCATTGAGACATTGGCAAGGACGGTACAGGCAATCCGGGCCAGCACTCCTCTGTCCCGTCCTTAGCATGAGATGTGCGGTGGCTGCTAACTGGCACATCGTTCCTGCCTTTACGGAATTTCGCCTTGCAGTTGACGATAAATCGCGATTACGCTCATCTTCCGACCAGCATCAAACGCTCCATATTTGAAGTGAATAGAAACAAGTCGAAATTTGAGTGAAATGGCTGTTAACAAAATTCGGTGCGTCGCGGAAAAGGGCGAGCATCGTTGCCCGCCCCCACTCCGTTCGAACCAACAGCAGTGACTAACCGTTAGCTTTTCCTATTGGCTTTTCGTGAGCTTGAACACAAGCCCCCCGGGGACCCCGTTGCCGTAAGAGACTGTCCCATAAAGACTCCCTTGGCTGTCCCCGCTGATGCCTTGCGGTTCTCTGCCCTGCGAAGCGTCTGCCGGAAAACTATAGAGGACCGTCTCAATCCCGGTGCTAGGAGACAATTGGTACACTACTCCTTGTCCATTTCCATCACTGCCACCGCCTTCGGCTGTCGTGCCGTACAATAGCCCCTCCGATTCAACTATCTGTCCCGAAGCAATGGCACCATTTGGACAAAGTCCGCTTACTCCGGGGCAAAAATAGTAGCTAAAGTTTTCAGACTCAGAGGTGTTGATCTCATATAGCACGCCGCCGTCAAAATCAGGGCTCTGGGTGCTGCCGGGGCCATAGAAATTTAGGACTGAGTCCCGGACGATGTAGCCAGGGTAACACCCGTCGCAGCTCTCTCCATCGCCAAGGAACGAGTAGAGAACTGTCTCCTTACCTGCGGGAGTCAATTCGAACAAGACGCCGTATGAAGCGTTTATGGGGCCTTGCACTGGGCCTCCATAGACGGTCGTCCCATAGACGTTCCCGAGCGTATCCACGATCAAATTTCCTTCTGGATATTCGCCATCCGTTTGCGAGAAGGCGTGGAGCACCGAAAATGCGCCTTTGTCAGACACCTTAAATACCACTCCGCAACCGTTATTACAGAGGGAGGTACTGCCTCCCTTAACGGTGGTGCCATACAGGTTTCCGGCTGCATCCATGGTGAGAGGCCCAGTCGGCTGTGCGCCTTCGAGTCCGCTGGCGGCGAACTTGTGAAGGATGGAAAACTTGCCTTGGGGAGTGATCTTGAATACGACTCCGAGGCCGAATGCGAAAGTGGAGGATGTGCGTCCGCCGTAGGTCGTTACCCCGTAAAGATTGCCGGCGGCGTCCAGAGTCAAAGGTGCGACGGGGTCCGCGCCATTGGCAAGGGTGGAGAAGTGATGGATGACTGTTTCGTTCCCCCTGGAATTGAGATGCGCCCGCATTCCTCGGCGGTTTTACCGGGCTGGCAGGCTCCGGTCCAGCCGAGGGCGCCGTAGAGATTGCCTGAGGAATCGACGGTGACAGTGCCGACGGGGTTGGCTGCAGTGAAGGTGTGAAGCGTGCTTTCCGTATAAGTCTGGGCGTGTGCAGCCAGAGCAATCGCGACCGTAAGCGCCGCCAGAACGAACAGACGGTTTCGCATGTGTATACTCCTTTGAGTTTTATTTGCTTCGAGGGGGACGCGGGCCCAGCCAAGACGGGGGTAGTCGAGGTGGCAAGAGTATTGGACAAGTTTATCGGCTAGGTCAAAGAAGCGGGAGACCGGTGTTCGTCTGCTATGGCTGGCTGCACGACCGGCAAGAGGCTCGGCTGTTGAAACATCGCCATAGCACTCATCGACCAGAAACTCGGTTCCGACGCGCGCGCCAAAAACGATGCTCACACAAAGTGGGCCTTTCAGCCCGCCGCTCAGGATTGGTAGAACGTGCCTTGGCGCGCCTAGAGTGATTTGTTCTTAACTTTCCAATAAACCGCATAGCGTTCTTGGATCACTTGGTTCAGAGGAACCAGTGTCAGGGGTTGCGGCTGCCCGACCGCATGAAACGTGAGCGGTTGCTTTGAATCGGGTTCGATCCATGCCGCGGGGCGGGCTGCGTCGGCAACAATCTCGGGCACTTTGCTTTGAGTGCCGGACTTGGGACCCATGCCGCTGTACGTCATGTCTTTGGTCACCGGGTCGAAGCGCCCGGCTAACACAAGCGGACCGTACATCGCGGCCTGGATGGTTTCGTCGTCGGGCATGCTGTCGACGTGCAGGCCCATCGGCAGGCTGAGTTCGATCTTGTCGCCGGTTTTCCAGAGGCGATTGAGAGTCAGATAGCTGCTGCGACTCGCAAAAGCCGGTAGCGTGGTTCCATTGATTTTCACGCTGCCACCCTGCGTCCAGTACGGGATACGGAGGTTGATGGCTAGTTGCGCCGGACTCCTGGTGGAGATCGTAATTGTGGTCCCTTGCTCCTCGGGGAAGCGAGTCTCCTGTTTCACGCGCAGGCCCTTCTCCGGCCACTCCAGTTGCGAGTCGATGAAGAGATTCACGTAGAGCGAATCTTCGTCGTGAAAGTAGATGGTGTCGGCCAGCTTGGCATATTCCTCCGATCCGGTTCCGGTGCAGCACCAGAACGCGTCCAGGGGCTTGCCGAAAGTCTTCCAGTATCCCGAGGCGAGGGGCAAGTAGTACATCATGGTGCCATCCTCAGGATTGATGGTGCCGAGCCGGTGGTTGAAGAGCGTGCGCTCGTAGTAGTCCATGAGGCGGGCATCGGGAGACCAGCCGAACAGGTGCCGCGTCAATTTCATCATGTTGTAGGCGCAGCAGCACTCCGTGGTGCTCGGCCCGAGTTCGGTCGAGAGCTTGCCCGGATCGGTATTCCACGACTCGCCATTGCTGGTGCCTCCCGTGCAATAGGAGCGCTCGCTGACCACTTCATTCCAGAAGTATTCGGCGATGTCGCGATAACGGTGTTCGCCCGTGAGCTCGTAATATCGCGCCGCGGCGATCACCTGCGGAATGTGCGTGTTTACGTGCAGGCCTTTGAGTTCGTCGCGATGGGCGGCGAGCGGATCGAAGAATTGCTTCTTGTCGAAGCGCTGCGCGCTTTCGAGGTAGTCCTGCTTGCCGGTCACCGCGTAGAGATTGCAGAGGACTTCGCCCATGCCTCCGAACTCGGTGCCGAGCACGCGCTGCCTGTGTTCGTAGCTGAGGGACTCAGTATAGCGATCGACCCAGGCCGCCATTTTATGGACCATCTCGAGAGCCTGCTCGTTGCCGCAATGCTCGTACATGTCCAGCAGACCGGCCATGATCTTGTGGACGGTGTAGAAGGGAGCCCAGACTTGCTGACGCTCGCGCAGTCGGTCGAAAAACTCCACGGGGAAGGCGCTCAGGTAGCCACTCTTCAACTCGGCCTGGCATTTTCCGAGTCCGGCGACCACGGCGGCAGCGTTGTTCTTCAGGTCTTCATCTCCGCAGGAGGCATACATCAACGCGCACGCAGAAAGATAGTGGCCACCGGCGTAGTGGCCGCGGAGTTCGCAGTCGGGGGCCTCCCATCCTCCGAGCGGCTGCGCTGAGGAGGGAATCCCAGCGGTGACGCGGAAGGTATGGAGGAGGCGGTCGGGAGGCAGCGAGTGCAGATATTGCCGGTCAGCCTCCATCGCGATCTTGCAGGGGCCGTCCCCCAGACGTACTTGCTTCAGGGGAAAAGGGACTGCCTTCCAGGCAACTTTCTCGCGGCTGACCGGCTTGCCATCTTTCTGGGTCGTATTCACGACCGGGTCTTGCCGAGGACTGGCTGCCAAAACTCTGGGAAGAAAGGTCGAACCGGCGGCGCCGGCAACTGCCGTTAGGAAATGTCTGCGAGACAATCGTTCGGAGTGAGCCATCTGTTTCCTCCCTGCCGATGGTAACCCAGTGCAACGTTGATGGATATTGTCTACACTAATCGTCGAATTCGCGAAAGCTCGAACTGACGGCGCCGGCCTTCGCGCCTGATTCAAACAGCATGAGCACCGCAGCCTATGACGTGGTGATCGTTGGCGCCGGGATCGTGGGTGCGGCTTGTGCGGACGAATTTGCGCGGCGCGGCATGCGTGTGGCCGTTGTCGACCGCGATGTGGTCGGAAGCGGCGCCACCGCTGCCGGGATGGGGCACATCGTGGTCATGGACGACTCCGAGGCACAGTTCGCCTTGACCCGCTATTCGCAACAGCTCTGGAAGGCCCTTCGGTTGGAATTGCCTGCCGAGGTCGAATACGAACAGAGTGGAACGATCTGGGTCGCGGCGGACGACGAGGAAATGGCCGAGGTACAGCGGAAGCACTCGTATTATGGGGAGCGCGGAGTCGCGACGACAGTTCTCGCCGCGCAGACGCTGGGGCGCTTTGAGCCCAACCTGCGCTCTGGCATGGCAGGCGGCCTGCTCGTGGCGGAGGACGCGGTGCTCTATCCGCCATGCGCGGCCCGCTTCCTGATCGAGCGCGCCCAGAAATGCGGTGCTGACCTGCGGCTTGGGGCTTCGGTAGCGGAGATCGGACAAGGGCGGGTGCGGCTGTCCGACGGTGTCGAGATCACGGGTACGATGATCGTGAACGCGGCGGGAGCCTGGTCCCCGACGCTCACACCCGGGATCGAGGTCAAGAAGCGCAAAGGTCATCTGGTCATTACCGATCGCTATCCGGGGTTTCTGCGGCATCAACTGGTGGAACTCGGCTACCTGAAGAGCGCGCACTCGGTCACGAGCGATTCGGTGGCGTTTAACGTCCAGCCGCGTCGGACGGGGCAGATTCTGATTGGCTCGTCGCGGCAGTATGGCGCGGAACACAAGGATGTCGACCAATCCATGTTGACGCGCATGCTGCAGCGCGCCCGGGAATATATGCCGGGGCTGGGCCCGATGTCGGCGGTGCGAACATGGACTGGTTTCCGCGCGGCCACCCCCGACCAGTTGCCGCTGATTGGTCCGTGGCCGGGAGACCAGTCTCTGTTTCTGGCGACCGGGCATGAGGGGCTGGGAATCACGACCTCACTGGCAACGGCGAGGATACTGGTCGATCAAGTCAGCGGTGCGAAGCCTGAAATTCCGATAGAGCCGTACTTGCCGTCGCGAACGGCGAAGGAATTTGTCCATGCCTGATTCCGCGCCGGAAGCGTTGACAGTGACCGTGAATGGCTCGCCCGTTGTAGTGTCTTCCGGCGCAACCGTTGCCGTGGCCGTGGCGATTGCCGGGCAGGCTTGCCGTACCTCGGTGCGCGGCGAACCGCGTGGTTCATTGTGCGGAATGGGGATCTGCTTTGAATGCCGCGTGTCGATCAATGGAAGACCGCATTGCCGAAGTTGCCAGATTCTTTGTGAGCCGGGCATGGAAGTGAACACCGATGGTTAAGGATTCGCAGCGGCACTTCGACGTTCTGGTGATCGGTGCGGGCCCGGCTGGCATCGCGGCTGCGGTGCGGGCCGCCGAGTCCTCGCTAAGCGTCGCGCTCGTCGACGATAACCCCCGTTTCGGCGGGCAAATCTGGCGCGGAGAATTTGAAAGCGGACACGACCAGAACGCCGTGCGATGGAGGGATCGGCTGCGAGGTCCTGAGGTCACGAAGCTTTTCGGGAAGAGAGTGTTTCACCAGCCGGAAGCCGGAGTCTTGCTGGCCGAGGGGACCGACGATCTCTGCGAGTTGCGTTATACGAATCTGGTCCTGGCGACGGGGGCGCGGGAACGGTTTCTCCCCTTTCCGGGATGGACCTTGCCGAATGTGATGGGAGCGGGCGGATTGCAGGCGATGGTCAAGTCGGGTCTTCCGATTCGCGGCAAGCGTGTGGTCGTGGCGGGAAGCGGTCCGCTCTTGCTGGCGATTGCAGCATACCTACGCAGGCATGGTGCCGAGATTCCTATCATTTGTGAGCAAGCACCGTGGAGCAGGTTGGTGCGGTTCGGAACTCGGTTAGCGGGCTATCCCCGAAAAATCGCCCAAGCGTTACAGTTGAAGAAAGAACTGGCGGGCGTGCCCTTCGTCGCTAACAGCTGGCCGCTGGCAGCGCACGGCGGGCAGACGCTTGATAGCGTCACGATTCTTCGAAATGGCAAAACAGAAGTGATCCCGTGCGACTATCTGGCTTGCGGATTTCATCTGGTTCCCAACACAGAGCTGCAATCACTGCTGGGCTGCCAAGTCAGCGGCGGCTATGTGCAGGTGGACAACTTCCAGCAAACTTCGGTGCCGCGAGTTTTCTCTGCGGGTGAGCCGACAGGCATCGGAGGCGTCGAATTGGCGCTCGTCGAAGGGCAAATCGCCGGTCTGGCTGCGGCGGGCGTGACGGCCTCGGCGAGAAAACTATTTGGCGAGCGAAGGAGGGCACGGCGCTTCGCGCACCTGCTGGATCGCACATTTCGACTGCGCCCGGAGCTCAGGAGCTTGTCCTCAGCGGAAACGATCGTTTGCCGCTGCGAAGACGTTCCGTATTCTCTTTTACAGGAGCATCGGTCCTGGCGCGCAGCAAAGTTGCAGACGCGTTGCGGAATGGGCCCATGCCAGGGCAGAGTATGTGGGCCGGCGACACAGTTTCTCTTCCAATGGAATCCAGATTCGGTCCGCCCGCCCGTGTTCCCTGCGCGCGTGGAAAGTCTGGCCGGCCTTACAAGAAATGCTGAACTAGAACACAGCCCAATGCCAGGAGGCTCACAATGAACTGGAAGGGCGTCATGCCCGCAATCACTACCTGCTTCAATAGCGACCTCAGCATTGATTTTCACTTCATGGCCGAGCACTGCCGTTGGCTTCTGGACAATGGCTGCACCGGCATCGTTGCCCTCGGGTCGCTTGGGGAAGGCGCGACTTTGATGTACGACGAGAAGTTGGCAATCCTGCGCACCTGCGTCAAAGCGGTTCACGGGCGCGGCCCGGTCGTGGCGGCGATCTCGGCGCTTTCGACTGCTGAGGCCGTGTTGTTGGCGAAAGCCGCTGCGAATCTTGGCTGCGACGGCCTGATGGTTCTGCCTCCGTATGTGTACCAGGGCGACTGGCGCGAGATGAAGACTCACGTCGCGGCGGTGTTCAACGCCACGCCGCTTTCCTGCATGCTCTACAACAATCCTGTGGCTTACGGAACAGATTTCCTTCCCGAGCAGATTCGTGAGCTGGCAACGGAACATGCGAATCTCGCGGCGGTAAAGGAATCGAGCACGGACGTGCGGCGCGTCTCCGCGATCCGCGCCTTGTTGGACCGACGGCTCGAGATCTGTGTGGGCGTGGACGACGCCGTGTTGGAAGCTATCGGAGCCGGAGCAACCGGATGGATCGCTGGTCTCGCGAATGCTCTCCCGCGCGAATCTGTGGAGCTATTTAACTGCGGCATGAACGGAGAGGCCGACAAGGCCTTCGATATTTATCGGTGGTTCCTGCCCTTGCTCCGCATGGATACGGTTCCCAATTTCGTTCAACTCATCAAATTGGTGCAGGCGGAGGTTGGGATCGGGAATTCGCGGGTACGGCCGCCGCGTCTCCAGTTGGCGGGGAATGAACTCGAGAACACAAGAAGAATCATCGGCGACGCTTTGCAGTCGCGCCCCCAGTCGGTGGTCAGCTATGCGTTATCGAACAGAAAATAGATTCGGATATCCATGGAAAAACTCTCAGGTCGTTCGTTGATCGGATTTCGGGAAGGCAGGGGCGGAGACGAGCCCATGTATGCTACAAACCCCGCCACGGGCCAGCGTTTGCAGCCGGGCTTCCTTCCCGCCAGGAGGGAAGAGGTGGACCTCGCAGCCGAGCTCTCCGCAAAGGCTTTCGACGTCTATCAGCGCGTTTCAGGGCATGACCGAGGTGCGTTCCTGCGCGCGATTGCCGCGAAGATCGAGTCAGCTGCGGGCGAAATAATAGAGCGCGCCGCGCAGGAAACAGCGCTGCCTCAAGCGCGGCTGCAGGGCGAAACCGCGCGCACCTGCGCCCAGATACGACTATTTGCGCAAGTCGCGGAAGAGGGATCATGGGTTCAGGCGCGCATCGACCGGCCCGATCCCAATCGCAAGCCCGCCCCCAAACCTGACCTCCGCTCCATGCTCCGGCCGCTAGGCCCTGTGGTGGTGTTCGGCGCCAGCAACTTTCCTTTGGCATTTTCCGTCGCGGGAGGAGATACCGCTTCCGCTTTCGCGAGCGGCAATCCCGTAATCTTCAAAGCGCATCCCGCGCATCCGGGTACGAGTGAGTTGGTGGGACAAGCGATTCAGCAGAGTGTCAGCGAGTGCGGCCTTCCTGAAGGAGTATTTTCCCTTCTGTTCGACGCGGGCCCGTCCGTCGGGACTGAGCTCTTGAAACATCCTCTGGTGAAAGCGGGGGCCTTCACCGGGTCACGGACCGTAGGCAGAATCCTGATGGACGTTGCGGCGTCGCGTCCCGAGCCGATTCCGTTTTATGCGGAGATGAGCAGCACGAATCCCGTATTCATTCTGCCCGGCGCACTGCACGAGCGTAGCGAGAACATTGCCGCCGGACTGCACTCGTCGTTCACCATGGGCGCCGGGCAATTCTGCACCAAGCCAGGCATGGTCTTTGTGCAGCAAGGTTCCGACGCGGCGGCGTTCGCCCAGAAGTTGCGGCAGTTGGTGGCCGAATCGGCTCCGTTCCATCTCCTGACCAAGACCATTCACGCTTCGTATGACTCCGCGATTGCCGCGCGGAAGGCAGACCCGTCGATAAGGCTGGTTGCCGAGGGCCCGCCTGCGGCGAAGGATGTGAGTTTCGCTGTGAGTTTCGCGCTCTTTGAAACCGATGCCGCATCGTTCCTCGGCTCCGAACTGGATAGCGAAATCTTTGGCCCCACAACTCTGCTCGTGCAGCACTCGAGCCACGACCAGGTTCTGTCGATTGCCCGCTCTCTCGAGGGCCACCTGACCGCAACGATCCAAGGAACGGAACAGGATCTGCGCGAGTTTGCGGACCTGATCGCGATTCTGGAGAATAAAGTCGGGCGGCTGGTTTTCAACGGATTTCCAACGGGTGTCGAGGTCACGCACGCCATGGTGCACGGAGGGCCTTATCCGTCCACGTCGGATGGACGCTCCACATCCGTAGGCACCCAGGCAATCTTCCGGTTCGCGCGACCGGTCTGCTATCAGGGGTTTCCTGACAACGCGCTGCCCGCAGAACTGAAAGACTCAAATCCGCTGGGTATTTGGCGAATGCTCGACGGGGAGATGTCGCGACATCCTGGTGCTTGAGCTCAGCGAGCGTGCCCGCAGATCTACGCCCAAGTCCGCAATCCGATGATGCCCCAATACGCGAGATAGGCAGCGGCAATCAGTAGGGCCACGGTAGCAATCATCGAAAACCTGCGAACTCCACGGCGAACAGTTTCAACCGGCGCCCGCCACACGGAGATCGCGCTCCCCAGGGAGGCTAGCCCGAACAGCAGCGTTATTAGGAATATGGCAACAGACCAACCCGTCATATTCCCCAAGCGGTCAATGAGGTCATCGCTGCAGAGGATGAAGACGCCCACAAATGCAACCAGGCTGAGCACCGCGACAAGCGGCCAGAGGCGTATCGCGCGCTCGGCCGGGCGCCGGCGCCTTCTGCTGAGTCCACCAAGAATCCAGAACGGCGCATACAACAGGATCGACAATATCGATAGCACCACAAAGACGGTCGCGAGAATCTGCGTGATCGCCAGCCAAGCCGGAATGCGTTTCATCGCCGTGCCGATCCCAACCTGCAGAAACCGGCCTTCCTCGTTCGGCGACAGCAATACGAACGTCGCCACCGGATCGGGCGCATCTTCCTTCTTCTTGGGAACGTGACGGAATTGCACGCCCGCCACGGGGGCATACGTGTCGTTCCACGCACCCAGTAGGTCGAGACGCAGGTTGCCGTTCTGGATGCGAACCAGAGTGACGCCGACCAGACGCTCCAAAAAGTGCGCCAGTTCGACGCGCGGTGAATCCGGTACATACCAACCGGCGTATTCGGCCGCGGCCGCCGGCAGCGGCGCAACCGCGGGCACCGCGAGTTTCTGCAGTTTGTTCGTTGCGTACGCCCGGATCGCCTTGGCAACTTTGTCGAAGGCATCTCCATTGCCGGTATTAATGCTAAAGAAATAGCCCACGTTGTAATCGGCCATATAAGCCATCTCGGTGAGACCGCCTTCGACGCCTCCGTCGTGCCCGTGATAGACGAAGCCGTCTTCCACATTCCAATAGTTACTCAGGCCATATCCGGATTTCATTCCGTCTCGTGCGGCCCAGGTGCTGGCGGGAATCTCCATGCGATCGACGTCGGATGCAGGAACAATCTGCTTCCCGCTCACTGCCCCACGATTCAGATAGAACTGCACATACGCCGCCATGTCATTCGCGGAAGCATTGATCGACCCGGCGGGACGCAACAGAATGTTCCAGTAGTGATACGGGGTTTTGCCGTCGTTGTGGTAAAGAGTGGTGGCAGTGCCCGGGGACGACTCGAAGTACGTCGCGGTCTTCATCCCGATCGGACGAAATAAATTCTGCTCCACGAAATCTTCGAAGCGCTGACCAGTCAGTTTCTCGACAATGTAGGCGGCCGCCGGTGGGCCGGAGTTGCAGTAGGCCATGCGCGTGCCGGGGCGCCAACGGGAAACGCGCGAGTGGTGGTCGTAATCCAATCCTTCGCGCAGGGACATGCCGGGCGCGTCTTTCGCGTACTCGCGCAGGTGCATATCGTCCCAGCCCGTAGTGTGTTCGAGCAAATTGACGACTCGAATGGGATCCGTCGCTTCCCATCGATTTTCAAACCACAGGTCGGGAACCAGCTTGTGAACGGGATCGTCCAAGGACACCTTCCCTTGATCGGCCAGCATCAGGATCGACAGGGAAGTAAACGCCTTCGACGTTGACCCAATGCGGAACAGAGTATCCGCAGTGGTGGGGCGAGAGCTGGCCACGTCCGCCGTGCCCAATCCGGCGACCCACTCCGGTCCATCGCGATGCACAATGGCCACCGACACTCCCGGCGTGTGCTTGTCCTTGAGGATTTTCTCCAGTTGCTGCTTCAGTTCGTCGATGGATTGGGCGGGCTTCGGTTTCTCGTCTTTCTTGTCGGCTTTGTCCGCAGCCAAGCCAAAGGGAGTGAGCACCGCCAGAAGTACGACTGGAATCATCCATTTCATGATGTGGATTTCTCCTCGACCGGGAATCGTTTCGGCAGTTTAATGCTCGGC
>Ga0209890_10000619_pt1 | contig 16316 bp, 12 predicted proteins | sample OrgsoiDNA2013049_FD_185799 | JGI IMG/M metagenome (GOLD analysis project Ga0209890, IMG submission 185799) | Permafrost soil microbial communities from the Arctic, to analyse light accelerated degradation of dissolved organic matter (DOM) -... | ecosystem: Environmental > Terrestrial > Soil >...
CGGCGAACTCACCAACCGTCGAACAGCTGACCGGTACGGGCGTGGCTCAGGGCTCCCATGACGTCGGTCTTTCCTGGAATCCAGGAGATGGGAACGCGGTGGGATATAACGTGTACCGCGGCACCGCCAGTGGAGGCCCCTACCAGGAGATCAATACCGCGTTGGATGCCTCGACCAACTACACTGACTCTACGGTTGTCTCCGGGTCGACCTACTATTACGCCACCACCGAGGTCAACGCCCAAGGTCAGGAAAGCGCCTATTCAAATGTCGTGAAGGCAGTGATTCCGAGCCCGTAGCCGTCGAAACCCAGCGCAGGTACAGGCAACAACACCAATCACCGCATTGACCGATGCGGTACCCTGGCGGGGCTCCCCACAACACTGGTCTATAATCCTTGACAGGGTTCTCCCTAAACCGATGCATTTTTCTTCCGTCCTCCTTTTGTTTGTCGGCGGCGAAATCGTTGATCTCGTCCTTCAGACCGGTCCGGTTGCCAAGACCGTGCTTCTGCTGCTCATTGCGTTCAGCGTGCTCTCCTGGGCCGTAATCCTTTCCAAGTGGCGGCTAATTCACCGCGCGCGCGTTCAGAGCGGCCGCTTCATCCGCGTCTTCCGCAAGACGCAGCGCATGCAAGACATTGTCTCGGTTGCCGAACAGTTCCGTCCCAGCCCGCTGGTGGGAGTGTTTGAAGGCGCGGTCGACGAGTTCAAACGACAGATGGGAACAACGGGCGGCATCCACAACCCCCTGGCCATTCAGCGCGCCATGCAGATCGCATCTTCCGAGGAGATTACCCGCCTCGAACGCAACGTCCCGTGGCTCGCGATTACGGGTGCCGTTACGCCGTTCATTGGACTGTTCGGTACCGTCTGGGGAATCATCGACGCATTCCACGGACTGGGCACGGCTGGCGCAGCTACTCTGCGCGCGGTCGCTCCTGGAATTTCTGAAGCTCTGGTTACCACCGCCGCCGGCCTAGCTGCGGCAATTCCCGCGGTGATCGCCTACAACCTCATCATCGGCTCAATTCGTGAGATGGCTTCGCGCAACGATGACTTCACCCTGGAAATGCTCAACCTAGTTGAGCGACAGACGGTCGAGCGCCAGCAGTCCCTCCAAGTCACCGAGACGAGGCGCTGATGGCCTTCACCTCCGCGAACGGACGCACCCAGACCGCGCTCGCCGACATTAACGTCACGCCCCTGGTGGATGTCGTCCTCGTGCTGCTCATTATTTTCATGGTGACCGCACCGGTGCTGCAATCCGGGATCGAAGTCAACGTGCCGCACACCCGCACGGTCAAAGAGATCACCGAAGAGCGCCTCGTGATCAGCATCAACAAATCGCAAAAAGTGTTTCTCGGCAACGATCCCATCAACATCAACCAGATCGCAGCGCGCCTTAAGCAGAAGATTCGCGATCCACAACACCAGGCGATTTATTTGCGTTCCGACGAAGATGTTCCGTTTGGCGCCTTCGCCACCGTCATGGACGCCATCAAGCAGTCAGGCATCAGCAACGTGAGCATCGTTACCCAGCCAATGGATACCCATGGCGGCCATCACTGATATCAATATCTATTCTGAACACGGCCAGTTGCGCCGGCCTCTGGTCTGGTCGCTCGGATTGCATCTGGCGTTCGCGGCGCTCGTCGTCTTCTATGCCATGTTTATTCACGGCTTTCGTGGCAACGCATGGGGCAGCGGTGGCGGCGGCGATGCCATGGGAGCCACCCTCGTGAGCGCGATTCCCTTGCCCGCCAATCCCGCGGAGACAACGAATGTGCTGGCTACGGAATCCAAGGGACTTTCCAAGTCGCAGCCCGCCGTGCAGGAGAAGGAACCGGAAGCGATTCCAATTCCCGACAAGAATACGAAGACCAGAATTAAACCCGCGCCGCCGAGCGCGACTCAGCGCAAGGCGCAGCCGGAACCACCGGAGTCGAATCAGATTCCATACGGCGAGGGTGGTCCAGTCAGCGGCCCGTACACCATGAGCGCGGGCGGCGCGAAAGGCGGATTTGGATTCACCGGAAGCGGCGGCGATTTCGGCAGCCAGTTTTCGTGGTACGTCCAAGCCGTGCAGCGGAAAGTCACCGAGAACTGGCTGAAGTATGAAGTTGATCCGCGCGTCTCGGAAGCAAAGCGGGTATATCTGACGTTCGATATCGCACGCGACGGACACCCGGCGAATGTTCAGATCGAGCAATCAAGCGGCGTGCCGTCGCTCGACCTTTCGGCCAAGCGAGCGCTCGAACGCATTGATTCTTTCGGCCCGCTGCCGCCGGAGTATTCCGGCAGCAAAGTGTCGGTAGAGTTTTGGTTCGATTATAAAAGGTAGAGGGAGCACAAATTGAGTAACTCGGCTTGCCGCATCCGCCATCGTGCTTTGATCGTCCTTGCCTCATTGCTGCTGTTGGCGGCCACCAGTTTCGCGCAGGACTGGATTCGCACCGGCACCGGGCTGGGCGTTGAGCGAGTACGCCTCGCCGCATCCGACTTCAAGCCATCGACAACAGACACCAAGAACACCGATCTGCTGAAGACTTTCAACGACACGCTCTGGAACGACCTCGATAACGCCGGCATCTTCGATTTAGTCTCGAAAAGCTTTTACCCGCTGCAGGTGCCTGGGCAACCATCCGAGGTCAGCTTCAAAGACTGGAACTCCCCGCCGCCGAACACTTCCATGCTCGTCTTCGGCAACCTGGGCGCCGCCGCCGGAAAAGTCACTGTGCAGGGCTGGCTCTACGACGTGAAGAATGAAAAGTCGCCGCAGGTCCTCGGCAAACAGTACACCGACAACGCGACCACGGACGCGGTGCGCGTGATCGCACACAGGTTTGCCGACGAAATCATCTTTCGCCTCGGCGGAGGCGTAGCCGGAATCGCCGAAAGCAAGCTCTATTTCGTCAGCGAGCGCAGCGGCCACAAAGAAATCTGGGTGATGGACTACGACGGCGCCAACCAACAGCAGGTCACGCACCTCGGAAGCATCTCTCTTTCGCCACGTATCTCGCCCGATGGATCGCGGCTGGCGTTCAGCTCCATTAGCAAAGGCGGCTGGGAAATTTTGATGTACTCCTTCGATCTCAATCGCATGGTCAGCTTCGCTCGCTTTGGAGGCATGAATCTTTCGCCTTCATGGTCGCCGGAAGGCAAAATCGCGTTCTCGTCCTCGCGCAACGGCTACCCAAATATTTTCGTTGTCGACGGCTCCGGCGGAAATTCGCGCCGCCTGACCAACGATCAGGGGCCGGACGTTTCGCCGGCATGGAATCGCAAGACCGGCTCCCAGATCGCTTTCGTGAGCGGACGCACCGGCCTGCCGCAGATCTATACCATGGAAGCGGATGGCACTAACCTGCAGCGTGTCACTGATCAGGGCTACGCGGTTTCCCCCAATTGGTCACCCAACGGTCAGTTCCTGACTTTCTCCTGGATGCGTAAGTACGGGCCGGGAGAGCCTGGTTCCAACGATCTTTATTTGATGGATATCGCCAGCAAGCAGTGGGTACAGCTCACGCACGACGCGGGGCGCAACGATTTTCCCTGCTGGTCGCCGGATGGACGGCACATTGTGTTTCAGTCCCACCGCTCGGGCAGCGACCAGATATGGACCATGCTGGCGGACGGCACCAATGTGAAGCAGTTGACTTTTAAGGGAAACAACACGCAGCCCAACTGGAGTTGGAAGTAGAGTAATTCTAAAGACTTGGTTTTGAGAACAAGCACGGCTTTACGGCCGGCCTAGAGTGCGCCCTGCCGTGAATCTGCCAATTGCACGCCACAACGCGGGCGCACAAAGAATCAGGAGGCATCAAGTGAAGCACGCAACAGCAACAACACTCACCATGTCGAGATGGGGCACTCTAGTATTCGCACTCGGCACCATCATATTCCTGTCCGCATGCGGGAAGCATAAGCTCCCTCCCCCGCCACCGCCGCCGCCACCCAATGCAACAGCTCCCACGGCCTCGTTGTCGGCGAATCCAAATACTGTTGACAAGGGGCAATCAACGACGCTGACCTGGCAGACCACAAACGCGACCGACGTCAGCATTGACGGCATCGGTGCGGTGGAAACGAGTGGCTCGCGTCAGGTGACTCCAACGGACTCGATGACCTACCATCTCATCGCCAAGGGTGCCGGCGGAAACCAGGACGCCACCGCTCGCGTGACCGTTAACGCAGCGCCAGCGCCGCCGTCGACCACTTCAAACGCGACGGAAGAGGAACTGTTCTCTCAGAACGTAAAAGACATTTACTTCGACTACGACAAGTACGATGTGCGCGCGGCCGATCAACACTCATTGCAGGGCGATGCGCAGTTCCTGCAGCAGCATGCCAATATCCACATCACAGTCGAGGGACACTCCGACGAGCGCGGCTCGACGGAATACAACCTGGCTCTCGGCACCAGCCGCGCCGATGCCGTCAAGAATGCGCTCATACAGGCTGGAGTGAGCGGCGACCGCATCAAAACCATCAGCTACGGCAAAGAGAAACCGTTCTGCACCGAGTCGAACGAGAGTTGCTGGCAGCAAAACCGCCGCGGCCACTTCGTTTACGAAAAGTAAGCATTGAGGGCGGCTGCGGCCGCCCTTGATTTCTCAGGTTGTGTCCGCTGGACGCCCAGCGAGTTCTTGACATCCAATAGGTTAACTATGAAATCCAATCGTATTCAGCTCGCTCTCACCCTGCTCCTGACGCTGTTCCTCACCATCTGGATCGCTCCTGCCTACGGCGCCAGTAAGGAAATCATCGAACTGCAAACCCAGGTCGGCCAGTTGCAGCAGCAGATGACCCAGATGAAGCAATCCTTTGACGAGCGCATGGGCGTCATGAAAAATCTTCTGGAGCAGAACACCGACGCTGCAAACAAAGTGACCACGGCGATCAACGGCCTGCAAGCTTCCATCAACAAACAACAGCAGGATCGCGCCGGACAGGTCGACCAGATCTCGGGCCAGATTCAGGCGCTGAACGATACCATGGACGAGCTGAAGGTCCGCCTGGCCAAGCTCAGCAAGCAGTTCGAGGACATGCAGACGGCGCAGCAGTCCATGGCCGCACAGCAGGCGCAAGCGCAGCAGCAGGCCCAGGCGATCGCTCAGGCTCCTCCGCCCGACGTGGTCTACAACAACGCCCTGCGTGACTATAACGGCGGTAAAAACGATCTGGCGACCCAAGAATTCAACGACTACATCAAGTTCTACCCGAACACCGACCTGGCGGGGAACGCATATTTCTATTTAGCTGAAATTCAGTTCAAGGCCGGCGAGTTCGCGAAAGCAGTCGCGAATTATGATCTCGTCCTGCAGAATTTCCCCAGCGGAAACAAGGCTGCCGGCGCGCAGCTCAAGAAGGGATTTGCGCTTCTCGAACTGGGAAAAGAAGACGAGGGCACGCAGGAATTGAAGCACGTCATCCAGCGCTACCCACGCACAAACGAAGCCACGCAAGCGCGCGAAAGACTGCGAAAAGCGGGAGCGGCCCCAAAAAGCCGCTAGCTTACCGAGTTGTGTGGAGCGGACACTCTTGTCCGCTGCCGTTGCTTTTGCCGTTGCTCTGGCGCACGCTTTTCATGGACAGGAGTGTCCGCGCCACACGCTACGGCCGTCGCTCGGTATTCGGTACCACCACTCCGCCTTCAATCTTCGGGATACCGAAGTGCCCACCCAGATGAGAAAGGTCGAGCGGGCTGATGGAGCCGGAAACCACGATGAAGTTAACTTCGTTCGACCGGGCTACGAGAATCGCGATGTTACTGATCGCGTTATTGTCCAGGCTGATCCAGAGATCGCTCTCCCCCGCCCCTCCATCTTTCTCATGATTGTTTACCAGCTGTTTCCAGCCCGCCGCGCGGTAGTCCTCTTTCACGGAACTCAAAACCGCAGGGTCAAACATCCAGGCTCCCGGAAAATGGTAGCGATGGACTGAAACCCCACTTACGCCCGCAATCACGCGGCGCAGATCATCGTTGTCAGGGTCCAGTTTGGAAGCAAATACCAGCATGGAGTGGTCTAGCGTGAACTCGGTTTTCGAGGACGCGCTTTGCCGCAAAGCCTCGATACCCTGAGGAATCCACCCAGGCTGCTGTTGCGCCTCGGTCAATCTGGCTGCAGAAATACTGATCAAGACTAAGAAAACAATGCGGGACAACCTCATAGAGCGCGCCTCAATATTTTTGAAGAAGGGTTCGAAGGGATCCTGTCCTAACCCGTGAGCCAGAACCCCCAGGCTAATAAGAACCCGGCACGTGGAAATTAGTTGCACATCCCGCAAGATTCCGGCACGCCCTCAACCGTGTCGGTCGCAATCGCCTGCTCGACCGCCTCGCCGCTGGGCCGTGCAAGTCCAAGCCAAACTGCACGAACTATTGCCCCCTCCTCGGAGCTGGTAGCACTGTAAAACTCCTCTCCCTGGCGAGCCGCTTTGGGCCAATTGCGTAGTCGCGTTTTTCCTCAACCATCGGCTGAGCAGCCCTATAAACAACCATATTTTTCGCATGTTCTTAAACATTGCTAACTTAATACTCGAAGTAGCGATTGGCCCTCTCCGCAGTTACTCATGTCCACTTGGGCAGGCATGCGGTGGGTATCTGGGCTTGTACTTCTCTGCCCTAATGGCACTTGTTAAAGGAATAAGGCATCAGCCACTCTGTCTGTGGCAAGCGAAAGCTTCCCGTCCCCTGTCGAGTTCTTGTACGAAAACGCTCGCCGGTGCAAAACGATTGTTCGGACGTAAGCCCTTCCCGGAGAAAGCCAATGCGTAGAAGCATTCTGTTTCGGATCCTATTGAGCGGCTTGCTCGTTATGGCCGTTCTTTCCCTTTCAGCTCCAGCCAACGCCTATAGTGGTGGTATATCGGGTTTCTCAGGCAAGAACGGGCCCACCTGTACCCAATGTCACAGCACGGGTACGTCGCCCACGGTCACGCTTACCGGTCCCACCTCGGTCGCATCCGGCTCCACCAACTCTTACACCCTGACTGTCACCGGCACTGGGAACGGCGGCTTGGATGTCGCCGCTACCGCCGGGACATTCACTGCCGGAACCGGCACCCAAGTGATGGGCGGCGAGATCACGCAAAGCTCACCCAGCAGCAGCCATAGCTGGATGTTCAGCTGGACAGCTCCGACTGTCACCAGCACCACGACCGAAACCGTTTACGCGGCTGCCATTGATGGCAAGAACGGAGGCACCGGGACCGTGATCATGAACGCCACGGTATCCGCTTCTTCGAATCCGTCGATCACGCTCAATCCCACGTCCCTGAACTTCTCATACACCATAGGCGGTTCAACTCCAGGAGCGCAGTCGATCGGCGTGACCTCGAGTGGCACCGCCCTCAGTTACACGATCGCAGCCGCGGGTGGTAGCTGGTTGTCAGCATCCGGAGGTGGCAACACGCCGGGCAACATCAGCGCTTCGGTGAACCCGGCCAACCTGACCGCCGGAACCTACAACGGGACCGTGACCGTCACCGCATCCGGCGCTTCCAACAGCCCGCAAACGGTACCGGTAGTACTGACTGTAACGTCGACTTCAGGTGCAACATTGCAAATCAGCCCCAGTTTCCTCGACTTCAACTTCACGATTGGTGGATCGAATCCAAACGCACAATCGATCACCGTCAACTCCAGTGGAACCGCGTTGAATTTCACGGCGGCATCCTCGGGCGGAAGCTGGTTGTCGGCCTCAGGTAGCGGCACCACGCCGGGCAAGTTCAGCGCCTCGGTAAATCCGGCGGGCTTGAGTGCCGGAACCTACAAAGGGACGGTCACGATTACCTCGCCGGGCGCCTCCAACAGCCCGCAGACCGTACCTGTCATCTTGATCGTAGGCTCTTCGAGTAGCGGCACAATAGCGGTTCACCCCGCGCGCTTGGTGTTCTATGCCGAGTCAGGCGATCCGGCGCCGCAGACGATCACAGTCAACAGCAGTGGTTCACCGCTGAGCTTCACTACGGAAGCCTTCGGCGGCTCATGGGTCGCGGTGACGCCGTCGGGTGGAACCACACCCGGGCACGTCAGCGTATCGGCCTATACGGCTGGACTGCCTCCAGGCACGTACTCGTGCGTGGTGCAGATCAAGGGCGGCACTTCGACACGCAACGTGGAAGTCGTGCTCGTCCTCGGCGGACGGCAGGGAGGAGGAGGCGGAACCAACAATGCCGAAGACTCGCAGCTTCAGCCGTTCATGTTTGACCCCGGTGCCCGCAACTCCGTCAGTGCCGGCTTGCAAAGCGGCGCTGGGATAACAACGCACGGCAGCACTGGCAAGCTGTCTCAAAGCTTGAAGCTGACCAAGGACATTTCTGGTCCGCCGACGGCCCTTGCAGGCGCCATGATCAATGGTGCTGCCGGGTCCACCATAAGCCAGCTTGCATACGACCTGCAGGCCGGCAGTGAGTGCAGTGCGAGCGCACCGCAGTTCGTGATCGTCACGAACGACAACGTTGTTCACCATGCGGGCTGTTCCCACGGGATCGTGAAGAACGCGGCGACAGCTGGATGGAAGCGGGTAAGCTTCGATCCTGACGACGCCTCGCAAGTCACTCCGGCGATCCCGCCAGGAACGGTGGTGCAAACCGTCGCTCTGGTCATGGATGAGGTAGCCAGCAACGGAACCGCCGTTCTAGCTAACATCGCACTCAACGACACGTCCAACGAAACGTCCGAAGACAGGGACTAACCATTCCCTGATCGGACAAACACGTCAAACGGGCGATTACACCGGCGATCGAGACAGTCGCTGGCGTAATCGTCTGGTTGCTTCAGTCATAGCCTTGTTAAGAATGGGATTTCGTTCGCTAACCAGAACCTATCCGCAGAACCAGCCGAGAGCGCAGAGGAAATTGGGCGAACATTCCTTTGCGCCCTCGGCGCCTCTGCGGTGAATCGGTTTGAGGTTTATTTCGCGTCCGCCGCGGCCATCTTCTCCGCTGTCACCCCGCTAGGCCGTAGCGTGACCCAGTCGGTTTGCACGCGATCCCATCCCTGAATCAGGAAGCCGTACGATTCGAACAAATGACGGATCTGCGGGCGCTGCCAGCCGGCAATCTCTTCGAGAATCGGCACCAGGGTTGGAAGAGCGTTGTCGCTCAGCACGGTCCGCTTCGCGATCTGCGCTACCAGCTTCGATTCCGACACGGCAATGGTGAAGCCATCGCGCCGGTTCACGTGCAGCATGACGTGAATGTCGGAATTGCCGTCGCCAACATAGACAATATGATCCGCCGGAACGCCGAGTTGTTCTTCGAGTTGATCCAGCCGCGTGACTTTTCCATAGCCGGCCGTGGCCCGCACCAGGCTCTCAATCTCGCCCGAGGCCTTGTACTTGAACTCGGTGCCGAAGATGTGGTCCTGCGGCACGATCCCCTCCAGCGCCGACTGGATCACTTCCACCGGCGACGCGGAGATCACGTAGAAATCAAAGTGGAATCCGTCGATCCGCCGGTCGAGTATCTCGTAAACCTGCTTGATGTTTTCCTTCAGGCGAATGCGCTTGCCCGCCTCGATCAAGTCATCCCGCCGGACGCGCGAACGAAACTCGGGATCATGCAAGAGCAGATAAGAAAGCTCGGCGCCTTGCTGAACCAGGTTCAGCTTCGCCATGCCTTTGGCCTTGCGCTCGAATTCCTCAACAGAAATGCCGAGCAACTCGCTCAGTACGTAACCGGTATCGTTGAAGGTCAACGTCTGATCGAAATCGCTGGCAAAAAGGTAGTGTTTCCTATGTTTACTGACCATGTTCTATTTTAGATTCAAGATCAGGTTAATCGACTATTAAATTTACCTATCGTAACCATTACAACAACTTGCGCGTGGGGATGAACTGTTCAGATGCGACAAGCAGATGGACGGGCAAACGACGGTCGTTGCCGCTTGCCAGCTTTCGGCGTAGCCTTATCCTGTAATCATTCTTTGTGACGCACGCACATCGAAAGGCCTGCCATGCCGAAAAGTGTCAGCGACCATCTCAAAAATGATGCCGACCGTGGCAAGGGTTCCCAGGAACCCGACGACCGCACACAAAGCGGCAACAACTCCATGAAGGACCAGCTCAGCCACCGCAACCCTGACCCCATGCAGGATGGCGCCGATAGCGATTTCCCGGAGCCAGGTCACAGCCCCGAGCACTCCTTCGAGGGAGAGTTCAAGAAAACGGGTTAACCGCGTGTGGCCCGAAGTTCATATCCCCGCTCGCCTTCAGATGGGCTGGAAGCGCATACGTACAAACGTGTCTCCAAACGCTGAATTTCAGCTCTCGTCCCGCTATCGACTGCTCCTAGGTTTGAGCCTTGCCGCCCGGAGGAAATCTTGACCACGAGGCAGTACTTGCCCTCTCATCGCGCATCTCATTGACACAAGAGGAACTCTTACAAGTTGCGAAAAAACGTGATGCCCGCCTGCGATACACTAGACGCAAAGCAAATGATTGATCTGGGGCGCGGATTCGAATGAACCGTGTTAGTGCTGGGTACCGGTCGCTGTTATCCGTGCACCGCGCAGCGAGCGCTGTCGCGCTTCTGATGGTGATCGCAATATTCGGCGTCCCGGACTCTTTTGCGGAAGCCAATTCGCGCGCTTGGGTGATCAACCTCTCGGTAATCGATGAAAAGAACCTGCCGGTGCCCGACGCGACAATCGAAGTCCAGATCGGCGACAAGCGCAAGGGTGCCGCCAGCACCGATGCCTCCGGTAAGGCGGCCGTTACGGTCAACGCCCCAGGAACCTATTCGCTGACCATTCAAAAGAAGGGCTACCTGCCCAGCCAGACCACTTTGCAGATCAGCGAAGGCAATGCTGTTCCAGACATCGACGTCGTGCTCAGCAGTGCGGCACAGAACCAGCAAACCGTGGAAGTGAAGGGTGAGGCGTCCAACCCTGTAACCGAAGCCTCAGCCGCCCCCGCAACTCTGGCTCCCGCAAAGGCCGCCGACAGTGCATTACGCCCCGCGACTGTGGCCGACGCTCTGCCGCTGGTGCCTGGAATCGTGCGCGCTCCCGACGGCAGCGTCCGCATTGCCGGTTTTGGTGAAGACCATAGCGCGCTGTTGGTCAATTCTGTGGACGTGACCGACCCCGCCACCGGCACTTTTGGACTCAGCGTTCCCATCGACAGCGTGCAAACCATCGAAGTTTCCGAGATGCCGTACCTCGCCGAATATGGGCGCTTCACCGCGGGTGTCGTGGCGGCGGAGACCAGGCGCGGAGGCGAGAAGTGGGCCTACAGTCTGAATGATCCCTTGCCCGATTTTTTTATTCGCAGCGGACACATTGACGGGGTACGGGACGCGACTCCCCGCTTCAATTTAAGCGGTCCCATCGTCGCAAACCATCTGTATTTCCTCGAAGGCGCGGAATACCTGCTCAATAAACAGGAAGTTCGAACCTTGCCGTTTGCGCAAAGCCTCTCCACTTCCAAGGCAATCAACTCTTTCACACAAGTCGACGCGATCCTTTCTCCCACACAGACTCTGACTTTGAGCTTCCATTACGCTCCCCATTCCCTGCAGTATGCCGGACTCGATTACTTCAATCCACAGCCGGTAACGCCAAACATGGATTTCCACGAGACCACCTCCGCGCTCACCGACCGGCTGGCCATCGGCGGCGGCATCCTGCAGAGCACGGTCGCAAGCCGCGTCGTGAGCAGCGATACCACGACGCAGGGAACGGCCGACATGGTGCTGACCCCGTCCGGAAACCTCGGCAACTACTTCAGTCAGGAATCTCGCCGTGCCAATCGTTTTGAATGGATTGAACAATGGACAACCCGCACGTTTCGCCTCGCCGGTGATCACACCTTCCGGCTCGGATCGGTGCTGGGCCATAGCGAGAATGTCGGCAACTTCTACGCGCGTCCCGTTCTCCTCCAGGATTCGAGCGGCCATCTCCTGCAGCGCATCGACTTCTCGGGAGCGGCAGCGTTTGACCTCGCCGATACCGAGCCCGCCGCTTTTGCCCAGGACCATTGGGTGCTGAATTCTCATCTGGCCGTCGATGCCGGTCTTCGTATCGAATCCCAGACCATTACCTTCACCACCCGCGCGGCTCCGCGCACTGGTTTCATATGGACTCCTGACGCGGGCAAGACGGCGGTCCGGGGTGGCATCGGCGTGTTCTACGATTCCGTCCCCCTCGATACGTATGCCTTCAACAGCTATCCGCAACAGACAATCACAACCTACAACTCATCAGGTGTCCCCGTGGGGCCGCCCGTGCAATACCTCAACCTCACCGCGCAGCAGGCAGAATCGAATTTTCCGTTTGTCGATCGTTCGCAGAACAGCGGCAACTTCGCCCCCTACAGCGTGGCGTGGAATGTGTCGTTTGAGCGCACTGTCAATCGCTTTCTGCAGCTTTGCGTGAAGTATCTTCAGAGCCATGAACACGACATGCTCACGCTCCAGCCGGAAATCGTTCAGCAGCAGCAGCATGCATTCGTGCTCGGCGGATCCGGATTGGCGCAGACGCGGCAGACCGAGTTCACCGCCAGGATTGGAGCCGCCTCGAACCGCCAGTTTTTCTTTTCCTATGTCCGGCAGCAGGCCTATGGCGATATCAACGCCGCCAACTCCTACCTTGGGAATTCCCCCTTTCCCGTGGTGCGCGGCAACCTCACTGCAAGTTTGCCAAGTGAAATTCCCAATCGCTTCTTGTTCTGGGGCTCTTACGCTCTTCCACGAAAAGTTCTGATGTCTCCGCATGCGGAGTTTCGCAACGGCTTTCCTTACCAGCCGACCGATGTATTCCAACAGTACCTGGCTGCCACCGGGGGTCCACAGTATCGTTTTCCCACATATTTTTCTCTCGACCTGCGCGTCTCAAAGGATATTCAGTTGGATCCAAAACACGCAGTACGGCTCTCCGGTACATTCACGAACCTGACGAATCACTCCAATCCGCTCGAAGTGCACTCGAACATCGGCGATGCGCAGTACGGCACCTTCTTTGGGAACTACGGACGCCGATTTGTGCTCGACTTCGATGTCCTTTTCTGATTGGATAGCGCTCCAATCTGCATCCATTTTCGGAGAACCGCAATCAATAACAGGTGGCGTAAGGCAGCATTCCATGAACCTCGATACAAAAGGAAAAAGTATGTCTCGAATGAAAGTCGTCCAAGTCAGCAAGGCCGGCGGGAATCTCGAACTCGTTGAAAGAAACATCCCCGAGCCCGCTCGCGGCCAGGTCCGCATTAAAGTCGAAGCCTGCGGTATCTGCCACAGTGACGCTCTCGTAAAAGAAGGCCATTGGCCAGGCATCCAGTATCCACGTATTCCCGGACACGAAATCGCCGGCCGCATTGACGCTGTCGGTGCTGACGTTACCAACTGGAAACCCGGCCAGCGCGTTGGAGTCGGATGGCACGGCGGCCATTGTTTCACCTGCGATCCCTGCCGCCGCGGTGATTTCGTTCTCTGCCAGAACGGAAAGATTACGGGCATCAGCCATGACGGCGGTTACGCGGAATACATGGTAACGCCCGCCGAAGCGGTCGCCGCCATCCCCGATGACCTCCCCGCAGCCGAGGCCGCACCGCTGCTTTGTGCCGGCATCACGGTTTTCAATGCGCTTCGCAACGCGGGCGCGCGCGCCGGCGATCTGGTCGCCGTGCAAGGCATCGGTGGACTTGGACATCTGGGAATCCAGTACGCGCGGCAGATGGGCTTCCGCACTTTCGCCATCGGCCGCGGCAAAGACAAAGAAGCACTGGCGCGAAAACTCGGGGCCGCTCACTTCGTGGATACCGCCGCTGGCGATCCAGCCATAGAGTTGCAGAAGTTCGGTGGCGCCGGCGTCATCCTCGCCACCGCGCCTGATTCGAAATCTATCTCCGCGCTGGTGAATGGACTTTCCCCGAACGGCAAACTGGTGATCGTCGGCGCCAGCCCCGAACCGATTACTGTCACCCCAATTCAATTGATCTCCGGTCGTAAGGCGATCCAAGGATGGCCCTCGGGAACCGCCAAAGACTCCGAAGATACTTTGCAGTTCAGCGCTCTGTCCGGAGTTCGCCCCATGATTGAGCGCTATCCGCTCGAAAAGGCAGCCGAAGCCTTCGAACAAATGATCAGCGGCCGCGCGCGGTTTCGCGTGGTGCTAACCATGAGTGCGTAACCAATAACGCCAGCGATCACCGTCGGGCGTAGTGAGTGGCTCGTGAAGACACTCCTGCCCCCGGCGGGACTTCATTCACTCGCCATTTCTCAACCGGACCCTGCATAGCACCTACTCTCCCAGAGTAACTAGAATTCAAGTTAACCGACCGGTTGGTCTCTAACTATCCCTAAATATTCAGCAAAACATTCCCTTCTTGGTTAGAATGCCTACTATTGCAACTAGTAGTCACATGGAAAGCGGGCACGTCTGCAGACAACCATGCCACGGCCGCTCCTCACGGAAAACACCAGTTACTCTGGCTTCCCATTTATCACAAGGAGAGAGTTGAAATGATCACACAGAAGCCGTCCTCCCTCAGACATGCCGCTGTGCTGGCATGTTTCGTCTTATCCTATTTCCTACCCAGCCTCGCGCAATCGACTATGACCGTGCGCCGGGATGTTCATCGCGATGTTTCCGCTCCGTTAAGCGAAATGATCCTCCATGCTCCGCCGCCTTCTCTTGTGAAACATGAAGCCGAGCCGGTTCGCAGAATTCCCTTGCCTTCCGGACTCACTCCACTGGAAGAAGATCCCGTTCGGCAACGAACCATCGTCCCTTTCACGCCCGTGGTCGGAGCCAGCTTTGAAGGTTTGGGCGCGGGACAGTACGGTTTCAGCGTCACCGGTGCTCCGCCCGACACCGAAGGCACGGTAGGCGCGACTCAGTACGTGCAATGGGTCAACACATCATTTGCCATCTTCAACAAATCTACCGGCGCTCTGATTGCCGGACCAACCGCGGGAAATACTCTCTGGTCCGGATTCGGCGGTGGCTGCCAGACCAATAACGACGGCGATCCCATCGTTCAGTACGACAAAGCGGCACAGCGCTGGATCTTCAGCCAGTTCTCCGTTTCGACCACGCCTTACCTGCAGTGTATTGCCGTTTCGACGACCTCAAACGCAACCGGCACTTACAACCGCTACAGCTTCCAATACGGCAATTTCGACGACTATCCCAAGATGGCCGTCTGGTCCGACGGGTACTACGAAACATTCAACATGTTCAACGGCAACACGTTTGTCGGCGCCGATGCTTGCGCCTACAACCGGACGGCGATGCTGGCAGGCACGGCCGCAACCCAGGTCTGCTTCCAGCAAGGTTCGTCAGTCGGCGGTCTGTTGCCCTCGGATATTGACGGGACCACCGCGCCCCCGGCCGGTTCCCCGAACTACATGCTGTACTTCGGAACCAATAACCTGAATCTCTACAAATTCCACGTTGACTTCAACACGCCTACGAACTCAACCTTCACAGGTCCGACGGTGATCAGCGTGGCAGCGTTCAGTCCCCTCTGCGGCGGCGGCACCTGCGTTCCGCAGCCGGGAACGACCCAGCAACTGGATTCGCTCGCAGACCGCCTCATGTACCGGCTCGCCTACCGCAACTTCGGCACCCACGAGTCGCTGGTTGTGAATCACTCCGTCGTTGCCGGTTCCTCGGGCGGCGTGCGCTGGTACGAGATCCAGAACCCCAGCGGAACTCCGACGGTAGCGCAACAGAGCACATTCGCTCCCGATTCAAGCTACCGCTGGATGGGCAGCGTAGCCATGGATCAAGCTGGCGACATGGCGCTGGGCTACAGCGTAGCGAGCAGTTCCCTTAACCCCACCATTCGGTATACGGGACGTGTTCCGACCGACCCATCCGGAACCATGGAAGCCGAAGTCAATGTGGTCACCGGGTCAGGCTCGCAGACCACCGGCCTTAGCCGCTGGGGCGACTACAGCGCCATGCAGGTCGATCCGGTCGACGATTGTACTTTCTGGTACACGCAGGAGTACATGAAAACCAACGGCACCTTCAACTGGAACACCCGCATCGCGAACTTCAAGTTCCCGACCTGCGGGAGCACCACACCCGACTTCACCGTCGGCGCTGCGCCCTCCTCTCTTACCATCACGCAAGGTTCGAGCGGAACCAGCACCATCACCGTCACCAGCCTGAACGGATTCAACGCAGCCACTACGCTCAGCGCCTCGGGCTTGCCCAGTGGCGTGACGGCGGCGTTCTCAACCAACCCGGTGACGCCACCCGCAAACGGCACGGTAACGTCGACGCTGACGCTGACGGCTTCCGCGACGGCGACTACCGGAGCAGCCACGGTGACCATCACCGGAACCTCCGGCTCGACC
>Ga0209890_10000620_pt1 | contig 16314 bp, 13 predicted proteins | sample OrgsoiDNA2013049_FD_185799 | JGI IMG/M metagenome (GOLD analysis project Ga0209890, IMG submission 185799) | Permafrost soil microbial communities from the Arctic, to analyse light accelerated degradation of dissolved organic matter (DOM) -... | ecosystem: Environmental > Terrestrial > Soil >...
GCGGGCCGCTGCGCAACGTTCCGCTCTGGCTCTACCCCAATCACTTGGCCACGCGTTCGAGGGCGCTCGGCGACGTCAACTACCACTGGCTCTATCCCGGGGTGACGTTTTCTCCAGCCGGGATGACCGTGGCGAACGCGCGCGCCGACGGCGTCCCGGCGGCGATCGTCCTCGAAGATACGCCGGCCGGTGCACGCACTATCGCCCGCGTCGCGCTCCCGGTGCCGCTGGCGCCCGGCGCCACCGTCGCCATCGACGTCGACTTCGACACCAAGGTGCCGCGCCGCTTCGGTGGCTTCGGCTGCGACGGACCTCGCTGCCGCTTGATGGGTGGCTTTTACCCGATGCCGGCCGCTCAGGTGGGCGGCGTGTTCGATCTTCGTGCCGCGCCGGCCCGCGTGGGACGCTCGCGCGTCACCCTGCGTACGCCCAAGTCGTTGGCGCTGGTGGTGAACGGTGAGCCGGTGGTCTGGCCAGGTGCGACAGGCGCGATCACCGTCGAGAGCGCCGACGTCCCCTATCCGACGATCGTCACCGATCGCGTACTGCGGCCGGAGACGATCGGCGTTGGCTATCACGTCGTCCGCTACCTGCACCGAAATCCGCGTCCGCCGGGGAGCGAGGACCAGGCGCTCCCCTACGTGCGGGAAGACGTGGCGGCGCTGGTGCTGAAGACGGCCGAGCGGGCGCTTCAGCTTGCCGACGCGATGCTCTGCGACGCGCCCTGCGCGCCGACCAAGATCTTGCTGCCGCCACGACCGCCCGACACCGCACAGAGGTTGTCGATCACATTCATCGAAGCGCCGCTCCGCCACCAGCTGGTGCAGGCGCACGGCAACGTCATCCTGGTGTCGGATCAGATCTTTCGCATCTTCCCGGTCAACCGGCTGCGCAAGTACCACCATCAGGAGCTGGCGCACGCGATTCTCGCGGCGGTGGCTGACGCACGGATCGCCGCCACCGAATCGGCATCCGATCGCGACCTTGCGGCCGGCGTGCTCGCTGACTACCTGACGGAGCTCTACACACTCCTGCAGTTCAAGAAGGTGGAGTACGCCGCCGATCTCCTCCGTCCGTTCGACTTCGTCCCCGCGGTCGATCAGCTCCTCTACGCGCCGCTGCTCGCCTCGTCGTCCAGCTACTTTGGCGACGTGCGGGACGAGGATCGCGTCCGCGACGACGTGCGTCTGTTCGCCGATCCCACGGCGCCCAGCCCGCGGCTCGTCTACAACAAGCTGCTCGATCTGCTCGGCGGCTCGGCCTTCCCCGCGCTGGCGCGCAAGATGTTGAACGAAGGAGAGCCCTTTCGCCGCGCCGCCGGCGAGACGTTCGGCGTCGACCTCGACTGGTTCTGGCGGCAATGGCTGGGGCCGATGCCGCGCGTGAACTATCGCCTCGAAGCCGTGCGGGTCACGCCGGCCGCCGGCGGCGGCACCCATGTCGAGATCGACGTGCGGCGCGAAGGGGCGCTGATTCGTGAGCCGGTCGAGCTCGCCGTGGTCGACCGCGCGGGCGCGGCGCAGACCTTGCGCTGGGACGATGCGACCGGGGCGCATCGCTTCACCGTGAATCTGCCGGCTGGGCTCAAGTCGGTGGAGATTGATCCTCGCGCACGGCTGGTCGAAACCGCGCTCGGCTCGTTGCGTCCGTCGGACGATCCGCGCTACGACAACCGCGACCCGCAGCGCTGGCGTCTGCTCTACGAGGGGTTCGGCGCGCTGCTCAACATCACGGCGCTGACGGCGAGCTTCCAGGCAGCGTTCCTGCTCAAGCCGCAGCACGATCTCCGCCATGCCTTCCTGCTGACCGCCTACCACAGCCAGAAGACCGACTTCGGCGTGGGCGGCGCCTACTTCTGGAACTTCGGTGGGCAGGCTGACAAGAACACGCTCGACAGCTACCTGCTCGGGGGGCTCAATCTTTCGCGCATCAACGCCAACTTCGGCCTCGGCCCGGGCGGCATGCCGCAGCCCGGGTACCAGATCTCGGGGCGGCTGGTCCTGGCCCACGACACGCGCGATTTTCTCTTCGATCCCTGGCACGCTGTCGGCGCCAGCCTGGGCGTCGGCTACGCGCTGACCGCGCTGGAAGACGGCGAGCGCCTGTCGCAGGTCAGCGTCGCGGCCGGGGCACTGCGCCTCTTCGAGCTCGCACCCGGTCACGTGCTGGCCCTGGACGCCACCGTCGCTGCCACCTTCGGCGACATCGGGCTCAAGGTGCAGCTCACCGACGCCGGGGGGCAGGGGGGACTGCGCGGCTACCTTCCCGGCGTGCTGCTCGGTCGCGCCAACGCCATCGGGAGCGTACAGTTTCGCGACGACTACGTCTCGGGCCTCGACTGGAACCTGCTGCACTTCACGACCGTGCGGGGCTTTGCCGGGACGCTGTTCGCCGACGCCGCCGCCGTCAGCAGCTGCGACGGCTACGACCTCTCCAGCCAGAATGTCTTCTACGACGTCGGCTACAGCTTCCGCGTCCTGCACGACGCGTTCGGCGTCTATCAGCAGCTTCTCTCGGTCGACCTGGGGATTCCGCTCAACCCTCGCCCGCCCGCCGGCAGCTGCCTCGGCCAACCGCCACAGCCGGTGACGCGGACCTACAGCGTGCAGATCACGTTCTTCCCGAGCTTCTGACGCCGCCGCTCGTCTTTCGCATCCAGCGATCGAGGACGTAGAGCGCCCACAGCGGCCGGCTGCGATCGCGCTTCCGCTGGCGGTGCTCGGCCTGCCAGCCGGCGAATACCGCCCGATCGACGAGGCCGAGCTCCCAGAGTGGCGACTCCGCGATCACCGCCTCCAGCCGCCCGCAGAGCGGCCCGCGCAGCCAGGCCGCCAGCGGAATCCCGAAGCCCTTCTTCGGACGATCGATCACCGCGTCCGGGATCTGCCCGCGCGCCGCGCGTTTGAGCAGGTACTTGCTCTGGCGCCCTGGCAGCTTGGTGCGCGACGGCAGCGAGAACGCGAAGTCGACCAGCCCGTCGTCGAGCAGCGGCGGCCGCACCTCGAGGCCGTGCGCCATGGCAGCGCGATCGACCTTGGTGAGGACCGAGCCGGACATGTAGGTCGTGAAGTCGAGCGCCAGGATCTGATTGAGCCAGTCGTCATCCACCTTGGGGGGCAGCCGCGCCCCAAGCGTCGCCGGTTGCAGGCCGCGCGCCGCCGGCACCGCCGCACCGAGCTCGGGGAGATCGACGCTCGACATCCAGCGCAGGTGGCGGACGGTGCGCTCGTCATCCCAGCGGCCGACAAAGCGGCGGAGCTTCCACTCCAGGCTCTGGTAGCGATCGTCGATCGGCAGCCTGGCCACGGCCGGTTCGACGACGCCGCGCCGGAACCATCCGGGGAGCGCGGCGTAGATGGCCGCCAGCCGGTGCGCGCGGTAGGTCGGGTAGCCACCCCACAGCTCGTCGCCGCCGTCGCCGCCGATCACCACCTTCACGTGGCGCGCGGCAAGTCGCGAGAGGAGAAACGTCGGGATGAACGAGGGATCGGCCAGTGGCTCGTCGAGCATATCGAGAGCGTCGTCGACGACGTCGAGCAGATTCGTCTCGCTCAACGTCTCGGTGACGTGCTCGACGCCCAGCTGCTTGGCCACCATCCGCGCATAGCTGGTCTCGTCGAATGTGCCGTCCTCGAACCCGATCGAGAACGCCTTCATCCGCGTCCCGGCGCGCTGCACGGCAGCCGCCGCCACCAGCGACGAGTCGATTCCGCCCGACAGAAAAATGCCGACCGGCACGTCGGAGACCAGTTGCGCCTCGACCGAGCGCTCGATCCCCTCCCACAGCCGTCGGGCCAGCTGCTCGCCGCTCTCCGCGGGGGCCGGCCCTGCCACAGGAACCTGCCAGAAAGGACGCGGCGTCTCCAGACGCCCGCGCTCCCAAACCAGCGTGTGCCCGGGCGGCAGCTTCTTCACCGCGCCGACCAGCGTGTGCGGCGGGTGGACGTAGTCCGAGAAGAAGTACGACGCCAGCCCCTCGGCGCCCAGCGCCCGGTCGACGCCCCCGTGCGCCAGCAGCGCCGTCAGCTCGGAGGCGAACACCAGCCCGCCCGACGGCAGCTCGGCGTAGTAGAGCGGTTTGATGCCGCAGCGATCGCGCGCCAGCAGCAGCCGCTCGGCGGTGCCGTCCCAGATCGCGAAGGCGAACATCCCCTCCAGCGCGGCGACGCCGCCGGCGCCGTGCTGCTCGTAGTGGTGGATGATCGTCTCGGTGTCGCTGCGGGTGCGGAAGTGGTGCCCCTGTTGCTCCAGCGGCGTGCGCAGTGCGCGAAAGTTGTAGACCTCGCCGTTGTAGGTGAGGACGACCTTGCCGTCTTCGTTTCCCATCGGCTGCACGCCCCCCGCGACGTCGATGATCGCCAGCCGGCGATGTCCGAGCGCCACTTGCCAGGGGCCAAGGGCGCCGCCGGCGGCGCCGTGCCAGGCCCCTTCACCGTCGGGGCCGCGGTGCGCGATCTGGCGCAGCATGCGCGGCAGCGTGGCCGGATCGGCCTCCCGCGCGATGAAGCCGGCAATGCCGCACATGCCGCGGCCTCAGCCCTTTATCTGTTCTGGCTGTTCTGGGGAGAAGCCGACCCGCGAGGCGATGGCGTAGTTGGTCTTCCGCTGCGATTCGAAGTGCGTGCGGACGATCAGCTCGGCCAGGATGCCGGTGCCAATCGACTGCATCCCCATGAGCGCGCTCGTCACGGCGATCATGAACAGCGGGTTGCGGTGAACCCAGACGTCGAAGGCGATCTTCTCGTACAGGACGAAGGCCGAGATCAGCGCGGAAGCCCCCAGCATGAGCGCGCCCAGCCCGCCGAACACATAGATCGGCTTCGTCTGGTACTTGCGCATGAACCAGACCGTGGTGGTGTCGAGCATGACCTTGATCGTGCGCAGGAGTCCGTACTTCGAACGGCCGGCCACGCGTGGGCGGTGGTTGACCACCTCCTCGCCGACGCGCGCGCCGAGGCCGTCGGCCAGCACCGAGAGGAACCGATGCATCTCCCCGTAGAGGTGGATCTCGTCGGCGAGGTCCTTCCGGTAGACCTTCAAGGAGCAGCCGAGATCGTGAATCTGCGTGCCGGTCACTCTCCGGATGAGGGCGTTGGCGACCAGCGATGGGATCCGCCGGAGGACCAGCCCGTCCTTGCGATCCTTGCGCCAGCCGGTGACCAGATCGAACCCTTCGTTTAGCTTGGCGATGAGGCGCGGGATGTCGTGCGGATCGTTCTGCCGATCGGCGTCCATCGTGACGACCAGCGCGCCGCGCGCCGCATGGAACCCGGCGTCGAACGCCGCCGACTGCCCGGTGTTGCGCCGAAAGAAGATCGCCTTCAGGTAGGGACGGCTGGCCGCTTCCTGGCGGATCAGCGCCACGCTGCCGTCGGTGCTGCCGTCGTCGACGGCGATGATCTCGAACTGCTTTCCGGTCGGCGCGAGCACGGCCGCGATCTCGTCGAGGAGCGGGACCAGGTTGTCGCGCTCGTTATAGATGGGAAGGACGACGCTGATATCCATGGCCATGCCGGCGCCGCGCGCTTCGCTCCCCTTTATCATGCTCAGCGCCGCCTTTCAGAAATCGGTGCTCCGCTGGGGGGATCCCACATCGAGCGAACGATCGCGGTCGCGTGCGTTTCTGCGACGCGCGGCGCCCGACCGTAGGCGGAGAGTGGCAGGAGAAACAGGCCGGCGATCCCCAGCGCCAGCGCCAGGTGGGCAGCGCCCCGGCGCGGGCGCGGATCGTCCCCGGCAGCCACCAGTGCCAGAGCGCCCAGCACCACCAGCGCGAGTGGCACCATCGCCCAGACCCCGCGCAGCCCCAGCGACCACCCGAGCCCGTACGGCGTGTAGCCGGCGCCGACCAACGGGAACGCCAGATCGAAGACCGGGTTGTCGAACTGCTCGGGATAGTGCGGGTAGAGGGCACCGGACACCACGTTGAGCAGCACCGACGGGATGGTGAGCCCAACGATCGCCGCCGTGGCCGAGGCTTGCTTGGCCAGCCGCGGCCAGAGCTGGACGATCGGCAGCAACAGGAACGGCGCGACGGTGGCGATGTAGCGCGGACCGACGCACCAGCCGGCGCGCCAGTTGCTCATGCCGGCAATGAAGACGAACATCGACGCGGCGATCACCAGGGTCAACACCGCCTCTCGCCGCGGGCCCCGGGCGACGAGAAAAATCGCCCCCACCAGGCCCAGAATCAGCACCGGCGAGAACGTGAAGAGCCCATAGGCCGGGGAGATCAGGAAGGCGGGGAACGCCTCGAGGTGGGGCAGCGACAGACCGTCAAAGCCGGCCTTGTGCGCCGTCTGCGCGAAGACGGGATTCTCGATGTTCGCGTAGGGGAGCGTCCACGGTCGGCCGAACAGCGCCGTGTGGTAGGCGCCCAGCGCCAGGGCCGGCACCAGCGCACCGACGGCGAACGGCACGATGGCGCGGCGATTCCGGACGATCAGATAGACCGCCAGCGCCAGCGCGACCAGGATCGCCTGGTACTCGAGGGTCACCGCCAGCGCCGCCAGAAACCCCGCCGCCGCGAGGCGCATCTGGAACCGCCGCGCTTTCTGCTTCTCCTGCGGCGCCGGCAGGTCGACGCGTGGGTCGTCCACCAGGATGAACGCCGCGAAAGCGGCGGCGGCGGCCAGAGCATGCCCGACGAACATCCCGCCGTAGGGGTAGAGCATCGTTCCGAGCCCGAGCGCGACCAGCAGCAGATCGCGCGCCAGCCCCGACCGCGTCTTCCGCTCGACGTAGCGGGCGAACAGCCAGAGGAAGGCCAACATCGGCAGCTTGACCGTGAAGAGCCGCAGCCAGAACGTCGCTTCATGCTTGCCGGGCGCGGTCCAACCCCAAAGGCGGCGCAGCTCGGTCTCGACCAGCAGCACCGGCACGCCCGCGAAGGTCACACCGGGGGCTTTGCTCGAATAGACGTGCCTGGCGTTCTTGGCCTTGTCGTTGACGTAGCCCCACTCGCCCATCACCGCGTCGATGTTGAGGACGTGGTGCTCGACGATGGCGCGCGTCGCCCAGACCCGGACGTTCTCGTTCGGGTTGTTGATCGCCTCGAAGTACGGCGAGACGATCAGATAGGCAGCGGCGACCAGGAACCAAGAGGCGTGTCGGCGCAGGAAGCCGCCGCCGAGCCCGGCTCCGTCCGCGCGCCAGTTCGGCTCCATCCGAGAGCCGAACCTACCAGAAACTACCTCCGGAGGGCCTTGCGGGGGCCGAGGCGCTCTTCGAGACGGTCGAGCTCTGATTCGAAGAGCCCCGAGGTGAACGGAAAGAGGGTCACGTTGGCGGCGCCCGCCATCAGTGCCGGCTTCTCGACCGCGTCGGTCACGGTCGATGTTCCGGCGACTACCCGGCAGCGACGCTGGGCACGGCTGGTGAGGCTCGACAACACACGGCAGGCCTCGAAGGCGTGGACGTTGGCGACACCCAGGTCCAGGAACACCAGCTCGGGACGGTAGCGCTCGGCCAGGCAGACGCCGATCGGGAGGCCGGTCGCGACCATGCCACTGACGTCCGCGTGGTGGGCCAGCGCCTCGCCGAACTCGAGCCGACCTTCGCCGTTTCCAGCAATGAGCAGGACCATTCCCCGACCGCTGGCCTCGAACTTCGAGCCGTCCAGGGCGAACAGCGAGGCGTCGGTGGTCACCTCGAGCGGTTCGGCGCGTGTGGCAGGTTTCTTCTTCTTGCCGTCTTCCGGGCGAGCAGATCCCGCGATCTGACGGTGGGCCTGCTCGACCGTCAACGTGCCGGAGGCCATCGCCACCAGCAGCATGGTCTCCACGTCCAGGGCGTCGGCGAGGCGGACCAGGTACTCGGCCCGGTCGACGTACATCTGCCCTTCCTTCCAGCGAACGGCACGCGAGTGCTCGAACCCAAGGATATTGGCAAGGTCGCGCTCCCGGGTATCGGGCCCCCGCAGCTCGCGTAGGCGCTCCATGCAAAACTTCCAAAGTTCTTTGGACGGAGGGTGTCGAAGCATTTTCATATCGATCTTGCTCGATGTGGCGCGTTCACTTTAGGCAACTGGGTTTCGATTGCAAACCCAATGTAACTACACGCAATTATCTCGGGGAAATTGGATAAGTAAGCCAAAATCCAGTCGCGATTTGCAGTAATATAACCGAAACTTTCAGGTATTCACTGATGCTGGCGTCACGGGGCGTGAGCAAGATTCAGCCGATGCGGTCAGCGGAATCTTGCTCATGGCGTCCTAACTCGGCGGGCAAGAAAATGTGCACGCACACGACCAACGCCAGGTGCTCTTTCAGGTTTTTGCTGATATAGCCGCGAACCGTTAAACTGCCGGCGCCGCATGTCGCGTAAGAATTTGTTCCTGTTGGTCGGGGCCGGACTACTTCTGGTCGGTATTGGGTGCGGAATCGCGGTCCAGCGGGACCTCTCCGCGATCCCTCCAGGGCAGGTCGGTTTCGATGACATGTGCGGTCTGCAGGAGTACTTCGACGCCCTGGAGATCAAGACCACGCCGCCGCCGCGCGTCGTCAGTGCGCTGGACATGGAGGGGGAGAGCAGCGGCAAGGTCGTGCACGGCGGCAAGGAGCGGTTCGCCTTCGAGGGCGATTTTCTGCTCAAGCACCTCCGGCGCGTGCTGAACGAGAACTGGCGCCGGCTGCCCGAGCCGATCGCGGGCGCCAGCCAGATCGAGATCGAGGTCCGATGGTCGGAAAAGGCCGGTACCAAGCGCGTCGTGACCGATCAAGAGTCCGAGCTCTCCGTCGGGAGCCAGAGCTGGCCGCTCCCCTACCAGCCCTGCCTGTCGGAGCTGCTGTTCGGCGCGCCGCTCTACCGCCAGCGGCGAGAGATGTGGGGACTGCCGCTTCCAGGAAAGATCTCGGACGGCGGATCGGACGGAGCGCTGCCGCCCCTATCGACCGGTCCGCTGGTCGGGGACGGCGGCGCCGCCGGCGCCGTTGACGCTCGGCCGCACTGAGCCTCGCTGCGGTCGTCGTTGCGGGGTCAGGATCCGAGCCAGAGCTGCAGAAGCTCGGGGCCCCCGAACAGATAGACGATGGCGGCCAGCGCCAGGAAAGGGCCGAAGGGGATCTGCGTGCGGCGGAGCGGCTCGGCTTGCCCGTCGGGCTCCCGCCGCCGCTTCCAGATCGCCACGGGGAGGCTCACCAGCGCGCCAACGATGGCGCCGACGAAGACGACGAATGGCAGCGCCCGCCAGCCGAGCACGGCGCCGATGACCGCCAGCAGCTTGCCGTCACCGAGGCCGAGCCCCTCGCGTTTGAGGACGTAGTAGTAGAAGTCGGCGATGAGCCGGAAGAAGAGGTAGCCGGCGGCGGCGCCGATGAGGCGCTCTTGCCAGTCGGCGCCGTGCGCGCCGAAGGCCGCCAGGTAGAGGATCGGGATCGCGGGGAGCGTGATGACGTCGGGCAGCAGCTTGGTGGCGAGGTCGATGAACGCCAAGACCAGGAGGACGCCGCCGAACGCGAAGTAGCAGGCGAAGCGCGCCAACCGGACGCCTGCGGCCTGGCTGGGATCGGCGGACACGAATTTCCACCACAGCGCCGCGGCCAGGAGCCCAGCCAGCGCCTCGACCAGTGGGTAACGGGCGGAGATCGGCGCGCGACAGGCGCGGCAGCGGCCCCTCAACCGGAGATAGGAGAGGATCGGAATGTTGTCGGCGGCGCGCACCGGCGCTCCGCAGTACGGACAGCGCGATCCCGGGCGGACGATCGATTCACCGCGCGGAACCCGCACGATGGCGACGTTGAAAAAGCTCCCCCACACGGCGCCGAACAGCCCAGCCGTCACCACACCGAGGGGCGAAGAGGAGAGAAAGGCGAGGCTCTCACCCATGCCGCTCGATGCTAAGGTTCCGGGGGCCTTGAGGGGAAATTATGTTGCCGCGCTCGCGGTCTCGCTCGTCTGGCTCGGCGCGGGCGGCTGCGGCAGGCACGGCGCCAAGCCGGAGGCGTTGCAGGCGGTGGCGCCGGCCGAGGCGGTCCGCCCCGCGTTCTTCGTCGAGGCGCTGCGCAGGCTCGGGGGCGCGCACTACCACGCAACGCTCCGCACCAGCGTCGGGCGGGCGACCGGCGTGCCGATGGCGATCACCACCACCAGCGATGTGTGGCTCGACCGTACCGGCAACTACCGCATGCGCGAGGAAAACGATCGCGACGGCGGCCGGGAGGTGATCCTCACCGGGCGCGAGCTCGCCGTTGCGCTACGCTATGGGAAGATGATTCGCCGTATCGCCGAGGAGCCGGAGCCGAGCCTGATGCTCGAAGAGGGGCTGGGCGCCCCCTGGGCGGTGTTCGAGCTCTCCGCGCCCCGCATGCACGTCGAGAAGACGGGCGACGATTCGGTCGGTGGCTCGCGCGCGACCAGCTATACGGTGTCGCTCGGCGACGGATCGGCCGTCAAGCCGCCGGCCCCGGCGCTTCCGCTGGCGGGGCTGCGGGCCTGGCGCAGCACCGCGACGATCGAGACGCTGTCCGGACGCCTGGTCGTCGACGACGCCACCGGGGCGCTGCTGGCGGCCGATCTGACGGCCACGTTTCAGGCGAGAGGGGACGCGGGGCCCGAGCAGGGCGCCGTCGAGGTGCATGCGTCGCTCACCGACGTGGCGTCGACACCGGCGATCGAACGGCCGGCGGCCGACGAGCTCCCTCTGCGGCAGCGCACCGTGCCGGAGGCGCACGCGCTCCTGCGCGGTCTGGCCGAGCCGGAGCGGCGCGCGCCATCCGCACCACGCGAGAGACGACCATGAGCGAGCGCAGCGGATCAGGACCGGGAACGCCCGAGTTGGTGTCGGTGTCGCCCGGCGGAGCCGGCCCGCGGCTCGAGCACCTGGCGGAGAACCGCAAGTTGATCGTCCGCCGCGCGCTGCTGGCGACCGCCGTCGGCGGCCTCATTCCGCTTCCGGTCCTCGACGACTACTTCGCTGGTCGTGTCCGCGCCGGGATGTTGATCAAGCTCGGCGAGCGTCGGCAGGTCGACATCGCCCAATCGTCCGCCGAGCTGCTGGGGGATCCGCGCGAGGGGACGGCGGTGCGCAATGCGACGCTCACGGCGGCGACGTTGCTGGCGCTCAAGCTCGCCTGGCGAAAGTTCTTCGCGGTGCTCGCGCTCGGACGGCGCGCCGAGGACATGGTGACGACGTTTCAGCTCGGCATGCTGTTCGATCACTACTGCGCCAAGCTTCATGTGGGCGGCGAGATCGATCGCCATCAGGCGGCGCTGTTGCGTTTCGCGATCCATGGCGCGCTGGCCGAGTCGGAGCGGGCGGCGCTGGTGACCGCGTTCCGCGACGGCGGGCGTGTGCTGGGCCGTTCGGCGCTGGAGGCACCTGCCTGGATGAGTACCCGTCTCGAGCGCGCCGCGCGACACTGGGCCGAGAGCGGCGGGCGTTCCGCCGATCCGGGCGACATCCCCGGTGTCGATCCGGGGGGTGACGGCGAGGAGGCGCGCTGGCTCGACCGTGCGTCGGCCGCGGTCGAGGCGCGCCTCGTGCGCCTGGAGCAGAGCTATCTGGCGGGGCTCGTCGCATCGTTCGAGCGCCGCTTGAAGGAAGCTGTCGAGGTGGCGCGGAAGAATCCCCCGCCGGCCAAAACCTCCGATTAATCGACCTCCGACTGATCGAAACGCCGGTTGACCGAATCCTTTGGCGACCGCGCGACAGCTTTGGTAAGTTGAGAGTCAGGTGAAGAAAACGGGACGCTCGCTAGGGGCGAAGGGCAAAGAGACCAAGCGACGGGCGGAACGACCCGCCGGTCGGAAAGTCGATCGGCCGTCGGCCAAGTCGGCCAAGGCGGCCAAGCCGGAGCGAATTCCGGTGCGCGGTGCCCGCAAGACGAAGGTCAAGGCGCGCCCCGCGGCAGAGGCGCGGCCACCGGCCCGTGGTGCGGCCGATCTCGCCGAGACGCGCGAGCTGGCGATCGCGGCGATGGAGGCGGCGCTCGACAAGCGGGCCCTGGCGCCGATCCTGATAGACGTCTCCTTGATGGGGAGCTACACCGACTTCATCGGCGTCGTCAGCGGGCGGAGCGACCGTCAGGTCGACGCCATCGCCGAGGGGATCAGCCTCGCCATGAAGGCGCGGGGGATCTACCCGCTCGGACGCGAAGGGACGGGGACCGGACGCTGGACGCTGCTCGACTTCGGCGCCTTCGTCGTCCACGTCTTTTATCACCCGGTGCGCGAGTTCTACGACCTCGAGAGCCTCTGGATCGAGGCGCCGCGCGTGACGCTCGACGTTCCGCCGGAAGCGAAGCTCGGTCAGGCCGACGCCCTATACGGCGCGCTCTAGCGGGCGAAGGTCGCCTGAAGGTCGGCTGAAGGCGCTTGAAGATCGTTCTCCTGGCGGTCGGCAAGCTGCGCGACCGGCACGTCGCCGCGCTCTGCGACGACTACCTCGCGCGGGCACGCCGGCACCTCCCCGTCGAGGTCATCGACGTCGACGACGACGCGGCGCTGGCGCGGCGCTGGCCGAAGGACGGAGAGACGATCGCGCTCGAGCCGGGCGGCGTCAGCTGGACGACCGAAGAGCTGGCCCGCCAGGTCGAACGGCGGATGACCCACGGGACGCGGAGCGTGACCTTCGTCGTCGGCGGCGCCGACGGCATTCCGGCGGCGCTCGTCGCCAAGGCCAGCTTGCGGCTGTCGCTCTCGGCGCTGACGCTGCCGCATCGGATCGCGCGGCTGGTGCTCTGCGAACAGATCTACCGCGCGCTGACCATCATCCGCGGCGAGCCGTACCACCACTGACAGAGCCGCTCGCGCGCCCCGCTGGCGCGGCCCCGCCGGTGACAGACAGTCCGGTCACCAGCGGAGCCGATCGATCAGCGTCCGGTCAGTTCTGACTGGGAAAAATGCCTTGCGTGCAGATCGAGTAGTTCATGTTGTTGGGCGTGATGCTCCGCATGTCAGGCAGGGCGAACGTCGTTGTTCCGTTGCCGCCGTACGTGGTCCCGATCAGCGCGAAGAGCGCCGTATTCTGGTTGATCTGGAGAAGCTGGCCATTGGCGGGAAGGCCACCGACGGTCACGAAGGGCGCCGCGGAGAGGAGAATCTGTCCGAGTGTGCACGTGGCACCGTTGCCGACATTGCCGTTCCCGGTGTTGTTGCCGAACCGCGGATCCTGGGTCACGTCGCCGGGCGGGCCAGCCGGGCCGACGGGACCCGCAGGGCCAGCCGGGCCCGTGGCGCCCGCAGGGCCCGTGGCCCCCGCAGGACCCGCCGGGCCCGTCGCACCCGTGGCACCGACGGCACCGGCCGGTCCGGCCGGTCCTGTCGCGCCGGGCAGCCCCATGGGGCCGATCGGGCCAGTCGCTCCTTGCGCACCCGGTGTACCAGCGGGTCCTGCGGGGCCGGTTGCTCCGGTTGCTCCGACCGCGCCGGCGGGGCCAGCCGGGCCCGTCGCGCCCGCGGGGCCCTGGGGCCCGGGCGGGCCTTGCGGTCCCGGAACGACCGGGACGCCGACGCAGCTGCCGCCCGTTCCGCCGAAGTCGGCGGTCTGGTTCGCCTGCAGATTGTTGAAGTTGCGCGCCCCCGAGAAGGTGCATCCGGTGCCGCTCGCGGAGACCGAGTAGTTGAGCCCCAGGGTGAGGCCGGTGAACGCATACTGGCCGTTGGCGTCGGTGAACGTCGTCGCCTGGACGCTGCCGTTCAAGCTGATCTTGATCCCCGAAAGATGACCACTGGGACCACTGGCTGTTCCTGAGATGGTCGCCGTTCCCGTCAGCGCCGCCGCCACCTGCGTCGTCGTCGGATCGCCGCTCGCCGCCTGTCCCGTGCAGCCGCTCGCCAGAGCGGCGACGAAAATGATCGCGATGGCCCCGATTCCAGTTCCTCGATTACGTCCCATCCCTGCCTCCTTGTCGTGCGCGGTTGGACTACCGATCTGCCGTCCGGCGAAACAGCGCGACCCGGCCGATCGCGCGCACCGTAGCATGGGGTCGCCACCGTCTCGTCCAATCGATCGCCGAGATCCCGGGCGGAACGTGGCGCGAGCAATCGTCACGGGAAGGTGCCAAATGTTAAAGTTCAGCGATGAGCACTCCTCCCCGCGTGATTTTGGTGGTCCTCGACGGATATGGCGAGCGCGCCGGCAAAGATGGAAATGCCATCCGGATGGCCCGCACGCCGAACTTCGACCGCATCTATGAAAGCTCGCCCTGGACGCTGATCGGCGCCTCGGAGAACGACGTGGGGCTCCCCGTCGGGCAGATGGGAAACAGCGAGGTCGGGCACCTCAACCTCGGCGCGGGGCGCATCGTCTACCAGGACATCGTGCGCATCGACAAATCGGTCGAGACCGGCACGTTCTATTCCAACCCGACGCTGACCAAGCTGGTCGATGCCGTGAAGGCGAGTGGCGGGACGTTGCACCTGTTCGGCCTGGCCAGCCCCGGTAACGTGCACGCCTCGCTGGAGCACGCCTACGCCATGTGCGAGCTGGCCAAGCGGCGCGGGTTCACCAAGGTCGTCTGGCACGCGTTCCTCGACGGGCGCGACACGCCGCCCAAGTCGGCCGCGGGCTACTTGCGCCAGATCGAGACGAAGCTGGCCGCGATCGGCGTGGGCGAACTGGCCTCTGCGGTCGGCCGCTACTACGCGATGGATCGCGACAAGCGCTGGGACCGGCTGGAGATCGCCTGGAAGATGCTCACCCGCGGCGAAGGGACGCTGGTCGACGATCTCGCCGCCGCCGTCGAGAAGGGGTACACGGCCGGCGCCGACCACAAAGAGGTGACCGACGAGTTCGTGCTGCCACTTCTACGCAAGGGGGCGGACGGCAAGGCGCGCGCGATCATCAAGGACGGCGACGCCTGCTTCTTTTACAACTTCCGCGCCGATCGCGCGCGGCAGCTCACGCTGGCGCTGCACGCCAGCGACGCCGACTTCCCCTTCTTCGACCGCGGCAAGCGGCCCACGCTGGCGGGGTTTGCCACGATGACCCAGTACGACTCCAAGGTCGACGTGCCACCTGCCTTCCCGCCGCAGAGTCTGAGCATGATCCTGGGCGAGGTGCTGTCGAAGCACGGCGTCTCGCAGCTGCGGACCGCGGAGACCGAAAAGTACGCGCACGTGACCTACTTCTTCAACGGCGGCAACGAGCAGGCGTTCCCGGGTGAGGAGCGGAAGCTGATCCCCTCGAACCGCGACGTGGCGACCTACGATCTCGCCCCCGAGATGTCAGCGGCGCCGGTCACCGACGGCGTGGTCGAGGCGCTCAAGCCGGGCGGGCCGACGTTCATCCTCGTCAACTACGCCAATCCCGACATGGTCGGGCACACCGGCAAGCTCGCGCCGGCCATCACCGCCGTCGAGACGGTCGACACCGCGATGGGCCGCATCGTCGAGGCAGCAGCCAAGGTCGACGCGACCGTCTTCATCACCGCCGACCACGGCAACTGCGAGACGATGATCGATCCGAAGACCGGCCAGCCGCACACTGCGCACACGATGAATCCGATCCCCTTCATCGCCATCGGGAAGCGGCAGGCCGGCCGTAAGCTGCGCAAGGGGGGACGGCTGGCCGATGTCGCGCCGACCGTGCTGGAAGAGATGGGGATCGCCGCGCCCCCGGAGATGGACGGCGTGAGCCTCTACGACCACGGAGAGCAAGCCGGCAAATGAGCATCGGCAAACGCTTGATCGATCTGGCGCGCTCCGAGTTGAACTCGTTGCTCGACAAGGCGGCGCGCGTCGACGGCGACGATGCTGACGACCGAGCGCGGCGGCGCGACGGCTCCGAGTTCTCTTCGCTGTCGGACGCGGAGCTCGACGAGGAGATCGAGCGGCGGCGGCAGGCGCGCGAGGAGGTGGAGCAGGCCACCAACCGGAACTACCGGCCCGACGCAGGTACGTCGTCGCGCACGTCGTCGTCGCCGCCGAGGCGCACGGCCGCCGGCGACGAGGCGATCCGCAAGGCCTACGCGGCGCTGGAGGTTCCCGCCGGGTCGGATCTGGAGACGGTCAAGCGGTCGTACCGGCGGCTCATGCGCAAGTACCATCCCGACCTCAACGCCGGCTCGTCGGAGAAGCAGCGGGCGGCGACCGATCTGTCGCAACGGCTGACCGAGGCATACAAGACGCTCGAACGACACCTGCGCCGCTGAAGGCGCAACCGGGCACCAAACGGCGCAACCGGAGGCGCACCGGCGCCGAAGACGGGCGCATGACTCGACACGCTTGGTGGCCGATGATCGTCGGCGCAATCGGTCTGGTTTTGGCGAATGGCTGCACCCCGGGACCGGTCACCGCACGAGCCGCCGAGGACCGGACGACGGGGGCGGGCAACACGGGCGGGAGCGGTGGTCGGGGGCTCGGGCGCGACGCCGC
>Ga0209890_10000621_pt1 | contig 16295 bp, 14 predicted proteins | sample OrgsoiDNA2013049_FD_185799 | JGI IMG/M metagenome (GOLD analysis project Ga0209890, IMG submission 185799) | Permafrost soil microbial communities from the Arctic, to analyse light accelerated degradation of dissolved organic matter (DOM) -... | ecosystem: Environmental > Terrestrial > Soil >...
GATAGGCCTGCGACATCTTGGGATCAAGCTGTAGCGCGCTTTGCAGACTCTTCTCGGCCAGTTCAGGCCGGGCGGTGTGCGAATACAGTAATCCCTGCAGGAAGTGTCCGAAAGCGGAGTCCGGCCGCCGCTGCAATCCTTCGTCGATCTCGCGCTCGGCGGCGGGATAGCGCTGCGTCAGCAGCAGCACGTTGGCGAGGTTGAAGTAGGCTTCCACGTCATTCTGATTTGCTTTCAGGGCGGCTTCAAACTGGGTCTGCGCCGCCTCGAAGTTCTGCCGGCTCAGATACGCGGAGCCCAGGTTGTTGTGTGCTGGATAAAAATCAGGTGAGTAGCTCAGGGCCTTCTCGTAATGCTGGATGGCGTCGTCCGTTTTGTCCTGCCGGTCCGCGTCCACGCCCTTCTCAAACTCCTTGAGAGTTCTCTTCGGAAATTTCCGGCTGTATTCGTCACGATCGATCAGGTACGGATTGCTTCCCAGTACGCGTCCGGGCAAGGGATCTTTTTTGCCGGTGGCGCGCGGCACCAGCCTGAGTTCCACGAAATTCATGGGCGCGGTCTGCGGGTTCACCTCTGTTGTCTCGCTGACTGGCTCGTAAGCGTCGTCATCGACCGAGACTTTGTACGGGTTAGCTACCAGGCTATAAAAGCCGAACCGTCCCTGGTCATCGCAGTACGCGCTCCCAACGGGAGAGCCTCTCATTTCGAGCGAAACCAGGACAGGATGGGCAGGAAAGTCGCCCTTTATCACGCGGATATGGCCAACAATCTTCCCTAACTGACTCTGCTGGCCAGAAAGTTGGCTTGGAATAACGAAGGATGCCAGAAGCGCGGACAAAATCACAGTGCGCCAGCTTCTATCCATAGGACACCTGCGGTACAGCGCTCCGGGAAAGGAAAAAAGGCTTGCTGCCGGAGATCGACAGCAAGCCTTCGAACACAGCCAGTTTCGGCTAGAAGCTAAGCTTCAAGCCGAACTGCATTTCGCGAGCACGGAGAGTGCCGGCAGCCTGGCCAAAAGTGCTTCCAGTGGGCTTGTTGGCCGCCCCTCCACCTGAGGTTGCGAGAATGAAGTTCGCGCGGTTAAAAACGTTAAAGGCATTGGCATCGAACTTCAGGCTGACCCGTTCCGTTACTTTGAAGACCTTGGACAGGGTCATATCCGCAGCCCAGTTGCCTGGACCGACGAAGGTGTTTCGACCCAGGTTGCCAGTACAGCCCAGGCAGGTCGGCCTGGTGAGTATTGGCAGGTTTGCCTGGTTGGAAACGCCACCATTGGTTTCGCAGCCGCCCCATACGCTGCCTGAAAACGTGTTATTCGGGTCCGAGCACCATCCATTCGCCCACACGTTGCGGCTAAAACTACCGAAGGCAGGCACGCTGCTGCTCGGCCGATCATTTCTACCGTGGTCCAGGTTGAAGTCGCCGCCGATATTGTGGCAGTTCCCATCGGCAAAGTCGTTCAAGCTCACCTCACAGAGACCTTTCGGGTTGTTGACCGGATCCGCAAGCGTGATCTCTCTCAACTTTGGACCAGCGGAAGTAAAAGGTTGAAAGTGTGCACCACTTTGGAAACTCCAGATGCCGTTCAGGGACCATCCGCCAGCAATCGCACCGGCCACGCCTTTCAGGTTCTGACCAGGCAACTGCCATACGTAGTTCACAACCAGACGGTGCCGGATATCGTAGATCGAGTTGCCTCGATCCAAGCCGGGCTGCGTTTGATCTGTGGTGTATCCCTCGCCCCCGGCTGCGCCGTTGGCGGTGGTGGCTCCACTGTGCCACGTCGATCCGTCGTCAATGGAGTGGCTATAGGTGTAGTCCAGGTTGAAAAGCAACCCGTGACTCATCTGGCGTTTCACTGACGCCTGCAGCGAGTTGTAGTTGGAGTTGACGGCGTTTTCCCAGGTACGTAACTTGCCGAAGTTTCCGTTCAGGTTTCCACCTAACCCAGTCAACGTCCTGCCGAAGTTGTCGGTTACGGTAACGCCTGCCGGAAGAAGTACGCCCGGTTCCCGGTTGATGTCCTCAGCGCGGAACAGCTTGTGAGCGGCAGTACCTACATATTTCACGTCAACCACCGTCTTGGGCAAGATTTCGCGCTGTATGTCCAAGTAGAAGTTGTACACGTAAGGATCCCGCACGCCCGACGGGAAGAGGATGCCGCTCAGGTTCGCAAAATTTGGGTTAGCTGGATCCCATCCGCCGAGGTTGCCAAAAGCCTGGGCCTGTCCTTTAGGTCCCTGATTAGGATTGGACCCCGGTTTGTCGAAGTTCGGCACTTGTGTCGGGTCCTGACTGCACGGTGTAGTGGAGCAGGTGCTTGGCCCGTAGATAATATCGGCACCGGCTACTCCAACGCCGCCCGCCACCGCATTAAACGAGTAGTAGGGAGGGTTCCAGCGCGAATTCGAGAGCGGGTTGTAGAGCGTGCCCTCGTAGGCAACACCGAAGCCTCCACGCAGCGACGTCTTGCCATCGCCAAACACATCCCAGGCAAAACCGACGCGGGGCCCAAAGTTGTTGTGGTCGCCTGCACCCAAAGAACTAGCTGCGGCGAAACCACCGGTGCCAGGGCCGCAACCACCAGCCACCTGCGCCAGCGCAGGATTGGCGCAATTATTGGGATCGCTTGCGTTGAATAGCCTGTTTATGACTCCGTTGCTCGGACCCAGAATGAACGAGTTCGCGGTGCTCGGGCCCAAGAGGAACGTGGTCGCCACATTGGCTTCCTCGTGGTGACGCTGATAGAGGTCATACCTCAGACCAAGATTCAACGTCAGGCGCTTGGTGACCTTCCAGTCATCCTGGAAATAAGCTCCGAACTCGAGATTGCGCCAGTGGCGAATGTTGCTGGACAGTTGGGCTTGGGGGGCTGGGTTATACGAAGACTGCGGACACGGTGCCTTGCAAATCCCAGGATCCACGCCCGCCACTTGATAGTAGGGTGCGTCAGCTGCGAAGAAAACCTGGTCGTAGAAGTAGTATGAAGGACGGGCAACGTTGAACTCGCTGTTTTCGATGTTGCGCCGGAAATCCGCACCTATCTTGAAATTGTGGTTGCCATGGCCGATCGAAACCATGTCGGAGTAAGTGTAGATATTCTCCTTGAAGGCCTGTGGGTAGCCGTTGTAGGAGCCGAATCCCGCCGCCGAAGGATCTGAAAAATTAACGCGGGGTACGCCGCCGTGGTTAGTCGTAATACCGGTGTTGTTCTGCAAGTAACCGGCGCGGAACTCATTCAGGACGGACGGACTGAATGTGTGCACGAAGCTTAATGTGCCTGCCGGGAAATTGTTGCGCAAAGGGTTAGCAAAGCCTCGGGTGCAGGACGCGGTGCAAGGACCGAACGAGTCCGTTTGCCGATTGTAGTTGTAGTTGAGGTAGAAGCGATTATTGGTGTTCCAGTTGTAGTCGACCCGCAGTGAAGCTTCGTTTCCATTGAACAAATTGCCAAGATTTTGCGTCTGAGTCTTGAAGGTGGCAACACTCTTCTCTTGGATCGAGACTGTTGACCGGCCAGCTAGTAGCGTCCCATTCTGAGGGGCCGGCTTGTTGGAGCAGCCAGCGTTCGTCATGTTCGTCACATCGTTCGCCGTGACGCCAAAAATGTTAATCCACTTCTGCGCCATCAGTGTGCTTCCACCGGCGTTGCCCGATAGGCAGAGGAAAGGGCTGTAATCAGGGTTGGGCGTATCGCAAGGTACACTATTCCACCCGTTTACGTAGCAGTCAGCCGTGAGACCGGTGGACGTACCCGGGTTGTGTGTGGGGAAGACGCTGTACAGCAGCGCCGCCGTCGAGTTAGTTACTTGGCCGTCCACGCCCAGACCCTGGTTTGCATTCTGGTCGGCACTGATAACCGCATCGCGCCACGCTTGTGTTTCCTGCGTGACATTCTGCGGCGTACCCTGTGATTTGTAGCGGTCTCCCTGCATAGACAGGAAGAAGAACAGCTTGTCCTTCACAATCGGCCCGCCCAAAGTAAATCCGAACTGATTGAAACGCACGGGAGGTTTCCTGATGCCCTGCTGATTCAGGAAAAACGGATTGGCATCGGTGGCATCGTTGCGGATGTATTCCCACGCGCTGCCATGCCAGGCATTGGTGCCCGACTTAGTCACCAGGTTGACCGTGCCGCCGGCGCTGTTGCCGTACTGTGCGGACATATTTAACTGCAGTTGCTGGAATTCCTCGACCGTGTCCTGAATCGGCACGTTAACAGCACCGCCGCTCAGGCCCTTATTCGACACACCGTTGATCAGGAACCCGTTGAAGTCCTCGCGCAAGCCGTTGACAACGGTTCCGTGGCCGTTTTCGAAGTCAACGCCTTTCACGTCCACGGCCCCCGTACTTAAGGTCATGAGATCGAACACGTTGCGGCCGTTCAAAGGGAGGTTGTTGATCTGCGTCTGACCTACGGTGGTGGCCAGCTTGGAATCTTCCGTGTTCACCTGCGATGCGGCAGCGGTGACTTCGACCACTTCCGAGGCTTTGCCGATTTGCATCTTGAAGTCCACGTGCGCGATGGTGCCGGCGTTCACTTGGACGCCGGCGTTGGAAACCGTCTTGAAGCCCGCAGCTTCCACCGTTAGTTTGTAGGTGCCCACCGGCAGCTCCTTCACCGCATAGTTGCCGCTGGAATTGGTCGTGGTCGAGATGTTTAGGTCGATTGCCGGATTGGAAACCGCAACCTTGGCGTTCGCAATCGCGGCGCCGGTTGGATCGATCACGGTGCCGGCAAACTGGCCGAACTGCACCTGGGCAAATGCGCTAAACGTCAAGGCCAGCACGGCAAATACTACGAGGCAAAACTGCAATCTCTTCATTTACCTACCCCCTCCAGAAACTGTGGCACGCGGTTTTTGTGGTTTGCACGAATGCGACTTTTGTTTCGAACCTTAGTTATTGCCAACCTCTGAATCGAAGTGCGCAAGATTCTGGGCCGCGAACTGCTTATTTATCAACCCATCTTGCTGATGCTGCTGACTGAACCGGGTGGAAGGTATTGAAAACAAACTCGCTTTCGCCGGGAACAGCAACAGCTAGTGCGTTTGAAGTAGCGTGGCACTTGTTACTCCAAACGGCAGCACTCACTGTTTCATATACTTACGAGTACTTTGGTCACAGCGTCTATGGATAACGGAAGATCGAAAGACGCTGAACTACCAAATTCCGTATATTTGTTCGGCTTCTCAGTGACCCGCGTCGTGCCCGGTGATGACGCCTTTTCCCTCGCGGACGACGAGTTCCTGGTCCGCAGCCTCCGGTCCCAGTTTGTCGACTTGCCCGCTTGGCCAGCGAATGACAATTGCGTCGACTCTGGTCGCCGTGCCTAAGCCGAAATGGACGCGCGGGTCGCTCGAACTCTCGAAACTGCTTCCGGCGCGGACTTCCGCATAGCGAGTTGAGCCCTCAACAGTAATCTCTATCCTGGCGCCGAAGCCATCGCGGTTCGATTTGTCGCCGATGGTCTTGATCCGCAGCCAGTGGCCGGAGGACGGAACTTCATTCCGCAGCAGAACGGGGGAGGCATCAAGGGTGGTAATCAGCAGATCCTGGCGGCCGCGATTCCAGAAGTCGGCGGTCACGGCGGCGCGGCCTACGTATTTTTTCGCCAGCGCGCCGCCCGCTTTCGCGCCTACTTCTTCGAACTTTCCATTTTTCGATTTGTCGGAAGACAGGTTATGAAACAGGAACGGCCGCTCGGCATAGCCCACACCGAAGGATTGTCCCTCCACTTGCGGATCTACGTGACCATTCGCGATGAAAATGTCGGGCCAGCCGTCGTTGTCGTAGTCGAGAAACTTCACGCCAAAACCCAGATAGGGATTGCTGACGGTTCCAATTCCCGCAGCGCCGGCCAGGTCGGTGAACTCTCCATTGTGATCGTTGTGATAGAGGTTATTGTCGTCGTCGGAAAAATTTGTCTTCACAATGTCGGGCCAGCCGTCGCGATCGTAGTCCGCCGCGTCAATGCCCATGCCGGCCTGTTCGTGTCCGTCGGAACTGTAGGCCACACCAGCCTCGGCGCCGACTTCGGTGAATCCACCCTTGCAGTTGTTGTGATACAGCAGGCTCGGCGACGAATCGTTCGCCACGTAGAGATCGAGGCAGCCGTCTTTGTCGTAGTCCAGCCACAACACGCCGAGGCCGTAATAGCTCTGGGTGTCGATGCCGAGTTTCTCCGTGACATCGGTGAAAGTGCCGTCGCCGTTGTTGTGATAGAGACGGTCACGCGCGCCCTTCAATCCGCGCGGCCCGCAATTGACCGGGATGCCTCGATACTGGCAGAACACGCTGCTGCCAAACTGCGGCAGGTTGTTGATGTCGACGTCCACGTAGTTCCCGACATAGAGGTCAAGGTTGCCATCATTGTCATAGTCGCCGAAAGCCGCGCTGGTTCCCCACCGGTCGGCATTCGCGATGCCGGCTTTCGCGGTGACATCGGTGAAGGTGCCGTCGTGGTTGTTGCGGTAAAGAGCCGACCCATGGAAGCCGGTGATGTAGACGTCTTCCCAACCATCGTTGTCGAAGTCGCCGACAGCCACGCCGTAGCCCCACCCGCAAAAATTCAGGCCCGACTTCGCCGACACATCGGTAAACGTGCCGTCGTGATTATTGTGGTAGAGGCGCGGCGGATGGCACTTGCCCGCGCGGTAGTCGGCCAGCGTCGAACCATCCACCAGTAGAATGTCCATCCATCCGTCGTTGTCATAGTCGAACGCGGCGGCGCCACCACATTGCGTTTCGACGATGTAGAGCTTCTCCTGGCTGCCGCACGTCAGGCGAAACTCGATGCCAGCCGCGTGCGTTACGTCAACGAACAGCGGTGGATTGGTCGCGGAAGTCGTTGCGGGAGCGTTCCCGTCCGGCTTTTGCCCAGCCGTCGCGGGCTTCGCCACCGTAGCTTTATTCTTCGGCGCAGCCGTCTGCGCAGCTCCCCACAAAATCCAACCGCCGTTCAGTGCTGCCAGCAGGACGGCCGCCGCAACCGTGACGTGCAGTTTTCTCATGCGCTGAATCGCCATTAACGGTCGCGCCCGGTGGCCATTCCCGCCGATGCCGGCTGCGCCTTCTTGAGTTCCGCGAAGCGTTCTCGTTCTCTTCGTGCTTCTTCGGACTTGCCGAGTTTTTCCAGCACGCGCGCCAGTTGATAGTGTGGGCTCGGGTCCTTAGGGTTCAGTTCCGCCGCTTTCCGCAAAGAAGACTCCGCTTGGGTGGCCTGCCCCGCGAGCGCCAGCGCTTTGCCCAGGTCGTACCAGACGTCGGGATTCGGCGCGTCCAGTTCCGTGCCACGCTGCAGATAGGTCACGGCTGCTTCATATTTCCCGCTCGCGAGCAACGAGTGCCCCAACTGGTACACCACAGCGGGACTCTCACCCGAGCGGCGCAACTCCTCCTTATATTGGCCGATGGCTTCGTCGTTGCGCCCGAGGCTGAAGTAGGCAAATCCCAGATGGAAGTGTCCGAGCTTGATCGCGGGGTCGAGTTTTAAAGCCGTTTTGAACTCCTCGATCGCCTGCAAGCTGCGATTCGAATTCAGATACGCTCGCCCCAGCAGCGTATGCCAGAGCGCGTTCGAAGGATTGAGTCTGATCGCCGCTTCGAGTTCGTCCGCAGCTCCCGCGTAGTCCTGCTGGCTCAATAACACCAGCGCCAGGTCAAAATGCGTCGCGGAATCTTTCGGATTCAACTCTCGTGCTCGGATGAGTTGCTCCTGTGCCTGCTTGGCATCGCCGGTTTTGAAGTAAGCCACGCCTAAATAGTGACGGAGCTGCGCATCGCGAGGCCAACGTGAAACCGCTTGTTGACCAAGCAGGACTGCATCGCGCAACTGGCCCGAGTCCAGTTCCTGCAACAACTGCCGGCGGGTCTGGGCTTGCGTTTGATTTTGCGATTGCGATTGCGATTGCGCGGCCACACACGAGAAGCAGAGTGAGGTGGCAATAACAAAAACGGGCCCCAGATTTTGGGTGGCGCAGCGCTTCAGCACTGCGATTGCGAGCTTAGCTGGAGGAGCGGCTTTAGCCGCTGCGGTCAACCTGTGGCGGAGGAAATGGCCGGTCAGCGCGCTGTTTCGCAGCTGCGGCGCCGCCGTGCTCGTCATCACACCGTTTGTCATCGTATCGTCTGTCATCGTATCGTCTTTGCGCGGCCACTCGCAACGCGGCGGCGCCTTGCGTTTGCAGGATCTCGCCAAAGGGGTTTTTCATGCACGCCAAAGATTTTCTTCGGATGTTTACCTACGATCACTGGGCGAATCGCGAATGCCTCGCCGCGATGCCTGCTTCCGAGTCCGTCTCCCCAGACACGCTCGGACGCATGGCTCACATTCTTTCAGCGCAAAAGGTCTGGCTCGAACGAATCCTGAAGCAGCCCCAGAGCACACCAGTGTGGCCCACTTCAACACTTGAGGATTGCATGGCGCTGGCCGACGCGATGTCGGAGGCGTGGCAAAGTTATCTTGCGCGGCTGGCAAACCAGTTCGCACCCGAGTCGCTTGACGACAATGTCGAATACCGCAACAGTGAGGGCGAGAGTTGGTCCAATCGCGTGGAAGATGTGCTGACACACGTGCTTTTTCACTCGGCGTATCATCGCGGACAGATCGCTTTGCAGCTGCGCTCTTCCGGCATAGAGCCCGCCTACACGGATTTTATTCACGCTGTGCGTCAGGGGTTCGTGGAATAGAAAAGGGAGTAGAAAACGATGGATCGCGGAACGATATGGCGCGTCTGGTTGCCTCTTGCCGGAGGCTTGTTTGCTCTGGGCGCGATATTTCAATCCGGACACGTGTCCCACGGACCGGCGCGCTGGATCGGGTTGCTGCTCGGCTTGATCGGGCTTGCTGGAGTGATTCTCGCTCGCTACACGCTGGGGCGCTCGTTCTCAGTCACTGCTAAAGCGACCGCGCTTGTCACCACCGGCATCTACTCGCGGATCCGCAATCCTATCTATGTTTCGGGAATGATTTTCGTCCTCGGGGCGGTCCTCATCATGGGGCGGCCTGAGGGGCTGGCGTTTCTGCTGGTGATCATTCCGATGCAGATCATCCGCGCGCGCCGCGAAGCCGCGGTCCTCGAAGCCAATTTCGGCGACGCCTATCGCGAATACCGCAAGCGCACGTGGTTCTGATGCGCGTTCTTTTTTTTAGCGAATCCAGAATTGCTGTGACCGCGGGCAACTGCGAAGCGCTCGGCTTGGACGGGTGAGGGCGCCCGTCCCTCCACGAGTGGGGCTGCTATCATCGTCAGCAATGAAATTAGCGTCGAACAAACTGCTCCCGGTGTTGTTCTGTCTATTTCTCGTGGCCCGCCTTCAGGCCGCCGAGGAACCGAAGCTTAGCCCACTCCCCGCGCCGGTCTCGAACAATGCGGTTGCCATTTCGCATGACGAAGGCGGCGCCAGGATTTTTTCCTTCATGGGCATTGGACCAAAGAAAACCTGGGATGCAATCACCACCAGCGCCTACGAAATGGACCCCGGCAACGGGAAGTGGACTGAACTGCGTCCTGTGCCGGGCGTGGCCGGGCGCCTGGCGGCATCAGCGGTAGCGCTTCACGACCAGGTTTTCATCTTCGGCGGCTACGTGGTCGACGCGCAGGGCGGCGAGACCACGGTGTCGGACCTGAACGTCCTTGTCCCGGTTGAAAATCGTTACTATCGCGGCAAGGATATTCCTGTGCCCGTTGACGATTCAGTTGTCGGCCTCTATCGCGATCGTTACATTTTCCTGATCGGCGGATGGTCCACTACCAAGAACGACGCAGTCAGCAACGTTCAGGTCTACGACAGCGACAAAGATGTGTGGATGCAGGCCACACCAATTCCCGGCACGCCGGTATTTGGTCATGCCGGCGCCATCATCGGCGACACCATCGTTTATGTGGACGGCTCCTACAAGAACCCGAGCGGTCCCAGTCCCAAGTACATTGCCTCCAGCGAGTGCTGGATGGGCAAGATTCCGAAGAAGGGTGACATCACAAAAATTGCATGGACGAAACTCCCCCCACATCCCGGTAACGCGCGCTATCGCATCGCGGCTGGCGCGGGTCCGTTGGAAAGAAAAGCTGGCCGAATCTATTTCTCCGGCGGCACCGACAATCCTTATAACTACAACGGGATCGGCTACAATGGCCAGCCTGCCGAACCTTCTCCGGTGACCTTCGCCTTCAACCTCCACAGCAGCGCATGGGAAACGGTCAACGAAAATACGCCCGAGCCCACCATGGACCATCGCGCCCTGCTGGTTACGCACCGCGGCCTGGTCCTCGTGGGAGGAATGGAAAAGGGCCAGCAGGTGACGGCCAAGGTGACAGTTGTAAAACCTGCCCGCGGGAAGTAAAGTTATAGTCGCGCTAACGGACACATTCGGCGGAACTTCCGGTGTCCTACGCATGGTGTTTTACGTACAGAGCATCGCGCCCAATTATCACGAAATCCGGTGACGCCCATCACGGACGAGCCTCCCCTCCAGGCGTTCAATTACCACAGCCGCAATTCCCGCGGCGTCCTGCATTTTTTGAAAATCCGTTCAGTACCTAAAATATCGGAGGAAAACTATGAGTCCTGTCATGGAACCGCCCAAAATGAACGCTGCGGCGGACTACACCAACCAAGTTCTCAACCTGGTAAAAGCCAAGAACCCAGCCGAACCGGAATTCCACCAAGCTGTCCTTGAAGTGTTCGAGTCCCTGGGGCCCATGTTGGGCCGCCACCCGGAGTATCGCGAAGCCAAGATTCTGGAACGCATTACCGAGCCCGAACGGGTTCTTATGTTCCGCGTGCCCTGGTTCGATGACAAGGGCAAAGTGCAAGTCAATCGCGGCTTCCGCATCGAGATGAACAGCGCCATCGGCCCCTACAAGGGCGGACTGCGCCTCCATCCCTCGGTGAATCTCGGCATTCTGAAATTCCTGGCGTTCGAACAGGTGTTCAAGAATTCGCTCACCACGCTGCCCATGGGCGGCGGCAAGGGCGGAAGCGACTTCGATCCGAAGGGCAAGAGCGATAACGAAGTGATGCGCTTCTGCCAGAGCTTCATGACCGAACTGCAGCGCCACATCGGTCCCGACACGGACGTTCCCGCCGGCGACATCGGCGTGGGGGGCCGCGAAATCGGATATATGTTCGGCCAATACAAACGCCTCCGAAATGAATTCACTGGCGTTCTCACCGGCAAGGGCCTGGCATGGGGCGGTTCGCTGATTCGTCCCGAGGCCACCGGCTATGGCTGCGTGTACTTCGCCCAGGAAATGCTGAAGAGCCGCAAAGACACGCTGGAAGGCAAGGTGTGTCTGGTCTCGGGCAGCGGCAACGTCTCGCAATACACCGTCGAGAAGCTGCTCGATCTGGGCGCGAAGCCGGTTACTCTATCCGATTCCGACGGTGCCATCTACGACGCCGACGGCATCGACCGCGACAAGCTCGCTTTCGTCATGGAGCTGAAGAACAACCGCCGCGGCCGCATGAAGGAGTACACCGACAAATTCAAGAAAGCCATCTACAGCGCCACCGACAAAAAGCTCGACCACAACTGGCTGTGGAATATTAAGGCCGACTGTGCGTTCCCGAGCGCCACTCAGAATGAGATCAACGCAAAAGACGCGGCCAATCTCATCAAGAACGGCGTGAAGGTCGTCAGCGAAGGCGCGAACATGCCGAGCACCATGGAAGCCACCAAGATGTTCCTCGACGCCAAAGTCCTCTACGGACCGGCCAAGGCCGCCAATGCCGGCGGAGTTGCCACCTCTGGACTCGAAATGTCGCAGAACAGCATGCGCCTCTCCTGGACCCGTGAAGAAGTCGATGATCGTTTGCACAAGATCATGATCGCCATCCACCAGAACTGCTACGAAACGGCCGAAAAGTACGGCACGCCCGGCAACCTGGTGAACGGCGCCAATATCGCGGGCTTCCTGAAAATCGCGAACGCGATGCTGGATCAGGGCCTGGTGTAGTTGAGCGCCTGGTTAAGTAAAAGCTGCATGCAGAAGAAGACGCGGGAGGGAGCGATCCCTCCCGCGTTTTCCATGTGCGGAAAACTCGTGTAGAGACGGGGCTTGCCCCGTCTCAGACTGCCGAACAACTCTAGTTCACAATTGTTTAGGGAAGGGCACGGCTTCAGCCCCCCTTAGGGCCACGTGCCCCATTCTAAATTTCGCGTTCTTTGCGAAATTTAGAGTGGGGATTTTCGCTTGGGCTTCGGCTTGCTCTTGCCATCGAGATTGAGCGCCACTGCCGCGCGGATGAGATCCTTCAATGCCGCCTCATCGATCTTGTCGCCTTCGTGGATGTCGATGGCGCGCCTGACATTCCCCTCGAGGCTGGAGTTGAATAGACCGGAAGGGTCCTTCAACGCCGCTCCCTTGGCGAATGTCATCTTGACGACGTTCTTGTACGTCTCTCCCGTGCAGACGATGCCGCCGCGGGAAAAGACGGGAGTCCCCGGCGATGTCGGCTTGACCCACTTCCACTCTTCGACAATCTCAGGGTCTGCCGCGTGTATGATTCCGCGCACTTTCGCGAGCGTCTTCCCGCGCCAGTCCCCAAGTGCCTTGATCTTCTCATCGATGAATCCAGAGGCGATGAATGCAGAGGCAGATTCCACCGGGACGGTCTTTTTCATGGACAGCTCCAACTCTCGCACCTAATTTAGCTGCGCTCAGCGTGACCTGCAACCTCCGCAAGTGTTGGGGGCATGGGGATATCACGGGTGGCCCAGCTTAGCGCCGCACGGATGAATGAAGTGTGTGCTGCCCTGCGGTTCTCTTCGGGGTGTGATTCAAACTATTGAATCCGTACGAGCAGTCCAGGTTCAATCGACGATAACGACATCAAAATCTTGCCCGCCAACGGGATCAAGTCCGCCAGCCGGTTTGACTTTGGCACGGAGCAAGATCACAGCGACATTGCGTCCCGTCAAATTCTGTTGAAACTCAATTCCCTGGTCAAGGGAAACAAACACCTGAAAGCCAGCATTCTCCGCCAGAGACAACAACTCTCCGTTCTTCTTGCCGGCCCACCCAGCCTCCGGCACAGTGAGGCAATCGTACCCGGAGAGATGGCTCTTAAATTTTCTCGGAATGCACTCGTCCAGCAGGAGTTTCTTCACAGTTCACTGACAACGAGTTCTTTAGCATGCTCGAGGGCGCTGATGGCGGCTTCGCGCTTCACGGTGGGAAAATCCTCAAGGAACTCGTCCAGAGTTTGCCCCCCTTCGAGGTAATCCAGCAAGGTCTGGAAGGGGACTCGAGTCCCGCGGAACACAGGGGTCCCTCCAAGAATATTGGGGTCTCTCACGATGATGCCGTTAGCCGACGCCATAGCACGATTTCACATTCAGTCTACCCGAGCGAAGTCAGGAAAACCAACCCAGTCGAAGGAAGTGTTGCGGAACCTCCCGTCGGGTTTGCCCGTCGATTTGACAATCCGCAGTATATCGACTAGGGTAAGAAATGAGGCAGGTTGCACCGTTCGCCTCATTCAGGTTCCCTGAAGATAAGTCAGCCCATCTGAAGTTCCCTTCATCTTATAGACGTCACGACCCTTATGGAGGTTGAATATGTACGCACGTAATGTATCTTTTCGCCTGAAAGCCAACATGCAGTCTGATTACACCCGCACATTCGAGAACCAGATCCTTCCTTTGCTGCAAAAGCAGAAAGGCTTCAAGGAAGAAATTAACCTGTGCAGCCATGGCTCAACGGATGTGGTTACAATCAGTCTGTGGGACAACAAGAGCAATGCTGACGATTACAACACCAACACTTACCCACAAGTGTTGAAGACGCTGGCGAATGTGATCGATGGAACGCCGCGGGTTCAGACGTTTGATACGGTCGTCTCGACCTTCCATAACGTCCCCGTGTAAGAGCTACAAAACTGTCGTCCTGGAGGGCGGCGGATGCCGCCTTTCCGGACGACACCATTTATCTTGTAAAACCTGACCCCACCGGCGCGCATACTCGTTCGCCCGAGCCTTGGTTGTAATCGCGTGGCTGATCCATGTATGCGGTCGATCGCGCAAAGGATGATAGACGTGCTTCGTCAACAAAACGCAGAAACTATTCATCGTCTGATCGAGCAGGGCGTACTTCTCCTAAGAGCCTACCACGCTGAGTACGAGAGCGATCCGGCCGGACCCGAGGCCGAGTTCCTGCGTGGCGACATCACAGGCTGGCGCAATACTTTACACACGTTGTACCACGGAGGCGCCGAAGAAATCGTTGACCGTGCGGTCACCAGAACAGGCTTGCCTTTCCCAACAGGCGACGTGTCGGACGACCGTCACTTGTGCCTAGAAGGGCGAGCCGGGTGCCCCATCCTAACGTCGCGCTTTTTGCGACGTTAGGGTGGGATTCCACATCCGCAGATCGCTTGGGATTTTCTCGAACTCTTCGAAGAGCCACACGACCGTGGAATCTCACCCTTCAAACAGCGAAGGGTGGGCACCCGGCTCGAGGGGTTACTCGCGGGAGTATCTGGGGTTCTCTTTCTTACTGGCCCTTCACAGGCGTCGCAGTTGTAACAGTTTTGTTTGCGCCGTCGTCCATAGTAGACGTGAAGAGGAGGCTCGCTTCCTTCACCGAGATAACGCTCCTCGGATCCAGTTCGCAATAGACGGTCCTGTAGGCTAACGCACCCGCAGGGCTCGATCCCCTTAGGCCTCTTCCATCCGCTATCGTCTGGGGCCCCGGTATACTGACCACCTCGCTGGATACATCTCCTTCAAGGGTTTGCACTCTGATGATGAGGTTGCTGACTGTGATGTCGTGGCCCGACACGTTGAGCAGATCGCAGCTCACTGTTTCCGAATTTGTGGTGTTCTTGATTTGAGGTGTTCTCCAAGGCACCGGAGCAGCTCCCGCATAGGAAGCGGCGCCCAGAAGGATACATGCGGCTATTTTCCAGCTTGGTTTTACCATTTCTCGGTCTCCTCTAGTGAAATCATCTCACGTTATTGAAAGGCGGGTGGCCGACTTCTCCGGCCTGTAAGTTTACCCCCACCCTATCTCTAGAATGCTGACCGGGAAATAACTGGGGGTGCGCCCCTTCTCGCGCTTTTCGAGAAGGGGCACGCTGGACAAGAAATACCCCGAGGCTGTGCACTTTTGGCCAGCTTTCCGCCTGGGCTCTCGCCTACCATTTTTTGTGAATACTTCACGCACAAAGAACGCCGCATCCGCGGCGACAAGGAGAACTACAGTGAATAAGGATCGGGTTTCTGGCAAGGTGGAGCAGGCGGTAGGAAAGGTAAAGCAAGCCGTTGGAGAAACTGTCGGCAACGAAAAGCTGGCCAATCAGGGAGTTGTGGATCAAGCGAAAGGTGCGGCCAAGGAAACTTGGGGCAACGCGAAAGACGCTGCCAAACAGGTGCATCAGTCGCACAAAGACGCCGCAACCGAAAAGGCGCACGAGAACCGGAACAAAATCAGCCAGTCGGTGCAAGACGCCAAGGAGAAAGCCACCGAAAAAATCAACGAATTCAAGGAACGCCATTCCGCCTGATGCGACGGCCGGGTGGGCCCCATCAACCTGTGAACAGTAACGCGGGTTGGTCTTTGAATGCCGACCGAAAATAATGAGTGGGTGCCCCTTCTCGCGCTTTTGGCGGGTGGGACCAGTTTAACGGGGAAGTGATGTGGCTACCCTCCCATGGTCTGGCTGGGAACCGAGCCGGGAGCCTTTAAATTAACTCCTCAGAAGGAGGAAAAGAATAGCCAGAACGAACGGCAATGCCACGAAGATAATCCATAGGTGTTTGATTATGCGTCCGGCGATATACCGAGCATCGGCGGAGACTTCGGTGCGGCGATAGAATGGGACTTCGGCTGGCTTGGCCGCATTGTCCTCCGCCTTTAGCCCCGTAGCGGAAACGATTCTCTGATTACATTCCGGATCAGAGGCCCACTTTTCAAGTTGCTCCTTAGACGCGAGATTTATTACGCGAGCCTTTTGGCCAAGACTTAGGTTGTCCCAATCCTCGGCGATGTCGTAGTTTGGCATGATGGATCATTTCCTCCCCAGCAGAACTTCGGCTTTCGGCCGGTGGCCGACTTCTCCGGTCTGTAAGTTTACCCCCACCTATCTCTACAATGCTGACCGAGAAATAACTGGGGGTGCGCCCCTTCTCGCGCTTTTTCGAGAAGGGGCACCGCTGGACAGCCGACACCACCTCGCTCAGGTCTTACATCGCGTAAGTCGGATCTGCATCGTAAGACGATCCACGGATTCATCACATCCAGCCAGTGACCACGCTCACAGACATCCCACTCGCCATGCCCGAAAAT
>Ga0209890_10000623_pt1 | contig 16290 bp, 15 predicted proteins | sample OrgsoiDNA2013049_FD_185799 | JGI IMG/M metagenome (GOLD analysis project Ga0209890, IMG submission 185799) | Permafrost soil microbial communities from the Arctic, to analyse light accelerated degradation of dissolved organic matter (DOM) -... | ecosystem: Environmental > Terrestrial > Soil >...
CGAGGTGAAGGCCGGCAAGTGCGACCCCGCGCTCTTCCGCGTCTTCGTCGAGGCCGAGGTCTACAAGAAGGTCCTCTGACTCCGAGGGGGCTGCTCGTTGTATCGGAGCGTCGCCGGCGCTAACCTTGAGGGGTGCGGCCGGAGAACATCGTCCGTTTGCTCAGCGCCGAGGAGGCGTTCTGGCTGAATCCGGCAGAGCGCTGGGAGCTGGTCGCGGGGAGGATCGTCGAGGTGAGCCCGGTCAAGAAGCGGCACGGACGAATTCTGGTGCGGCTGGCGCGACGCCTCGAGGAGCACGTCGAGGCTCATCGACTGGGCGAGGTTTACGGGGGCGATGTCGGGTTCATTCTCCGCCGCAATCCCGACACGGTGCGGGCCCCCGATCTGGCGTTCATCAGCCGCGCGCACTTGCCGGAGGTTGAGGAAGAGACCTTCTCGACGGTACTTCCGGATCTGGCCATCGAAATACTGTCCCCATCCGACCGCTGGGCCGACGTTGAGCAGAAGATCGCCGAGTACCTTCAGGCCGGCGTGTTGTCGGTCGGGATTCTCGATCCCAGTCGCAACGAGGCCCGGACGTTTCGCCGTGGCGAGGCCGCGCGCGTGTTCGTCAGCGGCGACCGGATCTCAGAACCAGATCTGTTGCCGGGGCTGGAGCTGGACGTCGCCTCTCTGTTGGTTTAGTGCCAGTCGACTCGCTGGTCCGCGGCCGCGCCCGAAACGCGCTCCCTCCTGACATGCGCCGGCGCGTCGCGGCGCGCGTGCGCCTGGCTCTGCGGGCGCTCGGGCGGGCCCGCTCGTCGGCGACGCTGGTCTTCACCGACGACGATGAGATCCGGGTCCTCAACCGCGACTACCGGAATCACGATCGCGCCACCGACGTGCTCAGCTTTCATCTCCAGGAGCTGGCGGGGGAGGGCGATCCGGCCGGCGACGGTATCGCGCTCGGCGACATCGTCATTTCCGTCGAGACGGCTAGCCGGAGGGCCCACGGCCGCCGCCTGGGCGCCGAGCTGGAGCGCCTCGCCATCCATGGTCTCTGCCACCTGTTCGGCCGCGACCACAAGAAGAAGGCGGAAGCGACCGTGATGTTCGCGCTGGAACGTCGACTTCGACGGTTGCCGCTCGCGCCCACGGTCTGAGCGGCCGCCGACGGCGCGATTTTCCCAATTTCCTCAATGGAATCGGGAATCGATCGTCACACACGAAACACGGACGGTCAGTAAGCCGTGATACCTTCCGAATTTCACACAAACAAAGAGGAGATAGCGAGCGATGTCGAGAAAATCAGTTTCCGCAGTGATCGGGTCGTTTCTGGTGGTTGGTTTCGCGCTCGGCGCGGTGCAGGGGTGCGGCTCGTCTGGTGGATCGTCGGGGAACGAGACCGCGATCTGCGAGCAGTTGTGCGTGAAGGAGGAGATGTGCCTGGCCGACGCCAGCACCGCGACGGCAACCTCGGCTTGCATGACGATCTGCACCTCTTCCGGAACGGGCGGCAACTCGGGCACGACCTGTACGAACGCATCGGCGATCGCGTCCGCCTCTTCAAACTGCGCCAGCATGTCGGACTGCACGGCCTTCGAGACTTGCCTCCAGGGCATCCCCAAGTGCACGGGCGGCACGGGCGGCACCAGTGGAACGGGGACCGGCGGCACGACCGGTACCGGAGCCGCGGGCCATAGCGGCAGCGGCGGCACGACCAGCACCGGTGGCACCAGTGGTGCCGCGGGCGGGACGGGCGCGGCCGACTGTGCCACCTGCGACAAGGCCCAGACCTGCTGCCTTGCTCTGGTGGCTCTCGCCGGCCAGCCGACGTCGTCCTGTACCTACTCGGCGGCGAGCTGCAATTCCGCAGGAGCTGCGCAGGCGAACGACATCACCATCTGCCAGCAGATCCTGACCGCGGCCGCCGGTGCGATCGCTGCCTGCAAGTAGACCCGATGAGACGACGTCGCGGGCGCCTCAGGGCGCCCGCGGCTGCAGGGGCCGAAGCCGCAGCTCAGAAGCGCATGCCGCGCTTGGCGCGGTAGTGGAACCATTTCCAGGTGAGGTAACCCGCGCCGGCCGCCGCTGGCAGGATGAAGAACGTGCTGGCGCCCGCGACGCCTAGAAGGACGGTCCCGCCCCATGCCGCCGCGGCGAACGTCCCCTTTTTCTTGGCCACCACTTTGTCGCGTTCGATCAGGCTCTCCATGCGCAGGGCCCTCCCGCGTCTAAGATGCCATTCGATCGGCCGTCGCGCCACGCGCCCCGACGCCGGCGCGCCAAATACATCAATTCAGCAGCTGGGGCTGGGTGAGCGCGAACGGGGCGATTTCCGCGTCGAAGCGGTCTCCATCGCGGGTGACCATCTGATAGCTGCCCCGCATCGTTCCGGTCGGCGTGGCGATCACACACCAGCTGGTGTACTCGAACGACTCGCCCGGGCGGAGGACCGGCTGCGCGCCGACCACCCCCTCGCCGCGCACCTCCTGCACGGCGCCGAACGCATCGGTGATGATCCAGTGCCGGCTCTTGAGCTCGGCTGTCACGGTCCCCTGATTGGCGATGTTGACCGTGTACGCGAAAGCATACTGCCTTGCGTTCGTCGATGAACGTTCAGGGATGTACTCGCTCCGAACCGTGACCACTATTCCCCGTGTCAGCGTGGACGACATCGACGTTTCCGCGACAACCGTGCCAAAATCGGACGATGCGTACAAGAGCGGTCGGCCGGAGATGACTTCCTGATGAGTACCGGGGGCATAGCAATCACCGGGGCAACCGGGCTCGTAGGGAAGGCGTTGGCGGCCTCCTGCGCGCGGGAGGGGATACGGGTGGCAGCGCTGGTGCGCGACACCGGGCGGGGGGCTGAGCTGCTGCCGACGGCGAAGCTTCACGCCTGGGACGCGACCGGGGCGCCGCCTCCCGAGGCGGCGTTCGAAGGGGTCGACGTGGTGGTGAACCTGGTCGGCGAGTCGATCTCGAACGGACGCTGGAACGAGGCGCGCAAGAAGCGGCTGCGCGACAGCCGCGTGGTCGGGACGCGCGCGCTGGTCGACGTGCTGCGGGGGCTGCCCAAGCGACCCAGTCTGCTGATCTCCGCGTCCGGTATCGGGTACTACGGCGATCGCGGCGACGAGATCCTGACCGAGACTTCGTCGCTGGGGACGGGGTTCATCGCCGAGCTGGGGCGCGACTGGGAGGCGGAGGCGATGAAGGCGGCCGAGATCGGGATGCGCGTGGTGATCCTGCGCAGCGGTCTGGTGCTGGCGCGCGATGCGGGCATCCTGCGCAAGATCCTGCCGCCGTTTCGGCTGGGCCTGGGCGGCAAGATCGGCAGCGGCAGGCAGTGGATGCCCTGGATCCACCTCGACGATGAGATCGGTCTCATCCGCTACGCGATGGAGCACCAGACGGTGAAGGGGCCGCTCAATCTGGTGGCACCCGAGCCGGTGACCAACGCCGAGTTCGTGCGCGCGCTGGGCGAGACGTTGGGACGCCCCACGGCGCTGACCGCGCCGGGGTTCGCGCTCCGTCTGGCATTCGGCGCGATGACCGACGAGCTCTTGCTGGCGAGCCAGCGGGCGATGCCGGTACGAACGATGGAGACCGGGTACACATTTCGCCATCCTCTCTTGCGCGAGGCGCTGGGTGAGATCCTCGACAAGGGGCCAAGCGGCCAGCCGGCGGCCGCCGCCAGCTCGACCTAGGGGGGCAGATGCGGGATCGGCAAAACAGGCCGCCCCCACCGCAGGTGACGCCGGACATCGAGTCTCGGGTCGCCGAGCGGACTCGCGATCTGGAGGCGGCGCGCGCCGAGCTGGAGGCGAAGTCTCGCCAGATCGAGGAGGTCGATCGGCTCAAGAACGCCTTCATCGCGAACATGAGCCACGAGATCCGGACGCCGCTCAATTCGGTGCTGGCGCTGACCCAGCTGTTGCGCGAGGGGGTCGCCGGGCCGCTGACCGTCGATCAGCGCAAGTACCTCCAGGTCATCGAGCGCAACGGACATGGGCTCCTGCATCTCATCAACGACATCCTCGACCTGTCGCGCATCGAGGCCGGGCACCTGGAAATGGACACCACAGACATCGACCTCGCACCGCACGTCGAGGCGGTCGGCGAGGCGCTGGCCCCGCTGGCCGCGGCCAAGAATCTCGATCTGACGGTGAACCTGCCGCCGGACCTGCCGGATGCGCGCGGAGATCCCGATAGGTTCCGGCAGATCCTGACCAATCTCATCGGCAACGCCATCAAGTTCACCGAGAGCGGTGGCCAGGTGATGATCGGCGCCGAGGCGCGGCCCGAGGCGATCGTCGTGGTGGTCACCGACACCGGCGTCGGCATCCCCGATCCGTACCGCGACAAGATCTTCCAGGAGTTCTACCAGGTCGATCAGACTCTGGTGCGGCGGCAGGGGGGAACGGGGCTCGGTCTGGCGATCGCGCGTCGGCTGGCGCGCCTCATGGGCGGCGACATCACCGTCGAGAGCGTGGTCAGCCGCGGTTCGCGGTTTTCGCTGACCCTCCCGCGGGCGGCGGTGGCGGGCGCCGAGGATCCCGCGGCGGAGGGGCTCGAGGCACCGCGAGGCACCCCTTCGGTCGCCCTCGAGGAGCCGCAGGCCATCCCGAGGTCCGAGCCCGAGGAGCCGGCGGTCACCGCGCGGACGGCGCCGGAGGTGCCGCCGGCCCTGCTCGGCGCGCACGCCGTACCGGCCACGGTGCTCGTCGTCGAGGACAACGAGGACAACCTGTTCACCCTCCGCCAGATTCTGGCGCGGCGCCCGCTGAAGATCGTGACGGCGATGAACGGGCGCCAGGCGATCGAACGCTGCCGGCAGCAGCCTCCGCCCGATCTGGTGATCATGGACGTGCAAATGCCGGGGATGACCGGGCTGCAGGCGACCGGCGCGATCCGGGCGCTGCCGGGCGGCGCCGCCATCCCGATCGTGGCGCTCACCGCGCAGGCGATGAAGGGCGATCGTGAGCGGATCCTCGCCGCCGGGTGCGACGAGTACCTCGCGAAGCCGGTGCAACCGAACGCGCTTATTTCGGTCGTCGACAGCCTCTTGCGCCGCGCCGGTTCGGGTGCGACGATTTCCCCGCGCGCGGCGCCCCCCGCCGGGCCATCTCCCGACAAGTCGACAGCTGAAACATCAGATGGCGCGCATACTCCTCGTCGATGATCCTCCTGGCTCCGCGCTGGCAGCGGCGGAGGCTCTGGGATTCGGACGCGGCCGCCACCAAGTTGACACGGTCGGGTCAGCAGCCGAGGCGCTGACGAAGATCGGGGAGCGCGGCTACGACTTCGTCGTGCTGCATCCCGAGCGGCTGGCGGCGTCGGTCTCCGCTCCCGGGGCGTCCGGGGCCGGGGCCGACGTTCTGCGCGAGACGTTTGACGTGTTCGAGGACGGCGTCTGTCTGGTCGCCCCTGACGGCGCGCTGGAGATCGCCAATGCGATCGGCGAGCGGCTCTACGGCAGCGCGTTGCAAGGGGAGCTGCAGGCGGCGGCGCGCGAGGCGATTTCCACGGGCGCCAGCGCCGATCGGGGTCTGTCCGACGGCGGACGGGCGTTCGCCGTGCGCGCCTATCCGTTGCCGGGGCGGGGGGCGGTCCTCTACGTGCGCGACGCGACCGACGAGCGCGAGCGGGAGATCGGCCGCCTCCAGGCCGAGAAGCTGGCGTCTATCGGCCTCTTGGCCGCGGGCGTGGCGCACGAGATCAACAACCCGGCCGCGTTCGTACTGGCGAACATCGAGGCGCTTACCGGTCACCTGCGCCTGGTCGAGGACCGGCTGCGCGATCCCGACGTCGAGGGGGGGCGGCGCGGGCTGTCGGACCTGCTGTTCGAGGCGAACGTCATCCTTCAGGAGTCGAAGGAGGGGATGGCGCGCATCCACCGCATCGTGCGCGATCTCGGCTCGTTCTCCCACACCGACGAGGAAGCGATCGTCCCGATGAACGTCAATTCGGCGATTGACTCTGCGCTGGGGATGCTGCGCAACGAGCTCAAGTACAGGGCGCGGGTCGAACGCGATCTGCGCGCCAAGCGGCCGGTGCGCGCCAGCGCGCCGCGCCTGGGGCAGGTGTTCTTGAACCTGATCCTGAACGCCGCCCAGGCGCTCGACGAGGCCGGCTCCCAGCGGAACGTGGTGACCGTGCGCAGCTTCGACGAGGGCCCGGAGGTGGTGGTCGAGATCTCCGACAACGGGCCGGGGATTGCGGCCGAGATCCTGCCGCGGATCTTCGAGTCGTTCTTCACCACCAAGCCGCGCGGGATGGGGACCGGCCTCGGGCTGCCGATCTCGCTGGGGATCGTCCGGACGCTGGGCGGGGAGATCATCGTCGACAGCCGCGGGGGCGAGGGGGCCACTTTCCGTGTGCGGCTCCCCGCCGACGAGAACAGCGTACCGGCGCGCGTCTCCACGCCGGCGCCCGTGCCCGCACAAGGCTACCCGCGGCGTCGGGTGCTGGCGGTCGACGACGAGGCGCTGCTGCTCAAGGCCTACCGGCGCATGCTCGGCGACGCGCACGAGCTGACGACGGCCCTGGGGGGGACAGAGGCGCTGCGCATCCTCGAGCGCGACGTGGCGTTCGACGTCGTCCTGTGCGACCTGCAGATGCCGGAGATCTCGGGGATGGAGCTGTACGCCGCCGTGCGCGAGCGCTTCCCCTCGCTCGCCGATCGCTTCGTGTTCGTCACGGGCGGCGCCTTCTCCAGCGACGCGCGCAAGTTCCTCGAGGACTCGGTGGCGGTGGTCATCCAGAAGCCGTTTCGGCTGGAAGACATGCTGTCGCTCATCGATCGGACCGCCAGCGGAGCGAGCCCGCCGGCCCCCTCCGGCGCCGGACGCCAGGCGCCGCGGGTGAGCTGAGCGGCGATGCGCGCGCGGAAGCTGGTGGTCGCCGCGCTGATGCGCGACGGCGGGCGCATCCTGATGTCGCGACGGCGGGCCGATCAGCCGATGCCGGGGCTCTGGGAGTTTCCCGGCGGCAAGGTGGAGCCGGGCGAATCGCCGACCGACGCGCTCGCGCGTGAGGTGCGCGAGGAGCTCGGCTGCCACGTCGAGGTCGGCCGCATTCACGAGGTCGTCTTTCACGCCTACCCCGAGTTCGACCTCTACATGCTGGTCTACGCGGCGACGATTGCCCGCGGCACGCCGCGCGCGATCGAGGTCGCCGAGATCGCCTGGGTCGAAGCGCCGCGGCTGCCGGAGCTCGATCTGCTCCCCGCCGACTACCCGCTGGCGCGCGCGCTCGCCGCCGGCTGATCGCCGGTCAGTTCGCGTCGGATGCGGGCGCGTCGGGTGCGGGCGCGTCCGGTGTGGCCGCGTCGGGGGACGCCTCGGGCGCATGCTCGGCGTGCGTGTAGCCCGGCTGGGCGGCCGTGACGGATGCGCGGAGCGCTTCGCGCTCGATGGCGCGCGCCGCCTCGATCGCGTCGCGCTTGCAGGCGCCGCACATCGCCGGGGCGGCCCAGGCGCCGAGGTGGGTCTGCAGCTGGCTCTCGGGCGGCCAGTAGATTGGCGTCCCGCAGGTCTTGCACGGGATCTCCATTGTCTTTTTGTCCTTGAGGAAGTCGCTGCAAGACTGGCAAGCGCGCTCGGGCGGACGGATCTCGCGGCGCCGCTTCTTCTTGTTGTTGCGCCCCCGCTTGCCGCCCGACCTGTCGCCGCGCGCCTTGTCGCCGCCTGCCGTGGCCGCAGCAAGGGCAGGCGCCTCTGCATTGATGGACGACGTCTCGGGAACCGCCGTCGGCGCAGGGGCGTCCGCCGCCTGCTCGGTGGGCGAAGCTTCGGCGGCTTTCGCTTCGAGCGACTCGTCGGCCTTGTCTTCGACCTTGTCTTCGACCTTTTCTTCGACCTTGGGCTCTGGGCGCACGCCGGCCGCGAGTTGCGCCTGCTTGGTCCAGGTCCAGGTCCCTTCGCAGTTCTCGGTCTTGCACGCGACCTGACGATCCTCGAGATCGCCCATCTCCTTGGCGCAGATCTCGCAGTACTGCGGATAGGGATCGCCGGTCTTGCCGCGCACGGCGCGCGCCAGCTGACCACCGCGCTTGTCGGTCCAGGTTCGCTTGCAGCCGCTGCGGCGGCAGGGGCGCTCGACGTCCCTCAGCGCCTGATAGATCCCGATACAACTCTCGCACATCCGGTGCGGCGCCTTGGGCGTCGGCTTGTGGGCGACGCAGGCGTCGAGCTGATCGCTGCGATTCCAGACCCAGGTCTTCTTGCAGCCCGACGTCCGGCAGCGGACCTCGCGGTCGGCGATCGCCCCGAAGTCGGCCTTGCAGCCCTCGCACATCCGTCGCGGCGGCTCATTCGAGAGGCCGCTCGCATACGCCTGGATCTGCTCGTCGGCGCTCCAGCTCCACTTCTGTTTGCAGCCGTTGATGCCGCAGTTGACGGCGCGGTCCTTCAGCTTGCGGTAGACGCTTTCGCACTGCACGCAGCGGAGCTCCGGCGCCGCGAGCTCGATCTCGGGCGCGCCGGCCAGGAGCTGGGCCCGCTTGGTGAAGACGGCCGAGCGCGTGCAGCCGGGGACCACGCAGGGGAGCTGCTGGTCCGCCAGCGCGGCCAGCTTCCCCTCGCAGCCGGCACACATTCCGCGCGGCGCCTGGCGGTTGGTGGCGAACGCCTCCAACTGGTCCTTCGCGCTCCAGGTCCAGGTTCCGTCGCAGCCCGGCCGGTCGCAGGCGCGCTGTGCGTCCGCGGCGCGCGAGAACTTCTCGCGGCAGGGATCACACATCGACGAAGCGGGATCAGCGGGATCGGCCGCGCCGCGGCCGCCGAGCTTGGCGCCTTTGCCCCCGGCGATCGAAATCCAGCTGCGCGTGCAGCCAGCCACAGAACAGGGGGACGACTTGGCCCCCAATCGATCAGCGAGCGTGAATCCGGCGAGACCCATGATGAAGGGGCCTATGCTGACCGAAACCCCCGAGGGCGTGCAAGGCGAAATCGCGCAACGGGCTCGTATCAGTCCTGCGGCAGGCTTGCGCCAGGGGGACGGCGAGGGTAGACAAGGCCCCTTTCCATGCAGATCACGATTGAAGACCTGTCGCCGGTAGAGAAAAAGGTCGAGTTCGAGCTCCCCTGGGCCGACGTCGCGCCGAAACTCGATAAGGCCTACGACTCCTTGCGGCGTGGCGTGAAGCTGCCCGGCTTCCGTCCGGGCAAGGTCCCACGGGCGATCCTCGAGCGGATGTACCGCCGCCAGGTCGAGGACGAGGTGGCGCGCGAGCTGGTCGAGCGGTCGCTGGGCCAGGCGATCCAGGAGAACCAGATCCAGCCGGTGGCGCCGCCCGCAGTGGCCGAGATCGAGATCAAGACCGGCGCCCCGTTCAAATTTTCCGCGCGCGTCGAAGTCCGCTCCCAGGTGACGCCCAAGGACTACTCCGGCATCCCGCTCAGCCGCCGGCCGCCGCAAGTCACCGACGAGCAGGTCGCCGAGGCGCTGGAGGGGTACCGCCGCCGGATGACGCAGTTCAAGCCCGTCGATGTCGGCGCCCGCAAGGAGACCGGCGAGTCCGACCTGGTCCGGGCCGAGATCTCCGGCAAGGTCGGCGAGCACAAGATCAAGAAGCGCGAGCTGATGGTCGATCTGGAAGTCGACGTGGGTGGCCCGCTGCCCGGTCTCGCCAGCCGGCTGCGCGGCAAGCCGATCGGTGGCGACGCACCGATCGAGGTCGACTACACCCTCCCCGCCGAGGGGGTCCCCGCGGAGATGTCCGGGCGCCACGTCCACCTGCACGTCAGCATCAAAGAGGTGCGCGAGAAGCAGGTCCCGGCGCTCGACGACGAGCTGGCCAAGGACACCGGCGAGGCGGAGACGCTCGACGGCCTGCGCGCCAAGGTGCGCGAGAAGCTGGCCGAGACCGACGGGACGCGGATCAAACGAGAGTTGGAGCGGGCCCTCATCAAGGAGCTGGTCGCGCGAAACGAGTTCCCCATCGCACCGGCGCTGGTCGACCGGTACGCACAGGCGATCGTCAACCGGGCCAAGGGCCAGCTGAGGATGATGGGCGTCGACGTCGAGTCGGTCGACGACACCAAGATGCGCGCCGAGGTGAAGACCGAGGCCGAGGAAGAGGCGCGAGGCGCGATCCTGCTGCAGGCGATCGCCGAGCGCGAGGGGATCACTGCCAGCGACGCCGACGTGCAGAAGCGAATCGCCGAGCTGGCGCAGGCCCGCAACGAGAGCCCAAAGCAGCTGCGCGCCGAGCTGGAGAAGGATCACCGCATCCACCAGATCGAGACCCAGATCCGCGAACAGAAGACGCTTGAACTGCTGATCTCGCAGGCTAAGATCACCGACGGCGAAGCGGCGCCTTCCCTGATCGTCACGCCGGAGCAGGCCCGCCAGGAAACCGCCGCCGCCGGAAAAGCCAAAAAGACTCCGTCCGCCAAGAAGCCCTAGCGAAGCGAAAATCCCTAAGGAAGGGGACACAATCCATGAGCAGCCAGTTCGACGCCCCGCCGCCCGCGATCAAGAACTTCATCATCCCGACCGTCATCGAGCAGACGCACCGGGGGGAGCGCGGCTGGGACATCTTCTCGCGCCTGCTCAAGGACCGGATCATCTTCCTCGGGACCGCGGTCGACGATCAGGTCGCCAACATCATCATCGCCCAGCTCCTGTTCCTCGAGAGCGAGGACCCAGACAAGGACATCATGCTCTACATCAACTCGCCGGGCGGGATGGTGACGGCGGGTCTGGCGATCTACGACACCATGCAGTACGTGCGCCCCGACGTGGCGACCTTCTGCATGGGGCAGGCGGCCTCGATGGGGTCGTTCCTGCTCGCCGCTGGGACCAAGGGGAAGCGCTACTCGCTGCCGCACTCCAGCGTCCTCATCCACCAGCCGCTGGGCGGCTTCTCGGGGCAGGCGACCGACATCGACATCCACGCCCGTGAGATCCTGCGGACGCGCGACCGGCTGAACGAGCTCTTGGTCAAGCACACCGGTCAGCCGATCGAGCGGATCAAGCTGGACACCGAGCGCGACTACTTCATGAGCGCGATGGAGGCCAAGGAGTACGGCATCATCGACGACGTGCTCATTCAGAAGCCGGCAGTCGTCGGCAAGTAGCTTGGGCAAGTAGCTCGAGGCTCCGGTGCGGCTGGGTTCCTGGGCAGCCGATCGCGTGGTTCCCAACTCGACGTTGTGCTACATTTTTCTAGGTGCCGCCCGAGCGTAAGCGCGACGATCACGGGAACCTCTCTTGCTCCTTCTGCGGGAAGAGCCAGAAAGAGGTCAAGAAGCTCATCGCAGGACCAACCGTCTACATCTGCGACGAGTGCATCGGTCTCTGCAACGACATCATCGCGGAGGAGATCGAGAAAGAGTCGGAGAGCTTCGGCCTCGCCCCGGTCCCCAAGCCGGCCGAGATCAAGACCGTCCTCGACGACTACGTGATCGGGCAGGAGCGGGCCAAGAAGATCCTGGCCGTCGCCATCCACAACCACTACAAGCGGATCGACGCCAAGGTCGGCGCCGAGGACGTCGAGCTCGGCAAGTCGAACATCTTGCTGCTCGGCCCCACCGGCTGCGGCAAGACGCTGATGGCCCAGACCTTAGCCAAGATCCTCAACGTCCCTTTCGCAATAGCCGACGCCACGAATTTGACGGAGGCCGGTTACGTCGGCGAGGACGTCGAGAACATCATCGTCAACCTGCTGCAGAACGCCGACCACGACATCGAGAAGGCGCAGCGCGGGATCGTCTACATCGACGAGATCGACAAGATCGCACGCAAGGGGGAGAACCCCAGCATCACCCGCGACGTCTCTGGTGAGGGCGTCCAGCAGGCGCTCTTGAAGATCCTCGAGGGGACGATCTGCAACGTGCCCCCCAAGGGCGGTCGCAAGCACCCGCAGCAGGAGTTTCTGCAGGTCGACACCACGCACATCCTCTTCATCTGCGGCGGTGCGTTCGTCGGCCTCGAAGACATCATCGAGCAGCGGATCGGCCAAAAACAGATAGGGTTCGGGGCCAAGATACAGTCGAAGAAAGAGCGGCGCGTGTGGGATCTCCTGCGCGAGGTCCAGCCGGAGGATCTGCTGAAATACGGGATGATCCCCGAGTTCGTCGGGCGGCTGCCGGTGATCGCGCCGCTGCACGAGCTGGACGAGGCGGCGCTCATCGACATCCTGACCAAGCCCAAGAACGCGCTGGTGCGCCAGTATCAGAAGCTGTTCGAGATGGACGGCGTCAAGCTGCGCTTCACCAAGGGGGCCCTGCAGGCGGTCGCTTCGGACGCCCAGAAGCACAAGTCGGGTGCGCGCGGCCTGCGCGCGATCCTCGAGCAGGCGATGCTCGACATCATGTTCGAGGTCCCGACCAACGGAACGCCGGTCCGTGAGGTCGTGATCAACGAGGAGACGATTCAGAAGGGGCAGCAGCCGCTCTTCATGTACCAGAAGGGGCAGGCGGCAGCCGGGGAGCGATCGGCGTCTTGACCTTCACGCATCAGGGAGGGATTCGCATGTACGACCAGAGGGAGCGGTCTTTTGCCCCGTCTTCGGCCTCGTCCGCCGGCACCCCGCACCCCACCCGCTGGGTCGCTTGGATGCCTCTCCTGTTCGTGGCGGCCTTTCTATACTGGAGCGTCGCGCTGGGCCTCGGGGGGCTGTCGCTGATGGCCGCCAGCGCCATCTCCGGCGACCTCGATCAGGGCCCCGAGCTGGCGCCCTCCGTGATGGAGCCGGCCCCGGGGCACACCCTCAGTGAGCCGATCGTCATTCGTCTCGAGGAGTCGGTCGAGCCGGAGGATGTCAATGACAATGCGGGCGCCGTGACGCCAAGCGACGACAACGACGACGGGACCGGTCGCCTACCCGGGCAGAACCGCAACTAGCCGGCGTTAACCAGCTCCGGAGCAGCTCCCGAGCGGGCCTGGAGCTAGCCGCCGGGGCTAGCCCAGCCGCTAAAACAGGGGCACCTCAGGCACGTTCGAATTTGGCTTCCGCTACCGGGCGGGGCTACGATTGCTCCTGCGCATGTCCGATCGCCACGACGAGAAAAAGGGGCCCCGTCGCGTACCACTGCTTCCGTTGCGGGACATCGTCGTCTTCCCGCACATGGTGGTGCCGCTCTTCGTCGGTCGTGAAAAATCGATCGGCGCGCTCGAAGAGGCGATGGGCCGAAGTGGATCGTCAGGGGCGCCGGGCGCGGGCGGCAAGGAGATCTTCCTCTCCGCCCAACGCAAGGCGAAGACCAACGAGCCGATCCCGGAGGACATCTTCACCATCGGGACGATCGGCACGATCATCCAGCTCTTGCGCCTGCCCGACGGGACTGTGAAGGTCCTTGTAGAAGGGAAGCGGCGCGCCGCAATCAGGCGCTTCACCCAGACCGACGGCTTCTTCACCGTGGAGATCGAGGAGATCCCCGAGGTGGTGGAGCGGTCGGTGGAGCTCGACGCGCTGGTGCGCGAGGTTCACGCCACCTTCGAGACCTACGTCAAGCTGAACAAACGGATCGCGCCGGAGATCCTGATCTCCGTGCAGACGATCGAAGATCCCGGCCAGCTCGCCGACACGATGGTGGGGCAGCTGCAGCTCAAGCTGGCCGACAAGCAGGCGATCCTGGAGATCGATTCGCCCTCGAAGCGTCTCTCGCGGCTCTACGAGCTGATCAAGGCGGAGATCGAGATCCTGCAGGTGGAGAGGAAGATCCGGACGCGCGTCAAGAAGCAGATGGAGAAGACGCAGAAGGAGTACTACCTCAACGAACAGATGCAGGCGATCCAGAAGGAGCTCGGTGACCGAGACGAGTTCAAGAACGAGCTGACCGAGCTGGAAGAGCGCGCCAAGCAGAAGAACCTTTCGAAAGAGGCGCAGGGCAAGGTCAAGAAGGAGCTCAAGAAGCTGCGCATGATGGCGCCGATGTCGGCCGAGGCGGCCGTCGTCCGCAACTACGTCGACTGGGTGCTGGGGCTCCCCTGGGGGGAGAAGACCGAAGAGAAGCTGGACGTCGTCGACGCCGAGCGGATCCTCGACGAGGACCACTATGGCCTCAAGAAGGTCAAGGAGCGGATCCTCGAGTACCTCGCCGTGCAGGCGCTGGTGAAGAAGCTCAAAGGGCCGATCTTGTGTCTCGTTGGCCCGCCGGGCGTCGGCAAGACCTCGCTGGCGCGTTCGATCGCCAAGGCGACCGGACGCAACTTCGTGCGGCTCTCCCTGGGAGGCGTCCGTGACGAGGCCGAGGTCCGTGGCCACCGCCGGACGTACATCGGCGCGCTCCCCGGCAAGATCATCCAATCGATCAAGAAGGCGGGGACGCAGAACCCGGTCTTTCTCCTCGACGAGATCGACAAGATGTCGACCGACTTCCGCGGCGATCCGTCGGCGGCGCTCCTCGAGGTGCTCGACCCCGAACAGAACAGCACCTTCAACGACCACTACCTCGATCTCGACTACGACCTCTCCGACGTCATGTTCATCACGACGGCCAACTACCTGCACGGGATTCCGATCCCGCTGCAGGACCGCATGGAGATCATCCAGCTCCCCGGCTACACGGAGTTCGAGAAGGTCTCCATCGCCGAGCGCTACCTCATCCCCAAGCAGAAGCGCGACAACGGCATCGCCGACGTGCCGGTCGAGTTCCCCGAGGACTCCGTCCGCGACGTCATCCACTACTACACCAAAGAGGCCGGGGTCCGGAACCTGGAGCGCGAGCTCGCCACCGTCTGCCGGAAGATCGCGCGCGCGGTGGTGGCCAAGAAGGCCCCCGTGCACATGCTCGACGACGGCCCGACCGTCGGCTGGCGGATCACGCCCAAGCGCCTCACCCGTTACCTCGGCCCGCACCGGTACCGCTACGGGCGCCAGGAGGGGGAGGACGAGATCGGCCTCGTGATGGGCCTGGCGGTCACCATGCACGGCGGTGAGCTCTTGGCCACCGAGGTGTCCATTGTCTCGGGCAAGGGCAAGCTGGTGTTGACCGGTAAGCTGGGCGACGTGATGCAGGAGTCGGCTCAGGCGGCCATCAGCTACGTCCGCGCGCGTGCGCCGTCGCTGGGCCTCGACCGCGACTTCTACAGCCGCGCCGACATCCACGTTCACCTCCCCGAGGGGGCGATCCCCAAGGACGGCCCGTCGGCCGGGATCACCATGTGCACCGGGCTGGTCTCGGCGCTTCTGCGCGTGCCGGTCCGGCGCGACCTGGCGATGACCGGCGAGATCACGCTGCGGGGGCGGGTGCTGCCGATCGGTGGCCTCAAGGAAAAGATCCTGGCGGCCCACCGCTCGGGGATCACGACCGTGATCATGCCGAAGGAGAACGCCAAGGACCTGCGCGACATCCCCAAACGGGTGCTGAAGACGTTGAAGGTCATTCCGGTCGATCACATGGACGAGGTCCTGCGCCACGCGCTGGTGCTGCCGGACCCGGCCAATTTCCTCACCTCGCCGTCGGTCACCGTCGACTGGCGTCAGCCGCTCGACCGTCGCGACGATCGCCGCGACCGGGAGCGTCGCGACGAGAGCTCACGGATTCCGGTCGCCAGCGCCGTCCCGCCGCCGTCGGCCATCATCGAGGAGCCGCACAACGACCCGCACAGCGAGTCGGGCAGCGACGAGCGTCAGCCGCCGTCGCAACCGGGCGCCACCGACAATCCGGGCTCGAGCCCCGACTCCTCGGCGCGACCGTTCGCCGTCCCGGGCCTGCAAGAGCACAAATAACGGCAGCGCACCTTTAAGGCCCGCGCAGGATCTCGACCCCCTTGACCACCTCGCGCGCAGGCCGTGCGGACGGGCTCTGCGCCACAGGCTGCGCCTGACGCCGTCCCGGCGATCTCTCCGGCGGGGGATCGCCGAGTAGCTCGTGCAGCCAGCGCACGGAGATCGCGGCCGACCGGTCTCCCCAGCCGTGGTGGGCCCGGCGAACGATCCCCAGGCGGTCGATCATGAAAAAGGTGGGGAACGAATGGACGCCCCAGTCGCGTCGGACCTCGCCCGAGACGTCGGTTCCGATGATCGCGCCGGGCGGTGGCGGATTGGCCGCCAGGAAGAGCCGCACCTCGTCGGGAGGCTCGCCCGCCTCGACGAGCACCATCTGCACCCGCCCGCCGAGTGCCTGCTGCATGACGGCGAGCTCCGGGAACGCCCGGTGGCACGGCTTGCACCAGGTGGCGAAGAAGACGACCAGGGTGACGTGACCGCTGAGGTCGCCAGAGACACCCGCCACTGGCGGCGCCCGGTCACCGACCTCGATCGCCGCTAGGGTCGCCAGGAGCAAAACCGCCGTCACCGACAGAGTGTATTTGAATCGCGCCCCGCGGAGGAGTGGCCGAGTGGTCGGCGAT
>Ga0209890_10000624_pt1 | contig 16287 bp, 14 predicted proteins | sample OrgsoiDNA2013049_FD_185799 | JGI IMG/M metagenome (GOLD analysis project Ga0209890, IMG submission 185799) | Permafrost soil microbial communities from the Arctic, to analyse light accelerated degradation of dissolved organic matter (DOM) -... | ecosystem: Environmental > Terrestrial > Soil >...
ACGTGCTCCTCACTGCCGAGCACGTCGTGCTCGGCGAGCCAGAAGCCCCTTGCCCACAGCTTGGTGAGCCACGCGAGGAGCGCGTCACGTCCGCGGATCTCTCCAGCCATCGGGTGCGACCCGGGGACGTGCCAGGTGACCTCGGCAGCGATGAGAGACGTCAGGGCAGTGTGGTCCCGGGACCGAAACGCGTCGGCGCTGCGGCGGTACGCGGTCGCGTTGGGGTGCTCGTCTCCCACGGGCGCACAGTACAACCACCGAGTGCGGGCTCATGCGGCAGCCGCAACGTGGGGCGCCCCGCGTCAGCCCAGCAGTTCGTAGCCGGGGAGCGTCAGGAATTCAACGAAGGTGTCGCTGTAGACGAGACCGCCGAAGAGCGAACGCGCCTCCTCCAGGAGCCCGGCCTCGCGGGATCCCGGGGGCAGCTCGGCGCGGAACTTTGCCGCTTCGTCAGCCTCGACCTCGGTCAGCATGGCGCGGCTGACTCGCCTCCCGTCGGGCAGCGCGGCACTGCGGTGCAGCCACTGCCACAGCTGTGACCGCGCAATCTCGGCGGTGGCGACATCCTCCATGAGGTTGAAGACGGCGACAGCCCCGTTGCCGGCCAGCCACGACGTCAGGTAGCGAAGGCTGACGCTGACGTTGCTGCGCAGACCCGTCTCGGTCACCACGTGACCAGCCGACGCGAAGTCCAACAGCTGCGCGGCGGAGACGTCCACGTCCTCGCGGAGGCGGCCGAGCTGGTTCGGCTGGGCGCCCAGCACCTTGTCGAACTCTGCCAGTGCCACGCCGACCAGGTCCGGATGTGCCACCCACGTGCCATCGAAACCATCGCCGGCCTCGCGCTGCTTGTCCGCGCGCACCCCTGCCAGCGCCGCCTCTGTCGCTTCCGCGTCGCGGCGGTTGGGGATCAGCGCGGCCATCCCCCCGATGGCGTGGGCTCCGCGGCGGTGACACGTGCGAACCAGGAGCTCGGTGTAGGCGCGCATGAAGGGCACCGTCATGGTCAGCGTCTGGCGGTCGGGGAACACATCGCCATCGCGGCTGGCGAATGTCTTCACACTGCTGAACATGTAGTCCCAGCGACCTGCGTTGAGGGCTGCTGAGTGAGAGCGCAGCTCGTACAGCATCTCGTCCATCTCGAACGCGGCTGGCAGCGTCTCGATGAGAACCGTGGCGCGGATGGAGCCCTGGGCGAGCCCCAGCTCAGCCTCGGCGACATCGAACACGTCGTTCCACAGCCGCGCCTCGAGGTGGCTCTGCATCTTGGGCAGGTAGAGATAGGGGTTGCTGCCCCTGTCGCGCAGCTGCGCCGCGTTGTGGAGGAGAAACACCCCCGCGTCGAACAGGCTCGCAGAGACTGGCTGCCCGTCCACCAGCACGTGCTTCTCGACGAGGTGCCATCCTCGGGGGCGGACCAGGAGCGTGGCGACGCGGTCGTCGAGCGCATAGACGCGGCCATCGGGATTGGTGAAGGAGATGGTGCCCGCCACGGCGTCACGCAGGTTGGCCTGGCCCTCGACCATGTTCTCCCACGTCGGCGAGTTGGCGTCCTCGAAGTCGGCCATGTACCCGGTGGCGCCGGAATTCAGCGCGTTGATGAGCATCTTCCGGTCGGTGGGCCCGGTGATCTCCACGCGCCTGTTGGTGAGGTCGTCCGGCGCCGGGGTGACCGTCCACTCGGCCGCTCGCACGCCGGCTGTGTCGGCGAGGAAATCGAGCGAGCCACCCGCATCGATGTGAGCCTGGACCTCGGCGCGGCGCTGGAGCAGGCTCTCGCGCGTCGGGTTGAAACGACCGTGCAGCATGGCCACGAACCGCCGTGCCTCCGGGCTGAGGACGGTGTCCAGGTGCGGGGTCATCGCACCAACCACCGTCACCGAGTCCTCCGCTGCGGACAGGGCATCGGCCGGCACGGCGCCCGCTGCGTCGGACCCCGCGGCTGGCACTCCGGGACCGGTCATTTCGCGAACCGTAGCACAGCGTCAGCGTGGGTCCGGCTGCGCGGTTGCTGTGCTACAGTGGTTACGCACTACGGACGTAGTGACTGCACGGGGCGGGACCCGCCCAGTGGCCGCGTCACCGTACTGACCAGGGTGGAATGCGATGGATGACCGAAGCGAGGTAATCGCCGGGCGACTCACTCAACTGGGGTTCTCGCAGTACGAGGCGCGCACCTACATCGGCCTGCTGCTCTCCAACGGTGCAACCGGCTATTCGGTGGCCAACGACACCGGCGTTCCTCAGCCCAAGGTCTACGAGACACTCCGCCGTCTGGTCGAGCGTGGGGCCGCGGTGCGCACCGGCGAAAAGCCCGCGCGCTACACGGCGATCCAGCCGGACATCCTCCTCAAGAGCCTCGAAGCGGACTTCGCCACCCGTGTCGCCGCCGCGCGTCGCGACCTCGAGACACTCCCCAACCGGGTGGTGCCGGCAGAGCTGCTCCCCGTGACGCGCGTGGTCACCTTCGACGCCGCTGTGCAGAGCGCTGTCGCGGCGATCTCGCGAGCCAGGACTCGCATCTACATGAGCGGGAAGCGCGACGAGCTGACCGGCCTCGGCACGGCAGTCACGGCGGCCTCGGACGCGGGCGTGGAGTTCGTGATGGTCCACTTCGGCCGCCTGCCATTCCGCTCGCCGCGCGGGCGCGTCACGCGCCATGCCAGCACCGATGGGACCCTCTACCGCTCCCGCCTCGCCCGCCACCTTGCGGTCGTGGTCGACTCGCAGTGGTCGCTGTGGGGCGTGGCCAAGGATGGCAAGAACTGGGACATCCTCACGAGCGAGTCGCCACTCCTCGCCGGCCTGGTGAAGGCGTACATCCGCCACGACATGTTCGTGCAGCAGATCTTCGCCGACTTTCCTGCCGAGCTCGAGGCGCGCTACGGGTCCGGCCTGCTCGAGCTGGCGAGCCTGTCGCCGACGGTGGAGCCAAGCGGCGCAGACCAGCTCGAGGGGGCTGGGTGACGTGTCCGCGCGGGTGACGACCGCTCTGCGGGGTTCGCTCGCGCCCGCGCTGGCGTGATGCGCAGGATCGACCTTCACTGCTATCCCGGCACGCGTGAATGGATCACCTCACAGGGTCCGTTCGCCGACGCGCTGGCCGCGTATTGGAAGCGCGACTGGGTGGGTAAGGATGAGGCCGAGGTCGCCGCCGAGTTCCGGGCCGCCGGGGTCGAGGCTGTGCTGGTGGCCTTCGACATTGAGTCGCTGACGGGCGCTCCCCCGTGCACCAACGACTACGTCGCCGCCATGCGTGACCGCAACCCGGACACCGTCCTCCAGGTGTGGGGCGCGGTGGATCCGCTGAAGGGACCGGCGGCGATCGAGGAGGCGGAGCGCGCCGTACGGGAGTTCCACGTCCTCGGCTTCCACTTCCACCCGATCATGGGTCGATTCCAGGTCAACGATCCCGCCCTCCGGCCACTGTTCGACGCCATCGACGGCCTCGGCGTGCCAGTGATGATCGACGTGGGCACCACCGGTATGGGAGCGGGACTGCCGGGCGGGCTGGGAACGACTCTGCGCAGCGCCCACCCCCTGTGCGTCGACGACCTCGCCGCGACGTTCCCGACCCTGACGATTGTCGCGGCGCACCCGGGCTGGCCGTGGGTCGAGGAGATGACCGCCGTGGCGCTGCACAAGGGCAACGTGTACTGGGAGATGTCGGGCTGGGCGCCGAAATACTTCCCGGAAAGCCTCAAGCGCGACATCCGCGGCCGGCTCAAGGACAAGATCATGTTCGGCAGCGACTACCCGAGCATGCCGTACGAGCGCATCTTCCGCGAATGGGACGAGCTGGGCTACTCCGAGGAGGTGATGGCCGGCGTCTTCCACGCCAACGCGGAGAGGGTGTTGGGCCTGGCCCTCTCGACGAAGTCGGCGGCGCCGAGGAGGTGACTGCCCAGTCCACGAGGCCAGTGGCGCTGATCACCGGGGCGGCGCGGGGCATCGGGCGCAGCGCCGCGCTCGAATGCGCGCGTCACGGCTTCCACGTGGTGCTCAACTTCAGCCGCAGCCGCGAAGCCGCCGAGGGGGTTGCCGCTGAGGCGGCGGCGCTCGGAGCCGAAACCCTGCTCTGCCAGGCAGACGTTGCCGACGAGCCGGCTGTCGTGGCCATGCTCGAGGAGGTGAGGTCCCGATTCGGCCGGCTCGACGGACTCGTCAACAACGCCGGCACCACCGTCGCCACGCCTCCCTCCGACCTCGACGGCCTGAGCATGGACGACTGGGACCGCGTCTTCGCAGTCAACGTCCGGGGCACGTTCCAGGTGACCCGCGCCGCGGTGCCGATGCTGCGCGACGCGCCCGCAGCGGCGGTCGTCAACCTGGCCAGCATCGTCGGCCTGCGCCCGGGGCCGCAGCCCTTTCCCTACGCCGCGAGCAAGGCGGCGGTGGTCAACCTCACCAAGACGATGGCGGGAGCGCTCGGACCGGCCATCCGCGTCAACGCCGTCGCCCCGGGGTGGATGGTGGGCGACTGGATGGAGCACGCCCTGGGTGAGAACTACGAGCGCCTCATGGAGCGCCGCGCCAAGCTGACCCCGCTGAAGCGCTGCGTGACCCCCGATGAGGTGGCCGTAACCATCGTGAACCTCATCGTCAGCAACCCATTCGTCACCGGCGAGGTCATCGTCATCGACGGCGGCTTCAGCGCCACCACATAGGGGCTGCGCGCACATGGAACCGCTCGACGGGGTCGTCCCCTATCCGCCCGAGTTTGCGGCACGCTACCGGGCGCGCGGCTACTGGAAAGACCGCACCCTCGACCAGGTCTTCGGCGAGTTGTTCGAGCGACATGCCGATCGGGTCGCGCTCGAGCACGGCCGGGAGACGATCACGTACGCGCAGCTTGCCGATCGCCGCGCTCAGCTGGCCGCAATGCTCCACAACCTGGGACTGCGCCGGCGCGACCGGGTGATCATGCACCTCCCCAACGCGCCTGAATTCCTCTACCTGTACTTTGCATTGCAGATGATCGGCGTGATCCCTGTCCTGGCGCTGGCACCGCACCGTCGCCTCGAGCTCGATCATTTCGCGAGGCTCACCGACGCCGTTGCGTACTTCGGAACCGACGCCGGGCTCGGGCGGGCCGTCCAGCAGGCGAACCCCAGTGTGCGTCACATCGTCCTGATGGACGAGCTCCTGCCTGGTCCCAACGTCGGTTCCGCTCCCCAGGTCGACATCGACCCCATGGACCCGTGCTGTCTGCTCCTCTCTGGAGGCACGACGGGCGTCCCCAAGCTGATCCCGCGCACGCACAACGACTACGTGTACAACTCTCACGCCGCCGCCGCGGTCCACTACATCGACAGGGACAGCTGCCAACTGGCGGTTGCACCGCTTGCCCACAACATGCCGCTGGCGTGTCCCGGCGTGCAGGGCTTTCTGATGCACGGTGCGCGGGTCGTCCTCAGCGAAGGAACCCGAGCGGCGGAGATCCTCCCCCTGCTGAGCCGCCACCGCGTGACCCACATCGCCGCCGTCCCCGCGCTCTACATCCGATGGCTCGCCGACCCCGATGTGGCCAACCACGACCTCTCCTCGGTGGAGCTGCTCCAGTCCGGCGGGCAGCGGCTTCAGCCGGAGCTTCGCAGGCGGATGGCCGAGGTGTTCCCCAACGCCTTCGTGCAGGAGAACTTCGGAATGAGTGAGGGCACGCTCTTCTTCGTGGGCAAGGACCTCCCGGAAGATGCACGCATGGAGACCGTCGGTACCCCTGTGTCAGCCGACGACGAGGTCCGCCTCACCGACGAGAGCGGCGCCGAGGTGCCGGACGGCGAGGTCGGCGAGCTCACCGTGCGCGGGCCCTACACGCTGCGCGGCTACTACCGCGCGCCTGCGTACAACATCAGGCAGTTCACCCCGGACGGCTTCTACCGCTCCGGCGACCTGATGCGACGGCACCCTTCGGGCGCGTACCTGGTCGAGGGGCGGATCAAGGACCTCGTCAACCGCGGTGGTGAGAAGATCAGCGCAGAGGAGGTCGAGAACCTCATCCTGACCCATCCGTCGGTGCGCAACGTCGCCTGCGTGCCGTATCCCGACCCCGTCCTCGGTGAGCGCATGTGCGCCTGCCTGATCCTCCACGAGGGCACGATTCTGACGATCGAGTCGCTGCGAGAATTCCTTGTCGACCTCGGCATGGCCAAGTTCAAATGCCCGGAACGCGTGGAGATCATGGACGACTTCCCCCTCTCCCCCTTCGGCAAGGTATCCAAGAAGGCCCTCGTTGAAGGCATGAGCAACACAGGAGAGCTGGCGTGGTCATAGACGCGTACGCGCATGTTTTCCCAATGCGCCTGATCGAGGCGCTGGGCGAGGTGAGCACGGGAGCAGAGCTCAGGGCACTGCAGTCGCAGAGCTCCTATCTCTGGGACGACGAACGCCGCATCTCGTTCATGGATGAGCACGGCTTCGACAAGCAGGTGCTCGTCCTGGCCCGTCCTCCCGTGTGGCTCGGCATGGAGCGCACCGAGCTCCATCGTCTGACGCGAGTCGCCAACGACAGCCTGGCGGAGTTCGCGAGCCGGCGCAGCGACCGGTTCCTCAGCGTCGGCGTCCTCCCCGTCGTCGACGACGACATGATGGAGGAGTTCGAGCGCATCCACGGCGAGCTGGGCCTCTGCGGCGTGCTCATCTTCTCCAACATCGAGGGCAAGCCCCTCGACCACGACTCGATGTGGCCCCTCTACGAACGCGCGGCCGCCCTCGGGCTGCCCATCTGGATCCACCCGCAGCACGCCAACATCTACCCGTGGATCGGACGCGACGTCCTCGACCGCACCCTGGCCTGGCCGTTCGACACCTCGCTGGCGATGGCCAGGCTCGTGTTCGGGGGCGTTTTCGAGAAGTACCCGGACATCAGGTTCGTGACTCATCACATGGGCGGGATGATCCCCTACTTCGCACCGCGCATCGATGCCTTCGCGCGCAGCACGGCCGTCGAGTACGCCCGCCTCGGCATCGGCGGGAGCAGCGGCGCGGTCCTGACCGGCCCCGCCATCGACCACTTCCGCCGCTTCTACAACGACTCGATCAGCAACGGCTCCGTCGAGGCCCTGGCCATGGCGCGCGCCTTCTTCGGCGCTGATCACATCCTCTTCGGCACCGACTTCCCGTTCGGCCCCGAGGACGGTTCGTGGGCTCTCGACGAATTGCGCGCCGTCCGCGAGGCGGACCTCACCCACGAGGACCGCGAGAACATCCTCCACGGCAACGCCGAGAGGCTACTCGGCCTCGCGGACTGACGTGCGCACCATTCCGCCGCGCTCGGCGCCGGGCTCGTCGGAGGGGGCTGTTGCCCCGAGGAAGATCTCGCGCATGTCCGGCTTCTCGAGGACCTCGTGGGCGTCGGCGGACATGACCACCTCGCCGCGTAGGAGCATGTAGGCCCAATCGGAGACGCCAAGCGCGGCGACGGCCTTCTGCTCGACCAGGAGCACCGCCTTGCCGAGGTCGCCGAGCATTCGCACCTGGTTCTCCAGCACGGTCCGCGAGAGCTCCGGGGACAGGCCGGCGGTCGGCTCGTCGAGGATCAGCACAGACGGATCGAGCATCAGCACCCGGGCGATCGCGGTCATTTTGCGTTCGCCGCCACTCAGCGTCTCGACGTAGCGATTCAGCCGCGGCTTGAGCTGCGGGAACACCTCGAGCGCACGCTCCATGCGCTCCTCCCTCTCTGCGCGGTTGAACAGGTAGCCACCCATGTCAAGGTTCTCGCGCACGCGCAGACCGTCGAAGACGTCGTCAACCTGGGGCACGTACCCGATACCCAGCCGCGCGAGCTTCTCCAACGGCACGCCCGTGACGTCCGCGCCGTTCAGCTCGACACGTCCGGCCTGGACCCGGGCGATCCCGAGGATGGCCTTCAAGAGGGTGCTCTTGCCGGCGCCGTTGGGGCCGACAACGGCCACAACCCGGCCGCTGCCCACGTTCATGTCGACGTCGCGGACGATCGGCGGCCCGCCGTAGCCGGCTGTCATGCCACGGATGGAGAGCGCCAGGGGGGGCATGTCCTGCTCAGCCGATGACATACGCGTCCTGCACTTCCCGGCTGAGCCGCAGCTCCGCCATGCGTCCCTCGGAGAGGACGCGGCCCTGGGCCATGACCACGACCTTGCCGCAGAGCCGGTCGACGGTGTCGAGCTCGTGCTCGACGAGGAGCAGCGACAGCCCGTCGCCGGCCAGCCTGAGGAGCATGTCCTCCAACTGGCGCGAGAGGCTCGGGCTCAGACCCGCCATGGGCTCGTCGAGCAGGAGCAGCTTGGGTTTCATCATCAGCGCCCGCATGATCTCCACGGCACGCTTCTGGCCCCCGCTCAGGGTGCGCGCCGGGTCGTCGGCGTTGGTGGACATCCCGAAGGTGTCCAGCAGCGCGCGAGCGTTCTCCACCAGCTGACGCTCCTCGCCCCGCCAGTACCGCTTCCCGGCGAGGATCCCCGCCGCGCTCTCACCGCGCTGGCGCGGGACTGCGACGAGAAGATTCTCGATCGTGGTGAGGTTGCCGAACACACGGGCCATCTGGAAGGTGCGTACCAGCCCGATCCGGGCGCGCGCGTGCATGGGATACCCGGTGATGTCGGCGCCGTCGAAGTGGATCCGGCCGGCGGTCGGCGACGCGTAGCCCCCGATGACGGCCAGGGCGGTGGACTTGCCGGCCCCGTTGGGGCCGATCAGCCCGGTGATGCTCCCCCGCTCCACGGTGAAGGACACCCCGTCCACAGCGTGCACGCCGCCGTAGTGCTTCTCGAGACGATCCACGTCCAGGATCACGGTGCCGGCATCGCCGCTCACGCGATCAACCCGGCGATTGTGACGACGATTTGCGCAGGTACCTCGGCCGCCGCTCCGGGAGTACGCCCTGCGGCCGGAACCAGATGAAGATGATGGTTGAGGTGCCGAGGATGATCCAGCCGAAGTCCTCGCTGAGCCCGGGGCTCGACGATATCTGGGGCAGGAACTGCACGCCCTGGAGGAGGAGCACGGCGATGATCAGGGTGCCCAGGCTCACCCCGCGGTCGCTGCCCATCCCACCGACGATCACGCAGCTCAGGAAGGCGAGCGTCTCGATGTACACCCACGCCGAGGGTGACCAGCCGCCGATGAAGCCGGCAAGCAGAGCGCCGCTGAGTCCGCCGAACGCGCCGCCCACCGCCTGCACAACGAGGCGCAGTCCGATCACGTTCTTGCCCGCCGCGGAGGCCGCCGTATCGTCATCGCGCATCGCCCGCAGCGTGCGACCGATGGGCCCGGTGGTGAAGCGGCGCAGCACCAGGAACCCGATGAGGCAGCACAGCGCGACCACTCCGACGTAGGCCCAGCGGGCGACCTCGGGGTCGAGGTCCGCGAACGGGTTGGGGATCAGCGCCAGCCCGGCGCTGCCATTGAGGAAGCCGGTGTCGGCGCTGACCACGGTGGCGACCATCAGCGACACGACCAGCATGGCGACCGCCTGGTAATCCTGGCGGAGCCGTTTGAGGCCCGTGACACCGATGAGGGTGCCGACGACGGCGCCCGCCAGGGCTCCGGCCAGCAGGGCGACGGGAAATGGCAGCGTGAAGCCACCGATGTACGTCTGGAATCCTCCGTTGCCGGACGAGGGCCCGAGGGTGCAGATGGCGAACGTGTATGCGCCCGCTGCGACCACCACGATGTACGCCAGGTTGGCCACCCCGGACACGCCGAACTCCAGGTTCAGTCCCCAGACGGCCAGCAGGTCCGTTCCCAGGTAGACCAGCATGACGACGAGGTAGTACTCCCAGGCCATGCTCGACCTAGCCCTCCATGAGCCGGCGCGTCGACCAGGCGGCCCCGAAAAGGCCCCGGGGGCGCACCAGCAGCATGATGATCAGGATCATGAACGCGACCACGTCCTTGTAGTTCGGGTTGCTGACCGCCGCCGCCACCTCGCTCGACACGCCCACGATCAGGCCGCCGAGCATGGCGCCGTAGGGCTGGCCGATGCCGCCCAGCACCGCCGCGGCAATCATCGGGATGAGGAACAGCGAACCGAGTGAGAAATCGAAGCTGACCGTGGTGATCGCCAGGGCCACCCCGGCCGCGCCGCAGAGCGAGCCCGAGATGAACCACGCGATGTCGCTGACACGGTCGGTCGAGATGCCGCAGCTGCGTGCCAGCGTTCGATTGGACGATGTGGCGCGCATCGCCTTGCCCAGCGTGGTGCGCGTGAGCAGGAGATGCAGCCCGAGCATCAGGCTGGCGGTGAGCACGATGATCGCGACCTGGCCGGCGGAGAGCGTGAAGCCGATCAGGTGCAGCGTGGAACCGCTCTGTTCTCCGTAGCTGTGCGACTCGGGTCCGGCGAACGAGACGATCACGTACTGCAAGATGATGCCGGCTGACACCGTCACGATGACCATCGCGATCGCCCGCGTCCCGCGCCTCACCAGGGGGGCGAGCAGGGCGCGGTGGTACACGACAGAGACGACCCCCACGACCGCGGCGCCCAGGACGAGGGCGAGCCACGCGTTGACACCGTGCTCGATGAGGAGAAGGCCGACGTATGCCGCCAGGGTCATCAGTGACCCGTAGGTGATGTTGAGGATGTTGCTGATGCCGAACTGCACCGAGAAGCCGACCGCGCCGAGGGCGATCACCGCCCCGGTGGCGATGCCGAAGCCGATCGCCTCGATGATCAACTGCACGTGTCAGCGTCCTCCGGTCGCGCGCGTGGGAGCCGCGGCCGACCCGTGGTCGTCACGGCTCCCACTGTGAACGTGATTGCGTGAGGCTGAGCCTCAAGGGGTCACAGGAGACCGAGAACCTTGCTCCCGGAGATGGTGCCAACGCGGCTGGCGCTGCCGTCGGCGGCAAAGACGTTGGCGGCGAACTCACCGGCGGCGTTGTGGTACTTGTTGAAGACCACGGCGCCGATCACACCCACGTACTGGATCTGCTTGCCCGCTTTGAGCGCCGCCAGCCCACTCGCGTAGTCGCTGACCACCACGGCGCCGGGCTTCGGCGACACCACCTGGGTGACAAACTTGTTGTAGTACGAGCCGATCGTTGTCTTGGCCATGACCATCGCCAACGCCAGGATGTTGATGCCGTCGTACGCGGACGCCGGCGGACCCACCGCGCTCAGCACGTCGGCGATTGCGCTGGTCTTGGAGTCGGCTGACAGGGCACCCTTGTAGGTCGCGAACGCGGCCGTTGTCTGGCTGAATGAGGATCCCACCAGGTAGACGTTGTTGGTCACGTAGTCGACGCCGACGACGTGGGTGAGCGCTCCGAAGAAGTCGGGGGTGAGCGAGTCCGTGGCGGTGACCATCGCCGGCAGCGACCCGTTGTTCAGCTGCTTGTACTCGGACATGAAGGTGGCGGTGGTCTGCGGGTCCGCGGACCAGATCAGGGCATCGGGATGGGCGGCGATGACCCGCGCCACCTCGCTGGAGTAGGAGGCCGCGTCAGCGGGGATCGTCAATTGAAGTCCGAGTGTGCCGCCCAGCTTGGGCATGGCGGACTGCAGCCCGGGCAGGTTGCCCTCTGAGCCGATGCCGTTCTGGAAGACGACGGCCACGTTCTTGTAGCCCTTCTGCACCGCCCAGACGGCGAACGCCGCCCCGTTGGCGTCATCCGAGGGGGTCAGGCGCCAGTAGTACGGAAGGTTGTTGGTGGTGAACGCCACCAGGCCGTTGGTCGTGATCGTCGGGATCTTGGCGGCGTTCACGAGCGGGACCGTGGTCGCCGCGGTGTTGCTCTCGAGGCCGATAGTCATGTCCAGGTTGGTCGTGGTCGCGATGGCCCGCGTGACGTTGGGAACGGCGTCGGCGGCGTCGCCGGTGTCGTCGATGGCGGAGCAGCTGATCTGGTGCCCGAGGATGCCGCCCGCCTTGTTGATGAGGTCGGTGGCGGCGAAACACGGCGCCGACAGGAGCTTGCCGAACTGCGCTGCAGGGCCAGTGAACGGTGCGATCACGCCGGCCGTGATGTTGCCCGTCTGTGTCGGCACCGTCGTGTTGTTGCCGCCGTTCGAGCTGCCACAGGCGCTCAGGCCGACGGTCGCGCCCACCATCACGGTTGCGACCCGCCAGATTCTCGGGGAGCCCATGGGAAACCTCCTTGTGAAGGTCGCGCCGTCAAGCGGTAGCAGCGAGCAGGCATCCACCCTACCGTAGTGAGGACTACCATAGTGGGCACGACAGACAAGTGCAAGGGGGCCGCTCTTGTGCGCAACACCCACATACGCCACGGGCGGCGCTCACGGCCGAAGGAGAGACGGTGATCGATGAGGGCTTCGAGATCAAGTTCCTCCCCGGCATCCCTCCGGCGGAGGGGGGCTGCCCCCCGGTCAACCCACGGGTGGTGCACGCCGACGGGATGATCATCGATTACGACGCCCGAGTGCGTATGCGCGACGGCATCGAGATCTACGTGGACGTCTTCCTCCCCGACGGCGCGGACCTCGTGCCCGTCATCGTTGCGTGGGGTCCGTACGGGAAGCACGGCCCGGTCAAGTACGACCTCTTCCCCAAGCACGGCGTGGACCCGCGCTGGAACTCGCAATACGCGGGTTTCGAGGCGCCCGATCCCCTGTACTGGACTCGGCACGGATACGCCGTGATCAACGTCGACCCGCGCGGCATGTGGAATTCCCACGGAGACGCCACCTTCTACTCCTCGCAGGAGGCGCGCGACGTGTACGACCTCATCGAGTGGGCCGGCACGCAGCCGTGGTGCAACGGCAAGGTGGGCATGTCCGGCGTCTCCTACCTGGCGATCGTCCAGTGGCGCGCCGCCGCCGCCCGGCCGCCGCACCTCGCCGCCATCAACCCCTGGGAGGGCGTCAGCGACAGGTACCGCGAGATGGCCTACCACGGGGGCATCCCTGAGGACAGGTTTGGCCCGATGTGGCGCTCGCGTCGGGTGCCCTACTCGACGGGGCGGGTCGAGGACACCATCACCATGTACGCCGATCACCCGCTGTTCGACAAGTACTGGGAGAGCAAGACCCCCGACCTGGCGCAGGTGGAGGTGCCGGCCTTCGTGGTGGCGAGCTGGTCCGACCAGGGCCTCCACAACCGCGGCACCCTCGAGGGCTACAAACACATCTCATCGACGGACAAGTGGCTGCTCATCCACGGCAGGAAGAAGTGGCAGTTCTACTACGAGCCGGACAACGTCGAATTGCTGAGGCAGTTCTTCGACAGGTTCCTGCGCGGCGTTGACAGCGCCATGGACTCGTGGCCCCGGGTGCGCCTGGAGGTTCGCGAGCGCTTCGATGTCGGCGATCACCGCGACGAGCCGGAATGGCCCCTGGCGCGGACAGAGGCACGTCCCCTCTACCTGCATGCAGAGCGCCGGCAGTTGCTGCCGACTCCGGCAGCAACCGAGGGCGAGGTCCGGTACGCCGCTGATGGGACCGAGCGACTGGAGTTCGTCCATCGCTTCGACGCCACAACCGACCTCATCGGTCCGATGACCCTGCGCCTCTGGGTGGAGGCCGCCGGGTCGGACGACATGGACCTGTTCGTGGCTGTTCAGAAGACCGACGCAAACGGCGAGATGGTGCCGTTCTCGTTTCTCAACGCCCTCGAAGACGGTCCCGTCGCGCTGGGCTGGCTGCGGGTGTCTCATCGCGAGCTCGATGCCGAGCGGTCGACACCCCTGCAACCGTGGCACACACACCGGCGCGAGGAGCTGCTGACGTCCGGGCAGGTGGTGCCGGTCGACATCGAGGTCTGGCCGTCGGGAACAAGGTTCGCGGCAGGTGAGCAGCTGCGCCTGGTGGTCCAGGGCAGCGACGTCTACACCTATCCTCCCGGGACGGTGAGCATGGGCCACTCCAAGACGCGCAATGCGGGCACGCACGTCATCCACATGGGCGGGCGCTACGACTCGCACCTGCTGGTCCCGGTGATCCCGGGGTAGAGGGTCACACGGTGGCTGCGCCCGTCAACGTCCTGATCCTGCTTGCGCTCCCCGAGGCGATCGGCAACCAGTACCTCGAACGCCTCCGCGCCGAGTTCCCGCAGCTCACCGTCGATCTCGTCGACCACCACAGCAAGGCCGGCGCCCACATCGCGGACGCTGAGATCCTGGTGACCTTCGGGGCTCACATGGCCGACCACGTGCTCGAAGAGGGCGTCAGGCTGCGCTGGATCCAGGCCCTCGGCACCGGTGTCGACGGCATCGCCGACCGGCCCGCGCTGCGCGATGGGGTCATGGTCACCAACCTCCGCGGGCTCCACGGGCCTGCGGTGTCGGAATCCGTGCTGGCCTCGATGCTGGCCCTGGCCCGTGACCTGCGCCGCTCGCTCGCCAACCAGGCGCAGGCCAGGTGGACGCGCTTCCCGGTCAGCCTGCTCAAGGGCAGGACGGTGGGGATCCTGGGCATCGGGGTGATCGCCGAGGAGCTGGCTCCGAAATGTCGTGCCCTGGGAATGCGCGTGGTCGGCATCTCCTCGGTGGACCGCGCGGTTGCCGGGTTCGAGAGGATCTGGAGCCGCGACCAGCTGGAGGATGCGGTGCGGGAGCTCGACCACCTCGTCCTCCTGACGCCGTACAGCGAGGCGACCCGAGGCATCGTCAACGAACGCGTCCTGGCGGCCATGAAGCCGACCTCATTCCTGATCAACGTCGCCCGGGGTGGCATCGTCGACGAGCCCGCTCTGATCACAGCGCTCACCGAGCGACGGATCGCCGGGGCCGCGCTCGACGTCTTCAGCGAGGAACCACTTCGGGCAGATCACCCGTTCTGGGCGCTCGACAATGTGCTGCTCACGCCGCACATCGCGGGCTTCCACACCGGCTACGCGGATGACGCCATTCCCCTCGTCGTGGAGAACATGCGGCGATTCCTCGCCGGCGACGTGGCCAGCATGGTCAACGTGGTCCCGCGGTGACCGGACGGACGCCATGACCACTGCCTCCGAGCGCGTCAATCATCCGATCCCGACCGCGGAGCTCGAGCGCCGCTGGAGCGCCATCCGCGCCGCCATGGAACGCGAGGGCATCGACGTGCTCGTCGCCCAGGCGAACAACGACTTCATGGGCGGTTACGTCAAATACCTGACCGATCTCCCCGCCACCAACGGCTACGTCACCACGGTCGTCTTCCCGAAGGATGAGCCCATGACGGTCATCGGCCAGGGCGCGTTCGGCATGGACCTGCAGCCACCCCCAGGGGGCGACGGGGTGCGCCGCGGTGTCGCCCATGTGCTCGGCACGCCCAGCTACGCCTCCGCCCACTACAGCGCCGGGTACGACGCCGAGCTGGCGGAGACGGCCATGGCGCGCTTCGCCGGCGGCACCGTCGGGATGCTGGGCACGGCGTCGATCTCCTTCGCGCTGATCGACGGCCTCCGCCGCGGTCGGCTGCAGCGCGCTCGCTTCATCGATGCCTCCCCCGTAGTGGACCCCATCAAGGCGGTGAAGAGCGCCGTGGAGATCGAGCTGGTTCGCCGGGCGGCGGCGGCCCAGGACGAGGCCATGGGCGCGGCGCTGGCGGCCGTGCGCCCGGGCATGCGCGAGCTGGAGGTGGCGGCTGTCGCCGAACACGTGGGCCATTCGCTGGGCAGCGAACAGGGCCTGTTCCTCGCCTGGTCGGGGCCGGCGGGTCAGCCGGGCCAGATCGTCAACCGTCATCTCCAGCACCGCGAGCTCCGGCCCGGTGACCAGTTCAGCCTGCTCATCGAGAACAACGGTCCCGGCGGCTACTACTGCGAGCTGGGCCGCAGCGTTGTCCTCGGGAGGGCGACGGCGGCGATGCGCGAACAGCACGAGTTCGTGCTCGAAGCGCAGAGGTTCTGCGTCGACCGGCTCCGCCCCAACGCCGATTGCCGGGACATCTGGGATGCGTACAACGCCTTCATGCGCGAGCACGGTCGCCCCGAGGAGAGGCGGGTGCACTTCCACGGGCAGGGATACGACATGGTCGAGCGGCCGCTTGTGCGCTTCGACGAGACCATGCCGATCGCCGCCGACACGTACTTCGCGCTCCACCCGGCGTTCAGCACGCCGGCCAGCTACAGCTGGATCTGCGACGACTTCCTGCTCAGCGGCGACGGCAGCGTGGAGCGGTTGCACAGCTACCCCCAGGACCTGGTGGAACTGGGTTGATCTCGGATGCGATCCGGCCTGGCGTCCATGCCTGAAGCCGTCGTCGTCGCCGCGGGGCGCTCGCCGATCGGGCGGGCCATGAAGGGATCGCTGGTCGACGTCCGTCCCGATGACCTGGGCGCCCACATCGTCAGCAAGGTCCTCGAGCAGGTGCCCGCCCTGCCCCGTGAGCAGATCGAGGATCTCCTCTGTGGATGCGGCCTG
>Ga0209890_10000625_pt1 | contig 16270 bp, 13 predicted proteins | sample OrgsoiDNA2013049_FD_185799 | JGI IMG/M metagenome (GOLD analysis project Ga0209890, IMG submission 185799) | Permafrost soil microbial communities from the Arctic, to analyse light accelerated degradation of dissolved organic matter (DOM) -... | ecosystem: Environmental > Terrestrial > Soil >...
GCGGTCCTGAGCGCGAGGGCCTTCCTCGGCAGGGATTCGTTCGTGATGTACCTGGGCGACAACCTCATCCGCCACGGCATCGTGCCGATTGTCGAGAGCTTCAAGGAGACCACGCCCGACGCGTTGATCCTGCTGGCACGCGTCCCCGAGCCGCAGCATTTCGGGGTCGCCGAGTTGAGCGACGGGAAGGTGGTGCGCCTCGTCGAGAAGCCGGCGCATCCGACCAGCGACCTCGCCCTGGTGGGCGTCTACCTGTTCAACCACACCGTCTTCGATGCCATCGATGCCATCGAGTACTCGCCACGCGGAGAGCTCGAAATCACCGACGCGATCCAGGAGATGATCGACACTGGCCGCCGCGTCCAATCCCATCTCATCACCGAGCCGCACCAGGCGATGGTGGCAACGTGGAAGGACACCGGCCGCCTCGAGGACATGCTCGAGGCGAATCGGATCGTGCTCGACGACCTACCCGCGCGCATCGATGGGACAGTCGGGGACGGTGTGCGCCTCCACGGCAAGGTGATCATCGAAACGGGCGCGACCCTGCGCAACTGCACGGTGCGCGGGCCGACAATCATCGGTGAGAACACGGTGATCGACGACGCCTACATCGGCCCCTACACGTCGATCTACTATGGCTGCACCGTGCGCAATGCAGAGATCGAGCACAGCATCGTCCTGGAGAACAGCGTGATCGACGACGTGGACGGCCGCATCGAGTCGTCGCTGATCGGCAAGGAGTGCCGGATCGGACGGTCGCCGCTGCGGCCACGCACGATCAAGCTTATGGTTGGCGACCACAGCCGCGTGGAGCTGCGCTGATGGCCTGGATGTCGGCCACGCCGGAGATCGAGACAGCGCTGGAACGCATGGGTCTCACCCCTGCCGCGCAGCGCACAGGCCGCATCCACGACGTCCAGGTCAAGACCTTCATGAAGCACGCTGACCAGCGGGGCTTTTTCATCGAGCAGCTCAAGCGCGGAGACGTCGATGACGACGGCCGTCCGTTCATCGCTGAGCGCCCCTTTGCGCAGATGTCGCGAAGCTTCGTGTATGCACGCGGCGGCAACCCACCGGAGTTGATCAAGGCATTCCACTGGCACAAGAAGCAGTGGGACTACTGGGACATCGTCGTCGGCAACGCCCGCGTGGTGCTCGTAGACCTGCGTCCCACCTCCCCCACCGCCGGCACGGTCCAGACCCTGATCCTCGGCGAGAACAGCCCGCGTATTGTGGCCATTCCGCCGCTTGTCGCTCACGGGTACCAGTGTCTCGGCCTGGACAACGTGCATCTCGTGTACTACGTGACCGAGCCCTACGACCCCGCCGACCCGGACGAGGGCCGGATCGCGTGGGATGATCCGCGCATCGGCTTCGACTGGCGCATCGAGAACATCTGATGCGCAGGCACCGGGGCTCAGGCGCATGAGGCTGCTCGTGCCGGGCGGCGCCGGGTTCATCGGCAGCGAGTTCGTCAGGCAGACGGTCGCCCGGCACCCCGAGGACTCCGTGATCGTGCTCGACAAGCTCACGTACGCGGGCAACGTGCACAACCTCGACCCGGTCGCGGACATGCCGTCGTTTCGGTTCGTGCACGGCGACATCTGCGACATGGAGCTCGTCGACACCTTGATCAACGACGTGGACGTCATCGTCAACTTCGCCGCCGAGTCGCACGTCGACCGCTCGCTCGAGGCGCCCGGACAGTTCATCCAGACAGACGTGTACGGCACCTTCGTGCTCCTCGAGGCGGCGCGGCGCGCAGGCCACGACCGCTTCCTGCAGGTATCCACCGACGAGGTCTACGGGGACGTCGAATCGGGCACAAGTTCCGAGGGCGACCCACTCCGGCCGCGCAGTCCGTACTCGGCGAGCAAGGCCGGGGCTGAGTTGATGGTGTGGGCGTACCGCGCGTCATACGGGATGCCGGTGATCACCACGAGGGGCTCGAACACCTACGGGCCGTACCAGTACCCGGAGAAGATCATCCCCCTGTTCATCACCAACGCCGTCGACGACCAGCCGCTGCCCATCTACGGCGACGGCGGCGCCGTGCGCGACTATCTCCACGTCGGAGACCACGCGCGCGGCATCGACACAGCGCTGCGCGCGGGCGCGCCGGGCGAGGACTACAACGTGGGCTTCGGCGGCGCTACCAACGGGCGCGAGATCGCCGACCTCGTCCTCGCCGCCCTCGACAAGCCGCACTCGCTGAAGCAGCACGTCCGCGACCGCCTCGGGCATGACCGCCGCTACGCCGTTGACACAACGAAGCTGCGCGCCCTCGGCTGGAAGCCCGAGGTCCCCCTGGACCAAGGCCTGCGCGAGACGGTGGCGTGGTACCTCGGCAACGAGGCCTGGTGGCGGCCGCTCAAGTCGGGCGAGTTCTGGGACTTCTACCGGCGCAACTACAAGCCCTTGCACGCGGGAGCCGCGCAGGGGTCGTGAGGATTCTCCTCACCGGCGGGGCCGGTCAGCTCGGCCGGGAGCTGCTCGAGGCGTCCACGGCGGCGGGGCACGAGGTGCGCTCCACCACCCGCGCCGAATGCGACATCACCAGCCCGACACAGGTGCAAGCGGTCCTCGACGACGCCACACCGGAGGTGCTCATCAATTGCGCCGCCTGGACGAAGGTGGACGCCGCCGAGTCCGAGGGCGACGCAGCATTCCTCATCAATGCCATCGGCCCCCGGATCCTGGCCATGGCGTGCGCCGCCCGCGACATCCTTCTCGTGCACATCAGCACCGACTACGTGTTCGACGGCAGTGCCACCTCGCCGATCGATGAGTGGCAGCGCCCCAACCCACGCTGCGTCTACGGCGCCAGCAAGCTCGCCGGGGAAGACGAGGTGCGAGCCCTTGCCAGGCGCCACCTGGTGGTCCGCACCTCCTGGCTGTACGGGCGCGACGGGCCCAACTTCGTGCTCACCATGCTTCGCGCGGCGGCGGCGCGGCCCCAGCTGCGGGTGGTGTCCGACCAGGTCGGCGGCCCCACCTGGACAGGCCACCTGGCGCCCATCGTGCTCCGGGCGATCGCGCGCGACGTGCCGGGCACGCTCCATCTCACCAACTCGGGCGTGGTCAGCTGGCACGGGTTCGCGGAAGCAATCGTGGCCGCCGCGGGCAGGTCCACGCCGGTGATCCCCATCACCACCGCCGAGTACCCTACGGCCGCACCGCGACCGGCCTACTCGGTGCTCGACAACCGCGTCTGGCGCCTCCTCGGGGAGGACCCGCTCCCGGACTGGCGCGAGGGATTGACCGCGTACCTCGCCACCCTGCCCGCCACCGGTGTGCCGGGGGCGTAGTGCCGCCGGTCGCGTCTCCGATGACCTCACACGACGACACCGCCGGCAGCTCCGATCAGCGTCGGCAGGACCGGTTGCGGATCGTGGTCCCGCGCTATGGGTCGTCGGTGGTGGGCGGAGCGGAGAGCGCCATGCGCCAGCTCGGCCTGGCCCTCGCGGCGCGGAGCTGGAGTGTGCAGGTGTGGACGACGACCGCCGCAGACGAGGCGACGTGGACCAGCGGCTTCCCATCCGGTGTCGAGCGCGACGGCCCCATCGAGGTGCGCCGATTTCCCGTCTTGATGCGCCGCCACCCGTGGGTGTTCCGGCAGCTGTCGCACGCCGCGTATCACCTTCCCCGCCACCTCCGCGCCGAGCACCTCTGGTCGGTCGAGCAGGGGCCCTGGGCCCCGGGGTTGATCCGAGCGCTGCGCCGCGCCGACCCCATACCCACCCTCTTCTCCCCGTACCTCTTCCACCCCACCCTCTTCGGGTTGCCGGCGGCGCCGCATCCGCGCATCCTCTGCCCCGCCGCCCACGACGAGCCGGCCCTGCGCCTCGACGTGGTGCGCCGCGCCGTGCTCGCAACCGACGCGCTGTGGTTCCACAGCCCCGAAGAGCGCGAGCTCCTCTTGGCCGCGCACCCGGCAGCGGGGCGGCTGCCGTCGGAGTGCGGTGTTGTCGGCATCGAGGCCCCGAGGGACGTCGATCCCCATGCGTTCACCGTCCGCCACGGCATCGCCGGGCCGTACCTGTACTACGGCGGCCGGACCACCCGCGGAAAGGGGCTCGCCGATCTGCTCGCTGCGGCGGAGTTGCTCCACAGCCACCACCCTTCGACGACGCTGGTGCTCAGCGGCGAGGCGGGCGATCTCCGGCAAGCGCCGTGGGTGCACAGCGTGGGGCGGCTCGACGAACACGAGCGCTGGGAGGCGATCGCCGGCGCAGCGGCAGTCGTGGTGCCGGGATCCCTGGAATCCCTCTCCCTGCTCGCCTTGGAGGCGTGGGCCATGGGGCGGCCCTGCCTGCTCAATGCGGCGTCGCCCGTTCTGGCCGGCCAGTCCGCGCGCAGCGGGGGCGGGGTCACCTTCGCCGGGGCGGAGGAGCTGGCCACGCACGCGGCGCGCCTGGTCGCCGACCCGGGGTTGGCCGCCACGATGGGCGCTGCCGGGCGCGCCTGGGTCGCCGCGACCTACGGCTGGGACCTGGCCGAGACGCGCCTGCGCGCCCTGCTCGCGGCGGCCACACCGAAGAACGGGTGGGTGCCTCTCGCCGATGATCGACGCCTGTGATCCGCTTCCTCCTCGACGGCAGGCCGCTGCAGGACGCCTCGTCGGTTCGAGGCATCGGCACCTACCTCCGCGGGCTGCTCGGTGGTTTCGAGACACTCGGAGTGAGCGGCGAGGTGGGCCTCCTTCTCGAGCGCGGCGCGAGCGCGCCGCCCGACGTGACGGCGACGGGAGTCACGATCCACCGCTCGCGGCTGCGACCGCTCAATCGCCATCTGCGCCCGACGCTTGACCCCCTCCAGGTGCGCCGCGCCCTCAGCGTCGATCCGCCCGCGCTCTACCACGCCATCGAGTACGCCCAGCCGGTCTTCCCGACAGTTCCGGTCGTGGTCACCGTGCACGACCTCATCCCGTTCGTGATGCCCGGGCAGTACCCCTGGATGCGCAGAGAACGAGCGCTGGCAATGCGCCAGATCCGCCACGCCGATGCCGTGATCGCGGTGTCGCGGTCCACCGCGGCCGACCTCGAGCGCATCGCCGGTGTCGACCCCCGCCTGGTTACCGTCATCGCCGAGGGGGTGAACCCACCCCGAGAGATCGCCGATGCCGACCTCGCCGACCTGCGTGTGCGCCTCGGGCTCCCGGCGCGGTTCGTCCTGGCCGTGGGCACGTTCGACCCGCGCAAGCGCGTCGAACTGGTTGCCGAGGTGTCGCGGAGGCTGCGCGCCGACCATGACGTGGGGCTGGTGATCGCCGGGTTCCAGGGCAACTTCGCCGGCGCCGTCGAGCGCGCCCTGCACGACTCGGGCATCAGCGACCACACCCGCGTCCTCGGCCACGTCACCGGTGAGGACCTGGCCGGCCTCTATTCGCTGACCGACTGCCTTCTGTTTGCCTCGGCGTACGAGGGCTTCGGCCTGCCTCCGCTCGAGGCGATGGCCGCCGGTGCGCCGGTCGCCGTCTTCGACAACTCCTCGCTGCGCGAGGTGGTGGGTGAGGCCGGCCTGGTCATCGCAGACGGGGATGTGGCGGCCATGGCGGGTGCCGTGAGCGCGCTTCTTGGCGATGCTGCCGACCGTGCTCGCCGCGCCCGCCTCGGCCGCAATCGCGCCGCCTTATTCACGTGGGAGGCGGCGGCGGCGGCCACGCTGCGCGTCTACGCTACCGCGCTCGAACGCCGCTGACCGCCGGGCCCAGGGTCGGCCCGCGATATCATGGCCCGACCGCCGAAGGGCTGCACATGCACCCCGCCTGAGGTGGGTGCGGCGCACCACCACCCAACCTGAGGAGCACGCGTGCCGGGAACAGCGTTGATCACCGGGATCACGGGGCAGGACGGCACCTACCTCGCCCAACTCCTTCTGTCCAAGGGTTACAACGTCTACGGGCTGGTGCGCGGCCAGAACAACCCGCGCCTCGACATGGTGGGCCGCCTCTGCCCCGGCATCGAGTTCATCGAGGGTGACCTCCTCGATCACTCCTCGCTGGTGGCTGCTCTCGAGGGATGCCAGCCCACCGAGGTCTACAACCTCGGCGCCATCAGCTTTGTGGGGCTGAGCTTCAAGCAGGCGCTGCTGACCGGCGAGGTCACCGGGCTGGGTGTGGTCCGGATGCTTGAGGCAATCCGTGCCGTCAACCCCGAGATCCACTTCTACCAGGCGTCCAGCAGCGAGATGTTCGGCAAGGTGCGCGAGTCGCCACAGACCGAGACAACCGCGTTCTACCCACGCTCCCCCTATGGCGTGGCCAAGGTCTACGGCCACTACATCACCGTCAACTACCGGGAGAGCTACGGGATGTTTGCCTGCAGCGGCATCCTCTTCAACCACGAGTCCCCGCGGCGCGGCCTCGAGTTCGTGACCCGCAAGATCACCAACGCCGCCGCCAAGATCAAGCTCGGCCTGCAGAAGCAGCTCCAACTGGGAAACCTCGACTCGGAGCGGGACTGGGGCTTCGCGGGCGACTACGTCGAGGCGATGCACCTCATGCTGCAGCAGGACCGGCCCGACGACTTCGTGATCGCCACCGGGGCCACGCACAGTGTCCGGGAGTTCTGCGAGATCGCCTTCTTCACCCTAGGCCTGGACTACCGCGACCATGTGGCCAGCGACGACGCCCGCTTCCTCCGCCCTGCCGAGGTGGACATCCTCATCGGCGACGCCTCCAAGGCCCGCAGCGTGCTCGGCTGGGAGCCGAAGGTGTCCTTCGCCGAGCTGGTGGCGATGATGGTCGAGTCCGACCTCGCGGCCCAGCAGCGGGCCATGAGGAACGAGGCCGCCGGCTAAAAACGGTTTGTCAGGGTCGCGGACGGGTACCCTGATCGAGACCGGTCCCATTCCGCCGGTTCGAGGAACGCCATGAGAACCCAGCTCGCCACCAGTCCAGACGTCTACAACCGCGCCCGCCAGTTCGCCCGCGAGAGGGGAATGCCCGTCTACATCAGCCAGGGCGAGGTGGTCGTCGAGCGTCCACCCAAGACCACCGCGATGGTCTGGCCGAACGGCAGCGTCACCTGGGGCAACGCCTCGGGGTCGGATCGACGCGATCGGCGACGCGCGGCCTGATCCTCCCGGCTGGTCACTCCTTCTCAGTGATCGTGTACTCAAGGTAGGCGCCGAACATGAGCCTTGTCTGGGCCTCCAGGGCCGGGATCACGCTCAGCGCCAGCCCCACGACGGGGTACATGAAGAGCTGCATGTCGGCGTAGCGACGGCGCCACCACGGCCAGTCCGCCGGCTTTGGACACATGCTCGAATCCACCTTGATCAGGAGCAGCGTGTTGAACAGGGTCATGGTGAGGATCACCGCAGTTGTCAGGCTGAGTACCGACGCCTCCGTCGAGAGGCTGTAGTCGAGGTCGATCATGGACGGTAGCGCTCCCCCGAAGATCAACAGCATCGGCAGGGTCGTCCAGGTGAGGTGGTTGAACACCAGGTTGAGGTAGCGGCGCGTCCGCAGACGGATGGGGATCTCCGGATGTTCGAGCATGCGCACGGTGACGTAGGGGATGTCGCTCGCTCCCCACGCCCAGCGCTTGATCTGGTTGTACTGGGACACGTGGGTGGAGGCGTAGCCGCGGGAGCGCGGGGCGTCGCCGAACACGGGAAGGAAGGCGGGGCGCACGTTGAGGCGCTCTCCGTACTGGAAGAAGCTCTTCCAGAAGAAGCGCGAATCCTCCGGGATGACGTCGGAGTCCCAGTACCCGACCTCGTCGAGCAGGCGCAGCGACATCGTGTACGACGAGAACATCACCAGCCGGTGTGGATTCCTGTGAAGGAACATCTGCCACTGGGTCGCCGCGGTGGCCATGACCCGCACCGCCGCAGGGACGCGCCACAGGTTGTTGAGGAATACGGGCACCGGCTGCCAGATCGACGTGAGGCGGTCGGCCGCGGTGCAGTACTCGTGGGTGATGTAGGCGAAGTACTGAGGGTGCAGGCGGAAATCGGAGTCGAGGTCGGTCACCAGGGTGCGCGACGGATCCAATCCCATCTCTTCGCAGGCCTGCTTGAGCACCGGCCCACCGTAGGCCATGGCCGCCGACTTGCCCACCACGATGCCGGGCAGCAGCGGGTCCTTGATGTGGATGAAGCCGCGGAAACGGTGGCCGAACTCCTCGCGCAGGCGGGCGACGTTCTCCCAGCCACCGGTGTCGGTGACCCGCGTGATGATGGCGCAGATGCGCTGCTGGTCCGGGTAGTTCTGAGCGGCCAGGGCGGCGACCGTGGCCCGGAGAACCTCGTACCGTTCCGTGTAGGTGGGGATGAGCGCGCAGTGCACCACGTCGGTGGGGTGGGGCCGGCCGGCGTCGTCTTCGAGCGCCGAACAGCGCGCCCACCAGTCGACGGCCTCGGTCTCCTGCATCACCCGCCGCGAGGCCTTGACGGCGCGCACCGTGTAATAAGTCCGCGCGGCCCAGTAGACGTCGAGGATGATGGCGCCGACGCCGAGGACCCAGAGCTTGGTGGGATCGTTGAGCCGGATCGCGAACGCGACAGCCACCGGGGTGAGCAACACCGTCCAGGTCAGCGCACCGGGGACAATTTCGAGCAGCCGCTGCCTGGCGTGAGGGCTCAGACGGCGCCATCCGATGCTGGCGATCACAGACCCAGTCTAGGCGGGCGCCTCGCGCGCAGGCCCGCGCTCGCCCACTGAGCCCGTGCACGAGGCGGAACGGCTATCCTCGTCAGCCCGCGCAGGCGCTGCGCACACTCAGGACAGGTCTTCATACATGCCCGCTCGCACACCACCTTCCGACGCCCCCGCCGGCGGCGCCGACGACGAATCCGAGGAGCCGGCGACTCTCGATGAGATTGCCGAGCCAGACGTCGTCGAGGACGTCATCGAGGTCGACGCCGTCGAGGACACCGAGGTCGTCGTCATCGTTGACGACGACGATGACGAGGAGGAGGAGGAGGAGGACGAGAAGGCCGAAGTGGCCGCCCCCATCGCCGTGGTCAAGCCGACCCCTCGTCCGCAGCCGGGCCGCCCGCCAAGCGCCAAGGAGGAGGAGCCGCCGCCGTTCGCGATCGGCGAGCGCGTTCGCCTGACGTCCAACACGCGGCCGCGCACCGGAACCATCATCGGTGACTACCCCGTGGGCTCCCTCGGCCGCGTGGAGACGGTCCTCAGCCAGACGGCGATCGTGCGCTTCGACCGCGCGCCCGAGACCAAGGAGGTGGTCGCTTTCACGTGCCTCGAAACGGCGGAGGGCGTGATCGGCCGCGGCGACGGGCCACCGGTGCCGCCCCCACCCCCGGTGCCGGTCAGGCGGACCTCGGGCTCGACGGCCGCCCACCCCGTGGCCGTGCTTCGGGGCGTCCCCAGGCCGCCCGCGCCGCGCGAGTTGCCCCCACCGGCTCCCGCCCGGCTGGCTCCGGCTCCCCGAGCCCCGGCCGTGCCGGCCCCCGCGGAAGCTGCCGCCCCGGCAGCGGCTGACGCGAAGAAGGACACCGCCGCGGTCGCAGCCCCCGCACCGCCGCCGGCCGTCCAGCACGCAGCCAAGGCGGCGACAACCAAAACTCCTGCGGCCGGAGCGGCCAAATCCGCCTCGATGACGCCCACGCACCCCGCCAAGGTGACTGCGCGTCCGTCTCCCAAGACGGCCACACACCCGGCCGCCTCGTCCGCCACACGAGCCGCCTTGAAGGCCGCCGCCCCCGGCAAGGGCGCCCCGGCCAAGCCCCCGCACCCGGTCAAGCGGTCCGCCAAAGCGGCTCCACGACCGGCCCCCAAGGCGACGGCGAAGCCCTCGCTCAAGCCGGCCTCGCGGCCGGCGCCCAAGGCAGCGCCGAAGCCGGCATCGCGACCGACGCAGAAGCCGGTGGCCCGGGCGAAGCCGGCGGCTCCGAAGACAGCGTCGCGACGCACAGCGGCGTCACCCGCCAAGGCAAGCGGACACAGCCCGGCGAAACCGGCCCCTCGGCCGGCCGCGACGGCCGCCAGCCGCCCTCCTTCCAAGAGCCGACCAAACCCGAAGAGCTCCGCGGCGCGGGCTCCAGCGTCGGCGTCGCGGCCCTCCAAGGCCGTTGGGACGGATCGCAACACCTCAGCTTCCAAGAGTTCGAGGCGGGCGCCCGCCGCACCCAAGAGCGCGGCGACGCGGGGCACGGCCGCGCCCAGGAGATCCGCAACCAAGGCAGCCGGCGGCGGCGCCCGGCCGGCCGCGGCGACCAAGACGAGTCGCGCGACGCCCTCCTCCGCTCGCAGCCGGCCGGCACCACGTGGCGGCAAGACCGGGGGCAGGGCCTCGAGCGGGCCCGGCGCGCCGAAGGGACGCTCTGGACGTCGCTAGGCCCCCGCTCGGGGCCGCTCAGGATGGATCGGCAGCACTGACACCGTAGACGCCGCGCCTGCCCGCGGGGAGCAGCCGGGCGATCCGTTCGGCGATCTCGTCCGCGATCAGGCGGTCGTCGCGTCGTCCGCCGAGGTCGAGTGTGAAGGGCGTGCCATAGCGCACCACGATGTCGCGCCGCCGCAGCCTCCGCGGTGGCCCCGATCCGCGCGTGTCTGTGTGGCAGATCGCCACGGGAAGCACCGCGGCGCCGCTGCGGCGAGCCAGGAAGGCAATGCCCACCTCCGCGCGGCGCATGGCGCCGTCCGGCGAGCGAGTGCCCTCCACGAAGATCAGCAGGCGGCTGCCTCGACGCAGCACATCGAGGGCGCGGGTCACGGCGCGGCGATCGGCTCCGCCTCGGTCGACGGGGATGCAGTTGACGCCCGCGAGGAACCACGCGAGGGCAGGCGGGGAGTACAGCTCGCGCTTGGCCATGCAGAACAGCATGTGCGGGAAGTAGCTGCCCATCACGGCCGGGTCGAGATTGCTCGTGTGGTTGCACGCCACCAACAGCGGGCCCGCTCCGGGGATGTTCGCCGCGCCCTCGATGCGGAGGCGGCGCGCCACCACCAGGAGCGTGATGCGCGACAACAGCGTCGCAGTGCGATAGCGCAGCGGGCGGCGATCGTCGTCGCGCACCGGGAACTTTTCGGGAAAGCCCTTCACCTCACTGCTCATCGGATGATGGTGGCGCAGCGGCCCGCCGTGGTGCCACTACCTACAATCCCGCCAGGCCCCCTTAGCTCAACGGTAGAGCAGCCGGCTTTTAACCGGTTGATGGAGGTTCGATTCCTCCAGGGGGTAGGCCCGGCCCGGTCACGCCCCCCGACCGGGGACATTGTTCCCGAGGGCTCAGGACCCCGCCCACGAGTGCCCAGTTCAGCTGGCGCCAGTGGTCGAGGGTGCCGCGCCGGCTGCCGCTGCCGCCGTTGCCGCGCGTCCGATGCCCACGTACTCGAATCCCAACTCGACCATTGTGCGTGCGTCGAGGAGGTTCGACGGATCCAGCAGGAGGGCCCGGTTCATGCATCGGGCCATGGCGGCGTAGTCGAGGTCGCGGAACTCCGGCCACGGGGTCATGATCACCACCGCATCAGCGCCGTTCGCGACGGCGACGGGCTCGGCGACGGTGGCGATGTATGGATGGGCCGACAGCTCTTCAGAGTCAGCCCGTGGATCGAAGGCGGCGACGTTGGCGCCTCGGGCCGCAATCTGGCCGGCGACGTCAAGAGACAGCGAGCGACGCAGTGTGCTCGTCCCCGGCTTGTAGGTGAGACCAAGGATGCCGATGCGTCGCCCGGTCAGGGAGCCCAGCCGGCGTACGAGCGCGGTGATCACCACGCGGTTGTGTGCCTCGTTGGCGCGCAAGATGCCGGCGAGGAGAGCGGTTTCGTGGTCCAGGTCGGCGGCCGCCAACTGCAATGCCTTGATGTCGCGAGCCATGGTGCCGCCCGCGAAGCCAAGACCGGGGAGGATCATCGCCCCGGCGCCGATGCGCGGCTCGCGGCGCAGAGCGCTGGACACCTGCTGACCATCCGCTCCAACAAGATCACAGATGTCGGCGATCTCGTTGCCGAACGCAACGCTCAGCGCCAGGTACGCGTTGAGCGCGTGCTTGATCATCTCCGCAGTCCGCAGATCGACGCGGATCCATTCCGCGTGCAGCGCCGAGAGCACCGATTCGAGATGATCCAGTGTTGCCGGATCATCCGACCCAAGCACTGGAAGCTGGGGGTGGCGATACAGCTCAATCGCCTGTCCCAAGCGCACGTTTTCCGGGCTGTAGGCAATCCCTGCGGGCGCGGCGGGGTTGATCTCACGGATCGTCTCGAGAATGCGGTCACACGTGCCGACCGGAACCTGGGCAGTGACCAGAACATGGCAGTCGGGACGAAGATGCGGTGCCATGGCCCGGACCATGCTCATCAGCGACGAGAGGTCGACGTCGTCGTTGTCGTCCACGGGTGTGTCGAACATCACCATGACGGTTGCTGCGACGCCCACCGCCGCCGCGACGTCGCTCGTGAATGTCAGCCGGCCTGAAGCGATGCCCTCGGCCAGCAACTCGTCCAAACCCGGCTCAAAAAGTGGCGCCCTGCCACCGGAGAGCAGTGCTGTCGTCGCCCGGTCGGCCTCAACACCGATGACTGTGAAACCGGCATCAGCAAGGCACGCAGCCGCCACCGCTCCCTGGTGCCAGATCCCGACGATGCAGACTGCATCGTCACTCCGCGCGCGCGGTACAGCCACCGTCTCACCCACCGGCATTCACCCGACGGGCCGGATCATACATGCGCCGAAAGTCGCCGCCGACTGCGCTCAGCAATCCGCTGTCTCAACATGACGCCAGCGCAGCTCTGAGGCGTGAGACAGACCGGTCCGCGCCAGGTGGTCAGTCAGGCCAGCCACGATGCGAATCGACGCTGACGGGTCAACGAACGTCGCAGTGCCGACCTGGATGGCGTCGGCCCCTGCGACGAAGAAGTCCAGGGCGTCGCCGGTGTCCGTGATGCCGCCGACGCCGATCACCGGGATGCGCACCGCACGCCGAACCGCGGCCACCGCAGCCAGGGCAAGCGGTTTGATGGCGGGCCCGCTCAGCCCTCCGACACCGGCGCCGGGTAGGATCGGGCGCCGGGAGCGGGGGTCGATCTTCATGCCGAGAAATGTGTTGACCGCCGAGACCGCGTCCGCACCGGCGGACTCGACGGCGGCCGCGACGGCGCCGATGTCGGTGACGTTGGGACTGAGCTTCACCACCACGCAGCGTTCGGTGACGGCTCTGACAGCGGCCGTGACCCGCGCCGCCGCGTGGGGATCACGTCCCAGGTCGAGGCCGTGGGCGATGTTGGGGCAGGAGATGTTCAACTCGTAGCCATCGATGCCGGCGGCGTGGTCGAGCACGCGCACGCAATGCACATAGTCGTCCGCATCGGCGCCGGCGATGTTGACGATCACGGCGCAGCCCATGCGATCGAAATGCGGCGCGTATTCCCGGGCCACGTGCTCAACACCGGGGTTCTGCAGGCCGATGCTGTTGAGCATCCCACCGGGGGTCTCGGCCACGCGTGGAGGAGGGTTGCCGGCGCGGGGATCGCGAGTTGTGCCCTTGGTGTACAGCGCGCCGACGGTGCCGAGGTGGATGAGCTGCTCCAGCTCGAAGCCGAAGCCGGCCGTGCCGCTGGCGAGGCCGACCGGGTTGGCGAGGCGCACCCCCCGCCCGAGGGCGACGCCGGGGTCGACTGTCATGCCACGTGCGGCGCCGGCTGGTTCATCAGCTGCTCCCACGCCACCGTCGCCATCGGCATCACCGGCCCATCCGTGCAGCACAGCGCCCACGCAGAGCCGTCCGCCTCGCCGTGAACCGGCAGCGCGCAGCCGAGGCACGTCCCAAAGCCGCATCCCATCGGCGCCTCCAGCGACGCCTCGGCCAGCCCGGGAGGCGCGCCGCAGGCGTCGATGACGCCCGCCAGCGCAGCGAGCATCGGATTCGGTCCGCAGCCATACACAGCCATGCCGGCATTGAGGTTGCCGGCCACCGCCTCCGTCACAAGCCCGCGCATACCGCGGCTGCCATCGGCGGTCAGCGCCACCACGGTAACCGCTCCGTCACCTCTCGAGAATCGCTCAGGCGGGTAGAGCAGGCCGGCGGTGGCTGCGCCATTGAGCACGGTCACAGGCCTGCCCTGCCGGCGCAGGACGCGGATCAGCAGCGGAAAGGGAGCGCAGCCCAGCCCTCCGGCCACGCACAGCGCCGCGGTCGGCTCGCCGTCCACGGTGAAGCCCGCTCCGAGCGGGCCCAGGGCGTTCAGGCTGTCGCCGGGTCGCATCGACGCAAGGATGCGCGTGCCGGCGCCCACCGGGGCGAGCACGAACGCGGCCACGTCGCCCTCCGTCCAGGCAACGCTGAACGGGCGGCGCAGCAGCGGGTGGAAGCCACTCCCGCAGCGAATTTGGGCGAACTGCCCGGGGCGCGCCGTGGCGGCGATGTGGGGGAGCCTGGCGCTGATCTCCACCATGCCGCCCCCGAGCGCCTCGACGGCGACGACCTCGCCGCGCTCATCGACGACACCGGCGAGCGACGCGGTCACGACCTGGCCCCGACGGCGCCCTCTCGGTAGGCGCGCACGGGGGCGACCGCGAAGCTCTCGCCGGCACGCTGTCGGGTCATCGCGTCGACCAGCGCAGCCGCGGTGTCCAGCGAGGTGCAGCACGGGATACGGCGCTGCTCGGCCGCGAGACGAATGCGGTAGCCGTCCTTGACGGTACGCCCGGCCGCGGCGACGGACGCCGGGGCGCCTTCGGAGTAATTCATCTCGTCGGTGTTGCGGTGCGACACGGTGTTGATGACCAGTTGCACCCGCCCCTCCTCGATGACATCGATGACGTTGGGGCGGCCGTGGCCGAGCTTGCCGACCGCCACCGAACTGATCCCCGCCTCGGCGAGCATGCCCACCGTTCCGCCGGTTGCGTACAGGGTGAAACCGAGCGCGCTCAGCTGGGCGAGGATCGGCAGCGCCTCCGCCTTGTCTGGATCGGCGATGCTGCAGAGCGTCCCTCCCGACACCGGCACCGAGCCGAGGGCCGCCAGGAACGCCTTCTGCAGGGCCGCGCCGAGGTCGATGTCGATGCCCATCACCTCACCGGTCGACTTCATCTCGGGCCCGAGCACGGTGTCCACGTCGGTGAGCTTCACCGTTGAGAACACCGGCGCTTTCACCGCCACCAACGGGCGCGGCGGCACCAAGCCTGTTGTCCAGCCGAGCGAGGCCAGCGTCTCGCCGCCCATCACCCGCACCGCCAGCTGCACCATGGGTACGCCGCTGACCTTGCTCAGGAACGGCACCGTGCGCGACGCCCGCGGGTTCACCTCGATGACGTGTGCGCGACCGCGGTACACCACAAACTGCACGTTGCAGAGGCCGCGCACTCGCAGTGCGCCGGCGATGCGGATGGTGTCAGCGACGATCTGGTCGCAGACCGTCGGATCCAGCCGCGGGGCGGGATATGCAGCCATGGAGTCGCCGCTGTGGACACCGGCGCGCTCGATGTGCTCCATCAGCCCCGGCACCACCACCGTCTCGCCGTCGCAGATGGCGTCCACGTCCACCTCGGTACCGAACAGGTACTTGTCGACCAGGACGGTGCCACGCCGCCGCGAGCCGTCCTCGGGGAGAACCGCCATGGCGGCGATGAGGAACTGCTCGAGGGCGTCGCGGCTGTGCACCACCTCCATGGCTCGCCCACCGAGGACATACGAAGGGCGAACCAACACGGGGTAGCCGATGCGATCGGCGATCTCGATCGCCTCAACGACCTGGTCGGTGGCAGCCCCGTGAGGCTGGGCGATGTCGAGCGAGCGCATCAGCGCTTCGAAGGTGCGCCTGTCCTCCGCCGCGTCGATGGTGTCGACGTCACTGCCGAGGATGGTGACGCCGGCGGCGTGCAGCGGCCGGGCAAGATTGACGGCGGTCTGGCCGCCGAACTGCACCACCACCCCGCGGGGGCGCTCCGCCCCGATCACCGCCAGGGCCGACTCCGCGTCGAGCGGTTCGAAGTAGAGCCTGTCGCTGCAGTCGAAATCGGTGCTGACCGTCTCCGGGTTGCTGTTGATCATCACCGCCTCGGCACCCGCCTCGCGAAGCGCCTGGGCTGCCTGCACGCTGCAGTAGTCGAACTCGATGCCCTGGCCGATGCGGATCGGCCCACTGCCGAGCACGACCACCGCCCGGCCCTCGCTCCCGGCGCCCGTCGGCCCCTCATCCTCGGTCTCGTAGGTCGAGTAGTAGTAGGGCGTCTTGGCCTCGAACTCCGCGGCGCACGTGTCCACGCACTTGTACACGGGTCGCAACCCCACCGCGGACCGCCGCTCGCGCACATCGGCCGGTTCCTCGCCGCGCAGCTCGGCGATGCGG
>Ga0209890_10000626_pt1 | contig 16265 bp, 10 predicted proteins | sample OrgsoiDNA2013049_FD_185799 | JGI IMG/M metagenome (GOLD analysis project Ga0209890, IMG submission 185799) | Permafrost soil microbial communities from the Arctic, to analyse light accelerated degradation of dissolved organic matter (DOM) -... | ecosystem: Environmental > Terrestrial > Soil >...
GCGACCTGATCGACGCGCAGCGCCCTTATATCGTCGCTTGCCGCGACCACCACCAGTACGCCGCCTTCGCGCTTCTCCTCGCCCAGCACGGCCGCCAGCGACATCTGCGGAACCACCCTGCCGAGCGCCATGACGAGGCCTTCCACCAGTTCGGGACTGAACGGCAACGGTGTCAATGGACGCACTTCCTCCACCGACAGGACGAGGTTGAGCGGTATGGCGACCCGGCGCGCGCCGGCCAGGATGCACAGGAAATCGAGCCGCTCCATCGCGCCGTCCTATTTCTCGGTCAGGGTCCATGCGCCGGTCCACTCGCCTGCGGGCCGCAGGCCGAGCCGCCGGCAACGCTGAGCCAGCACGCCCGCCACCATGTCATCGGGATTGATCGCCTTGGCGCGCCCCAGATGCGCCTGCGCCGCCACGAAATCGCCGGCAACATAGGCGCTGACGCCGGCATCGAATTCGCCCAGCCATTCGGCCGCCGCGGCGCCGGGATCTTCGACGAAGACTTCGTAGATCGCAGTCGGCGTCTCCCGGCCGTTCAATATGATGACATCCACCTTGCGGGCAGGCACCGGACAAGTCAGCCGTTTGAACGTCTCGTCGCAGATCAGGATGCCGGAGCCGTAGGCCTTGGTGGCGCCCTCGATGCGGGAGGCGAGATTCGCCGGGTCGCCGATGACGGTGTAGTTCATCCGGTTGGGTGAACCGACCTGGCCCGCGATGACTGGCCCGGAGCCGATCCCGACACCAATCCTGAGCGCGGGCCCCGCACGACGTTCGTTCATCAGCGTCAACGCGCGATGCATGTTGCGCGCGGCCGCCACGGCGCGATCGGCGTCGTCGCCATGCGACGTCGGAACGCCGAACAGCGCCATCACGGCGTCGCCAATGAACTTGTCGATGATGCCGCCCTCGGCGCCGATCACGTCGGCCATGTAGGAAAAATATTCGTTCAGCAGGTCGAGGACCCCCCGTGCGCCGAGCGCCTCGGCGAGCGGCGTGAAGCCGCGGATGTCGGCGAACAGGATCGTCGCGTCGCGCATGGCGCCGCCGAGTTCCGCCGCCGGGGTATCGATCATGGCCCTGGCGACGTCGGACGACATGGTCTTTTCCAGCAGCGACTGCATCCGGCGTTTCTCGGCAATGTCGTCGAGCAGGACCAATGCGCCGCACGCCTTGCCGGAAACCAGGATCGGCCGGATCGCGCGCCGTACCGCTATCCAGTCGCCGGCCGGTGTCGCGATATTGACGTCTGCCGGAGCCGGGGCTTCGCCTCCGGCGATCACGTCCCAGATCTCCTGGCCAAGCGCGTGGTTGAATTCGTCGCAGAGGCCGCCGATCGTGGTGCGGTTCGGGTTCACATCGCAGCCATAGAGGATGCGGCCCGCAGCCGGATTGGCCCGGACGAGGGATCCATCGGGGCCAAACATGAGCACGCCGGTCTCGAGCCCCTCCAGCAATTGGTCGCCGATCGGCCCGGGCGAAAGATCCGTCAACCTCATCGAGGGAGCAGCCTGATCTTCGATTTCGGCCGGCGTCGCATCGACGATGGTCGGCAACCCCAGAGTCTTGCGCAATACACCGACGATCTGCGACGCCCGCTTTTGCTTGAGGTCGAGACTCACGCCTCCGGACGGCTTTGCGATCGTTGCAACCGCGCCCAGACGCAGGGCCTCGATCCGCTCGGCCGAAGCCGTGTTGCCGACCAGCGAGGACAGGATGACGACCTTGCAGGGGGAGCGCAGCCCGAGCCGCCGCAGCGTCTCCAATCCGGACATTTCCGGCATCTCGATATCGAGCAGGACGACGTCGGGCTTGATCTGGCGCACCTTCTGCAATGCGACCAGGCCGTTCTCGGCGGTATCGACCACCTCAAGATCAGGATCGCTTTCGACGATCTCCTTCACCAGGTTGCGCATGATGAAGCTGTCATCGACGACGAGAACGCGCTTGCGCGCTCCAGTGTAGGCTGCCGGACCTGCCTGCAGGGTCATGTCGATGCCTTTCTGTCGCCGGTTGCCGGACGGATTGTCATCACCGCGCGTCGGATCCGACGACGCCAAACGAAGCGCTGCACCGGAAGCTCGTCGCGCGGCCGCACGCAAAACAGATATTCCTGCGACGCCTCCTCGCGCCAAATGCCGGAGAAGAGCACCCGCAGCCGCGCCACCGCGTGCGGCATGGGTTCGATGGCCGAGGGATCGCAATGAACCAGCGCGCCGACCTGATCGACGACGATGCGGGTCTCGAGAGGGGTGTCTTCAGTCGCGCGTAGCGCGACCCCATGCTCGACGGTCTCGCCGGCATCGTCCCCGGCGAGAACGCGGCCGTCCAGCAGCAGCCACTCGCGCGGCGCGCGTCTGCCGCCGAACGGTTCCGCAACGCCCTTGAGCACCTCGATCGAATCAATGTCGGCACTCGGAACCAGAAACCGGTGCATGCCGCAGCGAACCTGGAGAAACTCGCTCACGCCGCACTCCCCTGTTCGAGCGCCAGCCGTTCGGCCGGAACCTGCAATCCGGACACCGACGCCTCGCGGGCGAGTTCGAACATCCCCTCGGGATCAAGCACCAGGACGATGCGGTCGAAACCCATGCTGGTGATGCCGCCGATTCCCGGAAGTGCCGCGACGCGCGGGTGCGCCTCGCGGATCAGCATTTCGCCGCGCCGCAGGATGCGGTGGACTTCGACGCCCATGCGCTGACCGGCCCATTGGCACAGCACGATCGGCAGATACGCAGCATTCGCCGCGGTGGAAGGAGGCAGACGCAGCAGCTCGGTCAATCTGAACACCGGCAGGAAGCGCTCGCGCAGCAGAATCGCGCGCTGCCCGTTGACGAATTGCACGCCGGCCGACGGGAACATCAGCGCCTCGCTCACCATCGCTTCGGGAAAACCGATCGACTGAACGCCGGTGTCGGCGAGAAGCATCGGCTGGATCGCCGCAGAGAGCGGCAGGTCCAGCCTGAACGTCGTGCCGCGACCGGGCTGCGTGGTGATGTCGATCTTGCCGCCGAGCTTGGTGACGTGGACGAGCACGACGTCCATGCCGACCCCGCGGCCGGAAGCGTCGGTGATCTCCTCCCTGGTCGAAAAGCCCGGTGTAAAAATGAAGCGCGCGAGCTGCTCGTCGCTCATGCTGCGGATCTCGTCTTCGGAAGCGAGCCGCGACGACAGCGCCCGCCGTTTGACGCGTTCGATGTCGATACCGCGACCGTCGTCGCTGATCTCCACCACGATGCGATTGCCCTGCTGCTGGGCGACCAGCCGCAGGCTGGCCGCTCGCGGCTTGCCCTGGGCGAGGCGCTCGGCCTCCGGCTCGACGCCGTGCTCGACCGCATTGGTCAGCATGTGCGTCAGCGGATCGGCGAGCATGTCCGACATTCCCTTGTCGATGCGGATGCCGCCCGTGTCCGCCAGAAAGCGCACCTGTTTGCCGTGCGCGCGCGCCGCGTCGCGCACCATGCGGGGGAACCGCCCCGTCAGCATTTCCAGTGGAATGACGCGCAGGCCGAGCGTGCTCTCGTGAATGAGGCTGAGGATGCGTCCGACATCGGCTTCGACCGTACTGAAGTCGCGATGCTGCCGCGCCAGGGTTTCGATGTCGGCTTGCAGCTGCGGCGCGCGCGTGACGGCGAAATCCGACAGACGCCGCAGCGCGTCCGGCACGTCGGTTTCGGTGGCGAGCACGTTGAGCCGGCTGCCGATCGAGAAGAATTCGCCAACCCGGCCGAACAGTTTGTCGAGCACCGCGACCGGAACCCGTACTTGCGTCTCCCCGGCGCGCTCGGCGCCTCCCGTGCCCGACCCGGACGATACCGAGAATTCGCCGGGCACATGTCCCGGATCGAGCCGGCGCAATTCGCCGACGCCGTCCGCCGCGGTTTCGGCGACTGCGCCCGGCGGGTCGGCGTCCAGCAGCAGCACGGCGATCCCTGGCCGTCCGCCGCGCATCGCACTCTGGCCGAGCAGCGGATCGAGCCGCGCGAGGCTTGCGAGGCTGGCCGGCGTCACCGCCTCGACAAAGACTTCCTTCAAGGTCGCGCCCGACCCGTCGAGCAGCGTGGACAACCGTTCGAGCCAGCGTGGCGGCCCCAACGCGAACAGCCTGGTGTCGAGGCCGAGCCTTCGCAAATGCGCCTCGATCTCCTCGCCGGCGCGGTACGGGGCGCAGATCGCGTCGCGGAATGTCGCGACCGGCACATCGGCCTCCCGTTCACTGTCGAGGCCGCGCCGGAGGACGGCGATCCCCTCGAGAAGCAGCGCGTCGCGGTCCCGCGGATGGCCGACCGTGCGCGGCAGATCCTCCACGATATCCTCGATCAGGCGGCCGGCACCCGAATTCGAAGCCGCGACATCGCACAGCGGGATGCAACGTCGCAGCCGCGCCTGCCGCGCGTGGGGTTGCGCCGCCAGCGCCTCGTCGAGACATGTCGCGAGCGTGGCGCGCAGCACATCGTGAAGCACGACGGCCGCGTCCGTTACACCGCAGTCCTCGCCGACCAGCGCGCCGAAGCGGGCCGCCTTCCGCATCAGCCCGGCGAAGGCGCACACGCGTTCGGCGCCGGTTTGAACCGCGACGCATTGCGCGACGAGCCCGACGCCGTCGAAGCCCAGGCGCGTGCACGCAAAGGTGACGGCGTCGATTGCCTCACGGAGGCCGTCTTCGTCCCTACGGACGATCGCTTGCGCAGCGGCGGGAAGGACTTCATCCAGGAGTTCGGCGAAAGCCCGCAGCAGGTCGAGATCGTCGCCGAGAAAGCGCCACGGTTCGTTGCCCGCCTCGTCGGAGGTGTTTTCACTTGAACCGTCGGGACCGATCGCAGCCGTCGCGGCGCGCAGGGCCTCGATGATCTTGATTGGCGCCTGCCATCCGAGCGGCTCGGCGAGCGCATCCCTCAAGGCGTCGGTCGCCGCGATCAGCGGTTCCTGAATCGTCGTGTCGAACGACCGGTCGCCCGATCGCACCGGCGACAGCAGGCTTTCGGCTTCGTGCGTCAAGCGCTCCATGCCATCAGCTGCGACCACGCGGGCGAGCCCCTTGATCGAATGGAATTCCCGGAACAGCAGATCGATGTCCGAACGCGTCAATGCCTCGGGCTCGGCCCTGCCGAGGACGGGCTCGATCGCCGCCAAGTGCTGGTCGACCTCGACGTTGAATTGCGCCATCAGCTGCGAATCGGCACCATTGCTCACGGGACGTTTTCCCCTGAGGTGCGAACCAGATCCGCGAACCATTGCGCGTAGGCCTCGCGGTCGGCGCCCGCGAGGCTCGGCGAGGCCGCCCCCGAAGGTTTTGGCAATACGGCGTCGGCGCCCGCCTGTCGCCAGAGGTCGGCGGCTTCCGAGCCCGGCCACGCCTGGCGCGCCACGGCAACCACGATCGACCGCGTGACCAGCGAGAGCGTCGCGATCAGCGGCTTTGCCTCGACGATCGAATCGGTGTCGATGGCGAGCACGTCCGGAAGGTCATGTCTCGCGACCGCGACCGCCTCCTCCGCATGCGCGCGCGTGACGGTCAGGTCCGCACTCGACAGCGCCTCCGCCGCAGTGGCGAAACCGTGATCCTCGGTGACCAGCAGAAGCGAGGCCATTCAGCCCTCCGGAACAACCTCGGCCCGGTGGACGCGCGCCATCGACCATCGAGACAAACGCTCTGCAATCTCGGGCACGCTCGCAACCGCCGCCGACGGGCAGACGGCCCGCGTGGCCGACGGCATCCCGGCGACGACACAACTCGCGAAATCCTGCACCAGCACCCGCCCGCCCTGGGCCGCGACGGCGGCAGCACCCCGGGCGCCGTCGTCGCCCATGCCGCTCAGAACCACGGCGATCACCGTCATACCGGCTTCGGCGGCCGAGCCGAACAGCAGGTCGGCGCTGGGGTGAAAGACATTGCCCGCGACTTCGGTCGCGACCAGGCGGAATTGCCCGGCGCGCCCGCGCGCGAGACGATAGTCCGATCCGCCACGCAGCACGATCACCTGCGCCTGCGACGGGACGTCTCCGGCGCCCTGTTCGATCACGTTGACCCCGGATTCGGCGGCAAGGTGTTGCGCAAAACCGGCGGTCTGATCGGCGGGCATATGCTGGGCGATCACCACGGGCAACCGCGGCGGACCGAGATGGTGCAGCAGCAGCGTGAGCGCGCTCGGACCGCCCGTCGATGCCGCCACCAGGACAATGTCGGGCCGCCCGCGTGGCGTGCGGTTGCAATGATCTGCGATCGGCACAAGCGGAGCGCCGGCCGGCGCCCGTCGAATGCCCCGCGCGACGGCGACCTCGTCGAGCGCCGTGGGCAATGAGCGGGCGATCGCGCCGATGTCGAGCCTGCCATCGACAACGCCGGAAATCACCCGCAGCGTCCCGGTGCGCGCAGGCTGCGTCGCTTGCGGCTCGCGCGTCGCAATGACGAGGGCGCGTCCATGGTGCCGTTCCATCGCAGCGACCAGGCGATCGCCGGCCGGGGTCACCATCAGGGCGTCATCGACGATGGCCAGATCGATTCCGCCGCCTGCGAGAATGCGCACCGCTTCGGCTGCCGTTGCGGCTTCGGCGGGCACGATGTTGCCTTGGTTCCCTTGGCGCCGGCGCAATTGCTGAAGCAGCCCGATGCGCAGGAACGCCGACGGCGAAGCGATCAGGACGCTGCTCACGCGGCCTCCGCTGTCTTCAGATAGACGGTCGCCGAATGCGTCCCGATCGCCTCCAGCGCACCCATTGTCCGCGGCGCGTCGGCCGGACCCAGCACCAGCACGCCGCCGGGCCGCAGCGCCGACACGAGGTTTTCCTGGGCACGCCGGTTGGCGGCCTCGTCGAAATAGATCAGCATGTTTCGGCACAGGACGAGATCAGCGCTGGCGACCGGAGGAGGATCGAGAACATTGTGACGTTGGAAGCGTACGCTGCCGCGCAAGGTCTGCGGAACGATCCAGGCGCTTGTCCCACGGCCGGGCCCGAAATAAGCCGCGGCCCAGAGCGGAATGGCGCGAAAGCTGTCCAGCCCGTGCAGCCGGTCGTAGACGCCGTGCCTTGCGGTAGCGAGCGATGTCTCGCTGAGATCGGTTGCGAGGATGGAGACCGGAACGGCCTCGACGAATACCCCGGCGCCGCGCGCGCGCGCCAGGAACGCCATCGTCCAGGCTTCCTCGCCGGTTGAACATCCGGCGATCCACACCACGAGCATGGGTCGCCCCGCCGCGCGGCGCTGCGCGTCGAGGCGGGGCAGAATGTCGTCACGCAGCAAATCGAGCTGGGCGGCATGGCGGAAGAAATAGGTTTCGTGGACCAGCATTCGCTCGACGAAATCGATCCAGTCGCGATCGCACGGCGACGCAGCGATCATCCGCTCGACATAGGCCAGACGGTGCGCGTCCTCGACGCAGGCAAGGCTGGAGGCCACCTTTCGGACCGCATCGGCTGGCCTCAGGCCGACCCGCCGATTGACCACCTCGGCGAGGCGCAAGGCCATGGAGTCCGGTTCGATTTCGGCGAGGTTCATGCCGGCTTTGCTCCCTGGGGTCAACGCAACCGCTCATGCGGTCTTGAATTGGGCGAGCCGGCCGCGTGTCTCGTCGGCGAGCTGCGAGAGCTGCACCATGGTGGCGGTGATTTCCTCGGCGGCGGTGGAATTCGACGTCGCGATCGACCGCAGCTGCGACACGCTGCTGTCGATCTGGGTAATCGTCGCCTGCTGTTCTTCGACGGCTGCGGCCGAGGAATGGATCATCTGCGTGGTCTGATCGGTCTGCGCGGCGATGCCCTGCATGGCGCCGCGGACCACGTCGGTAGCGGACTTGCCCTCGTTGGAGTCGATCGTCGCCTGCTCCACGATGTCGGTGATCTGCTTGGCGTTCTGGCCGGCGCTTTCGGCGAGCTTGCCGACCTCCTGCGCCACAACGACGAAGCCCTTGCCGTGCTCGCCGGCGCGCGCGGCTTCGATCGCGGCGTTGAGCGACAGGATGTGGGTGCGATTGGCGATCTGCGCGATGACCTGCGTGATCTGGTTCACCTTGCGGCTATTCTGCGCGATCGCTTCGACGATGTCGGCGAGCCGCTCAACCGATGTGAGGCCCTTCTGGACCAGCTGGGACGCGGTGCTCGCCTTGTCGCTCGCAGCCTTGGTGTTGTCGGAGACGCTCTTGAGCGCGTCGGTCGACTCCCGAAGCGCGGTTGCGACCTGCGACAACGCGGCGCTCTGCGAGCGCGCACCATCCGAAACCTGCCCCACCGCCGCGCTCGCCTCTCCGACCGAGATCGCCGTGTGGCGCGCCTTCTCGCCGAATTCCTTGAACGCGGCGTTGGTGGCGTTGAGCAGGCGATTGACCTGTTCGCCGATGTCCTTGAGGAACCCGACCTTGTTGTCCAGCGGCACGCGGATCGTGAGATCGCCGGCGGCGGCCCCGGAAATAACCTCGCCGATCTCGCGCGTGGTGGTTTCGGCGGTGAGCATCGCGGCGATCTTGTCGGCATTCTGCTTGAACACATCGACCGCCCGGGCCATGGCGCCGAGTTCGCTCTTGCTGCGCATTTCCGGGATATCGACCGTGCCGTCTCCGGCCGCGAGGCCCGTCATGGCACCCGTCATGGCGTTCAGAGGCACGATGATTCCGCGCACGATGAACCATGCGAGAAGGCTGCCGACGACGACGGCAAACACGCTGGCGTAGATGACCTCATTGGTCCCCGACGCCGCCGTGGCGACCGCGCCATTGGCGATCTCTTCCGCGAATGCGGTGAGTTCGAGCCGCAGCGCCTTCAGCTTGTCCATGAACGCGGGTTCTGTTTCCTGAAGCTTGTCGTAGTTCTGCAGGATCGAGCGCGCCGCGGCGGTCGCGTCCCCGGCAACGAGCAGCAAGCGGCCCGCGGCGTCGTTCGGCGGCGGCGTATCGCCGAGTGCCTGGACCGCGGCAGCATAGTTTGCAAGCGTGGCGTCGGACGGATCGAGCGCGACGAGTTGCGCCGCCTCGCCGACGTGCTGGATGAGCCCGATGTGGCGTCCGGCCGCGCCGCCCACGTCCGGCCTGGCCGTGTCCGGAACAGGGCCGGCATCCGCCAGGCCCAGCCCGGTCCCGGAAGTCGCGGCCACAAGCTCGCTCTCCCGTGGGCTTCGACCGGCGGCCGTGGCGGATAGTGTCCGAATCGGTGAGGCCTTCGGGCCGACCTGCGCCGCCCGGCGGAGGCTGTCGATGCTGGCAAGCCGCTGAACGGGCGACTGCGTCGAGTCCCGCTCCCTTTTCGCGCTCCCGGGCAGGGCGGCGAGCGCCTCCTGAATGCTGGTCACCCGTTGACGCAGCGCCTTGCGATCTCGAATGATGGCGTCCGCCGTGGCAAAATAATCCTTCAGGCTCTGGCGACCGTCCAGCATGGCTTGCCTCCGATGAGGGTCGCGCACCAGTTCGAGCGCCTGGCCGAACGCGGCATCGGAATCGGTCTTCCGCGTCGTGTACCTTTGCTCGTCGTCATCCGTTGCGGTCTGAAGATAGCTGACGACGCGCCGGTCCGCGCCGGCGAACTCGCGGATACCGACGGTGACGAATTGCGCCTGCCTGGCGACACGGATGCTTTCCGCGAGCGCCGCCGACACCTGTGATATGGCGTACCATCCCGCCCCCGCGATCACGATCGACAGGAAAATGAGGAGGCCGGCTAGCGCCAGGATACGCAATCGGATTGACAGATTTTTGAACATTTTGCGACGACCTGAGGTCGGAGGGGAAGTCGGGCGAATGACGCAAGGAAACGGCTGGGGCCGCTTCCTCCGGTGTTTGTTGGATCACCATTGGCTCGCTGGCAGCTGAACTGACGATGCCACGAGGTCTCTGCCAGAGCCCCAAGCCGTCTCATGCTTGGCCGGAATGGCGGGCTCAAGACCAAAGCAGGGCCATCGCGAGAATTCGGGTTACGATCGCAATATTGCGATCATCATGCCATCGAATTGCCATCGCCTGGCTCGCACCGGATGGATTCAAGATGTGAAAAAGCTGAACGGGCGTGGCGAGCCGTTCCGCGGCGACCCGCGAGAGTGACAAAGCGCGGGCAATTGTTGGGCAACTTAATTTTGAGGAGTTTGCGTCCGGCATCAGTCGTGGCGGAAATTGTGGCAATGCTGGCCGACCGGTCGGGAATTGGCAGCGCGAGGGTGCCGCCGGGCGGACGCCAGGTCGCTATTGCTCGACTTGAGTGACATCGCGAACGGCGCCGCGAGCCGCGTTGGTCGTGAGCGCCGCATAAGCGCGCAAGGCAGGCGAGACATGGCGCCTTCGGCCGAACGGTTTCCAGGCTGTGCTGCCCTTCGCCTCCATCGCCGAGCGACGGTGAACGAGCACGGCATCGTCGAGGTCGAGACGGATGGTGCGGTTGGGAATATCGATCAGGACCGGGTCACCCGTCTCCACCAGCGCGATCAGTCCGCCTTCGGCGGCCTCCGGCGAAACATGGCCGATCGAGAGACCCGAGCTTCCTCCGGAGAACCGGCCATCCGTCACAAGTGCGCAGGCCTTGCCGAGCCCTTTCGACTTCAGATAGCTGGTCGGATAGAGCATCTCCTGCATACCGGGGCCGCCCTTGGGGCCCTCATAGCGGATCACCACCACGTCGCCCGGCTCGACCTTATTGCCGAGAATGTCGGCCACAGCGGCGTCCTGACTCTCGTAGACCCGTGCCTTGCCTGCGAAGGTCAGGATCGACTCATCCACGCCAGCGGTTTTCACGACACAACCTTCGGGCGCGAGGTTACCGAACAGCACCGCGAGACCGCCTTCGCTCGAGAAGGCATGTTCGGCGGAGCGTATCACGCCATTCTCGCGATCGATGTCGAGATCCTCCCAGCGCGCCGATTGGCTGAACGCAACCTGCGTCGGCACGCCCCCCGGAGCCGCCCGGAAGAAGTGGCGCACATCCTCGCTGGTCGTGCGGGCGATGTCCCAGTGGCCGAGCGCATCGGCCATGGTCGGCGCATGCACGGTCGGCAAACTGGCGTCGATCAGCCCGGCGCGGTCGAGTTCGCCCATGATCGCCATAATCCCGCCGGCGCGGTGGACGTCCTCCATGTGGACGTCGTTCTTCACGGGCGCGACCTTGCAGAGACAGGGAACCCGGCGGGACAGGCGGTCGATGTCGACCATGGTGAAGTCGACGCCACCTTCCCGCGCTGCAGCCAGCAGGTGCAGCACGGTGTTGGTCGATCCGCCCATCGCGATGTCGAGACTCATCGCATTTTCGAAGGCCGCGAAGCTGGCGATGCCGCGCGGCAGCGCGGTCGCGTCGTCCTGCTCGTACCAGCGGCGGGCGAGATCAACGATCACAGCGCCGGCCTTGCGGAACAGCTTCTCGCGATCGGCATGCGTTGCCAGGGTCGACCCGTTGCCGGGCAGCGACAGGCCTAACGCCTCGGTCAGGCAGTTCATCGAGTTGGCGGTGAACATGCCCGAGCAGGAACCGCAGGTCGGACAGGCCGATCGCTCGACCGTCGCTACTTCCTCGTCGGTGTAGCTGTCGTCCGCGGCAACGACCATTGCATCAATCAGGTCGATCGCCCGCTTGATGCCTTTTACCATGACCTTGCCGGCCTCCATCGGGCCGCCCGAGACGAAGACAGTCGGGATGTTGAGCCGCATCGCCGCCATCAGCATGCCAGGCGTGATCTTGTCGCAATTGGAGATGCACACCAGTGCGTCGGCGCAGTGCGCGTTGACCATGTATTCGATGCTGTCCGCGATCAGCTCGCGGCTCGGCAGCGAATAGAGCATGCCATCATGGCCCATCGCGATGCCGTCATCGATGGCTATCGTGTTGAACTCCTTGGCGACCCCGCCGGCCGCCTGAATCTCGCCGGCGACGAGCTGCCCCAGGTCCTTCAGATGGACATGGCCCGGCACGAACTGGGTGAAGCTGTTGGCAATGGCGATGATCGGCTTACCGAAATCCTCGTCCTTCATGCCGGTCGCGCGCCAGAGCCCGCGGGCGCCGGCCATGTTGCGGCCATGGGTCGTGGTTCTGGAGCGGTATTTTGGCATGGCGGCCTCCGATGACATTTCGGCCACCGGGATAATGCACTTCCAGAATAAGCCAAAATATATTACTTCATGGCTATTAAGACGTATAAGATATGAAAAATGGACGTTCGGCAGTTGAGACATTTTGCGGCGGTGGCGCGGACGCTCCACTTCGGGCACGCCGCCGACGACCTCGGCATGACCCAACCGCCGCTCAGTCAGTCCATCATGGCCCTGGAACGGGAACTCGGCGCACCGCTCTTCGTGCGAACGAAACGGAGCGTGGCGCTCACGCCGTTCGGCGAGCAGTGGCTAACGCACGTTCGGACCGTGCTCGACGGCGTGAACGCGTTGCCCGAGGTCGCGAACCGGCTGCGGGATGGCACTGCAGGTCATCTGGCGATCTCGTTCGTGAGCACCGCTGATTACAGCATTCTGCCGACGCTGGTGCGCCGCTACGCCTCGCTTTTTCCCAATGTCGAGATCTCACTGACCGAAGCGACGAGCGACGTGCAGATCGCGACCCTGCTCGAAGGCAAGGGCCACGTGGGCCTCGTCATCCCGCCGCCGAACGCCGCATTCCCGAAACCGCTCTCCTATCTGCCGCTTGTGACCGAACCGCTGATAGCGGCCGTGCCGGAGAGTTGGATCATCGACGGGAGATTGTCTTTCTCGGCAGATCAACTCTCGCCTGAAGCCGTAGTGGGCGCACCGCTGATCCTCTTTCCTCGGCAGAGTGCGCCTGCCTTCCATGACCTCGTAACCGGCTATTACGCCGCGCATGGTGGGCAAGCACGAATCGTCCAGGAAGCGATCCAGATGCAAACGATCATCAGCCTCGTCTCCGCCGGGATGGGCGTCGCGCTTGTCCCCGCTTCGCTGCGCAACCTGGCGCGGACCGGTGTCAGCTACATGGATCTGGGTGGCACGGCGCCGGTATTGGAGACCGGGATCACATGGCGCTCGGGAGACACCACGCCGACGATAGATCGATTTGTGAGCGTCGCATGTGATCTGATCACCGGCGCTCAATGATCGGACCCGCACTAATCACGGGCAACAGCGAAGCCGGGCTTGCAGCCAACACCCCGGAAATACATGCGAGGCGCCCCAGAATTCGGTGAGGACCGATCAAGCCTTTTATTGGCGATGGCGACAGCGCACCTGACAAAAAAGCCGCCCCGAAGGGCGGCTTCCTAGAACCGATCTTAAATCAGTATCTTGTCTGGTTGCGGGGATAGGATTTGAACCTATGACCTTCAGGTTATGAGCCTGACGAGCTACCGGGCTGCTCCACCCCGCGATAAACCATTGCGCGCCCTTGCAAAAAACCGATGCCGAAACGGATTTGGCCAACGCCCGAAGGCGCCGATCGATCCCGTCCGGAGGCTTCCTGAGAAGGCAACCCGGGCGAACGCCCTTGGGTGCGAGCGGTATGTACCAACGTGAACCCGCTTTGGAAAGGGCCATGACGCGACTTTTAATCATTTTATGACGGTCAAGACGCGCATTCGGCGCCACCAGACCGGCCGGTTCGGCGCCGTTGCCAGAAACTCGGCAAAAGCCAGCCTTGCAACAAGAGATTTCAAGGGAAACTCCCTCGACCAGCCCCCCGAAAAGCCCCAAGGGATTGAATGCGATGGCTACAGGATTGCTTCGCTTCGCCCCTCGCAACGACGAGAACCAGCAGGGCGTGATTGGCAACGATCAGGGGGGATGCGCGTGACGGATACATTCGATTTTGTCGTGGTGGGCGGCGGCTCCGGGGGCTGCGCGGTCGCCGGCCGTCTTTCAGAGGATCTCAAGACCTCGGTGGCGTTATTGGAAGCCGGCGGCACGGGCGACAATTGGGTGGTCACCACGCCGGGCGCGCTGGCGCTGATGGTCCCGAGCAAGCTCAACAACTGGGCCTTCGATACGGTGCCGCAGGCGGGCCTTCAGGGGCGGATCGGCTATCAGCCGCGCGGCAAGGGGCTCGGCGGCTCGTCCGCGATCAACGCGATGGTCTATATCCGCGGCCACCGCAGCGACTACGACCAATGGGCCTCGCTGGGCAATGCCGGCTGGTCCTACGCCGACGTGTTGCCATACTTCAAGCGTTCGGAAGACAACGCCGATTTCGATGGCGAATACCATGGCAAGGGCGGCCCGCTCGCCGTCAACAAACTGCGCACCGACAACCCGGTGCAGCAGACCTTTCTGCAAGCTGCGCGAGAGGCGCAGTTCCGGATTCGCGAGGACTTCAATGCCGAGGATCACGAGGGTCTCGGCGTCTATCAGGTGACGCAGAGGAACGGCGAACGCTGGAGCGCGGCGCGGGCCTATGTCCACCCCCATATGGCCACCCGCGCCAATTTGCGCGTCGAAACCCATGCGCAGACCACCCGCATCCTGTTCGAGGGCAAGCGCGCGGTCGGTGTCGAATACAGGCAGGGCGAAGCTACAAGACAAATGCGCGCCCGCCGCGAAGTGATCCTCTCCTCCGGCGCGTTCCAGACGCCGCAATTGCTCCTGCTGTCCGGGGTCGGCGACAGCGCCGCGCTTGCCAGGCACGGGATCGCAACCACGCATCATCTGCCCGGCGTCGGGCAAAACCTGCAGGATCATCCGGATTTCATTTTCGCCTATCGGTCGAACAGTCCCTATTTCACCGGCATGTCGTTTCGCGGCATCGCGCATCAGCTTCGCGCCATCATGCAGTACCGCCGCGAACGGCGTGGACCGATGACTTCCAATTTTGCGGAATGCGGCGGATTTCTCAAAACCAGTCCCGATCTCGACATCCCAGACATCCAGTTGCATTTCGGCATGGCGATCGTCGACGACCACGGCCGCAAGCGCCGCTGGGGCCGCGGCTTCTCCTGCCATGTCTGCCTGCTGCGGCCGAAGAGCCGCGGCAGCGTCGCGCTCTCCAGCGCCGATCCTGTTGCCGCGCCCGCGATCGATCCGAATTTCCTCGGGCATGTCGACGATCTGGAAGCCATGGTCGCGGGCTACAAGACCACGCGGCGGCTGATGGAGACGCCGGCGCTGCGGGCATTGCAGAAAAAGGAAATGTTCACGGCCGATATCGAGACCGACGACGACATCCGCGCGCTGTTACGCGCGCGTGTCGACACCGTGTATCACCCGGTCGGCACCGCCAGGATGGGCACCGATCCTCTTGCCGTGGTCGATCCAACACTCAGAGTTCACGGGCTGGAAGGCCTGCGCGTCGTCGATGCTTCTATCATGCCGACCCTGATCGGCGGCAACACCAACGCGCCGACCATCATGATCGGCGAGAAGGCCGCGGATATGATCAAGGCGGAGTTGCGGGCGAATTGAGCGGAAGCATGCACGACCGTCATCCCGAAGCGCGCGATAAATCGTGTCCCGGACGCGGTGCAGCGTTCTTTACGATGCACCGCAGAGCCGGGACCCGGCCGCGGATCAGCAGCGCACGCCGGAGCCTGTGCTCGGGCCGCGCGGCGCGCGGACCCGAGTGCGCTGCGCAGCATCCGGGGCACGTAGCCGTCCTTCGCTGCTCGCCGAACACCCGCATCAATTCAGCAAAAACCCGCCGTCGACCGTCACCACGCTGCCGGTCATGTAGCGCGAGGCGCTCGAGGCCAGCAGCATGATGGCGCCGTCGAGATCGGCTTCAGCGCCGACCCGGCGCTGTGGAATCCGTTTTGTCAGTTTCTCGCCCGCCGGCGATGACCAGAATTCGTGGTTCATTTCGGTATCGATATAGCCCGGCGCCAGCGCATTGACGCGGATGCGGTTGCCGGCCAGTTCCAGCGCCATCGCCTTGGTGGCCTGGATGATGCCGGCCTTGGAAATCGTATAGGGCGAGAGAAACTTCATCACGCCCAGGCCGAGCACGGAAGCGATATTGACGATGTTGCCTTCCTGCTTGCGCGCGATCATTCGCCGCGCCATTTCAGTGGCCGCGAAATACGCCCCCTTGAGGTTGGCATTGATGACGGCATCCCAATCCTGCTCGGTCTGGTCTATCGCGGGCTTTTCAATCGCGATGCCGGCATTGTTGACGAGCACGCTGATCGGGCCGAGTGCGGCTTCCGCGCTGTCGATCGCCTTCCCGATCGAAGCAATATCCGTCACGTCCATCTGTACCGCGACGGCGCGGCCGCCCTGCCCCAAAATTTCCTCCTCCAGGCTTTTGAGCTTGGCGGTCTGGCGCGCCGCCAGCGCGACCGCGGCGCCATGCGCGGACAACACCCGCGCGAATTGCCGGCCCAACCCCTGCGAGGCGCCGGTGAC
>Ga0209890_10000630_pt1 | contig 16225 bp, 11 predicted proteins | sample OrgsoiDNA2013049_FD_185799 | JGI IMG/M metagenome (GOLD analysis project Ga0209890, IMG submission 185799) | Permafrost soil microbial communities from the Arctic, to analyse light accelerated degradation of dissolved organic matter (DOM) -... | ecosystem: Environmental > Terrestrial > Soil >...
CATCGGCACGTTGTGGGGACCGGTGCTCGGCGCCGTCATCCTGATCCCGCTCACCGAACTGACGCGCTCCTTCATCGGCGGCTCCGGCCGCGGCGTCGACCTGATCGTCTACGGCACGCTGATCGTGCTGATCTCGCTGGCGCGGCCGGAAGGTCTGGTCGGACTGTTTTCGCGACGGCGCAAGGGAGTGGTGCGATGACGCCCTTGCTGGAAACCAAAGGTGTCTGGCAACGCTTTGGCGGCCTGATCGCCAACAGCAACATCTCGATGTCGGTCGGACGCGGCGAGATCGTCGGGCTGATCGGCCCCAACGGCGCCGGCAAGTCGACGCTGTTCAATCTTATCGCCGGCGTGCTGCCGCCGACGCAGGGTTCGATCTGGTTTGACGGCAAGGACGTCACCGCGCTGCCGGCGGCGGAGCGTTGCCGGTGCGGCATCGCGCGCACCTTTCAGGTCGTGAAAAGCTTTGAGACCATGACTGTGATCGACAATGTCATCGTCGGCGCGCTGGTCCGCACCACCGTGATGCGCGAGGCCCGCCGCAAGTCCTATGAGGTGCTGGAATTCTGCGGCCTAGGCGGGCGCGCCGATGTGCTCGCCAGCGAGCTGATTCCGTCGGAGAAACGCCGCCTCGAGGTCGCCCGCGCGCTCGCGACCGAGCCGAAGCTGCTGCTGCTCGATGAAGTGCTCACGGGCTTGACGCCGATCGAGGCCCAGACCGGCGTCGAACTGGTGCGCAAAGTGCGCTCAACCGGCGTCACCGTCTTGATGGTCGAGCACGTCATGGAGATCGTGATGCCGCTGGTCGACCGCGCCATCGTGCTCGATCTCGGCAAGGTCCTGGTCGAGGGCAAGCCCGCCGACATCGTGCGCGATGCGAAAGTCATCAGCGCCTACCTTGGGGATCGTCATGCTGTCGGTGCATGAAGTCACCACCGCCTATCAGGGACTGGTCGCCATTTCGGCGGTCAGCATCGAAGTGGCAAAAGGCGAGATCGTCTGCGTCGCCGGCGCCAACGGGGCCGGCAAATCGACGCTGTTGAAATCCATCGCCGGGGCCGAGCGTCCGCGCTCCGGCGCGGTCACCTTCGACGGCGCGCGGATCGACGGCATGGCGCAGCATCTGATCACCGCGCGCGGCATCGCCTATGTGCCGGAAAACCGCCGGCTGTTTCCGCGGCTGTCGGTGCGCGACAATCTGCGGCTCGGCAGTTACATGTTTCGCGGCGAGGCGGATCGCGACGCGCCGCTGGATCTGGTGTTCAAGCTGTTTCCCCGGTTGTCGGAGCGGCTGGACCAGCGCGCCGAAACGCTTTCCGGCGGCGAGCAGCAGATGCTGGCGATCGGCCGCGCCCTGATGACGCGGCCGCAGCTTCTGATGCTGGACGAGCCGTCGCAGGGCATCATGCCGAAACTGGTCAGCGAGATCTTTGCCGCGGTGAAGCAAATCCGCGACGCCGGCATGACCGTGCTGATCGTCGAGCAGCGCATGTCCGAATGCCTGGAGATCGCCGACCGCGCCTACATCCTGCAGACCGGCCGCGTGCTGATGCAGGGCGCGGCCAGCGAGATCATGGGCAACCCGGATGTGAGGAAGGCGTATCTGGGGCTGTAGCTCGAGACCGTCATTGCGAGGAGCGCAGCGACGAAGCAATCCATTCTTCCTTCGCCCCAATGGATTGCTTCGCTGCGCTCGCAATGACGTGGAGGGGGCTCGCAATGACGACGACGGGCTATGAGTCGTCGTGGGCGTCCGGGAGCGTCAGCCCGAACGTCTTTGACAAATCCGCCACCTGCGCCGGCGTCAGAAAACGCGGGTTCAGCCCGCGCAGCAGCAGATAGAGTTTTGCGGTTTCTTCTAGTTCCTCGACTGCGAACACCGCGGCTTCGAGCGTTTCGCCCGCCACCACCGGGCCGTGATTGGCGAGCAGCACAGAGGCATATTTCCCCGCTAAGCCCTTGATCGCATCGGACACCGCGGGGTCGCCCGGCCGATAATACGGCACCAGCGCGGTCGTCCCGCATTTCATCACATAATACGCCGTCATCGGCGGTAGTGCGGCGCGCGGATCGATCTCCGGCAGCATCGACAGCGCCACCGAATGGGTCGAATGCAGATGCACCACCGCGCGCGCGGTGCGGCGGGTCTGGTATAGCGCGGTATGCAGCGGCACTTCCTTGGTCGGGGCATCGCCGGAGAGGAGGCGCCCATCACGGCCGAGCCGCGCCAGCCGCGCCGGGTCCAGTGAGCCCAGCGACGCATTGGTCGGCGTCACCAGCCAGCCGCCGTCATCGGTTTGCACGCTGATATTGCCCGAAGAACCCGGCGTCAGCCCGCGGTCGAACAGCGAGCGGCCGAGGCGGCAGATTTCCTCACGTACCCCGGTTTCGGTCATAGCAGTATCCTGGCAGTATCCTCATTGCCGCCTTGTCTCATGCTTTGGCAGCGCGGCCAAGCCGTGATACCCAACAGGCCAAGCCGTTGTTGAATTCGGCGGTGAGGAAACCTGAGGTAACGCCTTATGCCTGAATCCATATCCGCAAAACCGCGCGTCGCCGTGATCGGGCTGGGCTCGATGGGGCTTGGCATGGCGATTTCGCTGCGGCGCGCCGGTTTTGTCGTGACCGGCTGCGACGTCTCGGCCGATGCCGTGGCGCGGTTCGTCGCCGACGGCGGAGCCGGCGGTAAAACCCCGGCGGAGGCCGCGAAGGCGGCCGACATTGTCGTCAGCGTGGTCGTCAACGCCGCGCAGACCGAGAGCATCCTGTTCGGCAAGGACGGTGTTGCCGAAACCCTGGCAAAGGATGCCGTGTTCGTCTCCTCCGCCACGATGGACCCGGATGTCGCGCGGCGGCTGGCAAAGCAGCTCGAAGCCAGCGGCCGGCATTATCTCGACGCGCCGATCTCCGGCGGCGCGCAGCGCGCGGCGCAGGGCGAACTGACCATTTTAGCGTCCGGAAGCGCTGCCGCCTTCGCCAAAGCGCGGCCCGCGCTTGATGCGATGGCGGCCAAACTCTACGAACTCGGCGATGCCGCAGGGCAGGGCGCGGCTTTCAAGATGATCAACCAGCTGCTGGCCGGGGTTCATATTGCCGCCGCATCGGAAGCGATAACATTCGCCGCCAAACAGGGTCTCGATATCCGCAAGGTCTATGAAGTGATCACCGCGTCCGCCGGCAATTCCTGGATGTTCGAGAACCGCATTCCGCATGTGCTCGACGGCGACTACAGCCCGCGCAGCGCGGTGGAGATCTTTGTCAAGGACCTCGGCATCATCCAGGACATGGCGCGCACGGCGAGATTCCCGGTGCCGGTGGCAGCGGCCGCGCTGCAGATGTTCCTGATGACGGCGGCCTCCGGCATGGGCCGCGACGACGACGCCTCGGTGGCGCGGATGTATGCCCGCGTCACCGGCACGCATCTGCCGGGCGAGCCTGAATAAGAGCGGACCTGAATAAGAGCGAGCCGAAATAACCGTGAACCAGCAAGAGGACAGTCGATGCCGCGTTTTGCCGCCAATCTCAGCATGATGTTCACCGAAGTCCCGTTCCTCGAACGTTTCGAGGCGGCGGCAAAAGCGGGCTTCACGGCCGTGGAATTCCTGTTTCCCTATGACCATCCGGCGGAGGAAGTCGGCGAGCGGCTCAATCGCAACGGCCTGACCCAGGCGCTGTTCAACCTGCCGCCCGGCAACTGGCAAGCCGGCGAAAAAGGCTTTGCCGCGCTGCCCGAGCGTTTCGACGATCTGCAGCAGAGCCTGCGCACCGCGCTGCCCTACGCGAAGGCGACCGGCGTCAAGCGGCTGCACCTGATGGCGGGCATTGCCGAGAGAGGCGACCGCAAGGCGGTGGAGGCGTTTTATAAATCGGTGGCATGGGCGGCGGAATTTTTCGCGCCCCACGGCCTCGATGTCGTGATCGAGCCGATCAATTCGCGCAACGTGCCGGGCTACTTCCTCAACGATTTTACGTTCGCCCGCGACTTGATCGTGGAGCTGAAAATCCCCAACCTGAAGCTGCAGTTCGACATCTATCATTGCCAGATCATCCATGGCGACGTGACCATGCGGCTGCGCGAGATGATGCCGGTCATCGGCCACGTCCAGATCGCCAGCATTCCCTCGCGCAACGAGCCGGATGACGAAGAATTGAACTATCCGTTCCTGTTCGAGGAACTGGACCGTCTCGGCTACAGCGGTTTTGTCGGCTGCGAATATAACCCACGGGGCGAGACGTCGGATGGTCTCGGCTGGTTCGAGCCCTATGCCGGAGTAAAACCATGACGCTGGCCGTCAGATTGTCCCTTGGCTGCATCGCCGACGACTACACCGGCGCGTCCGATCTCGCCAATACGCTGACCCGCTGCGGCCTGCGCACGGTGCAGACCATCGGCGTGCCCCCGGACGATCTCGCTCTGCCTGACGTCGATGCCGTGGTGGTGTCGCTGAAGAGCCGTTCGATCGAGGCCGGCCTGGCCGTGACCGGCTCGCGATCGGCGGAAAAATGGCTGCGCGGGCGGGGTGCCGATCATGTGCTGTTCAAGATCTGCTCCACCTTCGATTCCACCGACGCCGGCAATATCGGTCCGGTGATGGATGCGCTGCGCGCCGATGCCGGCGAGACAATCGTGCTGGTGACGCCGGCGTTTCCCGAAACCGGCCGCACCGTTTATCAGGGTAATCTTTTTGTCGGTTCGGTGCCGCTCAACGAAAGCCCATTAAAAGATCACCCGCTCAATCCGATGCACGATTCCAATCTGGTGCGGGTGCTGGCGCGGCAGAGCAAGACCAGGATCGGCCTCGTCGACCTCGCGGTGATCGCGCGCGGACCGGATGCGGTTCGCGCGCATCTGGCTGATCTTTCCGCCAAGGGTTTTGGCGCGGCGATTGCGGATGCGGTATTTGCCCGCGATCTCGAAACCATCGGCGTCGTGGCGCTCGGTCACCGGCTCTCCGTGGGCGCATCCGGTATCGGGCTCGGTCTCGCCCGCGCGCTGGCGGCCTCAGGCCGGGTCAAATCAACGACGCCTGACGCGATGGCCGACGTTGCGGTCGGCGGACCGGCGGCGTGCCTGGCCGGCAGCTGTTCGCAGGCGACGCTGCAGCAGATCGCCAACGCCGGGCGGGTCATGCCGGTGTTTCACCTTGATTCCGAACAGGTGATCGCGGGCAAAGCCGAGGCGCAGCGCGCACATGGCTGGGCCAATGAACATCTCGGTAAAGGTCCGATCCTGATCGCCAGCAGTGCGACGCCGGACCAGGTCGCAGCCTTGCAGGCGCGCCACGGCCGCGAGGCCGCGGGTCACGCGATCGAGCAGGCGATGGCCGATATCGCGCAAGGCCTGGTCGAGTCCGGCGTCCGGCGGCTGGTGGTTGCCGGCGGTGAAACATCCGGCGCGGTGGTGGATCGCCTGAAAATTCCAGGTTTTCTGGTCGGCGCCGAAATCGCCGCCGGCGTGCCGGTGCTGCGCGCTGTCGGAGCGAAGGCCGGCGAAATGTTGCTTGCACTTAAATCAGGCAATTTCGGTGGTCCGGACTTTTTCTCCGATGCCCTCAAGCTGATGCGCTGAGCGCGACCCGGCCTTGATCCGCCGGCATCCGTTGGTCTGCGTAGTCCTACGCAAATTTTATTAACGGAAGCACGATACGTTCGGATTCGATCCCGGCAGGCATGGCCTTCGCCCTGCCGAATCCGATGGTTCACGCCAAAAGCACCAACACGCTCAAAAGCCGAGAGATTCCGTTCATGCTCGCCAAATACTCGATCCGCGCCAAGATTACGGCCGTCGTGGCTTTTCTGCTCGTCGCGATGTCGTTGATGGGAGCGCTGAACTTCCGCCAGATGTACGAGATCAATTCCTCCACCGTTGACATCGTGACCAATTGGCTGCCGAGCGTTCGCATCCTCGGCGAATTGCGGGCCGCGACCATCACCTGCCGGGCGATCGTCCGCTCCCATCTGCTTGCTGCCGACGAGGCCGGAAAGCAGCTTCAGGAAGACCTTCTCGCAAAGTGGATCATCAACACGGACAAAGCCCGCAAAGCCTACGAACCGCTGATCACCTCGGCCGAGGAGCGCGCGCTGTACAACGAGTTCGGCACATCGTGGGCCGAATATCTTGCTGGCGTAAAGGAGGTCCTGGCGCTGTCCCGCAAGAATGAGGACAAGGAGGCGAGGGCACTCCATGCCAAGGCGTCGCTGGCCGGCGTCAAGGCCGACGAGACCCTGCAGCAGGACGTCTTGCTGAACAGCAAGGGCGCGGATGCGGCGGGCAGCCAGGCCGCGGAAAGCTTCGACGATGCCATCAAGATGTTGCTGGCGTCGCTGTTTCTGGCAATCATCGTTGGAATTGGCGCCGCGATCCTGCTGGTTCGCGACGTCTCCGCCGGCATCAAGTGCATCGTTGCGCCGATGCAGGCGCTGGGCAATGGCAACCTGACTGCGCAGGTGCCGCATCAGGGCGAGACCACCGAGATCGGCTCGATGGCAAATGCGTTGCAGGTGTTCAAGGACGCGCTGATCGCCAAGAAGGCCACCGACGAAGCTGCGGCGCTGGATGCCGACGCCAAAATCCGGCGTGGCCAGCGCGTCGACGACATTACGCGGGAATTCGAATCGATGATCGGTGATTTGGTCGGCTCATTGTCGGCGGCCTCGACCCAGCTTGAGACCTCCGCCGGCACGCTCACCTCGACCGCGGAGCGCGCGGAAGAACTCACCGCCGTGGTTGCGGCCGCGTCCGAGGAAGCCTCCACCAACGTACGGTCCGTGGCTTCGGCAACCGAGGAGATGGCATCGTCGATCAACGAGATCGGCCGTCAGGTGCAGGATTCGGCGCGGATGGCCACTGCCGCCGTCGATCAGGCCCGCAAGACCAACGACCGGGTCGGCGAATTGTCGAAGGCGGCAGCCCGCATCGGCGACGTGGTCGAATTGATCAACACCATCGCAGGACAGACCAATCTGCTGGCGCTGAACGCCACCATCGAAGCGGCGCGGGCCGGCGAGGCCGGCCGCGGTTTTGCGGTCGTCGCTTCCGAGGTGAAGGCGCTGGCCGAGCAGACCGCGAAGGCCACCGGCGAGATCGGTCAGCAGATCGCCGGCATCCAGTCCGCCACGCAGGAGTCGGTCAACGCCATCAAGGAAATCAGCGGCACCATCGAAAAGCTGTCCGAGATTTCCTCGACGATTGCTTCCGCGGTGGAAGAGCAGGGCGCTGCGACCCAGGAAATTTCCCGCAACGTGCAGCAGGCGGCGCATGGCACCCAGCAGGTATCATCCAACGTTACCGACGTGCAACGCGGCGCCGGCGAGACCGGATCGGCCTCCTCACAGGTTCTTTCCGCGGCAAAGTCGCTGTCCGGCGACAGCAACCGTCTCAGGCTCGAGGTTGGAAAATTCCTTAACGCGGTAAGGGCCGCCTGACCACGGGAAGCCAGCGCATATGAAGCTTTCCTTCCGCACGCAAATGGCATGATGCTGTCTTGGAGATTCGAAATGTCGTCGAATTCGCTCTTTCTCGCCGGGACGTCGCAGGTCCGTCGCCGCGGTATCGCTTTCGGGCTCGCGCCGCGGATCATGACCCTGTCGGTTTCGGGCATTGTTCTGTTGGGCGTCTGCGTGACGAGCATCGCCTGGTACCTTCTTGAGCGCGGGGCCACCAAAGCGGCCACGGACCGGGTGGAAACCAACATGCGCGTCGCGTGGGACGTTCTCCGCGCCAAGGGCACGAACTTCAGAATCGTCGACGGCAAGCTGCTGGCGAACGATCATGTCCTCAACGGCGACGCGGCAACGGTCGAAAAGATCAAGAACCTGGTCGGCGGCACCAGTACGGTGTTCATGAAGGATTTGAGAATCACGACCAATGTCCTGAAGCCTGATGGCACGCCGGCGGTGGGAACGCGTTTGGCGCCCGGCAAGGCGTTTGACGCGATCTTCGATCGCAAGACTTCGTTTCGCGGCGAGGCCGAGATCCTCGGCGAATCTTATATGACAGCCTACGACCCGATCCTCGATTCAGCCGGGCAGGTACTCGGCATTCTCTATGTCGGAACCAAGAAGGCGGAATTTCTGGAGTCTGCCCGCAGCACGTACTGGACGATCATTTACTCGACTTTGGCGATCAGCGCGCTCGCAATGCTGGTTAGCTACCTTGTGGCGCGCAGCGCGATCGTGCGTCCCTTGAAGGCCAGCGTCGCGGTCATGAATCGGCTGGCGCGCGGTGATTTTTCAGCGGAAACGCCCGAGTCCCGACCCCGCGACGAGATCGGCGAGATCATGATGGCGCTGGTTGCGTTCAAGGCGACCGGGCTTGAGGTCGAGCGGATGCGCGCCGATCGGCTGGCGACGGATCGGCACGCCGCCGAGCAACGCAAGGCCGACATGAACAGTCTCGCGGACGAATTCGAGGGCGCAGTCGGCCAGATCGTCGAGACCGTGTCGTCGGCTTCGACCGAACTTGAAACCTCCGCCGGTACGTTGACGTCAACCGCGGAGCGGGCGCGGGAGCTCACGACGATAGTCGCCGCGGCGTCCGAGGAAGCCTCCACCAATGTGCAGTCGGTGGCCTCCGCGACCGAGGAAATGGCGTCGTCGGTCAGCGAGATCAGCCGTCAGGCACAGGAATCGGCGCGGATGGCCGGCGAGGCGGTCGATCAGGCACGCAAGACCAACAATCGCGTCGGTGAATTGTCGAAGGCGGCAGCCCGGATCGGCGACGTGGTCGAACTGATCAACACCATCGCGGGGCAGACCAACCTCCTGGCCCTGAATGCCACCATCGAGGCGGCGCGCGCCGGCGAATCCGGCCGTGGCTTTGCGGTCGTGGCCTCCGAGGTGAAGGCGCTGGCCGAGCAGACCGCGAAGGCGACCGGCGAAATCGGCCAGCAGATCAGCGGCATCCAGGCGGCGACCCAGGAGTCGGTGAACGCGATCAAGGAAATCAGCGGCACCATCGAGAAACTATCCGAAATCTCGTCGACCATCGCGGCGGCGGTGGAAGAGCAAGGTGTCGCGACCCGGGAAATTTCCCGCAACGTCCAGCAGGCCGCCCAGGGCACCCAGCAGGTCTCCTCCAACATCACCGACGTGCAGCGCGGCGCCAGCGAGACCGGATCGGCCTCGTCGCAGGTTCTGTCGGCGGCGAAGTCGCTGTCCAGCGACAGCAACCGCCTCAAGCTCGAAGTCGGCAAGTTCCTGAACTCGGTAAGGGCGGCCTGACAAGGCCGGTCATGGCTGCCGGATTCGCGGGCGGCAGGCGCCGCCGCGACCGGGTGCCAGGGAAGTGATCGCATTCGGGCGTTGGTTTTTTGCCCCGGTTCGGGTAAATCAATGCGAACGCATTAATCCATTGTTGTGCCAATCCCCGCCGTTCCGCCGGGGCTGAGGAATGCCTGGTTTATGATCGCACTGGTCCGTATTGCGCTGAGCCGCCCGTATACCTTTGTGGTACTGGCGCTGCTTCTCCTGATCATCGGACCGCTGGCTGCGTTGCGCACGCCCACCGATATTTTTCCGGACATCCGGATTCCCGTGATCGGAGTGGTCTGGCAGTATACCGGACTGCCGCCGGACCAGATGGCCGGGCGCATCACCACGCCGTTTCAGCGGGCACTGACGACGACGGTCAACGACATCGAGCACATCGTCGCCAACTCCTATAATGGCTTCGGCATCGTCAAGATCTTCTTCCAGCCGAATGTCGATATCCGCACCGCCAACGCCCAGGTCACCGCGATTTCGCAGACGCTGCTCAAGCAGATGCCGCCGGGCGCAACGCCGCCGCTGATCCTCAATTACAGCGCGTCCACGGTGCCGATCATCCAGGTCGCGTTGTCCGGCGAGGGCCTCACCGAGCAAAACCTCGCCGACATCGGCATCAACCAGCTGCGCACGCCGCTGGTCACGGTGCCCGGCGCCGCGATCCCTTATCCGTTCGGCGGCAAGCAGCGCCAGGTGCAGATCGATCTCAACCCCTCGGCGCTGCAGGCCCGCGGGCTGTCGGGGCAGGATGTATCCAACGCGCTGGCCGCGCAAAATCTGATCACCCCGGTCGGCACCCAGAAGATCGGCAGTTTCGAATACAACATCCAGCTCAACAACTCGCCGCTCAAAATGGAAGATCTCGCCAACCTGCCGATCAAGGTCGTCGGTGGCGCGATGGTCTATGTCCGCGACGTCGCCAGCGTGCGCGACGGCAATCCGCCGCAGACCAACATCGTTCACGTCGACGGCAACCGTTCGGTTCTGATGATGGTGCTGAAAGCCGGGTCGATCTCGACGCTGGATATCATCGCCGGCATCAAGCAGAAGGTGATCGACGTCAAGGATTCGCTGCCCGACGCGCTCAAGATCGGGTTTATCGGCGATCAGTCGCTGTTCGTCCGCGGCGCCATCACCGGGGTGGCCTTTGAAGGCGTCATCGCGGCGTTGCTGACCAGCGTGATGATCCTGCTGTTTCTGGGAAGCTGGCGCTCGACCATCATCATCGCGGTCTCGATTCCGCTCTCGGTGCTCGGCGCCATCGTGATGCTGTCGGCGATCGGCGAAACCCTCAACATCATGACGCTCGGCGGTCTGGCGCTCGCGGTCGGCATCCTCGTCGACGACGCCACCGTCACGATCGAGAACATCAACTGGCATCTGGAGCAGGGCAAAGGCGTCGAAACATCGATCATGGACGGCGCCAACCAGATCGTGACGCCGGCCTTCGTCTCGCTGCTGTGCATCTGCATCGTGTTCGTGCCGATGTTCTACCTGACCGGGGTCGCGCGCTTTCTGTTCGTGCCGATGGCCGAAGCGGTGATGTTCGCGATGATCTGGTCGTTCCTGCTGTCGCGCACGCTGGTGCCGACCATGGCAAAATATCTGCTGCAGCCGCATCTGCGCCACACCGAAGGCGAGCGGCCGCCGTCGCGCAATCCGCTGGTGCGGTTTCAGCGCGGTTTCGAGGCGCGGTTCGAGCGCGTCCGAGCCGGCTACCACGATCTGCTGACGCTGGCGATGCTGCGGCGGCCGGTGTTCGTGATCGGGTTCCTCGGCTTCGTCGGGGTTTCATTCCTGCTGGTGCCGTATCTGGGGCGGAATTTCTTCCCCTCCGTCGATGCCGGAGCGATCCTGATGCATGTCCGCACCCAGGTCGGCACCCGTGTCGAGGAAAGCGCCAATCAATTCGCCGATGTGCAGAAGGCGATCCGCAAGATCATTCCCTCGGGGGAAATCGAAACGCTCGCCGACAACATCGGCATGCCGATCAGCGGCATCAACATGACCTACAACAATACCGGCGTGATCGGCTCGCAGGACGGCGACATCCAGATCAAGCTGAAAGAGGGGCATCGGCCGACCAATGAATACGTTCAGGCCCTGCGCGAGCAGCTGCCGCGCGCCTTTCCGGGCCTGCAATTTGCGTTCCTGCCGGCCGACATCGTTAGCCAGATCCTGAACTTCGGCGCGCCGGCGCCGATCGACCTTCAGGTCCGCGGCGCGAACGTGACCGCGAATTTCGCCTACGCCAACAACTTGCTGAGCCGGATTCGCCGGATACCCGGCATTGCCGACGCGCGGATCCAGCAATCGCCCAACAATCCGAGCTTCAATATCGATGTCGACCGCACCCGCGCGCAATATGTCGGCTTGACCGAGCGCGACGTCACCAACAGCCTCGTCGTCAATCTGGCCGGCAGTGCGCAGGTCGCGCCGACCTACTACCTCAACCCCGACAATGGCGTGTCGTATTCGATCGTGATGCAGACGCCGCAATACCAGATCGACTCGCTGAGCGCGCTGGAGACGTTGCCGATTACCGCAGGCTCCACCGCCACGCCGCCGATCCTCGGCGGCATCGCCAACATCACGCGGTCGACCTCCAGCGCGGTGGTCTCGCAATACGATATCCAGCCGATGGTGCAGATCTATGCGACGCCGCAGGGACGCGATCTCGGCGCGGTCGCGGCCGACGTCAGGACCGCGATCGCGGACACCGCCAAGGAGGTACCCAAGGGTTCATCGGTGGTTCTGCTCGGCCAGGTGCAGACCATGAACAGCGCGTTTTCCGGCCTGCTGTTCGGGCTGCTGGCCGCGGTGGTGCTGATCTATTTGCTGATCGTGGTGAACTTCCAGTCCTGGTCCGATCCCTTTGTGATCATTACGGCTTTGCCGGCGGCCTTGGCCGGTATCGTGTGGATGCTGTTCACCACCCAGACCACGCTGTCGGTGCCGGCGCTGACCGGCGCGATCATGTGCATGGGCGTCGCCACCGCCAACAGCGTGCTGGTGATCAGCTTCGCCCGCGAGCGTTACGAGGAGCTTGGCGATCCGATCGCGGCCGCGATCGAGGCCGGATTCGTGCGCTTCCGCCCGGTGCTGATGACCGCGCTGGCGATGATCATCGGCATGGCGCCGATGGCGCTCGGGCTTGGCGAGGGCGGCGAGCAGAACGCGCCGCTCGGACGCGCCGTGATCGGGGGGCTGATATTCGCGACGACGGCTACCCTGATCTTCGTTCCCGTGGTCTTTAGTATGGTACACAAGAAACAGGGCGCCAAAGCCGTCGCCTTACCGGAGACCGTACATGCCCACTGAACAAAGCTCGCCGGTCTCTCGCCGGAAGTTGGGCATTTTCGGCGTGTTGGCCCTCGCCGGCGCGCTGCTGCTGGTGGTGACCGGCATTCGCGCGCGCGAGGATTCCAGCGCCAAACTGCGCGAATGGACCGACAACCAGGCGATCCCAACCGTGGCGGTGGTATTTCCCGACGCCAAGGTTCTGAACGCCACCCTCGATCTGCCGGGCCGGCTGGAGGCCTATTCGCGCGCCCCGATCCTGGCGCGGGTCAGCGGCTACCTGAAAAGCTGGAGCGCCGACATCGGCGCCAAGGTCAGGGCCGGCCAGGTGATCGCCGAGATCGAGGCGCCGGACCTTGACCAGCAGCTATTGCAGGCGCGCGCCGATCTCGCCAGCCAGGAGGCCAGCGCGAAACTATCCGAAGCCACGCTGACCCGCCGGAAATCGCTGATCGCCTCGAATTTCGTCTCGATGCAGGAAATCGACGAGCGCACCGCCGACCTCTCCAACAAGAACGCGGCGGTCAATTCCGGCAAGGCCAATGTCGAGCGGCTGGAGGCATTGGCCGGTTACAAGAAAATCACCGTGCCGTTCGATGGCGTCGTCACCGCAAGGGATACCGATGTCGGCGCGCTGATCAATGCCGGCGGCGGTTCGGGCCCTGCGATGTTCGTGGTTTCCGACATCAGCAAGCTGCGGGTCTATGTCAACATACCCCAGAGTTACGTGCCGGCGATCAAGATCGGCGCCAAGGCGGTGATCTCGATGCCGGAATACCCGAACCGGACGTTTGCGGCGACGGTCGAAGCCTCCTCGCAATCGGTCGATGTCGGCTCCGGCACGACACGGATGCAGCTTGCGCTCGACAACGCCGGTGGCGAACTGATGCCGGGCGGCTACGCCAATGTGCGCATGAGCCTCGCACGCGACGCGATACCGCTGCATATTCCCGCGAGCGCGCTGATCTTCAACCAGAACGGCCTGCGGGTGGCGACCGTCGGCGCCGACGACAAGGTGCTGTTCAAGAACGTGACCATCGCCCGCGATCTCGGCAGGGACATCGAACTGGCGTCGGGCATCTCTGCGGACGACCGCATCATCGTGGCGCCGCCGGACGGCATCGCCGACGGCGATCAGGTCCGCGTCGCCGGCGCAAAAGGCGCCAAGCCTGCGACGGTGTCGGAAAAGCAGGACGTGAAGGGATAGGCGAGGGCCGCACGCCGTATCGTGCCCCGGACGCTGCGCAGCGCGAAGCGGTGCACTGCAGAGCCGGGGCCCACACTTCAAGCACCGCGCGCCGTTATGGGTCCCGGCTCTGCGGAGCAGCGCCAAGAGCGCTGCACCGCGTCCGGGACGCGATGTCATGCCACCCGCCACTCCAGCACGCCGTCATCCGCACTCACGATATCGCCCATTGAGCCCACCGGCGTGCGGTCCATGTTCAGAAGATGCGTCAGCGTCGCGCCGTCGCTTGCGGGCACCCGCGCCAGCGCCCGCGCATTCTCTGCGGTCCGCAGCATCACCACGCCGTGCTCGACCTCGCCGCCACGGTCGTAGATCACCGTAAAACTCTCGACCGCGCCCTTGCCATTGGCCTTGGTTACGAACTCAGGCACCGCGCCGCGATGCCGGTCTGCTTCGGCCTGCACGCTGCTGTCCCGCGCAAGCGCATGTTGCGGCGCCTGACGCGACAACACCAGCCCATGATGTTTCGTGACAAAACCGCCCTGGCCGTAGAGCAGGCCGAGTTTTGCGCCGTTGCGCAGCTTGCCCACCATCGCGCAGGCCGCGTGCGTCATGTACGTGTTGAGCGGCGCGCCAAAAAAAGTGAGCCCGCCGGTCACGGTCGGCTGCACGTCGGCGCCGAGGCCGAGCGTCCGCCGCGCCATTTTCGGCACGCAGGGAAAGCAGCTGTAGAGCTCGATCGCGTCGAACGCCCGGCCGTCGCCGCCGGCGAGATCCATCACCGCCTTGAGCACGGCGTTCTGCGGATGGCTTTCGAAAAACTGGTCGCGCACCAGATAATCCCGCGGCTCTTCCGCCGATGCGCCGCCCCAGATGTGGATCAGGCGATCCTCCGAAATGCCCGCGGCGCGCGCCTTGGCGAGGCTGGTCATCAGCACCGCCGCGCCCATATTGACGGTCGGATTGGCCACCATCAGCTTGGTGTAGGGCCAGGCGATCAGCCGGTTGTCCGGCGTCGGCGTCGTGATCTCGTCGGGGGCAAAACGCCGCTGCAGCCAGGCATTGGGGTTTTGCGCGGCGACGCTGGAATAGGTCGACCACAGGGCGCCGGATTCCGCCATCGCCTCGCGCGGGGTCTGGCCCCAATGCGCCGACGAGGCCGCCTCGTAGAACGGATACACCGTGATCGGCCTGAACACGCCGAGTTTCACCGCCATCGGCTTCTGGAACGCCGCGCCACGTTTGGGTTCCTGCACGTCATGCGCGAACGGCGTCCACGGCAGGGTGACGCCGGCACGTTCGGCCTTGGTCGCAGTCGACTGCGCTTCGGCGCCGCAGATCGCAGCGACGCTGCATTCGCCGCGCGCGATGCGCTGCGCGGCCTCGTGCAGATAGCGGATCGGGCTTTCGCCGCCGACCGGGCCGTAATAGGCGTGCTTTGGCTTGATGCCGAGACGGCCGGAGAGCTGTTTTGCCGGATCCTGGTAGCGCCAGCTCAGGAAATTGACGATGTCGAGCGATTGGATATCGCCCAGCAATTGACCGCCGCTGTCCTGCTCCGCGCGCTTCAGCGCTTCGACGAGGAGGGTGAGGGGCTCGAGTCCCGCTGTGATTTCCTTGGGGCGATCGACGATTTCGCCGATGCCGACAATGACGGGGATGCGGTCGTCGGAGACGGGGGAGGTTGAGTCGCTCATGGTTCTTTGTTTTCACCCTCTCAACAGAAACAGTCCTCATCCTGAGGAGCGGCCACTTGGCCGCGTTTCGAAGGATGGACGCAACGCAGGGACTCGCGGCCATCCTTCGAGACGCGCGTGAAGAACGCGCTCCTCAGGATGAGGTCGGAGATACATTCAGGAGTTCGCCATCGAGGGATATTCTCACTCCGCCACCAGCGCGTTCATATGCTCCACCGCCTCGACAAAATCTTCCTTGAATTCCTGCACCACGGCGCCCGCGGATTTCACGCTGTCGATCAAGCCGACGCCCTGTCCGACAAAATAGCTGACGAGGTCGCGCGCCTGCGCATTGCCTGCGGCCGCGGCGCGGTCGATGGAGTTGAAGGCGTCGCGGCTGATGATGCTCTGCAGCGGCATCGGCAGCGCGCCGGGGCTGTCGGGTCCGCGGTCCCACGCATCGGTCCACACGGAACGCAGTTGCCGCGCCGGCTTTCCGGTGCGGCCTTTTGAGCGGATGGCATCGCGCGACGACGCCGCGATCATCTTTTCGCGGAAAATTTCTGAAGTTTCGGATTCGACCGTCGCCAGCCACACCGAGCCGGTCCAGACGCCGGCGGCACCCATCGCCATGCATGCGGCCATCTGGCGTCCGGTCATGATGCCGCCCGCGGCCAGCACCGGCACGTCGCGAATCGGTTTGATGGCCTTGATCACCTCGGGCACCAGCACCATGGTGGAAACCTCGCCGCAATGGCCGCCGGCCTCGGTGCCCTGCACCACCAGAATATCGACGCCG
>Ga0209890_10000631_pt1 | contig 16219 bp, 14 predicted proteins | sample OrgsoiDNA2013049_FD_185799 | JGI IMG/M metagenome (GOLD analysis project Ga0209890, IMG submission 185799) | Permafrost soil microbial communities from the Arctic, to analyse light accelerated degradation of dissolved organic matter (DOM) -... | ecosystem: Environmental > Terrestrial > Soil >...
GTAGGCGACGCCAACGCCGGCTGTCGCCGCTTCGCGCAGCGCTTCGAAGCTGTCGGTCATGAGGCGCGGAATGTGTGTTACGGCAATCGGCGTGCAATCATTCTCGCGAAAGTGCCAGGTATATTTGTCGCCAGCGGTGATCATGGCGAGTGTCGGAACACGCTCGAGCTCACTCGGATGCGCGGGCCGGCCGTGCCGATCGAGAAAGGCGCGGCTCGCCACCAGCATTGCGGCGCTGTCAGCAATCTTACGCATGGCCAGATCCGAGGCCTCAAGCGGCGGCGTGCGCACGCGTAGCGCAATGTCGATACCCTCTTCGACAACGTCGACGCGACGATTGGTCATGTCGACGTAAACGCGCACGAGCGGCTGCCGAACAAGAAACCGCGCAACAATTGCGCCGACCGCGCCTTGGATGAGGCTGATCGGACAGGACATGCGCACCAGACCCTGAGGGGTCGATCGCGTGCGGTCTATCGTTTCCTGGGCGGCGCTCGCTTCCGCCTCTAATGCGGCGCAGTGCAGGTAGTACGACTGACCCACCTCGGTCACCGAGACCTTGCGCGTGCTGCGCTGCAGGAGACGTACGCCGAGCTGACGCTCAAGCTCCGCGATGCGGCGGCTTAGCTTCGAGGTCTGCAGCCCCGTTGCACGGGCTGCGGCGCTATAGCTGCCGTGTTCGACGACTTTGGCAAAGAGCAGCATGGCGTTTAAGTCCTGCATAGCAACGACCTCAGTATTGTTCTATATACAGGATAGTCTATTGCATTTTGGCGACTTTCGGATCCACCATTGCATGAATATAGTCCTTGTACCCGCTATCACTGATCCGGGGAAAGGAAGGAGACCATGACCAGAATCCTGCACATCGATGCGAGCCCACTGGGCAAGAACTCGATATCGCGCAAGCTCACTGCCAGTGTCATCAAGCACCTGCAAGCCGAGAACCCCGAGGCCCTCATTTCGCATCGTGACTTGATCGCAACCCCGGTCGCGCACCTGGGGGGCGAGCTCCTTCAGGTTCTGCGCCCGACGGCTGGCAGCGTGCCGCCGGACAACGCCACCGTGCGTGAGGAAGCCGCGCAGACCGAGGAGCTGTTGCGCGAATTTCTGGCGGCGGATGTCGTCGTCATCGGTGCGCCGATGTTCAACTTTTCCATCCCGTCGCAGTTGAAGGCGTGGATCGATCGGGTGGTACAGGCGGGACGAACGTTCCGCTACACGGAGAAAGGGCCGGTCGGCCTTGCCGGTGCGAAGAAGGTCATTATCGTCTCATCGCGCGGCGGGATGTACGCCGGCCTGCCGTATGAGGCGGCCATGGATCACCAGGAAGCATACCTGCGTACCGTGCTCAACTTTATCGGCATCAGCGACGTCAGTTATGTTCGCGCGGAGGGCGTAGCCATTAGCCCGGAGAAGCAGCGCGAAGCGATTGCGAGCGCAGAGCGCGATATTGCGGGCCTCACGCTCTCATACCCGAAAGCCGCGTAGTGTTTTGCAGCCTCTCGGAGTCGCGAGAATTCACAGCGGCATATAGGCTACTGTTGAGCTCGTGAGAGCGTACTCCTGGAAAACCATGAAGCTTTTCTCCAACTCACTCCTCGATGAGCTTGCCGCCAAGGCCGCCGCGAGCCCGCGCGGACGAGCGAACTACAACGTGCACGCCTCGCCCGATGACCCGGTGCAGCGCTTTTTCATCGTCGCCAACCGGCAGTCCTACTTCCGACCGCATCGCCATCGGACGAAAGCGGAACTTGCGTTGGTCGTGCGCGGTACGTTTGACGTCGTGACCTTCGATGATTCCGGATGCGTGCTCGCGCGTTACGTCGTGGGTGAGGACGGCGAGCACTTAGGCTATGAAACCCCGCGCGATATCTGGCACACACTCATCGCGCGCGCCGACGGCGCTGCATTCCTCGAGGTCAAAGAAGGGCCGTATGACCAAACAACAGCGGCGCAGTTTGCGCCCTGGTCGCCTCCAGAGGGCGATGCGCGGGTGCCTCAATTTGTCGAATGGCTGCGCAGCGCCGAGGCTGGAGCGAGCAAACGCTACTGAGCTTTCCACTGTCCTCGAAAGCAAGAGGCTCCGGCGAGCTTCTATGCCGCTCAGGGACTAGGGCCTCCAAATTCATTTTCTTGCGCTGGCGCATGAGCTGCAGTTTGACCTTCTCCCCTGCTTGGTAGGACGCCAGAATGCGTGTCGCGTGGGAGCCGCTCGTCGGCTCGCGGCCATCGATTGATAGAATCACATCGCCGTCCTGCAGGCCAAAGGCAGCGTTGCGCGCTCCTCGCAGCACGAGCACGCCTTTGTCGGTTCCAAAGTACGTACCCAGTTGCGGCGTCAGTGTCGCAAGCTCCATCCCCGCCACTGAGCCGTGCATGCCTCCCGGGAAGCCAGGCGGAAAGCCGTCAAATGGCATGCCCGGGTGCGATGGCATATCCGGGCGCGGCGGCATGCCTGGCATGTCCCAGGCGTTCTCCACAGGCCGCGCCGTGACCTCGAAGTCAGTCGGCTTGCCGTCGCGCAGCACATGAATCTTGACCTTACTGTGCGGCTCGACGCTGCGCATCAGACGCGCGACCTCAGCCGCTGGATGTTCAATTTTCACATCGGTGCCATTGACGCTCACGATCACATCTCCTGCGCGGATCCCCGCTTCAGCAGCGGGACCTCCGGGACTCACACCGCGAACGTGCGCACCGTCCTTGGAGTCTTTTGCATCAAGCTGCACGCCGATAACCGCGTGGCCCGGCCCCTCGCCCATGAGCATCAAGCGGTCGACGAGCGGCTTGCCCAAGCGTGTCGAGAGCTCAGCGACCTCGTGTGCGGCCTCTTCGAGCTTCTGCCGCGCAGCTTTGAGCTGCGCCTCGACCTCATCTTGAGAGCTGTCATCGGCGGCGAACACCGCGCTAGGCACTAAGGAAGCGGCGAGAACTATCGCAGCCCAAAATCTTGCATTCATCTGTAACGATCTCCGCTTTGAGTAAATTGCACTACGGCAGATCGGCCGCCAGAGTCTCGGCGTAGCGCACCTGAGCGAGCGAGTTGATGAGTCGATCGCGCTCATGTTGAAGGGCGAACGCGCGCGCTCCTTCACCGCCCTCAGCACGGATTGAGGTGAGCGTATCGTCGACCCAGGCAATGCGATCTTCGAGGTTGGTTACTGCAGCACGCGTGCCGACGCGCACGATGACCGGCTCCTCCGGCAGCGCGGCCAGCCACCGTTCCGAGGCGGCGGAGCGAGCTGCCGCCTCATCCCATGCGACCGGCGCGAGACGTAATTCCGTCGGCATCACGGGCGCGGTGGCGCGCTCAGCCAATATGGTCTTGGGCGACGGCAAGCGACTCCAAGAGCCGATCGCGCCCACCATGACGGTCGCGACTGCTGCGGCAAGCTTGATTCGACGCCGCTGCGCGGATCGGGCCCGGCTGCGCCTAAGCAGTTGGCGCCGCTTAAACTCATCCCAACGGATGGGCGCCGCGCTCGCGCTCGGCAGCTCACGCAGCTTCTGACCTATCCCAGACACGCCGGCGGATCCCCCTAGATCGAAGTGCATGCGGGAGGTTCCACAGAAGGCTCGAACCATGCGCGCAATCGACGATGAGCGCGCGCGAGCTGGGACTTCGAGAAGCTCGCCGTGCGCCCGAAGGCGCGCCCGATCTCATCATGCGAATAGCCTTCAACTTCAAAGAGCCACACGACCGCGCGCGCCGTGACCGACAAGCTCGCAAGAGCGCGCTCGACGTCCAGGCTCTCCGCAGTCGCTGCCGGTTGAGAAGAAAGATTGAAGTCGGCATGCAACGAGCCCTCCTGCCATCCCGCGTCGAGTTGCAGACGCGCGCGGTGCCACGGCGAGCGCAGATACATCAGACACTTGGAGACGGCAATCTGCCGCAACCAGGCGCCGAGCGGCGCTTCAGCTCGATAGCTCGAGAGGCGTTCATAAAAAGTCATCATCGTGTCCTGAAACAGGTCCTCGGCGTACGCGCCGCTACCGACGAGGCGCTGGACCAATGCAAAGGTTGCCGGCGCGACCGTGGCGTAGATCGCGGACTGCGCATGCTGATCGCCGCGGCACGCCTGTGCCACAAGATCCGTCCCGACCCCGATTTGAACGAGCTTGGCCACCGTCTATATAGATGCGCGAGAGCGGCAAAAGGTCGCAGGACTTGTGTCGATATCGTCAGCCGAATGGGTCCTCACGCGATTAAATCTGCACAGACACGGAGAATTGATCCATGAAGAGCGCTATTAAGCTATTGATTCTGTGAAGCTTCGCTTGCGCCTTGGGCGGCTGCGTGGTCGCCGCGGGCAGCCCGCCCCGTGCGTGCATTCGTCGCCGCGGAAGCGTCGTACGTCGTTGTGCGCCCGTACGGCTACGACGGTCCGCGGTGAGCGCAAACCTAGGACTATTCAAGATCCGGATACGGGCCCTTGCCGCCCTCGGCGATGAAGCGGTCAATGCGCGCCTGCAGCACTGGCAGGGGCACCGAGCCCAGCTCAAGCACGGTATCGTGGAACGCGCGGATGTTGAAGCCGGCGCCTAATGTACTTTCGGCTTGCGCCCGTGCCTTGACGATGGCCATCTCGCCCAAGTAATAGGACAACGCCTGCGCAGGCCAGGCGATATAACGATCGACTTCAGTTTCAATCTCGTGCTCGGGAAGCGCCGTATAGTCGCGCAGGTAGGCGAGCGCCCGATCCCGCGTCCAGCCTTGCGAATGAATCCCGGTATCGATCACCAGCCGCGCGGCGCGCCAGACCTGATAGCCCAGCATGCCAAAGCGATCGTAGGGCGTCTTATACATACCCATCTCAAGGCCCAGCTTCTCGCAGTACAGCGCCCAGCCCTCCCCATATGCGGAAATGTAGGTGTGCTGGCGGAACTTCGGCTGATCCTTGTGCTCGAGCGCGAGCGACATTTGAAATGCGTGCCCTGGCGCTGATTCGTGCAGCGTGAGTGCCGTCAGGTTGTAGAGCGGCCGCGTGGATAAGTTGTACGTGTTGACGAGGTAGACACCCGGTCCACCGCGGCCTGCCGTATAGAACGGGGCGATGTCCTCCGGCACAGGCTTGATCGCAAAGCGCCCCCGCGGCAGAAGTCCAAAATACTGCTCTGCCTTGCCATCAAACTCTTTGGCGATCCACGCGGCGTGCATCAGAAGCTCATCGGGCGTCTTCGCGTAGAACTGCGGATCGGAGCGTAGGAACTGCAGGAACGCCGGGAAATCCCCTTTAAAACCCGTGTCCTTCATCGCCCTCAGCATTTCGCCGTGCAGGCGCGCAACTTCGGCTTCGCCCAACGAATGAATGGCGGCCGGATCCATGTCGAGGGTGGTGAATTCACGGATCTTTGCGCGATAGAACGCCTTGCCGTCAGGCAACTCCTTCGCGGCGAGCGTCGTACGCAAGTGCGGCAGATATTCGCTGCGCATGAACTTAAGGAGCTCGACGTAGGCAGGCTGCACAACGTCGCGAATCAGTCTCACCGCCTCCGCACGCATGCTCGCCCGCTCTGCGGCGGAGAACCCCGCCATCTCCTTGAAAGGCGTGTAGAAGACGCTCGCCTCGGGCGCCGCGTTGATCACAACGCTGATCGAAGCATCGCGTCCTGCCAGGGTGATCGCCGGCGGGGTGAAACCGCGAACGAGGCCTGCGCGCATTTCATTCATCTGTTCGTGGAAATAGCGCGGCACATCGCGCAGCTGGCCGAGCCAATTCTTATATTCTTCGTGCTTGCGAAAAGTGCGGCGCGCGGTAGCGCCGAGATCACTCCAGAAAGTGGTATCGGAATTGGCCGGCATCTCGAAGTCGCGGAAGCGCTGATTGGCGATCAAGACCGCGATCTGCGGACGATAAACGTCGTAGTTGATCTGCTGTTTCGGCGAAAGCTCTGCGCGGTTGATCGCATCGAGCTTCTGCAGCACCTCTTCCCAGTAGCGCAGCCGCATCTCCTGGGCCGCCCGATCGACCTTCGCTAAGTGATCCTCAATAGGTCTTTGGCTGTCCTCGCTGTCGGGAAGCTGCTGTTCGCGCCATTGCCACTCGCTGGTGTAGATCGCCGTCAGGCGCGCGTCAGCATCGTGCGGCGGCGTGGCCCACGAAGACGTGGTCGTTACGGCCACGGCAAGCGCCACCGTGAATTTACGGACAACAAATGCATGCATGGAAGCTCTTTACCGCTCACGGCAGGGGTGCAAGCTTTGCAGGGAACAGGGCGCACACGCAAGGATGGTCATAAGCACTTGCCAATACCTCCCTGCGGCGCCCGCTGAAAGAGTCATCGTGTCTGAGCTGCGTGGCGCGTACCTGCCGGTTGCGACCGCGCTGCCTGGCGCGAGCTCATTTGGAAGGAGTCAAGTGCGGATCCCAATGCCGTGTGTCGCGTGATCCAGGCCGTGCTGAGCGGCATTGGTTTTCGTTGCGCCGCGCTGGCTCTTCACCAGAGGACATCGAGCCGTGTCACCGGCCTCACCGCGGCGGTGCGCCGTCTGGTTGACGGCCGGATTGGGATTGGCGTGCGGTCTGCGTCAATTCGCGCTTGGCCTCGCCGGGCTTGCGGTGGCGTGCGTGATTGTATTCGTCGGCAGACTGGTCGAAGTCTATCTTCAGAAGATCTATGCGACGAAGTACGGAAGATCGCGAGGCGCTCAACGAGTGGATGGCGCTGGGGACTCGGACGGCTAGAGCACGCTTGCGCGCAGGCGGGCACGCCTCACGCGTGCCCGCCGCACGCTCAACTACTACTATTTTACTTGTTGAGAAACTGCGCAACGCCGCCGTGATGCGAGCACGAGCCTGAGTGGTGCTTGCTGTAAGACATCGTGCCGTCCTTGCACTTAGCGGTTGGCGTTCCGGACTTCGTGCCATCAGCTGTCGACTTCATCGCGTTGCTGCCCGCCGGGCTCTCGCTCGCTGCTGCGCTTGCGGTCGGCGCGGCAGCAGTCGGAGCAGCTTTCGCGGCAGTGGCGGGCGGCGGCGTGCTGGCAGCAGCACCGCTTGCGACTCCGGCGCTCGCAGCAGCGCCCTTATTGACGCCGCCGTGATGGCTGCACGCGCCCTGTCCGGCCTTGGAGGAGGAGCCATCCTTGCAGGTAACCGTCGCGCTAGCTGCGTCCTGCGCCTGCAGGGGCGCGGCGGCGAGCAAACTCATGGCGACAATCAGTGATAGTGAGAGTCGAATCAAGGGTGCGTTTTGCATGTGCATATCTCTAGGTAAAGGGGTTTCGGGAAGCTATGATCTCCGGGTCTTCCAGCGTTTGTCCAATTTTTCCGCACGTCCCAGCGGACAGGGAATCATGAATTTTTGCAGTGACTGCGGCGCACGCGTCGTCCGGCGCATCCCAGAAGGCGACAACGTTCCACGCTACGTATGCGAAGTCTGCGGCACGATCCACTACCAGAATCCGAAAATTGTGGTCGGCTGCGTGCCGGAGCACGATGGCAAGATCATCATCTGCCGCCGCGCGATCGAGCCGCGCCGCGGCTATTGGACCGTGCCCGCGGGATTCATGGAGAACGGCGAGACACTGCAGCAGGCGGCGGCACGCGAAGCGCGCGAGGAGGCGCTGATCGATGTGCAGATAGGCTCGCTGCTCGCGGTCGTGCACGTGCTGTACGCGCATCAGGTGCACGTGTTTTTCCGCGCGCAGATGCGTAGCGCGAGCTACGGCGCCGGCATCGAAAGTCTTGAGGTCGAGCTCGTGCGCGCGGCAGACATTCCGTGGACCGACATCGCCTTTCCGAGCACCGAGTACACGCTGCGCCGCTACCTGGAAGACCGCTCAGCCGGACGCGAGCCGCATCACTTTACCGAACTTGAACGGCGCTTTTAAGCGGGACGCATGCACGCTCGGCGGTGCGCATGGCAGAATGGCGCATCGATTTTTTTCCTTACAGCGGGCCCCAGAGCCTACGGAAATTTCATGACCTTTGTCGTCACCGAAAACTGTATCAAGTGCAAGTACATGGACTGCGTGGAAGTCTGTCCGGTCGATTGCTTCCATGAGGGACCGAATTTCCTCGTGATCGATCCCGAGGAGTGCATTGACTGCACCCTATGTGAGCCTGAATGTCCGGTGGAGGCGATTTTCTCGGAGGAAGAGCTGCCCGCGGGCCAGGAGCAGTTCACGCCGCTGAATGCCGAACTTGCGAAACTGTGGCCGGTGATCACGGAGATGAAGGCCGCTCCGGCGGATGCCAAGGAGTGGGAAGGCAAGCCTGACAAGCTCAAGCTTCTAGAGAGGTAAGCCTTCCTTACTTGCCCTGGAGGTGCTGCAGGAGCGCCATGGGAGGCATGTAACCGCCCAGCATCTCGCCGTTATTCATGACGATCGCCGGCGTGCCACGGATGTCGAATTGCTGGCCCAGGGCGTAATCACGGCCGACCGCTGAACTACCGCAGGTCTTGGGACTCTTCAGCTCTTCGCCGAGCTTTGCTTTGGTGAGCGCCTCATTACGATTAGTTGAGCACCAGACCTGCTCGGCCTTGGTCCACGATTCGGTATTGGGACCGGAACGTGGAAAGAACATGTAGCGCACGCGCACGCCCAGACGGTTGTATTCGGCGATCTGGCTGTGCAGCTTGCGGCAGTACGCACAGTCGACGTCCGTAAAGACCGTGACCGTGTACTTTGGATCCCGCGGCCCGAAAATCAGCATGTCGGATTCGGGAACCGTGGCAAGGAGTTTCATGCGGATGTCCCGCCGACGCACCTCGGTCAGATTGTCGTTGCCGGCGAGGTCATACAGGTCGCCCGAGATTGCGTACTTGCCGTCGGAGGTCACGTAGGCGATGTCGGTGCCGCGCACGAGCTCATACATGCCGGGAATCGCCGAGGCGCGCAGTTCGTCGGGGGTGGTGCCGGGTATTTTCCCCGCAAGCTCAATCCGCGGGTCCGCCTTAGGCGCTGCTTGATCGGCGCCAAATGCGGCGCAGGCGAACGCGCCGGCCAGTCCCAGAAACAGGATACGCGCACGAATTGTCATAGGGGTCTTCCAGAGCCGCAAGGACGATGTGGATTGGACCGGCTCGCCTTGCGAAGGTTTCCCGCCGAGCTCGAGCGCCCGGCAATTCTAGCAGAAGCGGCTAAGACCCCGAACTTCAGCCGCGCGGATGGTGCAGCGCGTGCATTTCCTTCATGCGCTCCCGGGCGACATGCGTGTAGATCTGCGTGGTCGACAGGTCACTATGACCCAGCAGCATCTGCACCACGCGTAGGTCGGCGCCGTGATTCAGAAGATGCGTGGCGAAGGCGTGCCGCAGACTGTGCGGCGAGAGGTCCTTCGCGATCTGCGCCTTGCGCGCATAGCGCTTGATGATGTGCCAGAAGGCTTGACGGGTCATACGATCCCCGCGCCGCGTTGGAAACAGATAGTCCGTCTGGCGCTCGAGCAGGATCTCGGCGCGCGGACCCTTCGCAAAGTCGGTAAGCCAGCGTACGGCCTCTTCGCCTAGCGGAATGAGACGCTCACGGTTGCCCTTACCGAGGATGCGCACGACGCCCTGATTGAGGTTCACGTGTGCGGTACGCAGATTCACAAGCTCAGAGACCCGCAGGCCGGTCGCGTACAGCACTTCGAGCATCGTGCGATCGCGGTTGCCGAGCGGATCACTAACCGTCGGAGCGCCGAGCAGCGCCTCGACTTCCTCCTCGGTCACGGACTTTGGTAGTGAGCGGCCGATCTTCGGCATCGCGATCTGCGCGGTGGGATCCTCACGTACGACGCCTTCGCGCATGAAGTAGCGGAAGAAGCGTCTGAAGCTTGAAAGCTGGCGCGCCGTGGAGCGTGGCCGCGCACCGGCGTGCACTCGCCAGGCGATGAAGCCCAGCAGATCCGCACGCGAGGTGTTCATGATCGATATATTGCGCTCGGCGAGCCAGCGCGCAAGCGCTGTCAGGTCGGCGCGATAAGCTGCGAGCGTGTTGGCGGAAAGACCCCTTTCCATCCACACCGCATCAAGAAAGCGCGAGACTGCCGGGTCGGCCGAATCGGCAGACGTGGTGGTAGTAGCAACTGCGGCGGCGAATTTGGACAAGGCCTCAAAACTCCGAGGTGGCCTGCACGCAGTATGGTGATAGCGTCAGTGCGCCGGGAGTGACGATCATCACAACTACGTGCAAGCATTAACATAACGAGAACCAGTTCACACCCCGAGAAGCTGCCCTTCGCCGATAAAGAACCATGAGTACACCGCAAAAAAATGCGCCCTTATCCGCATTTGCACGCGCACTCTGGCGTGCCGCTTATGGTGTATATGCCTGGGTCTTGTTTGCGCTCTTGGCGCTGACCGCGGTCTGCACGGCGCTGCTGCCGGGTGTTGAGCGCCGCAGAGCTGCGGCGCGCGCAACCTCGCGCGCCCTGCTTAAGCTTGCGGGACTGCAATTGACCGTGAAATCAGCGGACCGGATCCCGGCAGGCCAATGCGTAATCGTCGCCAACCACGCCAGCTACCTCGACGGCGTCGTATTCACGGCGGTGCTGCCGCCGCGCTTTGGATTCGTGATCAAGCGCGAGATGGCGCGCGTGCCGTTCGCGGGGCTGCTGCTGCGCAGGCTCGGTTCACTATTCGTCGAGCGTGCCAATCGGCAGCGCGGCGCGAACGATGCACGCCGCGTGCTGCGTACGGCGATCAACGGCAATTCACTCGTATTCTTTCCCGAGGGCACGTTTTCCCCGGAGCCTGGGCTCTTGAAGTTTCACGCCGGCGCCTTTACAACCGCCGCGCGCGCCGGCTGTCCGGTGGTGCCAGCAGTCGTGCGCGGCACCCGCGAGGTGCTGCCGCTGCGTGCGTTTCTTCCGCGGCGCTCACGTATTGAAGTCGAATTCCTAGCGCCGCTCGTGGCAACAGCGGCATCTGCGGACGGGGCGGCCGTGGAGCTGCGCGACCGTGCGCGCTCGGCGATTCTCGCCCGCCTGCAAGAACCGGATCTTGCCGCCGCCTAGCGCCTACATGTTGCGGCGGTACTGGCCGCCGACTTCGTAGAGCGCGTGCGAGATCTGGCCGAGCGAGCAGATCTTCACGGTCTCCATGAGCGCCGCGAAAACATTGCCGCCTGCCGCGGCGCTCTGCTGCAGCCGCGCGAGCGCTGCCGGAGCGCTCTCGGCGTTACGCGCCTGAAACGCGCGCACCGCCGCGACCTGATCCTGTTTCTCCTCGTCCGTCGAACGGATAAGCGGCGCTGACTGCTGCGCGTCCTGCGCCTCATTCTGCGCAAGATAGGTATTCACGCCGATGATCGGCAGACTGCCGTCGTGCTTGCGCGTCTCGTAGTAAAGAGATTCTTCCTGGATCTTGGCACGCTGATACATGGTCTCCATGGCGCCGAGCACTCCGCCGCGCTCGGAAATCGCATCGAACTCCTTGTACACCGCCTCCTCGACGAGATCGGTTAGGTATTCGATGGCGAACGAGCCAGCCCATGGGTTTTGATTCTTATTGAGACCGAGCTCGCGGTTGATGATGAGCTGGATCGCAACCGCACGGCGCACGCTTTCCTCCGTGGGAGTAGTGAGCGCCTCATCGTAGGCATTGGTGTGCAGGCTGTTGCAGTTGTCGAACAGCGCATACAGCGCCTGCAGTGTCGTGCGGATGTCGTTGAAGTCAATTTCGCGCGCGTGCAGGCTGCGTCCAGAGGTTTGAATATGGTACTTCAGCATTTGGCTGCGCGCCCCGGCGCCGTAGCGACCACGCATCGCTCGCGCCCAGATGCGCCGTGCCACGCGTCCGATAACGGCGTATTCGGGATCCATGCCGTTCGAGAAAAAGAATGACAGGTTCGGCGCGAACTCATCGATCCGCATGCCGCGCGCGAGGTAGTACTCAACAATGGTGAAGCCATTCGCGAGCGTAAAGGCAAGCTGTGAAACCGGATTCGCGCCCGCCTCGGCAATGTGATAGCCGGAGATCGACACGGAGTAGAAGTTGCGCACGCGCTGCGCAATGAAATATGACTGCACATCGCCCATCAGGCGCAGCGCAAACTCAGTGGAGAAAATACAGGTGTTCTGTGCCTGGTCTTCCTTCAGAATATCCGCCTGCACCGTGCCGCGCACTGCGGCGAGCGCTTCGCTCTTGATGCGCTCATAGACCGAAGGTGCCACCAGTAAATCCCCGGTCACGCCGAGGAGCGCAAGCCCGGTGCCGTCATGTTGCGGCGGCAGTTCGCCCTTGTATTGCGGTACCGGCAAGCCGCGTTCCGCCGCGCGTCGATGCGCAGCCGCGATGGTCTTCGCAGCTTGCTGCCACTCGCCACTCACCTTCAAATAGCGCTCGATGCGCTGATCGATGGCGGTATTCATGAACATCGCGAGAATCATCGGCGCCGGCCCGTTGATCGTCATTGATACGGACGTCGTCGGCGCGCACAGGTCGAACCCGGAATAAAGCTTCTTCAGGTCATCAAGTGTCGCGATCGACACGCCCGAGTTGCCGGTGCGTCCATAGATGTCGGGGCGGGTATCCGGGTCCTCGCCGTAGAGCGTCGTTGAATCAAACGCGGTCGACAAGCGCGCGGCACCGTGGCCGCCGGCAAGATAGTGAAAGCGCCTGTTGGTGCGCTCCGGGGCGCCCTCGCCGGCGAACATCCGCGTCGGATCCTCCTCCTCGCGTCGGTACGGATAGACGCCTTCGGTATACGGATAGCCGCCGGGCAGGTTCTCTTTGCAGATGAACCGCAGAATCTCGCCCCAGTCGCGGAATTTCGGTACGGCAAGCTTAGGGAGGGGCAGGCGACTAAGACTCTCGGAGTAGTTCTCGCCCGTCACATCGCGCCCGCGAACGGGGTACGTATAGTTCAACGCGGTGGCAGCAGTCACGCGTGCCGGCCATGCAGCAAGCTCCGCAAGCCCCGACGCTCCCACTGCATCGAGCGCCGCGTTGTACGCCGCACGCAGCTGCCGGCGCGTCGCATCCGCCGCCGCATCCGCGAGTGCTGCGGTGTTTATGCGCTCGAAGGGTTCCGGCAGCGCGGCGTCTTGCAAGCTTGCGAGCGATTGATACAAACCATAAGCGCGGCTAGCCGCCTGCGCCTGCTGCTCGACATGCGCCGCAGAGGCGCGCCCGTCCGCGGCAATCTCGGCCAAATAGCGAGTGCGCGCTGCGGGAATGAGCGCCGGAGGAGTTGCGGCCTCGACCGCGCCGCAAGCCTGCAATTCCCAGGTCGCAACCCCGATCTGCCGCGCAGTGATCGCGCCTGCGATAGCTGCGAACAGCCGATTGACGCCCGGATCATTGAAGCGGCTTGCAATCGTCGGATATACCGGCACGTCGCTGTCCGGTAGTGCCATCCGCTGCGGATGATTGCGGCGCCACTGTTTGCGCACATCGCGTAGGGCATCCTGCGCACCGCGCTTCTCACTTTTGTTGAGCACGACGAAATCGGCGAAGTCGAGCATGTCGATCTTCTCTAGCTGACTGGCGGCGCCGTACTCCGCGGTCATGACGTATATGGACAGATCCGCAAGCTCGACGATTTCGGTGTCGGACTGGCCGATTCCGGCCGTCTCAATGATGACGAGGTCGAAGCCTGCAACCTGGTACAGATCGATGACGTCCTTCAGTACAGCGCTGGTCGCCAGGTGCTGACGCCGGGTCGCAAGCGATCGCATGAAGATGTTGTGGGCGGCGAGGCTGTTCATGCGGATGCGATCCCCGAGCAGCGCGCCGCCGGAGCGCCGGCGGGTCGGATCCATTGCAACGACAGCGATCTGGCGGCCCGGGAAGTGGCGCACAAAGCGACTCAGGAGCTCATCCGTCAAGCTCGATTTTCCTGCGCCGCCGGTGCCGGTGATGCCGATCACGGGGGCTTTGGTCTTCACGCGTGCAAGCGCGCGGCGAATCGCCTCCCGAGCCTGTTCGCCGCCGCCCGCGCCTTCCAGCATCGAGATAGTGCGCGCGAGATGGCCGTGATCGCGTGCGTTTAGCGGCTGCAGCGCGTAGGGCGGAGGTGTTGCGGCACGCACCCGCCGCACGACATCTTCGATCATGCCGACGAGCCCCATGCGGCGCCCGTCCTCCGGCGTGTAGATCTTTTCCACGCCGTGGCGCTCAAGCGCTTCGATCTCTAGCGGTGAAATCGTGCCGCCGCCACCCACGACCACGCGGACGTGTCCATAGCCGCGCTCCCGCAGCATGTCGACCATAAAGCGGAAATACTCGTCGTGCCCGCCCTGGTAGGAGCTCACCGCGATCCCGTCGGCGTCCTCCTCGATGGCCGCCCGCACGATATCCTCAACGCTGCGGTTGTGTCCGAGGTGCACGACCTCGGCACCCTGCGCCTGCAAGAGGCGGCGGATCATATTGATCGCGGCGTCGTGGCCGTCGAACAATGAGGCGGCTGAAACAAAGCGCAACGGCGCGGTCTCGCGACCAGGGTCGCGCGCGAAATCTATTGCCGGGATGCTCATGGGTAAAGCGGTCGAGCGCAGGGAAACCCGGATGCTATATTAGCGCATGGGGCGCTTTCCCAGCCCTGTTACTCCTCATGCGGTGGATCATGTCCGGACATGGTGTGGTCATTGTCGCAGCGAAGCGCACGCCGATCGGTGCGTTCCAAGGAGTTTTGACGCCGATGAGCGCCCCGCAGCTCGGAGCCGCCGCCATTCGAGCGGCGCTCGATGCCGCCGGCGTCGCCGCGGCGGATATTCAGGAAGTCATCATGGGGTGCGTTCTGCCGGCCGGCCTTGGTCAGGCGCCCGCCCGGCAAGCTGCCATCGGTGCCGGCATCCCGATCGGCACTCCGGCAACCACCGTCAACAAAATGTGTGGCTCGGGACTCAAAGCGATCATGCTGGGCGCAGATCAAATTCGCACCGGCGATGTCGAGGTTGTAATCGCCGGGGGTCTTGAGTCGATGACCAACTCGCCGTACCTGTTGCCCAAGGCGCGCAGCGGCTATCGCATGGGGCACGGTGAGATTCTCGACCACATGTTTTTCGACGGACTGCAGAGTCCCTTCGACGGCCAGCTCATGGGCTGCTTCGGCGAACGCACCGCGAGCCGCTATCAATTCAGTCGCGCGGAGCAGGACGCCTTCGCGGGCGAATCCGTGCGCCGCGCACTCGCTGCGATCGCGGCGGATCATTTCGCGGCGGAAATGACTGCCGTCACCGTCAAGGGGCGCAAGGGCGACATCGTGGTGACGCGTGATGAAACCCCCTTCAGCTGCGATGTCAGCAAGATCCCCACGCTTAAAGCGGCCTTTGCCAAGGACGGCACGGTGACCGCCGCGAGCTCTTCTTCAATTGCGGACGGCGCCGCGGCCGTTATGCTCATGAGTGCCGCCACCGCCAAAGCGCGCGGCCTCAAACCTCTCGCCCGCATCATCGCGTATGCGAGCCACGCGCACGAACCCGAGTGGTTCACGACCGCGCCCATCGGCGCCATCAACAAGGTGCTCGGTAAGGCGGGTTGGAAAGCCGAGGACGTCGATCTATACGAAATCAATGAAGCGTTCGCAGTCGTGACTATGGCGGCCATGCGCGATGTCGGTATCGAGCATGCGCGAGTCAACGTGAACGGCGGCGCCTGTGCGCTTGGCCACCCGGTCGGCGCAAGCGGCGCGCGTATCGTCACAACATTAGTGCATGCGCTTGCGCGACGCGGCAGCGCAAAGGGCGTCGCAGCTCTTTGTATCGGCGGTGGTGAAGCCGTTGCCATCGCCGTCGAACGCATAGCCTAGCGAGCCGCGTCCGTGCCCCGCCTGGCGTCGCAGATCGAACCTGGAAGCGAACGCTTTCGCGCCAATTACGCGCGCATGGCAGAACTTGCCGCATCCTTGCGTGCGGAAGTTGAGCAGGCGAGTCGCGGCGGCTCTGAAGAAGCGCGCCGCAAGCATGCGGCCCGCGGCAAGCTCCTGCCGCGCGAGCGAGTGCAGACGCTGCTTGATCCGGGCAGTGCGTTCCTCGAGCTCTCGGCACTCGCCGCACACGGCATGTACGGCGCTGACGCGCCGGCCGCAGGACTCATTACGGGCGTCGGCCGGATCCATGGCCGCGCCTGCGTCGTCATCGCCAACGACGCAACCGTAAAGGGTGGAACTTACTTCCCGCTTACGGTGAAAAAGCACCTACGCGCGCAGGCCATCGCGCTCGAACATGCGGCGCCTTGCGTTTACCTCGTCGACTCAGGAGGCGCGTTCCTGCCGTTGCAAGATGAGGTGTTCCCCGACAAGGAACACTTCGGAAGAATTTTCTTCAACCAGGCGCAGCTCTCC
>Ga0209890_10000632_pt1 | contig 16218 bp, 13 predicted proteins | sample OrgsoiDNA2013049_FD_185799 | JGI IMG/M metagenome (GOLD analysis project Ga0209890, IMG submission 185799) | Permafrost soil microbial communities from the Arctic, to analyse light accelerated degradation of dissolved organic matter (DOM) -... | ecosystem: Environmental > Terrestrial > Soil >...
CCTTGCTGAAAATATTCGTAAGCTCAGTGAGGACCGCCCCATGCGCCGCGCCTACGCCGAGTTGGCTTACACCCGCGCCCGCGAGCGTTTCACCACCAAGCGCATGATCGACGATTGCCTGCAACTCTACCGCAGTTTGAGTTCGGTTCGCGCGAACGCAGCATAAGATTCTTGGAGGTCCTGTAACCTCGCTCCTCCCTTTCATTCGGCGGCCAAGACAGCGAACCCCGATTGATGATATCTTCTTAGCCTTACTAGAAACCCGTAAGGTTGGAGGATTCATGGCTCAGGTAAAGATCACCGTCAGACCGAATGGCCCGTTCCGGGTCGAAGCTCCAGAAGGCTCCGTCGAACTAGTCGATGTCAACGGCACGCCGTTCGATCTGACTGGCAAGACCGCATTTTCGCTTTGCCGCTGCGGCGGGTCCGTTAACAAGCCGTTCTGCGATGGAACGCACAGCCGCATTGGATTCCAAGGGGCAGAGTTGGCGGTGAAGAAGGCCGAAGGCTGATCGTAGACCTACTGCGGAGGAGATCGTGCACGACTCACGGGACCGGGAACTGGGGATGCATCGCAAGATCACGCGCCGGGACTTCCTCAACGGCGTGGCGGTGACGGCGGGCGCGGCCATGATGCCGTGGGATCTCGCCGCTGCCGGTCTTGACGGTCAGGCCGCCGCCGGTCCAGAAACTTCTCCCAACTACTATCCCCCCGCTCTCACTGGCATGCGAGGCAGCCATCCCGGATCGTTCGATGCCGCCCATAGCTTGCGCGACGGCACGTTCTGGGACTCGGCGGGCAAGCCCGAAGACACGGGCGAAACCTACGACCTGATCATCGTCGGCGGCGGCATCAGTGGGCTCGCCGCCGCCCATTTCTACCGCAAAGCGATCGGCGGGAAAGCGCGCATCCTCATCCTCGAGAACCACGATGACTTCGGCGGACACGCCAAGCGCAACGAATTCCGCGTGAATAATGCGTTCCGCCTGGGTTTCGGCGGCACATTCTCCATCGAAAGCCCCGCTCCCTACAGCGCGGTCGCCAGGGGAATGATCGAAGAACTCGGTATCGATGTTCCTTCGTATTCCAAATACATCGACAAGAACCTGTATCCCTCAGCCGGCCTGCGCTCCAGGATTTTCTTCGACAAAGAAACCTTTGGCGTCGACAAACTCGTCATCAATCCCAGCCCGCGTGGCGGAGGCGAGAGCCAAGACGCGACCGGTCCGTCGCTGGAGTTGCTGAAGCAATTTCTGGCCGACGCTCCGCTGGCCGACCAAGCCAAGCGCGACCTGCAGCGCCTGTATCAGGAACCGAAGGATTATTTCCCCGACCTGACTTCAGACCAGAAGAAGGCCAAGCTGGCGCACATGAGCTACGCCACCTTCCTGAAAGACGTTGCCGGCGTTCATGAAGACATACTCAAGATGTATCAGGCCCTGCCGCATCCTCTCTTCGGTGTGGGGATCGACGCGGTTGCAGCTCAGGACGCATGGGGATTCGACCTGCCCGGCTTCGATGGACTCAAGTTGGACGACACTCCGGGCAAGGGCATGAACCGCGACGCCATCCCAAATGAAGAAGCAGAAAAATACTTCTTCCATTTTCCCGATGGCAACGCCACCATCGCGCGTCTGCTGGTCCGCAAGCTAATTCCGGATTCAATTCCGGGCAATTCTTCCTCGGATGTTGTATTGGCCAAAGCGAATTATGCGAAACTCGACAGCTCCAGTTCACCCGTGCGGATTCGCCTGAATAGTACGGCAGTTCGCGTGAAGCATGTGGGCGATGCCCCGAGCGCCAAGGAAGTGGAAGTCACCTACGCCCGCGGCGGCAAGGTCTACACCGCGAAGGCGAAGAACTCGATCCTGGCATGCTGGCACGTTGTGATCCCATATATTTGCGAAGAGCTTCCTGACAAGCAGAAAGAAGCGCTGGCCTCCGCACAGAAAGTCCCGCTGCTTTACACCAACGTGGCCCTTCGCAACTGGACGTCGTTCCAGAAAGTCGGCGCCAATTCCGTGTACGCGCCGGGTATGTACCACTCGTACTTGAATCTCGATTTACCCGTAAGCATGGGCGGATACGAATGCGCGCGCAAGCCGGAAGAGCCGATCGTCCTTCACATGATGAAGGCGGCGTGCCGCCCGGGACGCCCTGCGCGCCAACAGCACAGCATTGGCCGCATGGAACTCTACAGCACTGATTTTGAAACCATGGAACGCAAGATTCGCGACCAGTTAGCCCGCACGTTAGGTCCAGGAGGATTCGATCCCGCGCGCGACATCGCCGCCATTACCGTCAATCGCTGGCCCCACGGTTACGCCTACGAATACAACTCGCTGTTCGATTCGTTCTGGCTGGAAGGCGGCGAAACCCCATGCGAGGTCGCGCGTAAGCCCCACGGCCGCATCGCCATCGCCAACTCCGACGCCGGGGCCTATGCCTACACGGACGAGGCCATCAATCAGGCGTGGCGGGCGGTGGGGGAGATCACGAAGGGCTAGTTCTGTCTCCAAAATGCCCGACCTAAGAATGCACTGTCATCTTGAGTGAAGCGAAAGATCTATGCAACCTGCTGGGAACTACACAGGTCCTGCTTCGCTCAGGATGACAGTGCTTGTTTACGTCTGGAGGTTCGTATCTAATTCCGCTGCCCGCTCTTCAGCTGGGCCGCCTTGTCTCGCGCATCTTGAGCCTGCTGCGCCATGCCTTTGGCCTGGTAGGCGTCAGCTAAAGCGGTCTCAAGGTCAGGTTCGTCGCCGTTCTTTTCCTTCTCCTGGACGTAAGCGGCGATGGCTTCGTCGTACATCTTGAGCTTAAAGTAAGAGTTGCCCATCTCGTAGTAGATTCCGGAGATCTGCGGACCCAAACCAGCCGCGGCTTTGAACTCTTCAATCGCGGCCTGATATCTTTCGCCATCGGCCAGCGCCAGGCCCAGGCCGTAGTGGGCATCGGCGCTTTTGGGGTCTTCCGCTAGCATTTGCGTGAATGCTGCTCTTGCGTCATCGAGACGCTTCTCGTTCAATAACGTGATGCCAAGGTTAAAATGCGCGCCCGCATTTTTCGGCTGCAATTCAAGCACGCGTTTGAACTCGGTTTCGGCCTGAGGGAATTGTTCCCGATTGAAGTACGCCTGCCCAAGCGAGAAGTGCGCCTGAGCCATGTTGGGTTGCTGCTTGACGATCGCCTGGAGCTGGGTGATCGCTCGATTAGGATCGTTCTCGGAGATGGAGGAGAGGGCCCGCCCCATGCGCATGGGGCCGCCACGCCAGTGTTGTACGCCCAGGGCGCCACCGGCCACGGCGAGCGCCACCAAGCCCAGAATGCCGAGACGGCGCAGCGGAGCGTCATGCTGCGGCGCTACGCGAGCGATCAGAGCACCGAGGATCAGTCCGCTGACCAGGCCACCGCCGTGCGCGGCGTTGTCGATACCGGGGGACAAGGTCCCGAACAGAACGTTAAAACCTACGAAGAAAAGAAGGCTTCGGAGTGTCCCGCCAATTGCGACTTTCGGCAGAGAGAATTCGCCCAGGTAGAATGACGCAATGAGCGCCCCGGCCAATCCAAAGATCGCGCCCGACGCACCCACGCTCAGCACTTCAGGATTCCAGGCCACGCTCGCTACGCCAGCCGCGATGCCCGTGATGAGATAAATCGCAGCGTAGGTCCAGCGCCCGTAGAGAGATTCGCAGAGCGTCCCCAGGTTCCACAGGCACCACATGTTCATCGCAATGTGAAAGAAGCCGCCGTGAAGGAACATGTAGGTTAGCAGCCGCCACCAATCGCCCGACAACGTGTACGGGCCAAAGTTGGCGCCGAAGTGCACCATTAGTTGTCCTGAGAAGTCCAGCGAGGGAGTGCCGGCGCGAATCATCGCGATCATCATCGCGATAAAGACCATCACGTTGGCGCCGAAAATCACTTGGGTGAGAGTAATGCTGGACTCGCGCTGGACCCAGGGAGCAGCCATGACGGGCTGCTTCGCGTCGTCGAGTTCGCCGCGCTGTGCCGCCTCGTGCTGCACGCACCACTGGCAGATCTTCTTTCCAAACATCAGCGGAGGAAGCTGCCGGCCACATCGAATGCAGTTCGCCATGGGTTCAATAAAAGAGTATCAGCAGTGAGGGAGATTTTGGGAAGGGCCCGGCTTTAGCCGGGCCGCTGAAGGCAGTAAAGGATCGGGCTTTAGCCCCTGGGGGAATTGCCCGCGCAAATCAATGAATGGTCTTCGTCTTCCGCGACATGTAATCCATCAACAGATATTGCCCCAGCGTGTAAGGCGTGGTGAAGTAGGCCTTCCCGCGGCACATTTCAGTCACTTTCTGCACGAACTGCACCAACCCGTAGTCCGACGCCAGCATGAACGTGTTGATGAGTACTCCTGCGCGTTTGCACTTCGAAACTTCTTCGAGCGTCTGGCTGACGACCAGCGGATCCAGACCAAAAGCGTTCTTGTAGATGCGCCCGTCTTCGAGGGTCAGCGCCGAAGGCTTGCCGTCGGTGATCATTACGATCTGCTTCATGTCTTTGCGTTGCCGCTGCAGGATTCTCTGGGCGAGGCGCAGTCCCTCACGCGTGTTGGTGTAGTACGGTCCGACCTTCACCCGCGCGAGCTGCGATAGAGGAATCTCCTCCGCGGAGTCGTGGAACAGCACCAGAGAGAGCGAGTCCCCCGGATATTGCGTGCGGATCAGATGCGACAACGCCATCGCTACCTTCTTCGCCGGAGTGAATCGGTCTTCGCCGTAAAGAATCATCGAATGCGAACAATCCAACATCAGCACGGTTGCGCACGACGACTGGTACTCACATTGATGTACCTGCAGGTCGGAATACTCAATGTTTAGCGGGACTGTGAGTCCTTCGCGCTGGATCGCACTCGAGAGGGTCGCCGTGATGTCGAGATTGAGCGTGTCCCCAAACTCGTAGGTCTTCGAAGAGCCGCTGGCTTCGATGCCCGTCGCCAGATCACGCGTGTCATGCCGCCCAAAACTCGATTTACCCAGCGAACCCAGCAGGTTGCGCAGCGACTTGAAGCCGAGGAAGTCGAGACTCTTGTCGGTAATTTCAAACTTAGCTTGTTGACCTTCTCCGGTTTGCCCACCAGCGCTGGACGGTCGCGACGGGTCCGGCGGCTGGTCAATCGAAATGTAGTCTTCCTGCTGCATCCGCTCGATGAGTTGTTCGATCAGCTCGTCGAGCTGCCCATCGGCGGCCATCTGCTCGATCTGTTCCCGAAGGTTCTCGTCGAACATCTCTCCGTTCATCAGCGCCTGCTCGATGGCGCGCTTGAGTTCGTCGAGCGTCTGCTCGCTCTCGGGCAACTCGTACCACATGGACTCCTGAAACCCGCTCTGCAGCAGGTAGTCCGAGAGGGCGCCGAGCAGATCTTCCATGCTCATCTCGCCCGCGGGGTCAGGCACGTATTTGGAATAGCGAATGCGTTTCATGAAAGCTTCTAGCTACTAGCTCCTAGCTTCAAGCCAGGATGGCTCATTCTTGTTGGAGGTTGACTAGCTAGTAGCTAGAAGCTAGTAGCTAGAAGCTTCTAGTTAAACTGCCTTCTCTGCCGGTACGGCCTTTCGTCCGGCTCCATCGATTTCTCCCGTACGGGTTCCGGCTTCTTCTCTCCGGCTTTGAACACGCGCTCCTCGCTGCGCCCGATGCGCTTGTGCGCATGCAGACCTTCGAGGATGAATTCCGCGGCCGATACCTGCTGCTCGGGACTGTCTTTCTGCGTAACGCTCAGCGGGCCGAGTTTGTCGGTCAGGCCCTGGATTCCCTTCAGCTTCTCCAGCGCCTCAACCGCTGGCACCGAATCCGACAACTGAATCTCGCCTCCTAGGTCGAACCACTGCACGATCTGCTGCACGTTGGCGCCGGTGTAGTACTCGTCATACGTCTTGGCAATCGCGGCGCGGATCAACTCTCGCCCCACATGGTCCGCGCCCTTCATCTCGCCTTCGTATTCCAGTTCGAGTTTGCCGGTGATCGCGGGCAGAGCCGCGTACACATCGCTGATGCGCGGCACGACCACCTTCTCGTCGTTGCGAATGGCGCGCCGCTCAGCGTTCGAAACCACATTTTCCATCGCAGAGATGGGAAGCCGCTGGCTCACGCCCGACCGCTTGTCGATCTTTTTGTCCTCGCGGGCAGCGAAGGCTACACGCTCGATCACCTCCTGCACATAGTTCGGCAGGTGCATGGGATGCCCGTTGCGGCGCGTCCAGGCCTCCTGCGCCGTGATCGCGATCCCTTCTTCCACGGTCGCCGGATAGTGCGTGCGAATCTCCGAGCCGATGCGGTCTTTCAGCGGCGTAATGATCTTCCCGCGGGCCGTGTAGTCTTCCGGATTCGCGCTGAACACCAGCGCCACATCGAGCGGTAGCCGGATGGGATATCCCTTAATCTGCACGTCGCCTTCCTGCATGATGTTGAACAATCCGACCTGAATCTTGCCCGCCAGGTCGGGCAATTCGTTGATGGCGAAAATCCCGCGATTGGCGCGGGGCAGCAGGCCGTAGTGAACCGTCAGTTCGCTCGACAGTTCGTGTCCGCCACGGGCTGCCTTGATGGGATCGATGTCGCCAATCAAGTCGGCGATGGTGACGTCGGGCGTGGCTAGTTTCTCCACATAGCGATCATCAGGCGAGAGGTACGCGATCGGCGAATCGTCGCCGAGTCGCACCACTTCCTCGCGGCACCGCCGGCAGATCGGAGCGTAAGGGTTGTCGTGAACTTCGCAGCCTGCAAGATACGGCATGTGGGGATCAAGCAGAGTCGTCAGCGCGCGCAGGATGCGGCTTTTCGCCTGTCCGCGCAGTCCGAGCAAAATGAAATTATGGCGCGAAAGAATGGCGTTGATGATCTGCGGCACGACTGTATCGTCGTAGCCGACGATGCCCGGAAACACCGGAGCGTCGCCATTCGCGCGCAGGCGGCTCGTCAGGTTCTCGCGCAGTTCGTCCTTGACGCGGCGAGTGCGCAAACGCTCTTCGGAAAAGATACTGCGGCGCAGGTCACCCAGCGTGCGCGGAAGACTACTCATGAAAGGAACCCCCCAGGGAACTACAATTGCCTGATTATACCCCCGTCATGGCTCCGGCTCTTGGCGCGGCCAATCACTGGAGGCCGAAAATTATCGGGAGAGTTTCCATCCGGCGGAGTGGCTCGGTTGTGCGCATCATTGCCCAGGTGTGGCTCATCGGTTTCGCAGTCTTGCAAGTTGTCTGTCAGGCCGGGAAGGAGCCCTCCTTGCCTGTCGGTGGAAAAATCGAGGATGTGGCCTGCGACGCGGACCCCGCGCAGAGCTATGCCTTGTATCTGCCTTCGACCTACACGGCCACAAAACGCTGGCCGATCATTTACTTCTTCGATCCTGGTGGCCGCGGCCGTCGCCCACTTGAACTCTACAAAGACATCGCTGAAAAGTACGGGTTCGTACTGGCGGGGTCTAATAATTCAAGAAATTTCTCGGCCGACGAGTCGAAGAGCGTGAATGCGATCTGGCAGGACACGCATCAGCGTCTGGTGCTGGATGGCCATCTCACATATGCTAGCGGATTCTCGGGCGGCGCCCGCGTGGCCGGAGTAATGGCATTGAGTTGTCTCCAGTGCCAAATTGCCGGCGTCATCGCGCACGGGGCTGGATATCCGACCAATTGGGGCGAAGCGAAGGACAAATTGCTTTACTTCTTCGCGGTCGGAGATCAGGACTTCAATTGGTCCGAGGTCATGATGGTCCGCCGCCAGCGCCAACAAAAAGGCTTGCCGTACCGGGTGCGCGTATTTTCCGGTCCGCACCAGTGGGCTCCCGCCGCCGTCATGGCGGACGCGGTCGAATGGCTGGTGTTGCGGGCGATGCGATCCGGCGATCGGCCGCTCGACACGGCTTTCATCGATCAAATGCTTAGCAAGATGCAAGCCGAAGCCGGCGGTGCCGAAAAAGCCAACGATGCGATTGCGCAGCTCAATGCCTACGAGTCGCTGGTCTCTGATTTTGCCGTGCTCAGAGACGTGGCGGAATCCGAAAAGAAGCTGGAGGCGCTGAAAAAGTCCGCCACTCTGAAGGCCGCGCTGAAAAACGAACAGGAGCAGATCGCAGATCAGTCTGCCCTGGAATCCGAGGTCTCAACGAAGCTGCATGCCTACATGAGCGGTACGGCCGATGACGACATCACGCTCGGCAATGACTTATTGCAGTCGATACTCCGGCTGAAAGACCAGGCGGAGCGCTCGAAGAATGCCACGAAGCGGCTTATCTCAAGGCGCGCGTTCGACGAGGTTTGGGTCGCGGGAATCGAGAGCGGACAGCAGGAACTCGAGTCCCGCCACTTCGCGAGAGCGGAAGCTTGCTTTGATCTCATGAGCAAGGTCCGCAACGATCCCTGGCCGGTTCTCCTGCTCGCCGAAACCCATGCGTCGGCAGGGAACAGAAAGCGGGCCATGAGAGACCTGCAGGAAGCAGTACGGCGAGGCCTGACCGATGCCAGCGTGATCGAGTCGAACGACCGGCTTCAAGTTCTAAAGGCTGACCCGGAATTTCAGAAACTCGTTCAGGGACTCAAGCGGAAGTAGCCGCGTGTCTCGCACGCAGCGATGCTCAGCGCGCGTGCCCGTTGCCGCCAGCCTTCTCGCGTGCACGAGCCGCGCGATGGAGGTTGGGCAGAATGCTTTCGAAATATGCCGCGACTGCTTGAATCCGCTCGGTTTCCGATCGCATGGTTAGCAATTTCTGCTTGAAGTCGAGATCGAGCGGCAGCGAACCCGCGAGATAAAAGGAGAGCGCGCTTTGATCGGCCGCCGACAGGTCTTGTACGGCTCCAGCCAGGGACAGAATTTCCAGATGAGCTTGGATTGCGCGAGCTCTGTCCTCCGGGGAAGAGGCGCCTGATTCATCCGCGACCAGCAAAACTTCCGCTTGCAGAAAAGATCGCTCCCGGTTGAGTTCGAGCACTTCAAAGCGCTTGCGGCCCTCCGCGATTAGATCCATGCGCCCGTCGGGATACTCCTTCGTCACGGTTACGATTTCGGCAGTGCACCCAACGTCTGAAACACCCTCCTCCAAGGCGCGAACGACGCCGAAGGGTGCATGACTTGCAAGACATTCCGCGATCATCTCCTTGTATCGCGGCTCAAAAATGTGCAAGGGCAGGGGAGTGCCGGGGAGCAGTACGACCTCGAGCGGGAACAGAGGAAGAAGGGCCACGAAGTCTCCAATATCGCGGGCGCGCAGAACCGAGCGGGCTGTCCGATTGTACGCCATCCGCCATTTGGTCTTGCGGGGCACGCGTCTTGACTTGCCGCGTCGCGGAGGATACAACCCGAGCATGGAACTCGTCGGGCAAGTCGTCGTAGTTACGGGCGCGTCGATGGGCATCGGCGAGGCGATTGCCAAAGTGTTTGCCGAGGAAGGGGCCAGCGTCGTTCTGCTTTCGCGCGATGCGGCCAGGGCAGAAGCTGCTCGCGCGCGGATCGGTTGTGCCGACCGCACAGTCGCTCTTTCATGCGACGTGCGCAACTCCGAGGAGATCGACCGCGTACTGGCGCTGACTCTGCATCATTTCAAACGCATCGATGTCTGGATCAACAATGCCGGGCATGGTCTGCTGGATTCGGTCGGGCAGACCGAGATGCAGGCCTGCCACGAACTATTCGAAACCAACTTCTTCGGCGCAATGTCTGCCATGCAGGCAGTCATCCCGGTCCTGCGGCAGCAGGGAGGCGGCACGATCATCAATATTTCCAGCGTCGCGGGGCACATTCCTCTGCCGTTTCATGCTTCGTATAGCGCTACCAAGTTCGCGCTGAATGCCATCGGCAAGGCCGCGGGAGTCGAACTCAAGAAAGACGGAATTCGCGTGCTCACTGTTTGTCCTGGCTATGTACGCACGGCCTTCAGCGAGAATGCGGTTCGGGGAAACGAACTGAAGAAAGTGCGCCCGGCGTCGGTTCGCGGCATTACCGCCGAACGAGTCGCGCGCGCCACCCTGCGCGGATACTTGAAGCAGAAGCGGGAAGTCATTGTTCCGTGGACGATGCACGTGCCGGTGAAGTTTTATCAGTTGTTCCCGACCGTGGTGGAGTGGGCGATGGGCAGGATGGCGAAGTAGGACATCTTCGCAGAGTTGCTTCGGACTATCCCAACTCCGCCAGCATCGCTTCCATCTCCGATTGGGCATGAAGATTTCCCGTGCGCCGAGCCGAGGCGATGCCATCGTTCAGCATCTTCTTGGCGTCGTCCACTCTCTGCGCCTGCACCAGCGTTTGCGCTGCCATGAAATATCCCGCGGTGTACTCCGGGTGGCTCTCCAGCAGAATTGAGAACTCCGCCAGAGCCCGGTCGAAGTCGCCCTGCTTGGAATACTCCATGGCGAGCCCGTAGCGTGCGAAGGCGTCTTTGGGATTTTCTGTCAGGATTTCGTTGAGCGCGGCGATGCGGTCCATATATAGTCGAGCAGCCTCTGCTGACGAGATTACTACAACCACCTCACCCTAGCGCAGGGACGTCCAGGTGAGAACTGGCCAGACCCTCTTCCGACTGATTACAATTGCCAGTCCCAACAAATTGCTGAGCGTGAGGAGAACGAATTTGACTTGCCCGTACTTCATGCCGGTGACGCGAATGGAAAATGGCAAATGGCCGCATCCTTCCAGGCTTCCGCTTGGGGGCGGATGGTGCGGTCACTGCACGGCCCCCGGACACGAAGACCAGGTTCCGCCGCAGGGTGTCTTGGAAGCATTCTGCAATCTGGGATACGCCAGCAGTTGTAACTGGTCGCCGCCGGCGCGCGTTTGGGATGCTATACGATTCGCCGTCTCCGCTCCACAAAACCAGGCCCAGCGCCCCGAGTCACGAAATGCCGCGCCGGTTCCGGCCCGCATCCTTCTACTCCATTATGTCTGCGAACGGAACCACAGGCCCATTGAACATGGCGATTTGGAATTTGATCTATCGCAAGCCACCTGGCTGCGGCGGCACGAGGATGCCCGCATCCAGAAGATGGCGGATTGTTTCCTGGAGTCGTACCTGAAGAAGAAAGCTTGAGTGCTCACGAGAGGAGTACACCGATGACAGACGATGTGCTGGCGCCCCGCCCGGTGCGGGATTCACAGTCCGAGATGGCTGAAATCGTGCTGCCGAACGATGCCAATCCTTTGGCCGCACTGCTGGGCGGACGCCTGATGCACTGGATCGATCTGGCTGGCGCCATGGCCGCGCACCGTCACTCGCGCAACTACGTCGTGACCGCCTCTGTCGATCACATCGACTTCCTGGTCCCAGTGCGGGTGGGAGATCTGGCGATCCTGCGTTCCTCGGTCAACCGCGTGTTCCATACCTCGATGGAAGTTGGAGTGAAAGTCTACGTAGAGAACTATATCGCCGACACTGCCCAGCACGTTGCCTCCGCATACCTGACCTTTGTGGCCGTGGACGGCGCGGGAAAGCACATGAAAGTAGCAGCTGTGATTCCGGAGACCGCCGACCAGCAGCGCCGCTACGATGATGCCGGACGGCGCCGGGAGATTCGGCGGTCCGAATTGGAACGTCGGCGCAAAGCGCGCTGATTTCCACGGGTATTGTGATTTGCGTCACATCGGGGGTTTCAGGAAACAAGTTAGCCTGTTGGGGCGTTGAGGTTTTTTCATGGATAGTGCCCTCTTAGTTCATCGCCTTCACTTTGCCTTTACCGTTACCTTCCACTATCTCTTCCCGCAACTCACCATGGGGCTGGCGCCCCTGATCGTAGTGCTTAAGACTCTCGCTCTGCGCCGCAACGACGAGACCTATCATCAGGCGGCGCGCTTCTGGGCCAGGATTTTTGGCATCAACTTCGTGCTCGGCGTGGTGACCGGAATCCCCATGGAATTTCAGTTCGGAACGAACTGGTCGCACTTCTCGCGTTTTGCCGGAGGCGTGATCGGCCAGACCCTGGGCATGGAAGGCATGTTCGCCTTCTTCCTGGAGTCCGCATTCCTTGGACTGTTCCTTTACGGTGAGAAGCGGCTCAGCCCCCGGGCCCACTGGTGGTCGGCAGTCGCGGTGTTCCTCGGATCATGGCTCTCGGGATTCTTCATCGTCGCAACCGACGCATGGATGCAGCACCCCGTGGGCTACGTCAAGGCCGCCGACGGATCGGTGCAACTCAGCAGCTTTTGGGCTCTGGTCCTGAACCCGTGGGCATGGTGGCAGTATGCCCACAACATGAGCGGAGCCGTGATCACGGGGGCGTTCGTGATGGCGTCCGTGGGCGCGTTCTATCTGCTGTGGGGCAAGTTTGTGGAGTACGGCCGCATTTTCGTTCGGGTGGGAGTTGTAGCGGGATTGATCTTCAGCGTGCTGCAGCTCTTTCCTACCGGCGATGGCCAGGGCCGCCTGATCGCTGACAATCAGCCAGTCACTCTCGCTGCGATGGAAGCCCTGTTTGCCAGCCAGCCGGGAGCGCCTCTGGTGCTGGTCGGCCAGCCCAACGTGGATGAGCGAAAGATCGACAATCCGATCGTGATTCCCAACGCGCTCAGCTTTCTGACCTACCGCGCATGGAAGGCCGAAGTGAAGGGCCTGGATGCCTTCCCGGAAGATCAGTGGCCGTCGAACCTTGCACTGCTCTACTTCAGCTACCACATCATGGTCGGACTGGGCACGGTCTTCATCGCCATCTCAGTGGTGGCGGCGTTCTTGTTGTGGCGCGGCAAGTTGTTCTCCAGCCACTGGATGCTGTGGATTCTGCTGCTGGCCCTGCCGTTCCCCTACATTGCGAACACCGCTGGGTGGATCACGGCGGAACTCGGCCGGCAGCCGTGGCTGGTCTTCGGACTCATGCGCACCGCCGACGGCTATTCGAAGATGGTTTCGGCCGGGAACGGCATGTTCACATTGCTGGGATTCATGGGCATGTACACGGTGCTGGGGATACTGTTCCTGTTTCTGGTGCGCCGCGAAATTGAGCAGGGCCCAGGAGCTGAGATGGGATCGGCACACTAGTAGCGCCGGCGTCCCGCCGGCTGTCGTGGGGGCGTCTCGCCCCCACATGTCGAGAGCGAGAGGATTACGATGGCAACGCTTTGGTTCATGATCGTCGCAGTAATGGTGGCAGCGTACGTGGTGCTTGACGGCTTTGACCTGGGCGCCGGTGTGATCTACCTCGGCGCTGCGCGCACGCCCGAGGAGCGCCGCAGCATCATGCGCGCCATCGGCCCCGTGTGGGACGGCAACGAGGTCTGGCTGCTCGCCGCCGGAGGCACTCTCTTCTTCGCCTTTCCCCTGCTCTACGCCTCCAGCTTCAGCGGCTTCTATCTGCCGCTCATGATCGTACTCTGGCTGTTGATGCTACGCGGCATCGGCATTGAACTGCGGGCGCACATGAAGAATCCCGTCTGGCTGGGGTTCTTCGACGTTGTCTTCTGCGTCTCCAGCGCGTTGCTCACGATCTTCTTCGGCGCTGCCCTGGGAAATGTGGTGCGGGGTGTTCCTCTCGGAGCCGATGGCTACTTCTTCGAGCCTCTGTGGACCAACTTCCGCGCCGGCTCCAATCCTGGCATCCTCGACTGGTACACCGTTCTTACCGGAGTGATCGCGCTGGTCACGCTGACCGCGCACGGCTCCTTGTACATAGCCGTGAAAACGGAAGGCGACCTGAACCGTCGTGCCCGGACCGTGGCGCTCTGGGCCTGGCCGCTGCAAATACTCTTGACGGTCGCCGGATTGATCGCAACGATCTACGTCCGGCCCACGGTGCTGGACAACTACAAGCAACACGTCACCGGATTCCTCATCCCCGCAGTCGTGTACGGTGCGCTCGCCCTCATGATCTATGCGATCCGCAAGGGAGAAGACAAGACCGCGTTCGTCGGCTCAGCCTTGTACATCGTTGGCATGCTCGTGGGAGCGGCGTTCGCGCTCTATCCCGTGGTATTGCCGTCGAGCAGTGATCCCGCGCTCAACCTCACCATCTCGAACACCGCAGCTGGACAGCACGGGCTGACCGTCGGGCTGACCTGGTGGATCCTCGGGATAGTCCTCGCGCTCGGCTACTTCACCCTGCTGTTCCGCATGTTCAAGGGTAAGGTGCGAGTGGAGGGCGAAGGATACTAGGATCGCTGTGCCATTCCTTTCGTTGACTTGACCCCGCGTCCGGCCTACCATACAGCCGCCGCGTTCTAAAGCGCAGGAAGACACATACTTAAAACTCTAATTCCACGAGCCAAATCCTAGGCCGCGCAGCAAAGGCAGAATCTATGTTCATCCCGCGATTCGCTCGATCGATATCTTTGGTGCTGGGATCGGCTTGCATGGTTGTGCTCCCGTCTATGTTATGGACTCAGGCCGCTTCCGTAGATGCTCCCACCGTTTCTGAGACCCCAGTCTCGATCGACCAAGTTTGGCAGAACGCGAGTGCAAAATATGATGCTGCACGCGCCTCCCTGCTGCAGAGCGTTGATCGCACGAATGCCGACGGTCCATTCCGGCCCGACTGGGAGTCGCTGCAGAACTACAAGGTGCCCGAGTGGTACATGGACGCCAAGTTCGGGATCTTCATCCACTGGGGCCTCTATTCCGTTCCAGCCTTCGGCAACGAATGGTATCCGCGGAATATGTATAACCAGGGAACGGACGAATTCAAGCACCACATTGCGACTTACGGCACGCAGGACAAATTCGGCTACAAGGATTTCATTCCGCTGTTCAAGGCCGAGAAGTACGATCCTGCAGCCTGGGCCCGGCTGTTCAAGGAATCAGGCGCCAGGTATGTGGTTCCAGTGTTCGAGCATCACGATGGCTTCGCGATGTACGACTGCGGAGTCTCCGACTGGACCGCGGCGAAGATGGGGCCGCATCGTGATCTCTGGGGAGACTTAGCGAAGGCGGTACGCGCCGAAGGCCTCCACTTGGGCGCATCTTCGCATCGTGTCGAGCACAACTTCTTTCTGGGCCTTGGCCGGACCATCCCCTCTGACATCAACGATCCGAAGTACGCCGACTTCTATGGACCCGCGCATGGTTGGCTCGAAGCCAAGAACACGCCGCTCAACAACGATTTCACCTATGTTTCGAAAGCTTGGACCGACGACTGGCTCGCTCGCTCGGCGGAAATCGTCGAGAAATACCATCCCGACATCATGTATTTCGACTGGTGGATCGGCCAGGCATCGGTTCGCGAGAACCTTACTCGCTTTGCCTCGTTCTACTACAACGAGTCCCTCCAACGTGGCGGGACGGTGGGCGTAATCAACTACAAGGATTACGCCATGAACGATCACTCCGCGGTGCTCGACATCGAACGCGGCCAACTGGCGGCGATTCGCCCGCTCTATTGGCAGACCGACACTTCCATCAGCGATAAGTCGTGGGGCTACATTCAGAACGATACGTTCAAGTCGCCGCAGTTTATCGTCCATCAGTTGATCGACATTGTCAGCAAGAACGGCAATCTTCTGCTGAACATCGGGCCGCGATCCGATGGCACCATCCCCGACCAGGTGCAGCAGGTGCTGCGGGAGGTCGGCGCGTGGCTCAAGGTGAACGGCGACGCGATCTATGGCACGCGGCCCTGGAAGATTTACGGGGAAGGTCCCACCAAGGTGACCGAAGGATCCTTTCACGATACCGACACTAAGCCGTTTACGGCGGAGGATTTCCGCTTCACGAAAAAAGGCGGCGCCCTCTACGCGATCGAACTGGGATGGCCGACGAACCAGGAGGCGGTGATCCATGCCCTGGGTCACACTGCGTTCGGAGATGCGACGAAGATCCGATCCGTGGACTTGCTCGGGTCCGACGCGAAGCTCACTTTCGATCAGCGGGACGACGGACTCCACATCCACCTCCCGCAGCAAGGCCCGGGGAAGTATGCATACGCGTTTCGGATTGTTATGAACTGAGGGTCGGCGGAACGGGGTGGACGAACGGGACAAGGTTGAGGATTTCGGGGGAGGCATGGCTTCAGCCGTGCCGCTCGAGCCCGGCAGGGAAGTGGGCTTCCAGCCCCTGGAGGCCGACGGCCACGCCGAGCGCGGAACAGAATGAGATCTATTCCTGCCGCACAGTCTGCCCTCAGAGGCTAAAGCCCTCGGAAGCCCAGCACACTCGCGGCACGCCTCGAAGTCGTGCCCTTCCCGGTTACGCGTCTCCATGCCGGTCTCCATTTTTTTCGATCACTTCCTCTAAAGTCTTGATTTCATTTGACTTGGGGCTGCGAGATATCTTGGACGGC
>Ga0209890_10000633_pt1 | contig 16206 bp, 13 predicted proteins | sample OrgsoiDNA2013049_FD_185799 | JGI IMG/M metagenome (GOLD analysis project Ga0209890, IMG submission 185799) | Permafrost soil microbial communities from the Arctic, to analyse light accelerated degradation of dissolved organic matter (DOM) -... | ecosystem: Environmental > Terrestrial > Soil >...
GGATCGTAACTGCTGACGCGTTCGCGGAAAGCACCTCGGTGCAGTACCTCGGCATAGCGGTGTCGCAGACCAACAGCCCCACCGGTAATTGGTGGATTTACTTCATTAACACCAACGGCTTCACCGGCACTGGAAGTTTCTACGACTACCCGATGCTCGGGCAGACGCAGGATGCGGTCCTGTTTACAGCCAACATTTTCAACCCCTTTACGGGATCTTCTTTGTTCTCGGTCGCAAAGGCCCGGCTCTACAACGGCTTCGGCTTCGGCGTGCCCGTTTACCTGGGCTTGGCCGCCACTCTCGAGCCTCCCCACCAACTGCTGACGGATCAAAACGGTTACGCCTGGCTCGCAGCGGCTCCGGGGGGTTCCAGTGTGATCGACATGTACGCGATGGCCTTCCCCGCCAACCCAACGGATACGGCCGTTTATGGACCCTACAACGTAGCCGGCGTTGCTGGTTACGGAATCCCACCCGGCGCGGCACAGCCATCGTCCTGCGCACCAGCCGGTGCGCTGCTGGATAGCCTCGACAACCGGTTCCAGAATCAGGGAACCCAAAACGGTGACCTCTACTATCAAACGCACACGACCAGTGACTTTGGCGTGGCCACGCCTCGTTACTACATCATCAGCGGATTGCTGTCGTTTGCTCCAACCGTAGCGGTGCAGAACGACTTCTACGGTGCGGGGACTACGACGAATGATTGGAACCCCTCCATCGCCTCGGACGTTAACGGCAACTTCGCCGTCAACTGGTCGTCCACCGACCCAACCAACGGAGTGCGGGCTTCAATGTATTTTGCCGACAACAAAACTGGAAACCCGGCAAATTCGACTGGCACCAACATCTTCCAGAGCGCATCGTGCTATACCGGCGTCGGGACCAGCCGCTGGGGAGACTACTCCCAGACTACGCTGGACCCGGGGCCCGGGACGCAATCGAATCTCGGCACGAAAATATTCTGGATCACCAACGAAACCATTCCCAGCGCGAGCTTCTGGTCCACAGAAGTCGCCAAGGTTCCGTTCTAGACAACAAAGAAGGGTTGGGGCCTGCTCTCGAGCAGGCCCCTTTTTTTCGCTGGATTGGCTAGTCGGGGCACGCAGGGATGGAACCCGCACCAACAGCAGCAAAGCGGCTGTCCCCTTGCGAAATAGCCATACCTACTATTAGACTTCGTGATTCCAAGCTATCGGAATTAATTCTTTCCGAGGGAAATTCCATGAGCAGGATCTCGCAGCTGTTGATTGCACTTTTTTGTGTGGCTGTAAGTTTTTACGGCATGGCGGAGGTTGATAAGAAGGCTGAGAAGCCGGGTACGACGGAGGTCGAGGTTGGCGAAGTCTTAAGTACTTCGATTACTCACCTGCGGCGAATCTTCCTTCCGCTCGCCTCGGCGATGCCCGAGGACAAATTCGGATTCGCGCCCACCAATGGCGAGTTCAAGGGCGTGCGCACCTTCGGTCAGCAACTGAAACATGTAGCGGCCGCGAATTACATCTACGCATCCACCATTCTGGGCGAGACGCCGCCCGTGGATGTGGGCGAAGACGAAGAGGGTCCAGTGGCGTTGAAAACCAAAGACGAGATTATGAAATACCTGACCAACTCGTTTGCTTATGTGCTCAAGGCAGTGGACACGATCAACGAGAAGAACGTCGTGAGTCCAGTCAAGAATCCATTTGGCGAGGGAAAGACCACGCGCCTGGCCATGGCCACCCTCATCATTGGCCACTGCTACGATCACTATGGCCAGATGGTGGAATACTTGCGCTGGAACGGCATTGTGCCACCTGCCAGCCAGCGCTAACCACACCAAGAATTGCGGTGAGGCGAAGTGGGGCAGGCGGTAGAGCGAAAAAAGTTGGGGGGCGTTTCGGGTGGAGATACTTCCGAAACGCCCCTTTGTTTTGGGCTTCGAGCGGGACGTGCGACGTATAGAACTACCACCGCTGAACTATGCGCTCACACTCAGCGCATTGCTGGAGCTGCTCTGAGCCTCGCTCGTCGCGGCGAGCAGGTTCAAAATGAGCTCGTAATTATTGGTTTTCTGGTGGTTGAGGTTGATGGTGACTTGATCCGCGTTGCCGTTCTTTCCCTGAGTTGCGTCAATCGTGATCTGCGCACCTGAACTGCCATTGCCGAGATTGATCTGGACCTCTTCCGGAGAAGCGGAGGAAGATCCGTTTCCCTGGCCAAGGTTGACGACGATTTCGGGTGTTGTTGATCCGTTCGCAGCATTGGTGCTGGACGCGCCTCCCAAGTTGATGACGAGTTCAGGAACGCCATTGGCGCCGGAAGAAGATCCGTTTCCCTGGCCGACATTGACGATCATTTCCGGCGTCGTCGATCCCGTCGAAACGCCACTCGAAGCGTTGGCACTGGGCGCGCTTCCAAAGTTGATGACGATCTCCGCCGCGACCGCATGGTAGGCCGAGATAGCCGTCTGGGCCTGCTGGCTTTGCTGGCCAAACGTGCTGGAAAGATTTGCGAAGGCCGCCTGGGCTCCCGCGAGATCGCCGTTCTGTAGCGCCTGACCGATGGCCTGGAAATCCTGGTTGCGATCGGCCCTGGCGAATGTCGCACCATTTTTGTTGGGGCCGCTCTGGCCGAGTGCAGTCAGAGTATCGAAAGCCGCCTGGGCACCCGCGAGGTCGCCGGATTGCAGCGCCTGTCCGAGTTGGGCGAGATCGGTTTGCCGTTGCTGCCGGAATGCTTGCAGTTGCTGGTAGATCGAAGACGAGTTGTTGGTGGTGAGCGGTTCGATGTTGTGCTGAGCGCCAGCGAGATTTACGATCGCGGCCGGAGTGATTGGCGGCGATGTGGTGTGCTTGGCGGTGAGCGTGACAAACGATGCTTGCGCTCGCGCTAAGTCGCCGGCTTGCAAGGCCTCGCCGATGGCATCGAACGCCTGGGCGCGACTGGACTTGGAAAACGGTTCGGAATTGGCGAACGGTCCGCTCTCCCCGAGCACAGCCAGAGCCCTGTAGGCTTGTTGCGCGCCAGCCAGATCTCCACTTTGAAGAGCGCTGCCAAGCTGCTTAAGATCGGCCTGACGGTTCTGGTAGAAGCTCTGGAGTTCCTGCAGAATCGATAAGCTGGAAACTGCGTTCGTCGACATAACTTCTCTCCCAATCGCACGTTGCCGTTGCTTCACAACGGGGACTCAATTGCCGCCCTTACACACCTCATCGGTTAAGCGAGGAAATGACTTTAGAGGAAACGAGGAGTGACCAAGGTTCCATCGCGACGCGTCGGAGGGTGAGTCGGTTTTCAGGCGTATGCTGAACCATGGTCTGGTGGCGGAGCATTCTCGCCGTTCTTCTAGTATTGCTGCCCTGTGAAGCGGCGTTTCCGCAAGCGCCCGCAACCAGTCCGCCGCCGCCCGCGCTACGCGCCGCCGTCCCGCTGCTCTGCACTGAGAATAATCGCGCTGCCCACACCCGCGTTCGCGGCAGTGGAGTGATTGCCGATTCCGGCGGCACGCTGCTTACCGCCGCGCACGTCATTCTCCAAGCCCGCTCCGGCTGCACGCTCAGCGTGATGATCCCGGATGAGGAGTGGACGCGCGCCGGGCGATTACGCGCCTTTCTCGTCGGAGACTGCCACCTGAACCAGCCACTCGATCTGGCGGTGTGCCGCATTCATCCCGCGGAAAATGGCCGCGACTGGGGCTACATCCGTGCGGCTCGCATCCGGCTGCGTCCGGCCACCTCCGGCGAACCCGTATGGGTTACCGCTTTCACGGGTTGGGGCTTGTCCCCGCTGACTCGCAGCGGGCATATCACGGGGCGCCAAAACTACCAGCGCCAGGACGGGTGCCGTTGCGACTTCGCCACCGACATTACCGCCGTTGAGGGCATGAGCGGCAGCCCGGTCATCTCCAGCGCCGGAGAAGTTCTGGGAATTCTCACGCTGGCGGGAAAAGAAAAATTGCACGGGCTTTCTTTCGGCGTCAGTTTTGAAGAGGCGAAGAGCTTCTTGACTGCCGAGGGCGTGATTGCGTCGAGTGGCTCCGTGTATCACGAACCCCTGTAGCGGCCCAGTTTCCCGTGGCCGAAGGGGCTCTGGCGACTGGCTCCCGCGCCTGGCCGCGGCGAGCGCGAGGCGCCTCCATTTTTCTTTTTGCGGAGCGGCAATTATAATCGCCATTCGCCATAATCCCGTACAAGGGGTGGCATCTGGCAAGCCCAACCAGGCCGTTTGTTGTTTCTGGAAAGGTTGGCCGCGCTCAGACACCGTGGTCAGTACTCTGTATTCGGTCATTTGTGCGTTCCCTGGAGGCGTAATAAAGGAACATGAAAATAATGGTTCGCTCCGCTCTGGCAGCTCTCTTTCTTCTCGGTATCGCCTCCGCTCAGAACCTTCCAGCCGTTGATTTATTCGGTGGGTACTCGTACCTCAACTTTGAAGTGCCGAACAGCACGCAATCGACCTCTCAGAAGCTGAAGCTGAATGGCTGGGATTTTTCCGCCTCGGTCGGCCTCTTTCATCACTTTGGCGCCGAGGCCGATATCAGCGGCCACTGGCTTAACACCTGCGGTGGTAATTCGACTTTGAAGTGCGACAATTTCTCCTACATGTTTGGGCCGCGCTTCACCCTGGGGGATCGCTCCAGCAAGTTCACAGGTTTTGTACACGGCCTGGTTGGTCAAGACCGAGCGGATCTTCTTGCCACCTCCGGAACTACCATGCTAGATACGTCTCTGTCGATAGCCGGCGGCGGCGGCGTTGATTATTGGCTCTTTCGTCATGTCGGCCTTCAGCTTGGGCCGGCGGATTATATCTTCGCCCGGCACCTGAACAGTTTCGGCGCGGCCAACCAGAGTAACTTCCGCGTTTCTGGCGGAATCGCTTTTCGATTTGGCGGCGATTTTCCGCAGGCTGAACCCAAAGCTCCAAAAGAGCCCAAGGTCGAGTCGTCCGAGGGCCATCGTTCCTGGAAGCGGCCCTGGCATAAGACCAAGTCTGCTCCTTCCGAGTCCCAACGCTCCGAGAGCCAGTCCTCGACTCCGGTAACGTCCGCGCCTCAGCCTGTCCAGACATTGACGCCTACGCCCCGCCGCGGCATGTCGATCCATTCCATCGGTGTTGTGGCTGCGCCCCAGGAATTCGACGGTGCGAAAATCCTGGAGATTGAGCCGGGAAGCATCGCGGAGATGGCATCGCTAAAGCCGGGCGATCTCATCAAGTCGGTGGATGGCAAAGCAGTCCGGACGCCGATGGAGTTGGCCGCTGAACTGGCGGACAAATCCGGCAAAGTTCGCATCGGCATTCTGCGCGGCACCTTTGCCACGGAGACGGTAATCCTGCTGGGCGCTCACTGATTAGCGCCGTAACGCACAACTGGTGGAGAGCCGGGCGTCCCCGCCCGGCTGGACCGGCGAGATGCCCGTAGGGCAAGTGAGGTGTGTATCAGGGCATCGCTTTAGCGATGCCGCAACTCTACTAGCATAGAATCGCCTTCAGGCGCCGGATTTAGGCGTTCGGGGGCCACCACCGCCTGCTACTGTGGGAGAAAACGAGAAACTGGTGCGCCCGGAGAGATTCGAACTCCCGACCTACAGCTCCGGAGGCTGCCGCTCTATCCAGCTGAGCTACGGGCGCGCTGCGGTATTGCAAGTGTACATCGTGTGCCCAGCCTGCCTCAATGCCGCGACTGCGCCTTTGAAGCAGAGCCACCGGCTGCCGCGTCTCACTCCGAGCAGCTAGCAACCGCCGACTTTCCAGAAGCGTTCCTCCTGGTAATCGAGTGTCAGCAGCCGATTGCGCGGGTCATGCCGCTTGCCGCATCTGGGGCAGGGAATAAAGCTGCGGATGTGCATTCCTCGACGGTCGTAATCCTCGGCAACGGCAAAGCTCGCGCCGCAACTGCACGGGATGAGGAACATGCGAAGGTTCTTCTTGGGTTCGGCTTCCCGCTCTGGTGCACTGCGCTTCATGGTGGCCTGGGTCGTTAGTCGGTGGTCGTCGGTCGCTGGCAAAATCGAAATCGCGGACGACTATCGACCAACGACCATCGACTAGCGACCGCATACCTCAGCCTTCGACCGCTGCCAGCGAACCCTTCTTCCGCCTATTCGACTGCAGAATCTTCTTCCGCAGCCGCAGCGACTTAGGCGTCACCTCGACATATTCATCGTCGGCGATAAACTCAATCGCCTGCTCAAGATTGAGATTCCGGTAAGGCACCAGGCGGATCGCCTCGTCAGAAGTCGAAGCCCGCATGTTGGTCAGCTTCTTCTCGCGCACAATGTTGACGTCAAGATCCGTATCCTTGGCGTTCTCGCCAATAATCATTCCTTCGTAAACGTCAGTGCCTGGACCGGCGAAAAGTATGCCGCGTTCCTGCAGATTGTAGAGAGCGTAAGAGGTAGTAACCCCACCGCGGTCAGCCACCAGCGCGCCCGTCGGGCGACGCGGGATTTCGCCCTGCCATTCTATGTATCCGGCAAAAAGCGCATTCATGACGATGGTGCCGCGTGTATCGGTAAGTAGCGTGCTCCGCAGTCCGATCAGCCCGCGGCTGGGGACGCGGAATTCCACTCGCACCCGTCCATAGCCGTGATTGTGCATGTTGGCGACTTCGCCTTTGCGCGACCCAACATGCTCCATGACCACGCCGACGAATTCCTCGGGAATGTCGACGGTGAGGTGTTCGACCGGCTCCATCAGTTTGCCGTCGATGCGCTTGGTGACGATCTCAGGCTTGCCGACCATCAGTTCGAAACCTTCGCGGCGCATCATCTCGATCAGGATGGAAAGCTGTAACTCGCCGCGGCCCAGAACCTTAAACGAGTCGGTGCTGCCCGTCTCTTCCATACGCAAAGAAACGTTGGTGAGCAGCTCTTTATCCAGCCGCTCGCGCAGATTGCGCGACGTGACGTAATTGCCGTCGCGTCCGCAAAACGGAGAAGTGTTGATGGTAAACAGCATCGCAATCGTAGGCTCGTCGATGATGATGGGCGGCAGCGGCGCGGGATTCTGCGCATCCGTGATAGTTTCGCCGATCGTGATGCCTTCGACGCCAGCCACGGCAATGATGTCGCCCAGCGACGTTTCCGTAATGTCGGTGCGCTTGAGCCCGGAAAAACTGAAGAGCTTGGTGATCTTTGTCTTGTGAAATGATCCGTCGCGCTTGGCGATCGCCACGTCTTCGCCAGTCTTCATGGTTCCATTAAAAACGCGCGCAATGGCGAGGCGGCCGAGGTAGTCGCTGTAATCGAGATTCGCGACCAGGATCTGAAGCGGCCCGTTAGCGTCTCCCTGCGGCGCGGGAATGGTATCGATGATCGACTCAAACAGGAGTCGCAGGTCCTCGCCCGCCGCTCCCTGATGCACGGCAGCCGTGCCCAACTTGGCGTTCGTATAAAGGATAGGGAAGTCGAGCTGATCTTCCTTGGCGTCGAGATCAATAAAGAGGTCGTAAACCTCGTTGAGAACCTCCTGCGGACGAGCGTCTGGCCGATCGATCTTGTTAATGACAAGAATCGGCTTCAGGTTCGCCTCAAGCGCCTTGCTGAGCACATAACGAGTCTGTGGCAGCGGCCCTTCGCTGGCATCGACCAGCAGCATGACGCCATCGACCATCTTGAGCGCGCGCTCCACTTCGCCGCCAAAATCGGAGTGGCCCGGCGTGTCCACGATATTGATTTTCACGCCCGCATAAAACACAGCCGTGTTCTTGGCAAGAATAGTGATGCCGCGCTCGCGTTCCAGATCGTTCGAATCCATGACGCGCTCGGCGACGGTCTCGTTATCGCGGAAGGTGCCGCTCTGTCGAAGCATGGCGTCAACGAGCGTGGTCTTGCCGTGATCCACGTGGGCAATAATGGCGATGTTGCGAATACTTGGGTTCAGATGGAAAACTCCTCACTGGTTGCCGTTTGGGGCCTACTACTACTTTACTATGGCCGGTCGCTTCGGAGACTGGTGACACAACCTAAAAAGGTGGATACACCCAATTTGCCTGCAGTTTTTCCGCGCCTATTCTTGACACTCGCTGCGCACTCAACGAGCATGGGAGGGGAGTTTCACCGATGAAAGTGTTAGGCCTTGTCCTCGCCTTCCTGTTATGCAGCGCTGCTCAGCAGCCACCTCCGGCGCCGGCGTCGCAGGCGCCCACTCCGGCACCCAGCACATGGCCGGCGGATCTCCCCGTTTACGACCACATCGTGATCGTCGTCGAGGAAAATAAGGACTACCGCCAAATCATAAATAATCCGGCTGCGCCTTATATCAACGCCACTCTGAAGGCACAGGGAGCGAGTTTCACCCGCATGTATGCCGAGGAGCACCACAGCGAAGGTAACTATCTCTGGCTGTTTTCCGGCAGCAACCAGAACGTTGGCTTTACCGACAGGCTCCCGACGAAATGTTTTCCGGTCAGCAGTTTGGGAGAGCAGTTGATCCGCGCGGGACTTTCGTTTAAGGGATATTCGGAAGGTCTGCCAGCGATCGGCTTCAACCAGGGCACTAAGGGGGATTATGCCCGCAAGCACGTTCCCTGGATCAGCTTCTGCAAACTGCCCAATGGCAAAACGGTTGCCGACTCCTCCAACCTGCGATTCAAGGAAGACTTTCCCTCGGACTACAATTCTCTGCCCACGGTTTCCTTCGTGATTCCCAACCTCATCCACGATATGCACAATGGTTCCGCTCCGTTCAGCATCGCGGCTGGCGACCTCTGGTTGAAGGAGCACCTGGACGGCTACTACAACTGGGCCAAGCAGAACAACAGCCTGCTCATCCTTACTTTTGACGAGAGCGGTGACGCTCCGCTGTTTGGAGGCTCGACCAATCCTGCGGATCCAAATCAAGATAAAAGAAATCAAATCGCCACAATTTTCGCCGGAGCTCACATCAAGCCTGGCGAATACGCCGAAGGGAAAGGCATTACGCACGTGAACATCCTGCGCACTCTGGAGGCGATGTACAAACTGCATAAGTCGGGAGCGCAACCGCAGTTCGCGGTGAAAGCGGGCATTCCCGATGATTTCGTCATCACCGATGTTTTCGATGTTGGACCGTAGATCGCCTCGAAACATCTGGGGATGACTCATGACACTCGCGTAAGAAGTTGTCATCGCTGAACGAAGCGAAGGACCTGCTGTTTTTTGCTGATGAGAAAATCAGATCCTTCGCTTCGCTCAGGATGACAAATCACTTGATTCAAACCACGGATCGCCGTCGCTGCCCGCAGGCTTGAATTGTGCCAGGCGGCAAACGATCTGGTTCTGATGACGCGGGGGCGTCGGAGGACGACTCATTGGTATTTTCCGGAGTCCTCTCCTGATTCAGACGACCGGGTTCTCACGCACACTCTTCAGCGTTGCCGAAAGATTCGATCTTCTGCGCGAACGGGAAGGGCACGGCTTCAGCCGTGCCGCCCAAGGGCCAATAGACAATCGGGCTTTAGCCCCTGAGGCCCGCGGTGGATGACAGCGCGAGGTTAGTCGCCCTTGTGAATGAGACGGAGCAGCACAGCGACTCCGACGCCAAGCGCAAGGGCCCCCAGCACGAAATATTTCCCGATATCGAGACCGACCGCCCCCATCACCAGGAAGGCCGCCGCGAGAAGAAGCCCGGCAAACTCCGAGTCGACTTTCATGACCCGCATAATGCCCGGGTGCCGACTTGCGTCACGGTTCTTCATGGTGCTGATTGTCTCACCGGCACATGCCAAGGCCAACCTATATTGTCTTGCGTTGATCTGGAAATCGCGGTCTACTGCTGCCATTATGCGAATTGTACGAAGTGTCGCCCGCGAGATAGCGTGGAGGATCGACCACAACCACACAATCACGCAACACTGACCCGGCGGGTGCCCTACTTATTCGCGTTCTCTGCAAATGAGTTGGCTGCTGCGAGCGCACATCAAACAGGATCCAACGACCAACCATCCCTACCTGCCCGATTTCGCCGAGGTCAGCATCTCGCGCCGCAGAATCGCGTTGATCCGGGACTGGTAGCCCTTCCCCTGTGCCTTCAGCCAATCTAGTACATCGGCATCGACGCGCGCTGTGATCTGGCGCTTGCGCGGGCGATAGAAGTGGCCCCGACGGGCGTTCTTCCACTGTTCCTCCGTCATTTCGGGGATGTCGCTGGTATCGATCTCGCTCTCCGGACGAGTTGACAGCGCTTTCAGCTTAGCCCGCCGCGCTTTCGTCAACGGCGGCAGCTTGTCCAATGTGTAGCTAACCATTTTCCTCTTCATAGCGTCGCCTCTCTTCCCGGGTAGCGGGTCGAGCTGAGATGATCGAATGACGTCGACCGATGTGCCGTCAGCGCGTTCTTCTCTGACGGTGTGGGCCACCGTGAGAAGGAGTACGTCCTCCACCATGCCAAAAGTCTGCCAGCGCAGTTCCCCACCCTCGACGCGATCCTGCACTGACACATACAACGGATCGCGGAATACCTGGCTGGCTTCTTCAAAGCGCACGCCGTGCTTGCGTCGGTTGGAGAGGTTCTTGGCCTCGTCCCACTCAAACCGAATGTTTTCCACCCAATTATTGTAATTACATATTTGTAATTATTCAATGGCGAGAGGCGCTGACCTGCCTTTTTCATCACATCTTTCTTGTACCGCCATCACAGACTTCCAACCGCAACTGTTGCGACACTACCTCGATGGCGCATTTCTGAATTATCCCCATATAAGAGTCCTTTAAACCCCAATTATCTGGCGAGCATCCCCGCTAAGCCCATGATTCTAATAGAACGAAAAAAGGGGGGAGGGGTATCCCTATCAAGCACGCCAAACGAACTTACTGACAGCTGAGAGCTGATTTTAGGAGCCATCATAATGTCCATTCATACAATCGCACTTTGCCAGCACGTAAAAATAAGCGGAGATCGTTGCGGAGCGCCCGCCCTAGGCGATCAGAAGCTTTGCCGCTTTCATCACTTCTGCGGCTCAGTACAGGTCGACGTTAGCACCTCTGCGGCGGAACCTGCCGCGCCCTTTTTCCTGCCCGCCCTTGAAGATGCCGCCTCGATCCAGTTAGCGATCACGCAGGTCTGCGAACACTTGCTGCACCGTCGGCTCGACGCGAAAAAAGCTGGCGTTCTCCTCTACGCCATGCAGGTCGCGTCCTCGAATCTCGGTCGTCTGGGTAAGGAGAAGACTCAGGAGAATACCGATGAGTCGCCCTCCGACGCCCCAGCGTCATCAGAACCTGATCGCTTGCCGCCTGGAACAATTCAAGCCTGCAAGCAGCGACGCCGATCCGTGGTTTGAATCAGGTGATTTGAATCAAGTGATTTGTCATCCTGACCCTGAGCGGAGTCGAAGGGGAAAGACCTGCTGTTTTTTTCGCTGACAAGAAATCAGGTCCTTCGCTTCGCTCAAGATGACAATTCTAGAATTGATTTGCGAATTTGCTCGATGCAACGTTAGTGGCGTGCAGTTTCGACCAGTTCAGCGCCGATTTCCGGAGTCACTTTCACCCGCGTCCGCAGGCGATACCAGAACACAATCGCAATCAGCGAGAACACAAAGATGATGGTCGAGATGGCGTCGATTTCCGGAGTAATCCCGCGGCGGAAACGTCCCCAGATTTCTAGCGGAAGCGTGTTGTCGCGGCCGATCAGGAAGAAGCTGACGGCGATTTCGTCCTCGCCCCAGTCCGAGCCAGAGAAAGCTTGCGCTCTTTCATAACATTGCTATAATCGCGCAAGGTTTTAGGCCGCTCATGTCCGACTGGAGGGAATGAAAATGAATAGGAAGCGAGTTCTAACGGGCGCCATCGTGCTTGCCCTGCTGGTTTTGCCGGCGACCGCGGCTCCGCCCGAGGGCAAGGCCGGCAGCGATGGCGACGCCGCCATCGCCGAAAAGTTGATTGCGGCGTGGAATTCTCACAGCCCGGACAAAATGATTCCCTTGTTCACCGCCGACGTGTTCTACGAGGACGTAGCGTTCGGCGAGGTCAGTCACGGCAGCGCCGAACTGCGTAAGTTCGCCGCCTCCGAGTTTGAAGGCGTCCCCGATCTCGAACTCAAGCTGCTGCGCGCCAATGTCCATGGCGGCCACGGAACCGTCGAATGGATGTTTAGCGGCACCGATAAGGACGTGTTCAAGACGGGAAAGAAGTTTTCCGTGCGCGGCGTCAGCGTGATCGAGGTGCGCGATGGCAAAATAGCGCGCTGCCTCGATTTCTACGATGTGGCTACAATCATGCGCCAGGTCGGGCTGTTGCCAACCCCTCCCAGCGATGCCAAGTGACGGTAGTGGCTCAGTTTCACGATGCAACCCGCAAAACCCTGACCACTAAGGACACGAAGTATCAGGAAGGCTTTTGGTCTCAGGCGTTCCCTTCATGGCCCTGGTGTTTAACGGTTTCGCAAACTGAGCTACTACCCCAGTGACGCAGAATCGATGACGGGTTCCCCAGAGTTTTTCGGGCGCCAAGTCCGGAGAGGATCCTTATGACACAAAACCCAACCACCGCACAGCGAGACTCGGCTCAGCTCGAAGCCCTCGGCTATGACTCCAAGTTTGACCGCTCCATGAGTCTGTGGTCAAACTTCGCGCTCGGCTTTACCTACCTGTCGCCGGTCGTCGGCGTGTACACCGTTTTCGCCTTTGCCATCGTCACGGGCGGTCCAGCCATGTTCTGGAGCTATCTGTTTGTCGGGCTGGGACAACTGTTGGTCGCCTTGGTGTTCGGAGAGATTGTCTCGCAGTTTCCCATTGCCGGCGGTCTCTACCCCTGGGCGCGACGGCTGGTAGGAAAGCGTTGGGCATGGATGGCGGGGTGGGTCTACCTGTGGGCCTTGTGTACCACGATTGCGGCGGTGGCCGTCGGAGGCGCTCCTTATGTAGCCCAGCTTCTCGGCATCAAGGTAAGCCAGGGCGGAGAAGTCGCGATCGCGGTAGCCATGATCGTCGGGACTACTGCTCTGAACGTCAGCGGCACGAAGCTTCTGGCGCGGGTCGCCATGTTCGGATTCATTTGCGAATTACTGGGCGCGGTCGTGGTGGGGAGCTACCTGCTCACCGTGGCGCGTCACCAGAGCTTCCAGGTCCTGTTCCAGGGTTTCGGCCTCGGCAGCCATGGACATTACTTGCCCGCGTTCCTGGCGTCAAGCGTTGCCGCTATGTTCTGTTACTACGGCTTTGAAGCCTGTGGGGACCTCGCCGAGGAAACCCCGGACGCCGGGCGCGCCATTCCCAAGGCCATGCGCATGACCATCTATATCGGGGGCTTCGCCGCCATGCTGGTTTGCCTGGCTCTGGTGTTGGCGGTGCCCGATTTGAGCGCCGTGCTGTCCGGCCAGGATACGGATCCAGTGACTACCACCTTGCGCGCAGCGGTCGGTGCGATCGGGCTGCGGGCCGTCATTGCGGTCGTCATGGTTTCATTCTTCTCCTGCCTCATCAGTCTGGAGGCAGCGACCAGCCGCCTGTTGTTCAGCTATGGCCGCGACCGAATGATCTTTGGCGGTGCTCAGCTCAGCACGCTTTCCAAACGCACTCGAGTTCCGGTCATCGCCCTGCTGGTTGCCGGCACGGTACCGGCCTGTATTGCGATTGCAGGCTTGTTTCTTGAGGAAATGATTAAGACCATCATCGTGTTTGGCTCCGCCGGAATCTACGTCGCCTTCCAGATGATTGTTTTGGGAGCCTTGTTCGCGCGCGCGAAGGGCTGGAAACCAAGCGGGGCGTTTCGTTTGGGCGTCTGGGCGTGGCCGGTCAACCTGGCGGCGCTCACCTATGGTGTCCTGGCCATCATCAATATGGTATGGCCGCGCACGCCGCAGGATCCCTGGTATCGCAACTACGGAATGATTGTAGGCACTGTGGCCGTGTTTGCCACCGGCCTTTTCTACGCCGTCCTGTTTCGGCCCTACGATCGACTCGATGCGCCCGAGGGTGATGCTCACCTCGCCCATCTGGACGTGCCGCTGCCAGCCGAGAGCCGCCTCGAATAAAGCAATGGGCGGACGGCACGCGGCCATGTTCTATTTTGCCGGTGTGCCGCCGTCCTTCCAATTTGGCGACTGGTAAACGACTTTGCCGCCGACCATGGTGATCAGGACTTCAGTCTTGCCGATTTCCGAGGGCTCGATCTTGAACAGGTCACGGTCGAGCAGGATGAAGTCGGCGAGCTTGCCCGGTTCCAGCGAACCCTCCGTTTTTTCGCGGCGCCCGGCAAAGGCCGCGCCCAGCGTGTAGCCGCGGATGGTGTCTTCAAGGCTCAAGCGTTGCTGCGGAACAAATCCGCCGGGTGGATTGCCTTCTGAAGTTTGGCGGGTGAGTGCGGTCTGCACGCCGCGCCATGGATTCAGCGTGACCACCGGCCAGTCGCTGCCGAAGGCGAGCGCTCCGCCTTTATCTTGAACGCTGCGCCAGACCCAGGCGCGCGAGGCACGCTCGGGTCCGATGTTGCGCGACCATATGTTAAGTGTGTCGTCGTCGGGATAGGAATGCAGCGGCTGCATGCTGGCAATAACGCCAAGTTTGCCGAAGCGGTCAACGTCGGCGGCGGAGATGGTCTCGATGTGTTCGATGCGCGGGCGGGCGTCTTTTGTTTTGTTTACTTCGGCGGCGTTCTGGTAAGCGTCGAGAGCGAGGCGCACTGCCTTGTCACCGATCGCATGAGTGAAAATCTGAAGGCCGCGTGCGTCGAGATCGGCGACGGTGGCTTTGTACTTGTCCGGATCCCAGAAAAGTTTGCCGCTTTGCGCCGGATCGTCGGTGTAGGGCGCCAGCATGGCGGCAGTATGGGCCTCGACCACGCCGTCGAGCATGGTTTTCACGACGCCGCCCGCGATCCAATCGTCGTTATATTGTTTGCGGGTGTTCTCGATGAGGACAGTGGATTGCGGCGTCAGTCCGGGCGGGTCGAGAAAGTACGCGACGTAAAAGCGAAGCGTCAACTCACCATGGTTGCGCAATTCGTTGTAGAGATCGAGGTATTCAAAGTCCTGGCCGGCGCTGTGCACACGCACGAGACCCACGCGGTTGGCTTCGCGAATGCTTTTGCGCAGCGCCTCCAGGCGTTCGGCGCGTGTCGGCACGGGAGTCTTCGATCCTACTAAATCGCCGGCCGCTTCTTTCAGCGCGCCCGTGGCGTCGCCGTTTTCGTCGCGAACAATTGTTCCGTTGGGCGGGTCGGGCGTGTTACGGTCGATGCCCGCCATGGCGAGCGCTTTGCTGTTGGCCCACGAACTGTGGCCGTCGAAGGCAACCAGATACACGGGACGATCGGGCACGACATCGTCGAGTATCTTTTTGTTCGGAAGTCCGGAGGGCGCGAATGTGGGATAGGTCCAGCCCATGCCTTGGATCCAGGCGTCGTTAGGCCGGGCGGGATGAGCGTCGGCGTAGGCTTTGACGCGCTTCTGGATTTCGGCGACGGCGGCCGCTTCGTTCAGATCGACGCGAGTGAGACCGAGTGAGCCATCCATAAAATGAATGTGGCAGTCGGTGAAGCCCGGCAACAAGAGCCGCTGGCCGGCATCGATCACTTTCGTTGCGGGGCCGCGCAACGCGTCGATCTGTTTGCGCTCGCCGACCGCGACAATCTTGTCGCCTCGAACCGCGATCGCCTCCGCCCACTTCTGCTGTGCATTTACGGTGTAGATGCGGGCGTTGGTGACGATCACGTCGGCGGGTTCGGAAGGCGCATCCGACGCCATCAGAGCTGGGATCGAGAAGAGAGTCGCGAAGAGGAATGCGATGCACAGACGCGGGAGGGGAAGGGGCATAGTCTCGATTTCTTGTACTTAGAATGTCGGCGGAGTGTTGACCCACAGCAGCCAGGTCTCGCTCCGGCCGGGATTTTTCCAGTGATGCGGCGTGGCGCTCTCAAAATAAAAGCTGTCGCCGCGCTTCAGATGGTACTCCTCGCCGTCAAGCGCGATCTGCAGTTCGCCGCGGAGCACGAATAGGAACTCCTCGCCTTCGTGGGCATACGACTCGCCGCTACCGGCTTTTGGTTTAATACGAAAGAGGTGGGGCTCCATGACTTTGTTGCCCCAGGCGAGCAACTCCATGCGCACGCCGGGACCGGCTTCGAGCACTTTGCGCTGGGGCGGGCGCACCAATCGGGTATTCAATTCGGTGGCATTGAAAAAATCAAGGATGTTGGTGCGGTAGTAGCGTGCTAGCCTGCGCAGTGTGCCGACGGAGGCGCTCATCTGCGAGCGTTCGAGCGCGCTGAGAAAGCCAATCGAAATTTCCGCTGCGGCGGCGACTTC
>Ga0209890_10000635_pt1 | contig 16181 bp, 15 predicted proteins | sample OrgsoiDNA2013049_FD_185799 | JGI IMG/M metagenome (GOLD analysis project Ga0209890, IMG submission 185799) | Permafrost soil microbial communities from the Arctic, to analyse light accelerated degradation of dissolved organic matter (DOM) -... | ecosystem: Environmental > Terrestrial > Soil >...
TCAGGACGTCAACTACATCGACAGCTCAGGCATCGGTGAACTGGTCAGCGCCTTCACCACCACCAAGAATCAGGGCGGCGAACTCAAACTGCTGAACCTCACCAAGAAGGTCAACGATTTGCTCCAAATCACCAAGCTCTACACCGTTTTCGACGTGAAAGACGACGAAGCTTCCGCCGTTAAGTCGTTTAAGTAGAGTTCCATATCGTCAGCCCGTTGCTGTGGCGTGGGTGCCCCATTTCTCGCGTCCTTTGCGAGAAGTGGGGACTTTGCCCATTTTCATTCCGGAACCAGGCCCTCATATTTTCCTTCGCGTCACAGACTTCTTCCCGCGCTATTCCTAAAATCGAAGCATGTCGCCGTTGATTCATGTGGGGACAGCCGCCCTCGGCTGTCCGGCCGGGCACCGCCCGGCAGCTGTTCGCACCGGCAATCCCCTTTCGACGGGAACCGTACTCGCCATCGGACTACTGATCCTCCTGTCCGCCCCGCTTCTCTGCGCTTCCGATTGCATCCCCATCCACGAGGCCGGCCAACACGTCGGCGAAACCAAGTGTGTGGCTGGCAAAGTTCTTAAAATCAAAATGGGCTTGAAAGGCGTTCATTTTCTCGACTTCTGTGAAGACCAGTTAGCCTGCCCCTTCACGGTAGTGGTCTTCCCTTCCGGACTAAAAGATGTCGGCGACATCCGACGGCTCGAAGGCCGAACGATTGAAATTCATGGAGCGGTCAAACTCTACGACGGCCGCGCGGAGATCATTCTCAACCGCATCAGCCAGATCACCGGAGGTGCCGCCATGATCCCTCCGCTGCCCAAGAACTACGACGTCGAAAATCGCGGCCACTACAGTGCGGGACGGCTCCGCCCTACCAAAAAGCCGACCAAGACCAAAGCCAAGCCCAACACCAAAGCCAAGCCCAACACCACTTCCACCTACGGTAATGATGTGGAAGGCGAGGAACCTCAGTAGCTGGGGTCATACCATCCCCTTCCGCAGTTCTTCCAACGGATACTTCGTTCCCCGCCACTCAATCCCGTCATTCCATAGCGTGAGCGCCATCGACCGAATCAGGGTATAGATGAATAGCGTCGTGCTCACTGGGTGCAGGAGAAAGTAGTACGCGGGCACCGCGGACCGCCAGGACATTCCGATATAGATTGAAAAGATCGACACTAACGCAACTGCATATGGAATTCGCGCCCACCCGTGCGCCAGAAAGATGCCAAGGAACGGCCCGAAATTCAGAAACGCCAATCCGAACGCCGAGATCACGGTGCGCCACCACTGGAACGACAGCACCGCAAAGAAGTTCTTGGTCAGATTATTCACGATGCCCATCGCGCCTTTGGCCCAGCGGATCGAAATCAAGTCCCCACCAAAGACGTTTCGCTGAGCAAAGCCGGCCCTCTTCACGACTTTTCCCAACTTCATATCGTCGAGCACTTCCATGCGCAGCGCTTCATACGTCCCTACCGCGTCGTACACATTCCGGCGCACCAGGTTAAACGCGCCCACGCCCATGTGATCGTCGGTGCTCGGGTCGGCGACCTTCCACGGACGGTGTCCGAACATGAACATGGTCTGGAAAAAAGCAATCATCATGTACTCGCCGGGCCGCTTCATGATCATCCGGGGAAACAAGACCAAATGATCCGCAGGAACGCTCTCGGCATAAGCCAGCGCGCGCCGCAGCGAGTCGGGCTTGAACAGAACGTCCGCATCCGTGAAGAGCAGCCAGTCCCCTGTCGCCTGGTTCGCAGCCGTCCACATGGCATGCGTTTTTCCAAGCCAGCCAGGAGGCAATTCCTGGTGATGAACCACGCGCAGAATGCGAGAAGAAGGCCGGTGCCCCACCCTTGTCGCGGTTTGTGCGACAGGGTGGGGATTTTGACTATGACTCTCCGCAACCCGTTCCATGATCTCGCCCGTGGAATCGGTAGAGCGGTCATTCACCGCGATCACTTCATAGTTGTTGTAGTCGAGGGAGAGAAGCGTATTCAGCGCCTGCTCAATGGTCTCTTCTTCGTTGCGGGCCGGAACAATAATGGAAACCCGAGGATTCCCCGTAAGCGAAACAGGATTTCGGTCCCACTCCGGACGGGAAACGTCGGCCACGCTGGCATACCGAGCGCAGCATCCACAATGCGGGAAAACCACGCCAGAGCCAGAATCGTTCCCGCAATCCAATGAAAGTAAAGCATCCTGCTTAAGTCTTTCCTGCCCCGCCGGGCGCGCCGGCGCGCGCAACCGGCGGCGCAAACTTCATCCCATAGAAGAGTATGGCAGAAGAAATCCCCATCGCGATGACTGGTAGAACAAAAGCAGCCTGCAAAGAGCGTTTATCTGCCACCCATCCCATCATCGTCGGCGAAGGCACATCGCCCAGAATGTGAATGATGAAAATATTGACGGCCAGTGCGGTGGCGCGAATGTGCCCGCCCACCGAATTGATAACAGCTGCATTGAGCGGCGCTGTATTGAAGAGCAGAAAGAATGCTGCCACGGCAATCGCAGGAATCATCAGTTGCCCTTTCACGAACAACGCCACGATCATGAACGGCACACCCAGCAACATACTGACAGCCGAAACCAGATAGTAGGAACTCTTCATTCGTCGCAACAGATAGTCACCGAGCCAACCGCCCGCCAGTGAAGCCAGGATGCCGTCCGTGACGATGATGATTCCGAACGCAAAGTTGGCCGCTTCCAGCGTGTAGCCTCGCTCGCTGAACAGGAACTTCGGCATCCACACTTGAATCCCGCCGAGAGAAAAAGTCATCGCCGCCATACCCAGCGTCGAGGCGAGGAACGCCGGATTGCGCGCCAGGCCCAGAATCGTTCCACGCTCTGGAGTCTCTTTCAAGGAATCAAACTGCCCGCGCTCCGGCTCCTTCAGAAACAGCACTGCCAGCGCCAGCACAAACCCCGGAGCCGCTGCAATGTAGAATGGAAACCGCCATCCATAGTGCGGAGCCAGATTCCCGCCCAGCAGATACCCCGCCGCCGATCCCACGGGAATCGCCAGATAAAACACGCCCAGAATCCGCCCGCGAATCTTCTCCGCGAAGAGATCGGCTACAAACGTCGGCGCAATCGTGACGAACGTTGCCTCTCCCACGCCCACCAGCGTGTGCCGGACCAGCAATTCCGTGTAAGTGTGGGTAAATGCTGTGAGCAGGGTTATCCCACTCCAGAACAGCGCTCCCAGCACGATGATGAGTTTCCGCGAGTAGCGGTCGGCCAGCGGCCCGACAAACGGGGCCGCAATCATATAGAAGCCAAGGAACGCGCTGGTCAGATATCCGATCTGCGCATTGGTCAGGTGAAACTCATCCTGCACCAGCGGCTGCACCGCAAACAGCACGTTGCGATCCACATAATTGAGCAGATTGAGCGCCGTCAAAACAATCAGCGCGGTGCGGGGCTGGAGATCAGTCTGGGCCACAGGTCACGCGAATATAACATGACAGGCAAGCTCCCGGTCCAGGGACTGTCATAACGATTTACATTATTAACGTTGTCCGTTATGATATCGAGGTGATCAAGACTTTCGCCAACAAAGTGACGGCGGAAATCTGGACAACCGGCAAGACCCGGGGATCGCCGCCAGCTAGCGTCACGAGGCGGAAACTAGCCATGCTCGATGCTGCCGCGGCTTTGGACGACCTGGAATCTCCCCCTGGAAACAGATTGGAAAAGCTGCGCGGGGACCGACTGGGGCAGTACAGCATTCGCGTCAATGACCAGTATCGAATCTGCTTCGTATGGCGGGGTCACGATGCCTTCGAGGTCGAAATCGCGGACTATCACTAGCGGTTGGCAACATCGAGTTCAAGCCAAATGAGGTGACCCTTATGAGACACGAAGACATTCACAGGAAAGGCGCGCCGCACTGGAAAGTTCACCCCGGCGAAATTCTGCGGGAAGAGTTTCTCAAGCCACTTGGCATCTCTGCTTACGAGTTGGCAAAGCGCCTTCATGTCCCCGCGCCTCGCGTCAACGACATCGTACTTGAGCGCCGGGGCATCAGCGCCGGTACCGCCGTCCGCCTGTCGCGCTTCTTCGGAACGACGGAGCAGTTCTGGCTTAACCTGCAAGGTGCCTACGAAGTCAGCCGCGTAATGGCTGAAGAAGCCGCCGAGATTGAACGCATCCAGCCGCGAGCAGCGTCCGCATCGCGGTGATCAACGAGCCTTCACTTCGACCTGGCCCCCTTCGGCCTCGGCCACCGCGCCACAATCGTCGTCGAGATCCCGCCTCGCGGGCGGAACTCTCCTCTCACTTCCGCCCACACCGGTTTCGCCCACTTCACTACATCTTCCAGAACCTGATTGACGACGTTCTCCTGAAAAATTCCAAGATTCCGGTAGCAGTGCAGATATTCCTTCAGCGACTTCAACTCCAGGCAACTCTTGTCCGGCATGTACCGGATCGCCAGCGCTCCAAAATCCGGCAGCCCAGTCTTCGGACACACCGAAGTGAACTCGGGATCATCCACCACAATCTCGTATCCGGGAAACTGGTTGGGCCAGATCTCAATCTCCGGGAACTTCGCGTCAAGACCCGCGGCGGCGTGCTGAGGTGTATAACGGGGCGATTTAGCCATGCCGCTATTGTAGCGTTGGCCCAACGTCACTCGAAGCGACGATGCACCCGAAATGAGTCTGCCCGCATCCAATCAGATACCGTGCTTGGAGCGTCGTCCTGTATCTGTCACGGCCTCCGGAATGGTAAATTACTACGTACAGTTGTTCCTGCCTCACACTGAAAGACAATCGGTTGGCATCGACGAACAATTCGAACACGCCGTCCCGAGGGCGTTGGATTTGGCTCGCATTCGCGCTGCTGGCAGTTCTGGCCGTGCTGTATTCCTATCTTCATCAGACTCCTCTGAAAGTGCGGACCGCCACAGTTCAGCGGGGTCCCATCCGCAGCCTGGTCTCCACCAATGGCAAAATTGAGCCCATTCAGAATCAGAACTTCGAGGCGCACGCTCCCATCGCGACCACGGTGAAACGCCTCTTGGTGAAGGAAGGTGACCACGTACGTAAGGGGCAACTTCTGCTGCAACTCGACGATGCCGACATTCGCACGCAAGCCGCGCGCGCCCAGGCTCAGGTCAAAGCCGCGCAGGCCGATCAGTCCGCCCTCAAGACCGGGGGCACGCAGGAAGAAGTACTGACCTTGAATACGCAACTCGTTAAGGCGCGCAGCGCACGCGATGGGGCGCAGCGCAGTCTCGACGCCTTGCGTCGCCTGCAGCAAGATGGTGCCGCATCCCCGGGCGAGGTTCGGCAGGCAGAAGACGTCCTGCAGCGCGCTCAAGCCGACGTCACCTTGCTCGAGCAAAAACAGAAGGACCGGTATTCGAAACCCGAGGGCGCTCGGATCGAAGCTCAGGCAGCGGAAGCCCAGGCTGCTTATGACGCCGCGGAAGACGCCTTGCTGAAGTCGAGCGTGCGCGCGCCCTTTGACGGCATGGTCTATTCCCTTCCCGTCAAGCCGGGAGCCTTCGTGCAGGCCGGCGATTTGCTCCTGCAGGAAGCCGATCTCTCCCGCGTGCTGGTGCGCGCCTTCGTTGATGAACCGGACGTGGGCCGTCTACTGTCCGGACAAAACGTTGAGATTACATGGGACGCGCTTCTGGGGCGTACCTGGACCGGCACCGTCAACACGGTGCCATCCAGCGTGAAGCTCCGCGGCTCAAGAAATGTGGGTGAGACGACATGTGTTGTCGACAATAAAGACATGCGCCTGTTGCCTAACGTCAACGTGGGCGTCACGATCGTGGTGGCCGAGCACAGCAATGTCCTCACCTTACAGCGCGACGCTTTGCGCATCGATGAGAGCAAGCCGTACGTCTTCCGTATCGCCGACAGCCACTTAAAGCGCCGGACGATTGAGTTTTCCCTGCAGAATCTGACCCGGGTCGAGATTACCTCCGGGCTTTCGGAAGGAGACTCGGTGGCCCTGCCTGCGGAGGACAAGCCACTCGTCGATGGCGCCGCCGTCAAGATCGTCCCTTGAGTCTCGGGAGGGACCGTTTGCCGCGAAATACGGAGCCGACTCCACAGAGAATGAAATCAAACATCCTTTCAACGCTGGCGATCTCTTCCCTGCTCTTGCTGCCTGCATACGGGGCTAGCTCTCCCAAAGAACTTCTCGCGGCGGGTCGCCCCGACGACGCCATTCAGACTCTGCAGCAGCAGATCGGCCACTCCGCCACTGACGCCGAAGCTTACAACCTGCTCTGCCGCGCCTACTTCATGATTGACGAATGGGACCGCGGCATTGCCGCCTGCGAACGCGCGAGAAACCTCGATTCTCAAAAGAGCCTCTACCATCTGTGGCTGGGCCGTATTTATGGAGAGAAGGCCGACCGTGCTGGATTTTCTTTTTCGGCAGCAGGATTGGCCAAGAAGGTCCGCACGTCGTTTGAACGTGCGGTGGAGTTAGATCCCAAAAGCTGGGAGGCCCGCGTCGACCTGGCGGAGTTCTATCTAGAGGCCCCAGGCTTTATGGGAGGCGGAAAGGATAAAGCCCGCGAGCAGGCCGATGCGCTATTGTCGATCAACCCGGCCATGGGGCACTGGATTCTGGCCCGCCTCGCAGGAAAAAACAAAGACATGGCTGAAGCGGAGCGGGAATATCGCGCAGCGATCACCGCGAGTCATTCCGGATCTCATGCCTGGTTCGAGTTCGCACTTTTTCTATTCCGCGCCAACCGCCTCGACGAAATGGAACAGGCACTCCATACCTTAGAGTCCAGTCCGGTCGAGCGCCCGGAATCGCTCATGGACGGGGCTAGCCTCCTTTTGCGCACTAGTCGCGATTCTCCTATGGCCGTTCGCTTGCTCCGCCGGTACCTTGCGGCTCCGGTTGAGGAAGGCCCGGCCTTTAGAGCCCACGATCTGCTGGGCCAGGTACTCGAGAAGCAAGGAGACCGGCGCGCTGCCGCCGAGGAATTCCGCGCGGCGCTGGCCCTTTCTCACACCGACGCTCGCGCCCGGGAAGACCTGAAGCGAGTGGAGCATTGAAGTTTTTTCAAAAGTATGTCGGGTGCCCCACGTCTCGCTTTTGGAGACGTGGGAGTTTTAGCCGAACCTCAAACGGTCAGCCGGAATGCTGCCCCATCAACCCTATCCGACATTTAAAATCTCGCTGGCATCCAATTACTCGTAAAACGACTTCCATATCGCTCTGAAAGGGACGCAATGACAACTTCGTGCCGTGGTGCGCACACCGCAAAGTGGATTCTGGCAGTCGTTCTGCTGCCCAGTTCGCTGCTGGCGGAACCCGTCTCTCTGAAGCGCGTTGTCGAGCTTGCCCTGACTCACGCCACCGGTGGCGCCATTGCTGCGGCCGAAGAACAGCGCGCCGCCGCCAGCTATCGTGAACTTCACAACAACTACATCCCTCAAGTCTCCACCGGAGCGGGACTGGGCTACTCGTATGGCTTCCCCCTGGCACTGGAGGGATCCGCGCCGGCCTTGTTCAACATCAACACGCAATCTTCACTGCTCAATCCTTCGTTGCACGATTTCGTCAGCGCCGCGAAGATCGATTCCGCAGTCGCTTCGTGGAAGAGCAAGGACGAGCGCAACCAGATCATTCAGGACGCCGCTCTCAGCTATGCCGAACTTTCCAAGTGGGAACAGCGCCTGGCGCGGCTGCAAGAAACCGAAGCGGCCGCCAACCAGATGCAGGCCGCGGTTGCCGAGCGCCTAAAAGAAGGCGTCGACAGCGAACTTGATGGCACCCGTGCTCGCCTTTCGTCGGCGCGCGTCCGCCTGCGCATCGCCGAGGCGCAAGGCGCAGCCGACGTACTCCGTGAACACCTTTCCAAATTGACTGGACTCCCCGCCACGAACATTCAGACCGACCCCGACTCGATCCCCGCTGCCCCAGTCGCCGCGGCAGTCACTCAAGATGCTCCGAAAGAGGCCGCGGCTTCCAATCCCTCGATCCAAGCCGCCGTCGAACATGCCCGCGCCCAATATCTGCGGGCTCAGGGAGAACACAGAGCTTCGTGGCCGAGCATTGATTTCGCCGCGCAATACGCCTTGCTGTCAAAGTTCAACAACTATCAGAACTACTACATTCCATCGAAGCCCTGTACCACCTCGCTCGGTGAGTTTCTTTGTGTCACCAATAATTTCCAGCAGAACAACGCAACCGTTGGCGTGAACATCCGATTTCCTATTTTCAATGCGTCACAGCGCTCCCGCGCCCAGGCTGCCGATGCGGACGCCCTGAAAGCCACCAAACAGGCGGAAGCCGCGCGCAACCAGGCGTCCGAAGAAACTCTGCGCCTGCAGCGCTCCGTTGCCCAGATGCAGGCGGCGCGCGACGTCGCCCAACTGGAATACGAAATTGCCGAGAAGAGTCTGACCGCGGTCCAAACCCGAATCGATGCCGGCACCGCCACGTTGCACGATCTCGATGACGCCCGATCGCAAGCCAGCGAGCGCTTCATCACGCTCCAGGACGTGACCTTCGAACTGGAGCGCAGCGAACTCGGGGTCCTGCGCTCGACAGGGGACCTGGAGAAGTGGGCCTTAGGCACACACTAAGGCTGCGGCTGAAACGGATGAGATTGGAATAACAAAGTCGTGGGCCTATTTGCGGCTGCCGACTACGTCGCCCGGCCCCGGGCTCCCTGATGGCTGCGGAAAGTCAGGGGGCGCCACGGGCGGTGCCGGGGACACTCCATCGGCGGGCTTCGGGGCGTTTTCCGAATCCTCTCCAGGACGCCGAAGGCTGGGCGCATTCGCCGGCCGGTCTTCCTGCTTGGCCTCGGTATCTTTGTCAGGCCTCTCGATAATCACTTCTCTCTCGGTGCGCACGATCTTCTGGCCACCCACCCTCATGGTTTCGATCCTGATAACCTCATCGCCTACAATGCGCACGAAATCCACGTCCTGAGGCGGTTCGCCGTAGATCCACTCTTCATAGTCGGTCTCGCCGTCTCTCTCCCGCACTTTTTTCGGAGCCTTGCCTCTGGCGTGCACCACCATCTCCGTGTTCATTCCCACCAGCACGTGGTGCGCCTGGATGGCCTCCTTCACCTTGGGCGGAACCGTATCCAGATACGCTTCTTCTTTGTTTTTCGCCTTGAAATCGAGTACGGGATATAGAAGGTCGCGCAACTGCCGCGCCGTCATCTCTGGAACATACTTATTGAAGTACACATCCAGGTAGGTCCCATGCGGATTGGGCGCCGATTGCTCGGGCCCCAGCGGAACCTGAGAATTAGCCCCGGCAATCTGTATATGCTCATACCACTTCTTGCGATGAACCGGGCCGCCGTTGATATCGAAATGAATGTGGTCGTCCTTGATGTGCACGTACGAGATGTGCGCTGGATCGCCCGGCTTTACCGCCGGCCCCCAGAGGGCGAGAGCCTGCTGCAATTCCGGACCGCTCGGAGTGGTCACACCGTCTTTCAGTTTGATTCCCTTCGCACCCATGGGAAAGAATGCTCGCGCGTAAAAGATCTGGGTCTCAAAGTCGCGGATGATTTCCAGTCGTGTCTGCTTCGACATGCGTGGTGCGTCGGCAGGAATAGTGGGCTCGTCGGTTTGAGACTGAGGCGACGAACTGGTTCCCGCCTGTACCGACTGCGGGCCCTGCGGCGATGAGGGATTGCTGTTCTGTGCGTTGACAAGGATTGCCGGAAGCAGAACCGGAAGGAACAGGAAGCACGAAACGCGAAGACGTTCCATAAAACACCCCAGGCCGACTTCTGCTCATTATAACGCTGGCTGCAACCCCCACAAACACCTGATCCACAAGGCAGTCGACCAGGCGGCAGTGATCGCCGAAATGCACCCCCGTGGTGCTTTCGGCCTCTTTACGATTGACAGCAACCCCATTTTGCGACAAACTCGTGCCGTCGCGCTCCGCCTTGATTTGAGGCGGCTTCGTCACTGGCCAATCTTGGATGACACGGGCTGTGCCATGGACTTTTCGCCGCTTCCTACTTCGTCTGAACTTCCAGGGGTTAACCCCCTACCGGTTCCGTTGCATGTCCCGCAACCGGGTGCGCTCCTCGTTTCTGATGCCACCGCACTGGTCGATGTTTTGCGCCAGGCAATCGCTGCGGGCACGCGTTCCACAGATTCGATACTGCGCGCCGCCGCGGACGCCGCGCGGGTCCTCAGTGTCGCCGACGGCGCGGCCATCGCCCTGCGAACCAATGGCGTCATCCTATGCCGGGCGCGGAGCGGAGAGATCGCTCCGGCACTCGGATCCGCGCTGAGCGCGGATTCTGGAATCTCCGGCGAATGCCTGCGCACTGCGACTACTCTGGTCTGCAACGATGCCGCCACCGACCCCCGCGTGGACCCTGCGGTGTGCCTCACTCTCGGCGTGCGTTCCATCGTCGTTGTGCCCCTGCGAGCCGCCACGGGGATTGTTGGAATCTTGGAAGCTTTCTCCACGCGTGCCAACGCCTTCGGCCACGAATCAATCGATTCTCTGAGGGCTTTAGCCGAAATCGCCGAAACGGCCTATGATCGCGAATTCCAGGTCCCTGGCTCCCCTTCGGCGCCGGTGGTTCCAGCGGCCAGCGCCACCGCATTATTCACTCGTTCGAGCGTCACAGAACAGATTCACGTTGGCAAGTTTTCCGACGAATACTCGCCCCGGCGAAGCTTCTGGTTCCCGATCGTGGTGGTCACCGCCCTGCTGCTGATTTCCATGGTGGTGTGGTGGACTTGGCGCGAGCCCATCGAGACCGCCGCCAATTCGACTGCTCGGTCCGTGAATTCGCCGGAGACGACAGCAGCCCCACCTGCCTCACGGGTCACTCCTCTGAAACCCGAAGCTGGAGTCGCCGGGCGACCGTCGGAGCGGTCGAGAACGAGAACGAAGGATGTGCTGCAGAATGCGGCAGAGATCGAGCCTGCGACGGGCGATACGCATCTATCAGGGTCCGCCGCGGATCTGTCCAACTCGGTGCCGACGGCGAAGGCACCGTTCCGCTCAGTTCCCGGCCCGGCAAGCGAACCACCGCCGAACGTTGAGGTTGCGCCATCCTCGTCCCCAGACGAACTGGCCGGCTTGAATTCGGCGCCGCCTGCTTTGCCCACTTTTGGGGCAAACGTCTCCACCGGAGTTACCGAGGCGAACCTGGTCCACAAGGTCGATCCCATTTATCCGCAGGACGCCCGCATTCAAAGGCTCGCGGGATCGGTCGTCCTCGACGCCACGATTGCCGAAGATGGTTCAGTTCACGAATTGAAAGTCGTCAGTGGACCGCCGCCGCTGGCTCCCGCCGCCGCGACCGCCGTACGACAGTGGCGCTACAGCCCCTCCTTGCTCAACGGAAAGCCAATCGCGGTTCAGAAAAGGATCACAATCGTTTTCAAACTTCCGTGAGAGATGGTAGGTGGAGATGCCAACAGAGCGGGCCTGCAATGGATGAACTGAACCCGGACGGCTGTCCTACGAGAGGTTCAGCGCCTTCTTGATGGTGCCGCGCTCTTTCTGAATCTTTTCCTGCAGAAGAGTAATGGCATAGATCAGTTGCTCGGGACGCGGCGGACAGCCCGGAACGTACACATCGACGGGGATGACCTGATTGACGCTCTGTACCAGCGCGTAGTTCTGAAAAACTCCCCCTGAAGTCGCGCAGGCGCCCATCGACATCACCCACTTCGGCTCCGGCATCTGCTCCCACAATTGCCGGATCACCGGCGCCATCTTGTTCGAGACTCGGCCGGCGATAATCATCAGGTCGCTCTGCCGCGGCGACGGACGAAATACCTCGGCGCCAAAGCGGGCTATATCAAACCGCGACGCTCCCATCGACATCATCTCGATGGCGCAACAGGCCAGACCAAACGTCATGGGCCAGATCGAACTCTTGCGCATCCAGTTGACGGCCGAGTCCAGTGTGGTCAGCACCACTCCCTCCGGAGTGGGATTGCCGAAGGTGAGATCCTTGACGGTCTTTTTGCCGTTTTCGATGTCGACGTAAGGTCCGAAGTTCAGTTCGCGGGACATGGAAGTATTTTAAACTACCCATGAGACTGACGCACACGAAGTGTGCCGAATGGCCGTCGCTCGATCTTTCGCGGCGCATTTCCTTTCCCATACCGCAACAGAACTCTTGACAATCTGATTCCTTGAATTAAGCTGTCTCCTAACTTCCCCTCTTGAACCCTTGGGCCCCGTTCGCATTTCAGCAACTCTACCGGAGCTCCGATAACTACCGCCCGCAACCACGCGGGAGAAAGAACCGGGAGCATCTCTGCTCCCCTCAAGAGGATCACCCAATGCGCATTCTGACCAGAGTCAATCTCCCTGGGGTTACCGGCCCCAAGGGCCACACCTACGCCGACCCGAAACCAAGTCCGGATGAAGGCTCATTTCAGATGGACAATACCAGCCAGCAGTACTACCAGTCGCCGTACTACAAAGCGCACCAGCACGAGGTACAACCCATCCCGCGGCCGCGAACGGGCGTACCGCCCTACATCGATCTAGCCGACTTCCTGCCCCAGAATCTCATCGATGGCATCACCAAGGCAGGGGAAATCGTGTTGCACTCGGTGGGAGATACCGGTGCTGCCAAGACCGGGCCGAAGCAATCGGCAGCTGTCTCCATCGCGGAGGAGGCAGCCGTAGCCGATGCCATGACCGCCGACGTTCAGACCGGGGGAGACACCGGACCGGCGTTCTTTTTTCATCTCGGGGACCTCATCTACAACTTCGGCGAAGGGCAGTATTACTATGACCAGCTTTACGAACCTTTCCGCGAATACGACCGGCCCATTTTCGCCGTGCCCGGCAATCATGACGGGATGGTGTTCGGGCAGGGATCGAGCGCCCCTCAGGTGCCCACGCTGGATGCTTTCCTTACAAATTTTTGCGCTGCGTCGCCGGGCCCTGCGCCCGACGCGCCGTCGATCGCACGCAGTGTGATGACGCAGCCCTGCGTCTATTTCACACTGGACGCGCCTTTCGTCTCCATCATTGGCCTCTACAGCAACGTCATGGACACGGGAGGAGGCATCATCTCTTCCCAGGGCGGCCACTTTCCGCTGGTGAATGACCAGTTGGACTTCTTGACCGCGGAGTTGAAACGCCTGAAGGCGAAGCGGCTGGCTGGACCGCGGGCGGTCCTCATCGCCGTTCACCATCCGCCCCTGTCGGTCGACGCCAAGACCGGCGGTTCCGGCGGATTGATGAAGGACATCGACGCATGCTGCGCTGCGGCGGGCATGTGGCCGGATGCGCTGCTCTCCGGGCATGCTCACCTCTACCAGAGGTTCACGCGTACGGTGAATGGCCGTGACGTGCCCTACATCGTGTCCGGCTCGGGTGGGTTCGCTGCGACGCGCCCGATGCTTGGCGTGCCTCCGGCGGGTACAGTCATTGGAGACCATAAGCTGGAAATCGATCCCATCGTTGAGTTCGGCTACCTTACACTGAACACGAATGGCAAGAGCCTTACGATCACCTTCAAGACCGCGATCCGCGGCGCGAAAGTAACTCCGGTCGATTTCGTTACGCTCGATCTAGTGGCGGGGAAAATCACGGCCAGCGGAAGCGGCGGAGTCGGGCCAGCGCCTGTACCCAAGCCTCCAAAACCTCCGAAGCCACCAGCCCCTGGCCGGCACCCGAGGCCGCCAAAACCACCAAAGCCATTGCCGCCGAAGAAAAGGCGCTAAGGAGTTCGCAGGTGAAACCGCCCTCGCCGTTAGCAGTCCGGCGAGGGCGGAACTTCTCATCGGTTGCAGGGCTTCACGGATTGATCACAATCTTTCCGAACATCTGGCTCTTCTCCAGATACTCGTGGGCCGCTCGAATTTCGCTGAGTGGGAAGACACGGTCCACCACCGGCTTCAATCGTCCCCCGAACACGTGGCCCAGGACCTCGTGCAGTTCACCCATCGTCCCCATATAGGAACCAAGCAGGGTCAACTGGCGCGCGAAGAGATGACGCAGATCGAGTCCCACGGTCGGCCCTGTAGTCGCACCGCACGTCACCAGCTTGCCTCCTGTCTTGAGCGACCGCATACTCTCATCCCAGGTTGCAGCGCCCACGTGCTCGACCACGATGTCTACGCCCTCTTTGTTCGTAATCTTGCGAACTTCTTCGGAAATCTTCTGCTTGTAGTGGTTGATGCCGTGGTCGGCGCCCAGAGCGCGCCCTTTCTCGAGTTTTGCTTCGTCGCCAGCGGTTGTAATCACGCGGCAATGAAACAGCTTCGCAATCTGGATGGCGGCGATACCCACGCCTGAGCTTGCGCCCAACACCAGCACCGTCTGCCCGGGACGCACGGCGGCGAGGCCTACCAGCATGTGCCATGCGGTCACAAAGACGAGTGGGACGCTGGCAGCTTGATTGAAATCGAGCGTGTCGGGAATGGGAATCACGTTCGCCGCCGGCACCGCAATCAGTTCGCGGTTGCCGCCGTCCACCGCATTGCCGAGGACGGTAAACTCGCGGCACTGGTTCTGTACTCCGGCCAAGCACTTAACGCAGTGTCCGCAAAAATGCATGGGCGCGACCAGAACCCGCTGCCCAACCGAGAACCCGCTGACGTACTCGCCCACCTCGGCAACCTCGCCCGCGATATCGCTTCCCAGAATGTGGGGCAGTTTTACCCCCGGCAGTCCCTTGCGGACCCACACATCGAGATGATTGAGCGAGCACGCCTTCACCCTCACCAGTACCTGATCCTTGCGCAGCTGCGGTTCGGGGATGTCTTCGTAGGTTAAGACTTCCGGCCCACCGAATTGATGAATGCGAACGGCTTTCATGTCCACTTTCTCCTGTCCACGGGAACGCTACCACAAACCTCAATTGAGACTGAAATTCTGTCACCTCCGTCCGTCCGCAGGTTTGACTCGGCGCTGTTAACCGACTGATAATCACCATGGCAACCCCTCTCCATGGACATCTACGAACAAATCGTCGAACTTCGCCGCGGAGGACGCCGCGGGGCCGTGGCCACCATCGTCAACGTACGCGGTTCGATTCCCTCGTTCCGCACCGCGAAGATGCTGGTGCGCGACGACGGCTCGATCGTAGGCACGATCGGCGGCGGATGCGTCGAAGCCGATGTCTGGCAGGCCGCACGCGAAGTGATGGAGTCCGAGAAGCCCCGCACCTTAAAGTTCGACTTGAACCAGGACCCGAAGTACAACACGGGCCTGGTCTGCGGCGGCACGCTGGAAGTTTTCGTGGAACCCGTCTTACCTCCAGCGATACTTTATGTATTCGGTGCAGGTCACGTAGCACTCAACCTTTGTCAGGCAGCGGCGAATGCTGGATTTGACGTCACGGTAACCGACGATCGGTCCTCGTACGCGACCAAAGAACGATTCCCGGCCGCACACGAAATCCACGCCCTCGATTTTGAGGAGGCCACCCAGAAACTGGATCCCAACGAGTCTTCCTACATCGTGATCGTCACGCGCGGCCACCGCGACGACATGCGCATTTTGCGCTGGGCGGTGCAAACCCGGGCGCGCTACGTGGGAATGATCGGGTCGAAGCGCAAGGTGATTGAGATCTTCAAAACGTTGCAAAAGGAAGGCGTGCCCGCAAATCTCTTCGATCGCGTGCACGCCCCCGTCGGTTTGGACATCGGCGCCATCACGCCGGAGGAGATTGCCGTCGCCATCACCGCGGAGTTGATCGCAGTCCGCCGGCACGCGACCTCCGCTTTGCCGCACCTCAGCTGGTTCAAAGGAGCCCGCGAGGAAACCGCCGCCGAAGCGATTGAAGAAGTAATAGAAGATGCTGATCACAATCTCTGAGTATCCTTCGTGATACTTCGTGTCCTTCGTGGTTCATGGTTTTTTCCTTGCTGCCGCGAACTCATCCGCTGCTGAGTATCCCCGCTCGCTGACTTTCCCCTCGCTTTCTGCTATCTTCCGCACATGTCCCGCTCTCCCAGCTTCGCTGGAGTAATTCTTGCCGCGGGCGAATCCTCGCGCATGGGCACGGACAAAGCTCTACTCCCCTGGCCGCCGCAGGCCGCGGGGAGACCGCCGACGAAGGACAGTTTCCTTTCGGCTGCGATTCGTTCGCTCCTGCTCGCCACAGACTTCGTCGTCATCGTCGTGGGCAAGAACGAGTCGGCTTTGGCGCCGATTGCCTACGCGAACGGAGCATCGGTCGTCACCAATCCTGACCCCAGCCGGGGCCAGTTCAGTTCC
>Ga0209890_10000636_pt1 | contig 16166 bp, 14 predicted proteins | sample OrgsoiDNA2013049_FD_185799 | JGI IMG/M metagenome (GOLD analysis project Ga0209890, IMG submission 185799) | Permafrost soil microbial communities from the Arctic, to analyse light accelerated degradation of dissolved organic matter (DOM) -... | ecosystem: Environmental > Terrestrial > Soil >...
CCAATATCCACGAGCCCGGCGGGAATTCCGACGGCAAAGCAGGCGATCCATGTGGACCAGTGCGGCGTCTTATATTTCGGGTGCACGGCGGAGAACAACTTCGGCAACAAGCCATCGCGAGACATGGCGTACCAGATGCGCGCCTGCCCGTACTGAAACACCAGCAACGAAGAAATCATGCCAGTCAACGCGCCGATCACGATCACCGACCGGAAGAACGGATGCACTCCCAGATACTTCATCGCGTAGGCGACAGGGGCTTCGGCGGCTTCTCCGGAAACGAAGGTCGTGTACTTCATCATGCCAAGCAACACGATGGCGACGCCGACATAGAGCAGAGTACACACAATCAGCGACATGATAATGCCGAAGGGCAAATCTTTTTGCGGATTGCGCGACTCTTCTGCCGCAGTCGAAACCGAGTCGAATCCGATATAGGTAAAGAAGACGATCGCCCCTCCGGTCACGATTCCGGCAAACCCAGAAGGTGCGAATGGCGTCCAGTTTGCCGGCTTCACCAGCATTCCACCGACAACCAGGAAGGTGAGGATCGCGCCGATCTTGACCGCCACCATTATGTTGTTAGTCTCGGCCGATTCCTTCACTCCGCGCACCAGCAGCAGCGTGAGAATAAATACGATCAGGAAGCCCGGCATGTTGAAGTAAGCGCCGGTCCACTGTCCCGAGGCCCAGACGGGACTCGCCCACTTATCGGGCAAGATGACACCGAACGCCGCCAGTTGCGCTTTCGTATAACCGGCGAAGCCAACCGCTACCGCGACGTTGCTGACCACGTATTCGAGAATCAGGTCCCAGCCGATGATCCAGGCAAAGATCTCTCCGAGCGTCGCGTACGAGTAGGTGTATGCGCTGCCGGCAATCGGGATCATCGACGCCAGTTCGGCATAGCACAATCCCGCAAAACTGCAGGCGATTGCCACTAGCAAAAACGAAATTGCAATGGAAGGCCCGGCCGGCGGACGGCCATGCATGAGCGCTCCGGCCGTGCTGCCGGTGCGCAGGAAATTCACGATCAGGTCGAGCGCCTGCGCATGCAGAATGGAAGGCGCCTGGAAATATTCTCCAGCCGCTGCCGTTCCAGTAAGTACGAAGATTCCCGAACCAATGATCGCGCCGATGCCGAGCGCCGTCAGCGACCACGGCCCCAGTGTCTTGCTGAGCCGGGTTTCCGGGTTCTCCGACTCCGAGATCAGTTTGTCGATGGACTTGCAACAGAGAAGCTGGCTGTTAGAAGTACGGACGACGCCGGCGCTTGGCTCAGTGGATGATTGTGACAAGAGTCGTTGTCTCCTCACATGGACTCGAAGGCACGAGCGAACCCGCCCGTGCCTCCGCCAACCGCTAGACGCTAGTAGCCAGAAGCTAGCAGCGCTTTACCGCTTCGCCTGACCGCGTGCCAGCTTTTTCACCTTGGGCTTCTTCGATCCGCGCGCGTAGTCGCGGGGCTTCTTCGGCTTTTCCGCTTTGCTCTTCTTGCGGGAAGCTCGCTTGCTCTTCTTACGTTCTTCTTTGGTTAGCTTCTCTGTGTTTGCCATCAGTGCGTTTCAAATCCTCTCTCGTTCTCTCTCAAATTCGCGTTACCTATGTCAAGGCCGGCCGCGCAAAGTCCCAGTTCGAAGGTCGCTGATCTACGCCTTCTCCAACTGCGCGTACCGCTCCACCAGTTTCTTCAAACCGAAGCGAGGAAATTGTACCGTAATCTTGGCATCTTCCCCATCCCCTTCGCGCTGATACACCGTCCCTTCCCCATATTTCGGGTGCTTGACCTTCTGCCCGGGACGAAATCCGCGCCTGCCCTTAGGCTCCTCGGACGGCATTTTCGGAACGTTGAATTTCTTACCGCGTGACGCAAAGAACTCGGCAATGTTGTCGATGGAGTTGTAGTTCCCGAGCGGAGTCGCCGTCTTCGGCTTGGGCTTGACCCGCGCCGGGTTCCAGGTGGCGCTCTGGTCTTCGTCCTCGTAAGAATAGTGGGTAGCTTCGGCTCGCTGTTTGTGTGGCGCGGACACTCCTGTCCGCGAAAAGCCCGCGGCAGATCCAGCCGCGGAAGAAGCCCGCCGCCGCGAGCCGCCCATCTCTTCCACCAGCCTCGCCGGAACTTCTTCCAGGAATCGCGAGGGCACACTTGCTTCCGGCATGTCTGTCCCGTAGCGCCGCCGATACACAGCTCGCGACAAAATCAGCGTGTCCATGGCGCGCGTCATGCCGACGTAGCACAGCCGCCGTTCTTCTTCGATCGAGTCCGGTTCCAGCATGGTGCGCGAATGCGGAAACAGACCTTCTTCCATTCCGGCAAGAACCACAAGCGGAAACTCCAGTCCCTTGGCCGCGTGCAGCGTCATCAGCGTAATCTGCGCGTGCTCGTCATACTGGTCGGCATCGCTAACCAGCGCCGCGTGATCGAGAAACTGATCCAGCGTCTCCCCACGGTCGCGCGAATCCATGGCCGCGTTCACCAGTTCGCGCAGATTCTCGATGCGCGAGTAGGATTCCGGCGTGTCTTCCTCTTCCAGCAGCTTGATGTATCCAGTGCGGTCGATCAGGAATTTCAGAAGCTCGCCAGTATTCGCAGCCGCGCCCGGAGTGCGAAACCCCTCGACCGCCTCATCGGTGGAGAGACGGACGCCCTCGCCTGTCCCCTCGACAGCCTCGTTGGCAGAGGCGTGCGCGTCCGGATCCGCAGCATCGCTGGCAGCAAAATCAAAACTAAAATTGCCCGGATCGAAATCAGTGCCCTCATCAGTCTGTGTGGTGACGGGGCTCTGCCCCGTCCCAGCCGAGCGAAGCTCGGCAGCGCTCTCGTCGGACGCTGCGCCGGCCGCATCCTCCACCCGCTCCACAAACGTCCCCGCCAGCATCGCGCGCCCGTCCTCGATCAGCGCCTGGAAGCTCTTCAGGGCAGCGAAAGCCCGCGCCGGCAACAACTGCCGCGTAATCGCTTCGCCCACCGCGCCCCACATCGACAATCCCGTTTCAAGCGCCAGCCTCTCAATCGTCTCGATGGTCGTCTTGCCAATCCCGCGCACCGGCGTATTAATCACGCGCAGGAGCGATATCGAATCGTCCGGGTTCTGGATCACCTTCAAATATGAAATCAAATCCTTGATCTCAGCCCGCTCGTAGAACGAGAACCCGCCCACCACGCGATACTTCAACTGATAGCGCCGCATCGCCTCTTCAAACAATCGCGATTGCGAGTTCGTCCGATAGAGCACGGCCGCTCGTGCCGTTTCACCGTTTTCGCCCGCCTGCCGCACGTAGCGGTTGATCGTATCGGCCGCAAACAGCGCCTCGTTCTCACCATCCGGAGCCTCGTAGTAGCCGATCTTCGCGCCGCCCTGCCGCGCCGTCCACAAATTCTTGCCTTTGCGCCGGACGTTATTCGCCACCACTACCGACGCCGCTTCCAGAATGTTCTCGGTCGAGCGGTAGTTCTGCTCCAGCCGCACAATCTTCGCTTCCGGAAAATCGCGCTCGAACTCCAGAATGTTGCGGATATCGGCCCCGCGCCAGGAATAGATGGACTGGTCTTCATCTCCGACCGCGCAGACGTTGTGCCCATCGCCCGCCAGCAGCCTCATCAATTCGTACTGCGGACGGTTCGTGTCCTGATACTCATCGACCAGAAGATATTGGAATCGACGGTTGTAATATTCGCGCACCGCCGCCACCGACTTGAGCAGTCGCATGGCTTCGAGCAACAGATCATCAAAGTCCATTGCATTAGCCTTGCGCAGTTCCTTGCGGTACTCCTCAAAAATCTGCGCGATCTTTTCGGTCTTTGGATCCGCTGATTGCAAATAGATTTCCTGCGGATCAAGCATGTGATTCTTAGCCCAGGAAATCCGCGAAAGCACGTTGCGCGGCGTCAGTTGCTTGTCGTCCAGCCCCAACCGCCGCATGACGCCCTTGACCACTTGCTGCTGATCGCTCTCGTCGTAGATAACGAAATTTTTCGCGAGCCCGATCGGCGGCTGTCCCGGCACGGACGAAGGAATCCGCAAAGCCTCAATGTCCCGCCGCAGTACGCGCACGCAAAACGAGTGGAACGTAGAAATCACCGGCTTGGCAACGCTGAGCCCACCAACCAGCTTTTCCACGCGCTCGGCCATCTCCGAAGAAGCCTTGTTAGTGAAAGTTACAGCCAGGATCGACTCCGGCATGACGCCCATCTTCTCGATCAGATAGGCAATGCGAAACGTGATGACGCGAGTCTTCCCGCTGCCCGCCCCGGCCAGGATGAGCACCGGCCCGTCGGTGGTTTCGACCGCTTCGCGTTGTTGCGGGTTTAATTCGTCCAGAAACGACAAAAGAGAATGGCTCCCACTAATAGCCTGCTTGAATTTTACACGCTTCAGATTGATGGAGAGACCGGACCCTTGTCCGGACGACTAGGGCATGGTTTAATTTGCACTCAGTGAGTAGCATCAGTTCGAGGGCTGCGCCCATATGAACAAGAACGGCATCCTCATCGACTTGTCCGAGTCGGAAAAGACGAGATTTGGGAAGGAAGATTTTGCCTTTCAGTCCCCGCCACAGAAGGTCTTTTCAGCCCTTTGGGCTGTCGAATCAGAAGTCAATAACGGTGGCTTTTCCCAATACTTTTCCAACAGCAGCGCGGAATCTGCGCCGTTCGTCGTGGAGGCACTCGAAACTATCGGCGCCCCAAAAACCGCCGATATCTGCAAGCAGGCTATAGCTGCTGCATTTCCTGCTGGATTACCGTCGACGCCGGAAACCATTTGTTCGGTTGCTGCCGATTTCCCAGACGAGATACTTGAGAAGCTAGAGCCTTTAGACCAAGAATTTATCGCATACCCTCACAACCTCACGGACTTGTTATTTGCTTATGTATTTGAGCATCCAGAGGAGTTTGGAAAACTGCCACAACCAGATGATGTCTAGCGTTAGGCCTTAGCCGACGCCACCGCTGGGCAGGAAGCCTCGCCCCACCACACCCGTTTTTCGGCGGTTGATCCTGGCATTTTCCAGTTGAGCCACTACTCTCGGGCTTCAGTCGCCCACGCTGTATAATTAAGAATTGCGCTCATGAAAAAGAACACACTAGTAAACACGGCCGACGAAAACACCGCCGAAGCACGAACTCCTCGCCTCATTCGCTCCACCACCGTCCTCTGCGTCCGCCGCGACAACAAAGTTGTCATGGCTGGCGACGGACAGGTCACGCTCGGGGAATCCGTCATCAAGCACGGGGCGAAGAAGATTCGCCGCCTCTATCAGGACAAAATTCTAGCTGGATTTGCCGGCTCGACCGCCGACGCCTTCACTCTCTTCAGCCGCTTCGAGGCCAAGCTGGAGCAGTATCACGGTAACATCGGCCGCGCCGCTGTCGAGCTCGCAAAAGACTGGCGCACCGACAAATTTCTGCGGCATCTCGAAGCGCTGCTGCTGGTTTCCGATAAGGAAACTACCTTCCTGCTGAGCGGGCAGGGAGACGTGATCGAGCCCGATACGGGCATTGCGGCGATCGGCTCCGGCGGCCCGTTTGCCCAGGCAGCGGCGCAGGCCCTGGCCGATCACACCAAGCTTTCGTCCCGCGAAATCGCGGAGGAAGCAATGAAGATTGCCAGCCGCATGTGCATCTATACCAATGACAGGATTACGATTGAGGAACTGTAGTCGGAGGTCGATGGTCGTTAGTCGCTAGTCGTTCGCGGGTTGCGAATGCTGGCGGCCATTTCTAACGACCAACGACCAACGACCAACGACGCATTTATGGCAATCTATCTACCCGGAACCGCCGAAGAAGAACAAGTCACGCTCGACGAACTGACGCCGCGCGAAATCGTCACCGAGCTCGACAAGTACGTTGTCGGCCAGAAAGACGCGAAGCGCGCCGTCGCCATCGCCCTGCGCAACCGCATGCGCAGGCAGAAGCTCGCGCCCGAAATGGCCGAAGAGGTCATCCCCAAAAACATCATCATGATTGGCCCGACGGGCGTTGGCAAAACCGAAATCGCCCGCCGCCTCGCCAAGCTGGCCAACTCGCCGTTCCTGAAGGTCGAAGCGTCCAAGTTTACGGAAGTTGGCTACGTCGGCCGCGATGTGGAATCCATGATCCGCGACCTGGTTGAGATTGCCATCGAAATGGTCCGCGAAGAAAAGCTGGAAGACGTCTCGGACAAAGCGGAACTGAACGCCGAAGAACGTCTGCTCGATATTCTTCTGCCTCCGATCACGCCGCGTCCGGCGGACGCCAGTTCAGCCGGAGGCGTGGTCATCGACGCCAGCACCAGCCTGACCGAATCCTCCAGCCGCACGCGCGAGAAACTGCGCCAGCAGTTGCGCGAAGGCAAACTCGACGACCGCACCGTCGAAATCGAAACCCGCGAGCGCAACTTCCCGTCCTTCGAAATTATCTCCAACCAGGGCGTCGAGGAAATGGACGTCAATCTTAAGGATATGTTGCCCAACATCTTCGGCCAGCGCACCAAGAAGCGGAAGATGAAGGTCAACGAGGCCTTCGAGTACCTGATTCAGGAAGAAGAGCAGCGCTTGATCGACATGGAGCAAGTCACGCGCGTCGCCATCGATCGCGTCGAGAACTCCGGCATCATTTTCCTCGATGAAATCGACAAGATCGCCGGTCGTGAAAGCGGCCATGGTCCGGACGTCTCGCGCGAAGGCGTGCAGCGCGATATTCTCCCCATCGTCGAAGGCACCACCGTCAATACGCGTTACGGCATGGTCCGCACCGACCACATCCTGTTCATCGCTGCGGGCGCGTTCCACGTTTCGAAGCCGAGCGACCTGATCCCCGAACTGCAAGGCCGTTTTCCCATCCGTGTGGAACTACAGTCGCTCACCATGGAAGATTTCGTCCGCATCCTGACCGAACCGAAGTCGTCGCTGACCCGGCAGTACATCGCGCTGCTCGAAACCGAAGGCGTAAAGCTGGAGTTCACCCCCGACTCGCTCGAAGAAGTCGCGCGCTTCGCCTTCCGCGTCAATGAAGGCACGGAAAACATCGGCGCCCGACGTCTGCACACCATCATGGAAAGGGTGCTCGACGAGATCAGCTTCGAGGCGCCCGAAAAGAAGGGCCAGGAGTTCAAGGTAGACGCGGCCTACGTGCAGAAGATGCTGAGCGAGATCGTGAAAGATCAGGACCTGTCGCGCTACATCCTGTAGAAATTTGCCGTCAGCGAGGACACCGGATTACACGGGAGAAATCTGGAGACCGCGGTGCTCCCCTGTGGCCTCTGTGGTTGTCTTTACGTTCTCCTCATTCGAACCGCAGAAGCTCTCCCGATTCCGAGAGCAACATTTCGTCTCGCAGCAGACCCTCCAGTCCATCCAGCAGCGCGTTCGTTTTGTCGATGATCTGGCGATCACCTCCAGGTAACAAAGCCAGAAGCTCGTCCACCGCGCGCGGAAAATTTCCCGGCATCTTCGTGCAGAGTCTGACCGCGAACTGCGCCAACCGCTTTTCCCCCGGATGCGGCTGCTCGTTCACGGCAAGCAAGATGTCGAAATAACTCGCCAGTAGGGCGGTCACGCGATGGTTCACGCTGATCAGGTCGCCGCGAGCAATTGCCAGCTCGACTTGGTGCACATACGACGACATGTTCCGCCGCAGGATTGGAAAATTCTTGGCAATCACGGCACGCTTCAGTTCGCTTGGATACGGCCGATCCGCGGTTTTCTGCAACGCCAAAAACCAGCCCTGCCGGTCGAACAGAATCTGCGAATTCAAAACGTTGTACCAGAAGCACGTCGAATATCCGACCGAGGCCCAGTGCTGATTGATCACGCCGTCCAATCGCTCCCTGATCCATTCGACATGGCGGAACATCACGTCCACGCTCACGCCGGTTTCCGCATCGATCCACTCGTCTCCCGGCTCCCAGAAGTCGTTGCCGATCTCCTCGCGCGTGGCCGGAGCCGCAATCTGGCGCCGGGCTTCCGGCGAGACGGCCTCGCGATAGTAGACATAGAGGTCAATGTCGGAACTGGCATCGGCCGCGTCGGAAGCGCGCGAACCGCCGAGCGCAACTGCCTCGACCTGCGACAATTCCGCGTAGCGAAGAGCAACTCGCCGCGCCAGCGCTGGAATGATTGATGAAGCCGAGTGAGTCTGAACCATAGCCTAAAGAATCCCATTGCAGGGCAAGAGGCCGCAAGCCGCCAGCACTCCAACCGCCAAGAGGAGTGGCTTCCATCTCGCCGGTTCTGATAATCTCGACGCTTCCTTACCAACCAGAACCCATGCCGACCCTCGACCGCACCCGCCTCAAGTCCCTCACCGAACGCGAGCAAAAGCGCTTCGTCGACGAACGCCCGAAATCGAAGGCCCTCTACGAACGCGGCAAAAAGTCGCTGCTCTCCGGCGTCCCCATGAACTGGATGGTGAAGTGGGCCGGAGCTTTTCCGCCCGTGGTTCGCGAGGCCCAGGGAGCGCACTTCTACGATGTCGACGGCCATCGATATGTGGACTTCTGCCTCGGCGACACTGGCGCCATGACCGGACATTCTCCCTTCGCCACCGCCAAAGCGATCGAGGAGCAGGTCAAACGCGGCATCACCCTCATGCTGCCGTCCGAAGATGCCGTCTTTGTCGCCGAAGAACTGCAGCAGCGCTTCGGCCTGACCTACTGGCAGTTTGCGCTCACTGCCACGGACGCCAACCGCTTTTCGATTCGCCTCGCACGCCAGATTACCAGCCGCGCGAAAATCCTGGTCTTCAATTGGTGTTACCACGGCACCGTGGACGAAACGTTCATTACGCTTCATCCCGATGGCACTTCCGGAGCGCGTCGCGGCAACATAGGCCCCCCGGTCGACCCTTCTGTGACCACGCGGGTTGTTGAATTCAACGACGTGCCAGCTCTCGAACAAGCGCTCGCTCATGGCGACGTCGCCTGCGTGCTGGCCGAGCCTGCCCTGACCAACGTCGGAATCGTCCATCCCATTCCCGGCTACCACCACGCGCTGCGCGAACTGACGCGCAAGTACGGCACGCTGCTCATCATCGACGAGACGCACACCATCTGCGCCGGCCCAGGCGGCTACACACGCGCCGAAAACCTCGACCCTGACTTCCTCGTTTTCGGTAAGCCGATCGCCGGCGGACTCCCCGGCGCGGCCTACGGCTTCACGCAACAAGTCGCGGACATGATTCTCGAGCGCCACAGCCTCGAAGACTGCGATACCGGCGGCATCGGCGGAACCCTCGCCGGCAATGCCCTCTCGCTCGCTGCGATGCGCGCCACGCTTACAAAAGTTCTGACTAAAGAAGCTTTCGAAAGGATGATCCCCATGGCCGAGCGCTGGACCGCCGGCGTACAAAAGGTCATTAACGATTTCGGTCTCCCCTGGCACGTCACGCGCCTCGGTTGCCGCGCAGAGTATCTGTTCAGCCCCAACGAACCCAAGAATGGGACAGAAGCTCACGACGCCATGGACTTCGAACTCGAACGCTTCATGCATCTCTACGCTATGAATCGCGGCATCCTGCTTACGCCTTTCCACAACATGGCGTTGATGTCGCCGGCAACCGCGCCCGAGGACGTCGACTACCACAACAAAGTCTTTCGCGAAGCCGTGCGCGAACTGGCGGGATGAATCTGTGGTTGTGTGGTGACGGGGCTCCGCCCCGTCCAAGCCGCCAGCCACTGGTGAGCCTACAGGCGACCAGCTCGATCCACCTCTGATACTCTTTCTTTTCCCGCATGAAACCATATTCTGGAAGGTTCCTCGCGCCGATCGCGTTCTGCCTGCTACTGACCGGTTGCGCGCAAACCGGGCCGCCCCTGCCGCCATCGCTCGAACTTCCCAAGCCGCCCATCGATCTTCGCGCCAGCCGCAAAGGCAATCGCGTCACGCTGAACTGGAGCGAACCCACGCTCACCACCGACCGCCAGAGCGTGCGCTATCTCGGTCCGACCCTCGTCTGCTCCAGCCTCGATACTGAAATCACAGCATGCGGAAATCCCGTCGCGATGTTGCCACCACCATCTGAAACGGAGCACAAAACAGCCACCCCGTACCCCGCCCCGCAGACCTACACCGCGACTCTGCCCGCAGCCGCGCAACCAGAAGACCCAGCCACCGAACTCACCTACGCCGTCGAGGTCTTGAACCGCAATGCCCGCGGTGCTGGATTGTCGAATCGTGTACACGTGCCCACCATCTTGACCCTGCCTCCGCCGGGCAACCTGTCCGCCGAACTCACCGGCGATGGCGTGGTGCTCACCTGGACAAGCGCAGGCGATCTACGCAACCCTGGCTTCGAACTTCGCTATCGAATCTATCGCCGCGACGAGAGCTCCGGCAAAGATACGATCGCCGGCGAAGTCCCGTTAGGCGAACTCGGTCCCGCAAAATTCATTGACCCAGGCTTCGCATGGGAGAAGACCTACCTCTACCGCATCACCGCCGTGAGCATCGTCAGGCGGCCCGACAGCGAGGTGCAGGTTGAGGGAGACGACACGCCGCCCGTGCGCGTTATCGCCCATGACATTTTCCCGCCCTCCGTACCCGCTGGATTGCAGGCGGCCTACTCCGGCGAGGGACAAAAACCGTTTATCGACCTCATTTGGGCGCCGGTGACGAACGCCGATCTCGCGGGCTACAACGTCTATCGCAGCGAAACGAAAGGCGCCGAGGCCAGGGTGATGGTCAAGCTGAATTCTGAACTGGTGAAATCGCCGTCCTACCGCGACCTCGCCGTGGCCTCAGGAAAAACCTATACCTACTCAGTTTCTGCACTGGACTTGCGTGGGAACGAAAGCCCGCGGTCCGAGGAAACCAGCGAACCCGTCCCATAGAGAAACGCCGATTAGGCAAGTCCCCCGATTGCTAAGCGAAGAGCGAAAAGCTGTCCCCGGATTACAATTGGCTTCATGCCCGACGAACTCCTGCGCTACCGCTCCGAGTTCCCCATCCTCGAGCGCACCAACTACATGATCTCCAACTCCCTCGGAGCCATGCCCCGCGCCGTTTACGACGCGCTCCACGCATACGCCGACGTTTGGGCGACTCGCGGCGTTCGCGCCTGGGAAGAACGCTGGTGGATGCTCGCCCTTGAAGTGGGCAACGAACTCGGCTCTCTGATGAACGCGCCTAAAGATTCCGTCTCTCTGCACCAGAACGTCACCACCTGCCAGGCTGTAGTCGCTTCCTGTTTCGACTTTTCTGGCAAACGCAACAAAGTCGTTTACAGCGACATGAACTTTCCTTCCGTCATGTATTTCTGGGAGGCGCAACGCCAGTACGGTGCGCAGGTTCACATGGTCAAGACGGAGGACGGAATCACCGTCCCCACCGATCGCCTGCTCGCCGCCATCGACGAGCACACTCTGATCGTTCCCATCTCTCACGTTATTTTTCGCAGCTCTTACATCAACGACGCCAAAGCCATCATCGACAAAGCGCACAAAGTTGGAGCCCACGTCGTTCTCGACACATTCCAGTCTCTCGGCACCGTCCCCGTCGACATCCAGTCTCTTGGCACCGACTTCGCCTGCGGAGGCGTTCTTAAGTGGCTCTGCGGCGGGCCCGGCGTTGCCTATCTCTACGTCCGCCCCGACCTGGGCAAGAAGTTGGAGCCGAAACTCACGGGATGGTTCGCGCACGAAAACTCTTTTGAATTCGCAACCGGCCCCATTCGCTACGCCGATCCTCCGTTCCGATTCATGAACGGAACTACGCATATTCCCGCAATCGAGGCCGCTCGTCCCGGCCTCAAAATTATTCAGGAAGTCGGCGTAGAGAAGATCCACGAGAAATCAAAGCGCCAGACCGCCCGCCTCATCGCGTTCGCCGACCAGCAAGGATGGCGAGTAAACACTCCCCGCGATCCCGAGCGGCGCGGCGGCACCGTCTCCATCGACATGCCCGATTCTCAACAGGTAAGCCGGGAGCTGCTCGCCCGCGACATCCTCGTAGACTGGCGTCCCAAAGCCGGAGTCCGCTTCTCTCCTCACTTCTACAACACCGACGCCGAAGTAGATGCGGCCATGGCGGCCGTGGCCGACATCTTGAAAACTCGCACCGTGACCGCCTAGTGACCGCGTGATAAGTCATACGATGGAGTGACGGGCGTCTCGCGAGCCTGCCCTGAGCGCAGTCGAAGGGTCCAGCCGGGCGGGGACGCCCGGCGCTCCATCGGCAAGCTGAGTACTTAGTAATAGTTACTTCCGTAAGCCCATTCCCCCCTTTTCTCCATGTCGTTCTTGAAATCTCTTCCTTATCCTCATATCAGATCATCCGAGGCAATCCAGGAACGCACCGTGACCGTCTGCCTTCTCCTCTTCATACCGATGAACCACCTCACGATTCTTTCGTCGGCCGCGATTGTCGGCGGTTTGTGCTTTCTGTTTGTCGGAGTCCAACTGCTCGCCCGCAAGCGCTCCTTGCTTGCCACACCAACATCCAAAATTCGCAGCGCCGCCCTGGGACTGGTCGAAATCAACGGCAAGGCTGCCGGTCCCTACACCCTGCCGGCGCCCATCACAGGCAAGCCTTGCTTTCTCTACCACACCGCCGTCTGGCAGCAGCGCGAGGGCAAGCAGGAGGAATGGGAGGAAATTGCAGATGAGACTCTGCACCTGCCCTTCTTTATCGACGACTCGACGGGCCAGTTGCTCATCGAACCACTCGGAGCCGACCTCGACCTGCATCGTGACTATCGCGAAGAATATGCCGCATCGTCTTCTTCCTCAGACCAGTATGGTGTTCCGCCGCGCGTCAGCGTTTTTCTTTCGCGTCACGGCATCGTTCTCTCTCGCCGCCTGCGCATCGAAGAAAGGTTGATCGAACCCGAAGACGCGCTCTTTGTCGCCGGAACTCTGATTGAAAATCCGGGAGTTCAGGTGCGTCCGTTTGCGCCGCGTGGCAATTCTCCGGGCACTCCCACGCCCAGTAATTTTTCAGGGCAACACCCTGCCCCGCAGATCATCAGACTTGCCACTGCCGCGGCTCCTTCGACTACTCGCGAAATGAGCCAGCAGACAAAAATCGCGGCCGCGCTCACTCGCGCCGGCATCACGAAACCAGAGGCGTGGTCTGCTGCCGGAGTCCCAGACCAATCTGTAGCCATCGAAGAGAACGCGCCGCCCGCACCAGTCTCCACCCACGACGATGGGCAGCCCAAGCGATCCGATTTCAATCTCACGCCGCCCGTCGTCTTGATGAAAGGCTCGAATCATCCTACCTTCGTAATCTCCTTCCGCAGCCACAAGGAATTCGTCAGTGCGCTGGCCTGGAAATCCGCTGCCATGGCCTGGGGAGGCGTCGCCATCACGCTGCTCGGCCTCTACGTGCTGCTGACGCAGATGGAGTTGCTGTAGCCGGACAGGCTTTTGGCTTTTGGCTCGTAGCCCGCAGCTTGTAGCGCTTGGCACACCCTTGTTCGGCCGTTCCCTCGAACGCGGTGAAGGCGGTAGCTAATTGCTCAACGCCAAGTGCGAACCGCTAATTTAGAATGTCCCTCGTGACCGAATCCGTCCGGATCGGGATTCTCGGCGACTTCAATCCCGAATTCCGCTCCCATCACGCGACCAACGATTCGCTCCAGCACGCCGCGCGGAAGCTCCAACTCCAGGTGGAATCGGCCTGGCTCCCAACACCTTCGCTGCTAGAGCCGGGCGCTGTCGCCAAACTCGATTCCTTCGACGGTCTGTGGGCCTCGGCGGGCAGCCCCTACAAGAGTTTCGACGGCATGCTCAAAGGCATCGGGTTCGCCCGCGTCCACGACCGGCCGTTCCTCGGCACCTGCGGAGGTTTCCAGTACACACTCATAGAGTGCGCGCGCAACGTGCTCGGCATCCACGACGCCACTACCGCCGAAGAAGACCCGCACGCCAGGAACATTGTCATCTATCCCGTCGCCTGCGCCGTCCCGAATCGCAACCCGAAGGCACCCAAGCTTTCCGGAAAAGTCGGCCAGATCCGCCTCCGTCCCGGCTCCTATCTGGCAGCGTTTTATGGAAAAGAAATGATCGAGGAAGAATTCTTCTGCAACTACGAGCTCAATCCCGAGTTCGAATGGATGGCGATGGAAGCGGGCTTTCCGGTCGTAGCCCGGGGCTCCAGGGAAGAATGCCGGGCGATTGAATCTCCGGCACACTTGTTTTACATCGCAACCTTGTTCCAACCGCAACTTTCGTCAAGCGAGGACAACCCGCATCCGCTGATCATGGCGTTCGTGCAACACGTCGCCGACTTCCGGCGGAAACGGCTCGACGACTCCATCCTCGCCTGACGGTGACCCCATTCGGAGGTGCCGTGCCATACATCGAGCCGTGGTTGCGAGGTAGTGAGGCGGATGTGCCCGCGGTTGGGCGCGGGGTTTTGCACGCGCTGCAATTGGCCGATGAAGACTTGCGCAAGTGGTGCGGGAATCTTTCAGATGCTGAAATGAATGCCCGGCCTGCGGGAGCGGCGCCGGTTGCGTTTCATATTCGGCACCTGGCGCGCAGCTTGGATCGTCTGCTGACATATGCCGAGGGGCAAAATCTTAGTGAGGAGCAGATGGCTCATCTGCGGACCGAACTCGATCCGGGCGCAACGCGCGACGAGCTGTTTGCGGAACTCATTGCGGCGCTCGCGCATGGCGCGGCGCGGGTGCGAAGGCTGGCGCGGACGAATCTGGAAGAGGCGCGAACTGTGGGAAAGAAGCGGCTGCCAACTACTGTGGGAGGATTGCTCGTCCACGTGGCGGAACACACGCAGCGACATGTGGGACAGGCGATCATAACGGCGAAGGTGGTGGTGGGAATGCGAGAGTCGTAGATGTCGCCACGGCTTACACCCCGATGCCGGAGCCGAGCAGGCTGTAGAGCAGGATGGCGAGCACGATCAGAGTGAAGGCGACATACATGCGGTCGCGCTCTATGGCGAATCCTACGATCGAGAAGGCTACGCGGGCGATGGGAGTGGCAATGAGGAGAAGCAACCCGAGTTGAATTAAACCTCGGCCCCGGCCGCTGACTACACTCTTGATGACTCCGGGGATGGTACGGAATTCGGAGGGCTCGCCGCGAAACACGCGGTAATCGGCGGGTTCGTGCGCGTGGCGGAAGAGGTAGATGCTCGCTCCCCAGAGGACGACAGCCGCCGCGATCAGGACCCCGGCGCGGAGCAGGTTGCCGAGGATCAGTTCCATGCGGCGATCTCTCCACGGTTGGGGTCGGAACGGCTGCGGTTGGCGCGCCGGCGTCTGGGCGGTGGACATCAGATGCTCCCCCAGATTCCTTTGTAAAGCATTTGCAATCCTAGAACCAGAATCACCACGGAGAAGACGAGACGGAGCGATTTGGTTTCGGCTTTGATCAGAATACGACTGCCCAGTAAGGAGCCGACGAGAACTCCTAACATGACCGGCATGGAGAGGCCGGGATCGACGTATCCGCGGCTGAGATAGACTCCCGCGCTGGCCGCGGCGGTTACGCCGATCATGAAGTTGCTGGTGGTGGTGGAAACTTTGAAGGGGATATGCATGGCCTGATCCATGGCTAGAACCTTGACAGCGCCGGAGCCGATGCCGAGTAATCCGGACAGCGCGCCCGCACCGAACATGAGGCTGAAGCCGGTGGGGACATTTTGGACGTTGTAACTTCGCTTGCCTTCGAGATCGGGGAAACTTCCGTTCAACCGCAGACTGGTGGCGCGCGGATCTGGCGGCAGCTCGCGCTGGGCTTGCGTGCGCGTCTTGCGGGAAAGATACGCTGAGTACAGCAGAACGGCGCCAAAGATGATCGCCAGGATGTTGGTCGGGATCCGTGTGGCCAGGAAGGCTCCGAGTAACGCGCCAGATGTGGTGGCGATTTCCAGAAACATGCCGATGCGAATGTTGGAGAATCCTTCTTTCACATAGGAGGCAGCAGCGCCCGACGAAGTCGCGATCACGGAGACAAGCGAAGCTCCGATGGCGTACCGGATATCCACGTGAAAGAAGATGGTGAGCAGGGGCACAAGAACGACACCACCACCGAGGCCGGTGAGCGATCCGAGAAGTCCCGCGGCAAAGGACACGATCGCGACGACGGCGGTAAATTCCAGGATGGTCATTGAGTGTTCGCCATTGAATTTCTCATAGGGTAACATTTCGCTTTATTCTTTCTTAAGGGGACAATCGCAATTCGAGTGCAATCGCCGGTGAGAGGTGGAGGCCGGCCGCT
>Ga0209890_10000637_pt1 | contig 16154 bp, 17 predicted proteins | sample OrgsoiDNA2013049_FD_185799 | JGI IMG/M metagenome (GOLD analysis project Ga0209890, IMG submission 185799) | Permafrost soil microbial communities from the Arctic, to analyse light accelerated degradation of dissolved organic matter (DOM) -... | ecosystem: Environmental > Terrestrial > Soil >...
GTGGCGGCGCTGGGCGATCTGCTGGCCTCGATCTTGAATCAGAACATGACGGCCTGGCGGTCTTCACCGGCAGGCGTGACCATCGAGCGGACGGTGGTGCGTTGGCTGGCGGAGGCGGTGGGCTGCCGGGGCTTCCTCGGAACGCTTACCGGCGGAGGATCGGCCGCGAACCTGATGGGATTGACAATGGCGCGTGAGGCGAAGACTCCGGCCAACGAGCGCGGGCTTCGCAATGCGGCTGCGGGCGCGATTTACGCCTCCGAGCAAGTCCACATGGCGGTACCGAAGGCTGTGGCGATGCTTGGCATCGGCCGGGAAAACCTGCGGATTGTGGCGTGTGACGCTTCCTACCGGATGATTCCGTCGCATCTGGAGCAGGCGATACGGCGCGACCATGCGGCGGGCACGGTTCCGATCGCTGTGGTTGCGTCGGCGGGCACGGTGAATACCGGGGCGATCGATCCTCTCCGAGAAATTGCGGAGATCGCTCACGCCCACGGCGCATGGATGCACGTGGACGGAGCTTATGGAGCGTTGGCTGCGATTGCTGTTCCGGAAAAGTTTGACGGCCTGGCGCTGGCGGATTCGCTTTCGCTCGATCCGCATAAGTGGCTTTATCAGCCGCTCGATTGCGGATGTCTGCTGTATCGAGATGTCGCCATGGCTCGCACGACATTTGCTTATACGGGGGACTATGCCAAGCAGCTCAGCGACGATCCGGTGGAAGGTTTCGCATTTTTTGAGGAGTCGATTGAACTTTCGCGGCGCTGTCGCGCGCTCAAGCTCTGGCTCTCGCTGCGGTATCACGGGCTCGCGGCTTTTCGGGCTGCGATCCGGAAGGACCTCAACTGCGCGCAGCGGTTGGCGACGGCGGTCGCGAGTTCTCCCTGCCTTGAGCTGCTGGCCCCGGTGGAACTGAGCGCGGTCTGCTTCCGGCATCTTGCGGGGAAAGACGCTTCCGAGGAAGATCGCAATCGCTTCAACTTAGCTTTGCTCAAGCGCATTGTGGCGCGCGGCCGAGTCTATCTGTCGAATACGGTGTTGCACGGCAAGTTCTGCCTGCGCGCCTGCATTGTGAACCATCTCACCAAAGAAGCGGACATTGACGCGGTGGTTCCCGAGGTACTGGCGGTAGCGCAAGAGTGAAATCAGCTATCCCCCCCCTCTCTGGGGACTACGCCACAATCGAAGTGGTGTCTCTGGACGGTCACGCCCTGGCGCGCTCGAATCACATGGGTATGTGATCAACATCACTGAACGTTGGTGACCATCCAAGGGAAACTCGCTCCCCAAGAGCACTGTGGGGGTTCCATGGCAGTGGCGCAATCGGTCCCGGCGGAAGCGAACTGGATACCGAGCACATGCGGTATGTGTCTGCATGGCTGCGGGATACTGGTGCAGGTTCGTGACGGGGTCGCACTCAAGATCGAGGGCGATCCGACGAATCCCGACAATTTAGGCAAGCTGTGTCCCAAGGGCAACGCGGGGCTGGCGCGACTATACGATTCGACGCGCGTGCTAAAGCCCATGAAGCGGACGAATCCGCTGAAAGGACCCGGCGTGGATCCGAAGTGGGTGGATATCTCGTGGGAGGAAGCCTACGGCATTGTTGCCCGCGAACTGGGCAAGGTGAGGGCGGACGATCCGCGCAAACTGCTGTGCGCGATTGGCGACTTCCAGCGCATTGTGCTTTGGGGATGGCCGGCAGTGTTTGGCTCGCCGAACTTCTTTACTTCTTTGGGGAACTACTGTGGCGGTTCCTATCATCCGGTGAACGGGTCGGTGGACGGGTCGTTTGCGGCGATCAACGATTACGATCGCTGCAATTACTGGATCCAGATCGGATCGGGAGACGGTTTTTCGTCGCACCTGCATCTTTCGGGGAGCGCAAAACGGATGGCCGACGCTCGCATGCGGGGAATGAGGGTGGTCACGCTTGACCCGCGGATGTCGGTTGCGGCGGCGAAGGCGGACGAGTGGATTCCGACCCTGCCGGGAACCGACCGCGCATTCGTTCTGGGCATGGCCCACGTGCTCATCCATGAGCTGAAGAGGTTTGACCGCAAATTTCTCCGCGACCGGACGAACGCGCCTTATCTGGTGCAGGACGACGGATACCTGCTGCGCGACGAAGAGGGGCGTGCCATGGTTTGGGACACGCGACTCGGAGCCTCTCAACCATGGAATGCAGTGGCTCCGGCTGATATCGCGCTGGAGGGGGCGTACGAATTTGCGGGCAAGCGTGTGCGCACCGGGTTTCAGGTTTGGGCGGATGTGTTGCTCGACCATACTCCGGAACGGATGTCGGAGATCTGCACGGTTCCGGCGGAGACGATGCGGCGAATTGCGCGCGAGTTTGTGGAGGCGGCGCAGATCGGCGCTACGGTGGAGATCGAAGGCAAGACCTATCCCTTCCGTCCGGCGGCGCTCAATTATTATCGCGGCTCGCAGTCGCACGCCAACGGGCTTTTCGACAACCTCACCTACAAGTTGTTCAACATGCTGGTGGGCAACATTGATGTCCCGGGAGGACACTTGGGGGTGCCGCTCGACCATCGTGGATTCTTCATACACGAGGGCGACGATGGCGTGCTGAAGCCGGAGCCGCACCAGTTGCACCCCGCGCCTGCGTTCAAGTATCCGCCGGATTCGACGCATCTGATGGAATGGTTTCCGATCGGCTTCGACGCGGGGCAGCTCAACACCGAGACGTTGCTGGAGCCGGAACGCTTCGGGCTGAATTACTCGCCGGAAGCGATGATGCTGTATCACTCGAATCCGCTTTGGAACCTGCCGGAAACGGATAAGGTCGAGAAGATCATGGCGCGGATGAAGTTCGTGGTCGCCATTGATATCCAGCGGACGGAGTCGACGGAGTGGGCGGATGTCTTCCTGCCGGATCATACCTATCTCGAATCGTATCTACTGAACTGCCTGGAGCCGCCGGCGGTTACGGGGCACTCGCTGCGGCAGCCGGTGGTTAAGCCGGTGGGAGATACGAAGGACGCGTACGAAATTCTGACGGAGATTGCGGAGCGGCTGGGGTTCCGTGACGACTGGAACGATCTGCTTAACATCGTGTGCGGCTTCACGGCGAATCCGAAGTACTTGCTTGACCCGGAGAAACGCTACGGCGTGGAAGAGCTGTGGGACCGCTATGGGCGCTCGATCTACGGGGACGACAAGGGGCTGGAGTGGTTCAAAGAGCACGGACACGCGGTTCGTTACCGGACGCCGGAAGAGACCTACTTGCCTTATGGGAAGCTCCGCATTCCATTTTATTTTGAGTTCATCCAGCGGGTGGGCGCCGACATGAAGGAGAAGTTTGAGCAGGTGGGGCTGAAGAACTGGCCGCTGGACAATTACCAGCCGCTGCCGTTTTGGAAGAACTCGCAGGTGATCGAGGACGGCAAGGCGGGATACCAGTTTTACGCCATCACCTTCAAAGAGAGCTTGCACACGTTTGCGGACACAGTTGTTATGCCGTGGCTTTCGGAAGTGAGCGAGAAAGAAACGGTGCATGGCGGCATCCTGGTAAACCCAGTTACGGCCGAGAAGCTTGGCATTGGGACTGGGACGTGGATCCGGTTGACATCGCCAGCGGGCAGCATAGAAGGGCAGGCTCAGGTCGTGGAAGGGATTCATCCCGAAGTGTTTGGTGTGAGCAATGCGATCACGCGGCATTTTGTTACCAATGATCGGCAGAAAAAAAAGGGAAGCCATTTCAACCGGCTGTTGACGGGGTCAATGCTGTATACCGACAGCGCCACCGGGGGATTGGAATCGAGCGCGCGGGTTCGGGTGGAGAGAATCTGATGCCGGCGGCCAATATTTCCGCGCTGGGAGCTACGCGCAAGATGCTGGGGTTCAGCCGGCGCAGGGTGGAATTTGAGCGCGCAACGGTGGCCGAACTGTTGCGTGGGCTCGAAACCCTTGATGGTCGCAGTCTCTACGACAATCTGGTATGTGAGGGCAGGCTGCGCGGCGATTTCGCGATTGTGGTGAACGGTCTGAGTCTGAAGTCCGATCAACTGAACAAGCCTCTGCAGGGCGGGGAAGAGGTCGTCACGATGGCGATCCTGCGTCATCTGCACGGAGGGTAACGGAGAACTCATGGCAAGACTCGGGATGGTGATCGATCTGAAGCGCTGCATAGGATGCAACGCGTGCACGCTCGCCTGCAAGCAGGAGAACGGCACGCCGGAAGGTGTGCATTATGCGCGCGTGATCACGCGCGAGGTCGGCACCTATCCCAAAACCAAGCGCACCTTTCTGCCGGTGCTGTGCAATCACTGCGACGATGCGCCGTGCGCGCAGGCGTGCCCGTCAGGAGCGACCTGGATTCGCAGCGACGGGCTGGTGCTGGTGGATCGCGAGAAGTGCATCGGCTGCCGCGCCTGTTCGGTGGCGTGTCCTTATATGAACCGCCACTTCATCGAAAAGGGTTTGCTGCAGCACGGCTATGGCACGGACGGTCTGAGTCCGTACGAAGCGGTCAAGTTCCTGGAGTTCGAAGAGGGCACGAACACCAAGTGCACTATGTGTGCACACCGCGTGGACCAGGGGCTGGAGCCGGCATGCGTGGTTACGTGTCCCACGGACGCGAGGATTTTTGGGGACCTGGAGCCTGATGATGGCAAGCTGCAGAAGCTGATCCGTGAGCGCAAGGGTTGGACGCTTCTGCCGGAATGCAATACCAAGCCAAGCGTTTTTTATCTGGATGAGTAAGGTGAAACGACAGTTTCGGAGTACGGCGGAGCGAAAAAAATGACGACACAGTCGATCACGATAGCTGAGCACCGGTTCGGATACGGCTTCTACCGGCAGGTCTGGTGGAACTGGCTGATCGGCACCGCCTTTTTCTGCGGCGGCCTGGGCGCGGGCCTCTTCCTGATTTCGCTGGGGACTGACTACCGTCTGGGGATGGTTCTGGGCTACCTGATCGTGGTGGTCGGAAAGAATACGGCGCACTTGTTGTATCTCGGGCGGCCAGAGCGCTTCTGGCGCGCCGCGCTGCGGCCGGACCGCTCCTGGATTGCGCGCGGCATCTGGGCCTGCGGACTATTTGCGGTAAGCGGCGCGATCCTGCTGGCGCCTATGATTCTGGGCGCGGCGTGGCAGGTCCCGGGCGAAATAGCGGATGCGGCCAAAGTGGTGGCTATCGGTTCCGGCCTCGTCATCATGTTCTACGACGGCTTTGTGATGAACCAGTCGGCAGCTATTCCGTTCTGGAATACGCAGCTTCTTCCGTTGTTAGTCCTCATGTATGCCACGCTGGGCGGCGTCACGCTTACCATCACGTTAGGCGCTCTACAGAACTATGAGAGCCGGGAAACGGCATGGCTGGAAAAAGTCGAGCCTTATCTACTGATCGCGAACTTCTTGTTGCTGTGCCTATATTTGCTGCGCATGTGGCGCTGGACGCCGGCCGCACGGGAAACGGTTCGCATGTGGGTGAAGGGCAGATATGCCCGCGTTTTCTTTGGACTGATCGTCGCGGTCGGATTGATTGCGACTCTAACGCTCTCGTTGGTGCAACAGCAGTGGCAGGTGCGAGGGCTGTCTCTGGTGATTGCGGGATGTGAGTTGACGGGAGACTTCTCCCTGCTCATGCTGATGCTGAAATCTGGATTATTCGCTCCGCAGACGGCGCCGGCGTTCGAGCCGCGGGGGAATGGGAGATAGTTAGCTGCCGGCGTGCGACGCGCGCCAGCGTGACGCGGTGTAAAGGGAATGGAAATTCGCCATGCTGGCCCAGTAGTGCCGCTCCGTGGCACGCATGAGCTATTCACGAAGTTGGGGACGGAGACTAGGGTGGAATTGAGCAGTTTTCGGGGGAGGGCTGTTCGGCAGAAGCGTCCGATGACTCTTTGAGTCATGGGACGCTTTTGTTTTTGTTTGTCACTCACGGTTCTATCCGTGATCGGTGGAGATGTGGCCCCGCCGGGCGGGGACGCCCGGCTCTCCACCAGTTAAAATTCTTACCCCAGGGCTATTGATCGGCGCCTACGAGTTGGACGGCGTCGATCTCATTCCACCCAGGGATGACGTTGGTTGCGAGCGTGACTTTTACACGGTCGGTCTTGAATATGGTCTTGGGAAATTTGACCATGAGATAGTTCAATTCCGTCGTGGGATCGTTGCCTTGCCAGACGGCATGGGCCGCGCCCTGCTCATCGTAAACTTCAATTTTGATGACCGCTCCCGAGCCGCAGGACTCGCGAACACGTACCTCAGTGGCGTGCACCGGCCGGGGATATTTCAAATCCAGCCACTCAATGCCGCCATCCTGGGTTTTCGATGTCCAGGCTGATCCGTTGTCTCCGTAGTTATCGACATTTGGAGCTCCGGTCGCCTGATTCGCCGACCAACTGTCTGTGCCTTTGGCGTCATTGTAGGTTGAGGAGGCGCTCGCCTGAATCGCCCACTGGCCGTTGGGATCTCTCTTTATTTCATCTTGTTTCAATGCCCATTCGGCGGCGGCCATCTTGGCGGTGGTTTCAGTGGATGAGCCGGCGTCCGCGGTGCCGAGGGTAGCAGCAGGAGCGCTGGCGGTTGGCGCCGTGGTGGCGGGGGCGGCGTTCGTGGCTGCAACCGGCTTGGATGTTGAGGTCTCTTGCGTGCTTCCGCTTTTCTTGCAGCCGCACAGAAATATAAGGGGAAGAAGACAGCAAATCAGTTTGGGAGGGATTCTCATGGTTCTCACGGGATACTCCTGATCAGACAGGTGAAAGTTTACACCCAAGACAGCGGCACTTCGCAAGCGCAGTGGGCGGTTTGCGAAATCGCTGACCATCAGGGGCACGAAGGTACACGAAGGAAATCCCCGAGGCCGGACCGTCATTTCACGAAGACCTTATACCCCCACGGCGTCAGCTTGAGTTTCGTGGATGCATCCAGTTCGACGGGCTGGCCGGTGAAGTAATCCGTGTATTTGCCGTGATAGAGGCTGTCTTTGAAGATCACCGTTTGTGGCTGGTCAGAGAAATTGATCGCCGCAAAAACCTTGTCCGTATCATTGCGCCGCACAAAGCTGAAGACCTTATCGGGGACGCTGTTGGGCACCCCGATCATGGTCGCACCCCAATGCGCATTCCAGAGCGCGGTGTTCTTTTTCTTAAGAGCGACTAGCTTCTTATATAGTTCGCCGTTCGGGTGCGATTTCCAGATGATCGGATCTTTCTCGAAGAACTTCAGGCGCTTGGTGTTGCCCGCTTCCTGCCCGTTGTAGATCAGCGGCATCCCTTCGCCTACGGCTGATAGCACCATCGCCGCTTCCAGGCCCTTGCCGAACTGCTCGAACTCGGTGCCATCCCACGCGTTCTTGTCGTGGTTGCTGACAAAGGTCATTCGCATAATGTCGGGCGGGTACGAACTCTCGTTCCAGGAGTAATAGATAAACAGTCCACCCAGATCTTTTTTCTTACCCGTTGTAATTTCGCGGACGGCGTCATACCAACTCCAGGCATAGGTCATATCGAACGCTTCCGCGTGCAGGTCGCGGGATTCCCATTCTGCCAGCATGAAGACGGGTTTGATGGCGTCTAGTTCCTTGCGGGCGTTGTTCCAGAAATCCAGCGGGACGAATCCGGCGACGTCACATCGATAGCCATCGATGTTCGCTTCCTTCACCCAGTACTTCAGGGCATCGGTCATGTACTTGCGCAGGCCTTCGTGACTGTAATCAAGGTCGATAATGTCGGCCCAGTCCCACCACGGCGTCGGCGTGAAATCACCTTTCCAATCGCGCGCATACCACTCGGGGTGCTGGCTGACCAGAGCGTTGTCCCATGCGGTATGGTTCGCAACCCAGTCGAGGATGACGTACATGTGCTGCTGGTGCGCGGCGTCGACGAAGTGCTTGAGATCGTCGAGGGTGCCGAACTCGGGATTCACGCTGTAATAATCCTGTACGGCGTAGGGACTCCCCAAGGTACCCTTGCGATTCTTTTCGCCAATCTTGTGGATCGGCATCAGCCACAGGATATCGACGCCCAGATCTTTCAGCCGCTGCAGTTGCTGCTCCGCCGCCCGGAACGTTCCTTCCGGCGTGAACTGCCGGGTGTTGATCTGATAAATGGTGGCGTTCTTGCTCCACTCGGGGTGTTTGATCTTGACGTAGAGCATGGGTTGATAAGGGTTCGGCTGATTCGCAGCCGGATTAACCGCGCCTCCCGGATGCCTCGTGCAGTTGGAGAGCAGTGCAACAAACAGGGTCAGGATCGACGCCCAGAAGCGCATGGCCAAACCTCCTCTCTCGCAAACGAGGGAATCTGGAATCTTGCCGAGTCATTGATTTGAACCGGCGGATTTGAACCGCATCGATGATAGCACCGGGGTAAAGTCGTACCCCAGCTCAGACGCATCGCGCACGTCAGTTTTGCCTTGCATCGGCTAGAGTCCAACGGCACATTTTTGTACAATATGCGGGTGAGCACGGTTTTGTGCTGATGATGGTCATTCACAATTCAGTGTGGATATTTGGGAGTGCAAATCTGCATCCGGGAGAACGCACTTGACGCCACCGACTAATTCGGCCAGGAAACGCCGCGTCTTTGATCCCAAACAGTTTCTCGCCTCGATCGGCGAGAGCAGACAGACGTTGGCCGTTCCCAGGAAACAAAGAGTCTTTACGCAAGGGGATACGGCGGATGCTGTGTTTTATGTGCAGACAGGCAGGGTAAAACTCACTGTGGTCTCAAAGACTGGGAAGGAAGCGACCATCGGGATCGTGGGTGAGGGAGATTTCTTCGGGGAAGGTTCGCTGGCGGGCCAGGCTCTGCGCATGGGATCGGCGACCGCAATGACGAATTGCGCAATTCTGCGAATCGACAAAAAAGCGATGGTGAAAGCACTGCGTCGGGAACACGAATTCTCCGACCTGTTCGTGGCCTACTTGCTGGCGCGAAACATTCGCTACGAGGAAGATTTCGTTGATCAGCTTTTTAATTCGAGCGAAAAGAGGCTGGCGCGGATCCTTTTGTTGCTCGCTCGCTTTGGCAAGGAAGAGAAACCGGAGGCGGTCGTTCCCAAGATCAGTCAGGAGATGCTGGCGGAGATGATCGGCACAACGCGCTCGCGGGTCAACTTCTTCATGAATCGGTTCAGAAAAATGGGATTCATTCACTACAATGGCGGGCTGCGAGTTCACAGCTCACTTCTGAATGTCGTCTTGCACGACTAAGGGGGCGAACGCGCGGACTTCTGGTTACACCTTTACGCCGGGTCTATGAACGGCCACAGGCAATCGGGCGGCCACTGGAAGGTAGCCTTAGATCCGGTGGTTAGAAGATCAGTTGGCTTGGGTTCGTCAGAGTGCTGATCTGGATGAGGCGCGGGATCGGCGAACGGTAGTCCGTTCTTCATGCGCGACACTCATTCAGAAAAAGCGGTGGCGCAGCGATTCCCGTCGGCTGCGCCACCAAAGGGGGAACTGGCGGAAAAATGGGGGAAGGCCGCGTCAGTTCCATCACAATCTCCTCGTGTGAGCCAATTTATAATTGTCAGGTATTTGGTGTCTGTACAAAATTGAACAGTCTTGAAATTGCCGGCATTGTTGGCGCTGGAGTTGCAATATCTAGTTGAACGGGTTGGGATATGCCTCGCGAGCGGACTTGGCGGGCCCGCGGTGCGCCAACCTCGCTGATGAATCGAGGTGATTGGCGATGACGGCGACCGATTTCCGCAGAATTGCTTTGAGCCTTGAAGGGACAGAGGAAGGCTCACACATGGGGGCGGCTGACTTCCGCGTGGGAGGCAGGATCTTTGCGACGCTTGCTTCCGAGGACCAGGGCTACGGGAATTTGATGCTTACGCCGGAGCAGCAGGCGGAATTTGTACGGGAGTTGCCGGAAGTTTTCCTGCCCATACATGGGGGATGGGGAAGGATGGGAATGACGCACATTCGGCTGGCGCAAGCGAGCGAGGATATGCTGGCTGGCGCTCTGCGGGCGGCGTGGATGGTGCGGGTGGAAAAGAATGCGGGGACGAAGAAGAAGCGTGCTCCGAAGCGAGGTTGAGAAAATCCTCCCGCATGAGCTTATCTCAAAAACTATCTCGCACTGGCCGCACGCGTTTGGCGTCATACTTGAAATCCACAAGACCGTCGCGGTAGTCGAGCTTCACTTCAAGAAAAGTAAGCATAGAGAACCCGAGAAAGCCGGAAATCTCCGTGCCGGTGCGGCGGCTCACGGCGGAGAGGTCGAAGGTGACGATGTCCAGGTCGGACTGCTGCAAGTGGCCGAAACGCAAAGTGGCCTTGGTGCTATAAACCTTTTTCACATCGCCGTTCATACCGCGAACGCGCATGCCTCGCCGGGACTTCACTTTGCCAACCTGCTCTCCAGCACGCAAGGAGAGAACATTGGCGAACGCGCCGGTGTCGAGTCCGAAGAGCAAGTCTTCTTCATCGTTGACATCGGTTGGCACCAACATGGTATGGCCAAAGCGGAAGACCTTTGTCCATTTCGCCATCTCGGGCGCAATGTAGCGATCTCTGGGCAGGCCACGTGGACGTTTCGAACTAGGCGCGGGGGGCTTCGTTTCCTTCTGTTCCATTGAAGTCGCCTCGGTGGAAGAGAGTTCGGTCCCGCGTTCTTCCTTCTGCTCCGCGTTGGCTTGCTCCTCGCCTTCGCTGTTCAGCGATGTGGGGGCCACGACGTCTTCAGGACGCTTCGGCAACGGAGACAGCTTGAGGCGCATTCCCGGGAGGTCGATGTCGACAAGATAGGCTCCAAAGACATCGGCGCCGATCAACCCGTCTTCGTCGGCTACCGAGGATTTGTCGCTTACGGCGACCACACAGTCCTGGAACTCGAGCTCGCCAATCCGGATGTGATCGGCCACCGCCGTGTAACCACTTTGCAGGCCTTTGTCGCCGATGCCTCCGTAGTGCAGCGCGGAGATACGGGTCAATCCCGCCTTTGCCGCGACTTTGCGGCCGACCACGATTCCGCCCGCTCCCGTGTCAAGCAGGAGGTGGACCTCGCGCTCATTGAGCTTGGTCGAGAGGCCAATGCCACGCATGTGCCGTCCGTCTGTCGACATCAAGGTCTCCAGGTTCGTCTCGGTTTGCTCCACATGGCTGACCAACTTGCAGTGGTGACTGGGCTTGTCTACCGTGGCTTTCAGAAACTCCAGATGGTCCGTCATCCACTTTGTTTCTTCTTCATCATCGGGATGAGCTCCAGCGAGGTAGGCCTCGATTGCTGCCAGTCTTTCTTTTCGGGGAAGCGTGCCGAGCCACGCCCTCTGCACTTCGATATCGTCAGGGGCGATTTCGTGCGCGCTCTGGAGCTCGTCATAGGCTTTGCGGTACATGGAGTAGCAGCGGTACAGGCGCACCAGTCCCAGATATGCATGCACCTCCTTGGGGTCGAGCTCCTTGGCGGCCAGGTAGGACGCCTCGGCGTCGGGCATTTCAGCGCGACGAAACTGGACATCGCCCTTCGCCGCCAGCAACGCCGCCGACTTGGGCTGCGCGTCCAGTGCGGTGTTCACGGCGTCCAACGCTTCATCAATTTTTTGCTGGCGTAACAGCGCGCGAGTAAGTCCAACCTGTGCAGGCACTGACTTCGTGTCGACTTTGAGGAGCGCCTGATACCGTGCCTCGGCTTCGGCGAACTTGCCCGCTCGATAAAGCTGGTCGGCGGCGGTGAGCTGCGGGTCGATGGCTGGAGGCTTGGGTTCTTCGGCGCGCAGTATGAGTTGCACGGACAGGAGGACGGCGGCCACCAGTGCCGAGCGCAGGGAGAAGGGCATAAGACGAGGCACTCCGGGTAAACGGGAGCAGCGTAGCACGAATTTGGAATGCTCCACCAGTAACTGGTGCACGCCACTCATGAGATGGACGTCGACGGTTGGCGGCCAGCGGTGGCGTATACTTTGCACTCCACGCTAAGGATCGATGATGTCTATCCGACGGGCATTCTTAGTTTCGCTCCTGGCGCTGGGTCTTCTCACGTCCAATAGCGCCAGGGCACAACTCGAATTTCCGCAACCTAAAGGCTGGGTCAACGACTTCGCAGGAATAATCAATGCGAAGGTGAAGAAGCGCCTGACTGCAGTCTGCGTGGAGTTGGACCGAAAGACCAACGCCCAAATTTCCGTGGTCACGATCGATAGCACTGAAGGCACTCCCGTTGGGGATTATGCTCACTTGCTTTTCAATAAATGGGGAATCGGCCACAAAGAGGACAACCGGGGGATCCTGGTTCTCCTGTCTGTAAAGGACCACACCTACTACATCGCAGTCGGGCGTGGATTAGAAGTTCTATTCCCCAATGATAGAGTCGCTGGAATCGGTGCGGAGATGGTTCCCGATCTGAGGGGCCGGCGCTACGCTAAGGCGGTGCGTCACACAGTGGATGGAATCGCCAGCATCATTGGAGGCGAGCGTGGGGTCACAATAAACTCCGCGGGCCCTGGTTCTGCGCATTGAATAATTTCTGCGGCCATACATTGCTTGTTGAAGAATCACCTTTAACAGCAATGGCTCACGCGCTTCCGTGGCGACGGGATGTCGGGACTGACCTTCGACAGTGTGCCCTCCTGTACAATTTCTCCGAATGAAAAAGCTGGCGAGAGTTGGGGCGATCCTCTGGATCTTGCTGGGGGCGACGGCCTGGGTTGCTGCCGAGCCTATTGCTTCTCTGCGTCCGACGAACTACGTCAATGATTTTGCGGGTGTGCTGGATGCGGACACGCAGGCACGGTTGAACGATCTTTGCCACCAGGTGGAGCAAAAGGCGGCGGCGCAGATTGCCGTGGTTACGGTGAAGTCGGTGGACGGGCAGGACGTGGTGAGTTACACGGTGGCGCTTTACCAGAAGTGGGGGATTGGGGCGAAGGGGAAGGATCGCGGGGTGTTGATCCTGCTGGCTACACAGGATCACAAGTATGGGACTAGGGTGGGATACGGGCTGGAGCCGATTCTTCCGGATGGGAAGGTAGGCGGGTTCGGACGGGAGATGGTTCCTGTGCTGCGCAGCGGCGATTTTGCTGGGGCGGTCACGTTGATGACAGCGCGCGTAGCCTCGGTGATTGCGCAGGATGCGGGCGTGACGTTGGAGAATCAACCGCAGCTCGCCGCGCCGCGTCAGCGACCTGCACCTGGCGGCGGAGCCGGGGCGGTGGTGGTTGTTATCCTCGTTGTCATCTTTATTGTAATCTCCATTTTGCGGGCGATATTTCGAGGCGGCGGTTCTGGACGAGGCGGCGGTGGATCTGGATTTTTGTCGGGACTGCTCTGGTCCATGCTGTTTAGCAACATGGGTGGCGGCCGCGGTGGTGGATATGGTGGGGGTGGTTTTGGAGGATTTGGCGGCGGCGGGGGGGGCGGCGGATTTGGCGGTGGAGGGTTTGGTGGGTTCGGCGGTGGGAGTACGGGTGGTGGCGGGGCGGGCGGCAGTTGGTAGGAAGCGTTTCATACATCGGTTTGTGGGGAAAAGCTGTTCTCCTCAGGGGCTGAAGCCCCCCAGTTGTGTGGCTCGAAACGGCGCGGCTGAAGCCGCGCCCCTTCAAAGACGATTTATGAAGATCATTTAAGAAAAACGCTACAGAGAGTGAGAGGCGCGTGATGGGTCCGGAAAAACTGATTGACGAGTTTGTGGAGCGGATGCGGGCGGCGGCGGGGACGAATCTCGTGGCGGCGATTCTTTATGGGTCGGCGGCGGCGGGAGACTATGTTGCCGACTACTCGGACGTGAATCTGCTGTGCGTGCTCGGCGAAACTTCCTTCGCCTCGATTGCGGCGCTGGCTCCGGTGATGGAATGGTGGGGAAAGCAGAAGCATCGGATGCCGCTGCTGCTGGGCGCGGAGGAGATGCGCCGGTCGGCGGACGTTTTCTCGATTGAATTTTTGGACATGCGGCGGAATCATCGGGTGCTGTGGGGAGAAGACATTCTGAAGACGCTGGAGATCCCGATGCGTTTACATCGGTCGCAAGTGGAGTATGAGCTGCGGGAGAAGACGATTCTGTTGCGGCAGCGGTTGCTGATGGTGTCGGGGAATACGGAAGCGAAGTGGGAGCTGTTGCTGCGGTCGCTGCCGGCGTTTGGGACGCTCTTCCGTCATGCGTTGATTGCCCTCGGTGACGTGGGAGCGGGATCAAAGAGGGAAGCGGCGGCCGCGCTGGCTGGTAAGTTGGGGATTGATGCTGGCGTGTTTGGAGAGCTTTTGGATATTCGCGAGCGGAAGACTGAGCGGAAGTCAGTACAGGTCGATGAGATGTTTGCGCGCTATTTGAAGTTGGTGGAACGGGTGACGGGGGCGGTGGACAAGATGCTCGATCCGGCGGCGTGACGTTTCGTGGTGGCCGGGCGAGGACGTCCGGCGCTCCAGTAGCGAGGAATTAATTTGGCGATAACTTTGTGTTCAGGAGAGTGTTATGAGCAAGGGTTTGATTGTACTGGCGGTGCTGGTGGTGATCGTGCTGGCTCTGTTTGGCCAGTACGTGGGAGTGAAAAATCAACTGGTGGCTAAGGATCAGGCGGTGAAGGCGGCTTGGTCGCAGGTGGACATCGTGTTGCAGCGGCGCGCGGATTTGATTCCGAACCTGGTGGAGACGGTGAAGGGATATGCCCAGCAGGAAGTAACGGTGTTTGGGGACATCGCGAAGGCGCGGTCGGCGCTGCTGTCGGCGCAGACGCCGTCCGATAAGATTGCCGCGAACGGGCAGTTGGATGGCGCGATCGGGCGGTTACTGGTGATCGTGGAAAATTATCCGCAGTTGAAGTCGAACGAAAATTTTATGCGCTTGCAGGACGAGCTGGCGGGAACCGAGAACAGAATCGCCGTTGAGCGCAAGCGCTATAACGATACGCTGCAGGATTACAACACGTATGTGTTGCAGTTCCCGAACAGTCTGTATGCGGGATTTGCGGGCTACAAGCAGAACCCGGCGTACTTCCAGGCATCGGAAGCTTCGCGGGCGACGCCTAAGGTGGACTTTGGCACGAAGCCGGCTGCACCGGCCCCGGTCCCGGCTCCGGCACATTGACTTGGTGAAATCCGGAGTGGGTAAGATCGGGAGTAGTTACGATCCAGAGTGGGTGGATGGATGGAGTGGCGGCGGGAGAGCGGCTACATGCTTCCCGCCGAAGATTGCCACCACATCCAATTTTGAGAGTGGGCGGACGCGGCTTCTACTGGAGCGGCGTCAGGGTGAGGCAGGTATCGTGGTCGGCGATGGCGGCGCCGGTCGGATCGAAGTGGACTACTCCGTCTTCAGTGGAGCAGAAGCTGCGGTTGCCTCCGCCCGTGTTGGGCAATCCGGTGGCAAAGTATTGGTCGGCGGGTACATTGCCGTTGCCGGTGGAGTTGAAGGTGTATCCGCTTTTTGTGCCGGAGGCGAGCAGGGTGTCAATGAGGCAGGCGCTGGTCTGGTCGGGCGGAGCGCAATTGATGCCGCCGAGAGCGGCGAGCGTGGGCGCGAAGCCGACGTTCGGATAATTGTCGTTGTATGTGATCATGGCTGTGTTGATGGTGCGCAGCGAGTTGACGGCGGAGGCTTCGTTGGCGGCGACACGCGCCTGAAGCAGGTTCGGAATCGCGATGGCGGCGATGATCAGGATGATCGCGACGACGACCAATAACTCGATTAGCGAAAAGCCTTGCTGATTCCGTTTGCGGTTTTTCATGACGAGCTCCTCTGGTTACTGAAGTTACTTTCGGACTTACTCTGTACGGTTCACTTGTCGGTGAGGGGATCGCCCGATGTATTCCTACAAGCGCAACCTCATGACCAGATTGATTGCACATAATTATCAATCGTTTGCAGTGGCGGGACCGATGCCCGAGTGAAAAGAGTTGCACATGTGTGGGGATGCGTGGGGAATTCGCGATAGCGCTGCAGGCGGAGCGGGCGGGAATCGGTGGTTACGGATGGTGCCGGTAGCGTCATAGCTCGTCCCGCGGGACCAGCCGTCCCATCCATCGAAAGCCGCCTCTAACTCATCACGGTACAGCAGCGGTAAACCGCCGTGCGCCACCCGGAAGCTGCTCGGACACTGACAGTCTTCCCGTTTCAGCACTACTACAAAACTGAACATATTGCCGGTACGTACGTCACATTTTGGTGAAACGCACTTTGGTATATAGATGGCAGGGTCTCTGGAATCCCCTCCGATTCTGAAGTCTCAGACATGAGGGGATT
>Ga0209890_10000639_pt1 | contig 16137 bp, 15 predicted proteins | sample OrgsoiDNA2013049_FD_185799 | JGI IMG/M metagenome (GOLD analysis project Ga0209890, IMG submission 185799) | Permafrost soil microbial communities from the Arctic, to analyse light accelerated degradation of dissolved organic matter (DOM) -... | ecosystem: Environmental > Terrestrial > Soil >...
CGCTGGTTCGACATGGGACCGTTCCACGTCCAGCCGTCGGAGCTGATGCAGCTGCTCACCGCCATCGCGCTCGGGAAGTATCTGAACGATTCGCCTGCGCTCGAAGGGCGGACCTGGCGCCACCTGGCGATCCCCGTCGTCATCGTCAGCGCCCCCGCCTGGATGATCGCCAAGCAGCCCGACTTCGGGACGGCGTTCCTGCTCCTGCTGATCTTCTTCACCATCATGCTGACCGCGCGGCTCAAGCTGCGCACGCTGGGGGCGATCGTCGGCTTCGCCACGCTGGCGGCGTTCCCGATCTACCAGCACCTCCTGCACGAGTATCAGCGCAAGCGGGTGGAGGCGTTCTTCAACCCGACCTCCGAGGGCGCCTACCAGACGCGCCAGGCGCTGAACGCCATCGGCTCGGGACGTTTCCTCGGCAAGGGGTTCATGCATGGTACGCAGATCCGGCTGCGGCACTTTCCGGCGCTCTGGACCGACTTTCCGTTCGCAGTGTGGGCCGAGGAGTGGGGCTTTCTGGGTTGCTTCGTGCTGCTGACGGCGTACCTGGTGCTGGTCCTCTGGATCATCAAGATCGCCGGTGACGCGCGTGACCGGTTCGGCGCCACCGTCTGCGTCGGTGTGGCCGCCATGCTGTTCTGGCACGTCTTCATCAACGTCGGCATGGTGAGCGGCCTGCTCCCGGTGGTCGGCGTGACGCTGCCTCTCGTGAGCTACGGCGGCTCCAGCATCCTGACCATCGCCGCCGCCCTCGGTCTGGTCATGAACGTCAGCGTCCGCCGCTTCTCGTATTAGTTCGGGACCCTGGGAAGGGGTCCCGTGCCCCCCGCGAAGAGGTCGCGCCGGCGGAGCCGTCGCGCCCTCACGCGATCTGGACGGATCCCGCCGCCCGGGGCGGTCTCAGGAAACTGACGGCACGGAGCCGGCCGGCCCATTCAGCGCGCGCTCAGGGTTGGTTCGATTCTTGTATTGTGCGTCCCCATGATCTCCTTCGGGCGTCGTTTTGGGCTCGCGCTTCTCCTGGTCGCCGGCTTCGGTTGCGGGAGCTCTCTCCCCAACGGCTCGCAGACCGGGGGACACGACGGCGGCTCGCAGACCGGGGGACACGACGGCGGCTCACAGACCGGGGGACACGACGGCGGCTCGCAGACCGGGGGACACGGAGGCGGCCCGGCGTGCGCCGCCTCCGGCGCCTCCTGCGCGGCGAGCGGTTGCTGTCAGGAGATCTTCGAGACCTGCATCCCACAGGCAAGCGGCAAGTTCTGTCTGAACGCCATCCCGCCGCCTCCCGACGGCGGCATTTGCAACGGGGGGACGTCGTCGAATCTGCCAGGTGTGCAACTGACGTTTCCGGATCAACCCTGCTCGTACACCAAAGCCCAGGTCGCGGCCGGGATCGAGATCGCTTACCACGAGGTGATCACCGCGGCCGTCGCCAACCTCAGCCCCACGAGCGACGCTGGTAACTGCGCGCGGCCGGACGACGCGGGCCTCATCGTCAGCTATCAGATCGCGGGCGCGGGTCAGAGCTACTGCCTCTGCGACACCGGTCTCTGCGCGCCGCAGACGTTGGTCACCACCACCGTCGTCGGGACCCACCCCCGGCAGATCCCGTGGGACGGACGCAACTGGTACGGACCCTCCGACACCAACAACCAAGAGGGCGCTGCCTTCCCTCCCGGCACCTATACGATCACGCTCACCGCCAGCGGCACGCGGCACGCCTCCGACGCTGGCGCCACATTCTCGGTCACGGCCTCGCGCTCAATTACCATCACGCCTTAGCACCGTCGATGAACCCGCGCGCCTCAACGCCGGGCTGCAGGCGGGCTTCGCCCGCCGGAAGCCTGCCGATCGGAGGTTTGGAACCCTCCCAGGGTTCCAAATAAAGAAAAAGCGGGAGGAGCCTTTAGGGCGCCTCCCGCCATGCGAACCCCCGCCTCGGCCGGTCGAAAAGAATTCTTGGCCCCTACTTTCGTAAGGTGGGAGCCACTGAATTGACCGCATCGGGCTTCCCGACTGGCGGGCGTGCACATCCATCGGTCAGTGGCGGCTCCCTAGTGCGTTCTTGTAGGGAAAAGAATCTCTCTTCGTGTCGTACCGCGCAGAAGGTTCTCAATCAGCATGGTCGTTCGGATCACAGGGGTCAAGCGCGATTGCGCTCGGGCCAAGAGCAACAAACAGCCGCCGCGACGCGCGATGGACAACGTCGCGGCGCGGACGGAAAATCGGCGCCCGATGCGAACAAATCGCCCCTTCATCATCATGCTCGGCTTGCTTGTTGCTCCTGCGGCGCGCGCCCAGATCGCAGCTGTGCCGCCGGTTGCTGCTCCGCCGCCGGCCGCTGCACAAGCCGCTCCGCCCGAGGCGGTGCCCGCGCCTCAACCTCCGCCGCCGATCGAGTCGGTACCCGGCTCACCCGGTTATGGATACGGCCCGCCTGGATACGCCCCGCCGGCGCCTTATTACTATTATCACCATCGGTATCGTCCGATGCCTTACGGCTACCCGCCGCCGCCCGCCGGCTATCCGCAGCCGCCGATTGAGTCGGCGGAGGGATTCCACACGCATGACGGATTTTTCCTGCGCGTGCACGTCGGGATCAGCGCCACCGGCTTGTCATCGAAGCAAGCGGGGGTGAAGACGAACTACGTCGGCGGCGGAGTCTCCTCCGGCGTCGCCATCGGCGGCGTCATCGCGCACAACCTGATTCTCTACGGCGCGTTCTTCGGGACGGACACCGGAAATCCCGACAAGCAGATAGACGGCGCCAGCGTGACCGGCGACCTCGGCGAGATCGGGGTCGGTGCCTTCGGCCCGGGGCTGGCGTACTACTTCCAGCGTTGCAACCTCTACCTGTCGGCGACCTTCGGGCTGGCAGCCTTCGCGGCCAACGATGGCAGCGGGGTCCGGGTCGACTCGTCGAGGTCGGGCACCGCGTTCGACTTCACGGTCGGCAAGGAGTGGTGGGTCTCGCACGACTGGGGGCTGGGCATCGCCGCCGAGCTGATGGCCGCGTCGCTCAAAGACAAGAACACGCCCGGGCTCACCTGGTCGGCGAGCGGGCTGTCGGTTCTCTTCTCGGCCACCTATAACTGACGACCGCTCGCCGCACGAGATCGCGATGCTCGTAGGTCATCTGCGCCGGCCGCGCCCGCGCCGCCGCGGGCCGCTCGCTCGTGCGGCCCGCGCTCTCTGGACGCTGCCGACGAACCTGCTCGGCCACCTGGCCGGGCTCTTGGTCAGCGGCGGTCAGCTGCCGCGGCGGGTGGGCGGAGCGGCCGCGGTCGGGTGGCTCTACCCGATTCGTTCCGGTCTGGGGCTCAACTGGGTCGGCGCCGTGACGCTCGGCCACGCGATCCTCCATCGCCCTGGCGTCGTCGATGCGCCGACGACGGCCGCGCGCCTCACGCTGGCGCACGAGCTCGCGCACACACGCCAGCACGATCTGCTCGGCCCGCTGTACTTGCCGCTCCACATCCTGGCGCAAGGCGTGAGCGCGCTCCTCACGCGCGGCAAAGCGATCACCGTCAGTCGCGTGCACGATCTGAATCCGCTCGAGCAGACGTTCATCGCCATATCGTCGAGCGCGCTCTACACGCCACGCGCATCAGACGACGACGTCGCGGACCTGCTCGCCGACTTTGGCGTCTAGACGTTTCGTCGGGACGCGAGCGTTCGTTCTAAGTGACTGGACCGCGGGGGGGGCCGGCGGGGAAGACATCGCCGGTGGGAGGCGTCTGTGGCGCGCTGGCGACCTTCTCGCGCCAGAAGGCGCCCACGCCGCCCTGAACCGCCGTCGAGACGGTTCCGCGCGACATCAGCTCTTCCTTATCGAGGATGGCGTCGGTTCTGCGATAGGTCGGTTTGGCGTGCTCGAGCGTGTCCATGCGAATGGCGTCGCAGGGGCAGGCCTCCGCACACAGGCCACAGACCACGCAGCGGAGCTCGTCGATCTCGAAGATCTTGGGGCGCTTCTCGATCCGGCCGTCGGGCGCCTCTTCGGGGACGATGGTGATGCAGTGGGCGGGGCAGACGGTCGGGCACATCATGCAGGCGACGCAGCGGACGTCACCGTCCTCGCGCAACATCAGACGGTGCAGGCCCCGGTGCCGCTCGGGATATTTGATCTTCTCTTCGGGGTACTCGATCGTGACGATATCGGTCTTCTTACGATTCCCGGTCACGTTGCCGAAGAAGTTCTTCACGAAGTGACGGAAGGTGACACCGAGGCCCTCGGCGATCGCCGGCAGGTAGGCCTGCTGCGCCAGGCTTCCGGGGCGATTGACGACTTTGACTCCAACGGCCATCGGTTCTCCTTAGATCCAGGTCTGCGCCCAGAGAATCATGAGCGCGGTCGCCACCACGTTGGCGATCGAGATCGGCAACAGCCGCTGCCAGCCGAGCCGCATCAGCTGATCCGAACGGAAGCGCGGCAGCGACCAGCGAATCAAGAGCTGGAACGAGCAGAAGGCGAAGACCTTCACCAGCCAGCAGGTCGCCATCACTCCGACGAAGGCCACGTTGGGCAGGTGCTGGATCAGGAAGCTGTCGATCGTGCTCCCCATGTGCCAGCCGCCGAAGAAGAGCGTAATCATGATGGCGCTGGAGGTGACGATCTCCAGGAACTCGCCCAGGAAGAAGAGGCCGAAGCGCAGGCCCGAGTACTCGACGAAGTAGCCGATGATCTCCGGCTCACCCTCGGGGATGTCGAACGGCGTTCGCTTGGTCTCGGCGATGGCGGCGGTCAGGAAGAGGATGAAGCCGATCGGCTGGGTGAAGATCCCCCAGCTCGATGCGTAGTGGCCGAAGCTGATGAAGTGCGTCTGAAGATCGGCGATGGCGCCGGGCTCGAGCGTCCCGTAGACGAGGAACGAGCCGAGCACCGCCATCCCCATCGTGACCTCGTAGGACATCATCTGCGAGGTGGCGCGCAGACCGCCCATCATCGCCCACTTGTTGTGCGAGGCCCATCCGGCCAGCGTGGCGCCGTAGACGGCCAACGAGGAGATGGCGAAGTAGAACAGGATGCCGATGTCCAGGTGCGCGATCTGCAGCCCGACTGGCTGGCTGCAGGTCGGGTTCGCCTGCAGGAGCTCGCCCCAGCAGAGGTGCGGCCCGAACGGGATGATGGCCGCCACGATCAGCGCAGGCGCCATCGCCATGATCGGCGCCCACATGAAGAGGAACTTGTGGGCCTTACCGGGGACGTAGTCCTCCTTGCCCATGAACTTCAGCGCATCGGCGAGGAAGTGGGTGATCCCCCAAGCTTTGATCGGCCCGATGTTGGCGCGGTTGGGACCGAGGCGGTCCTGCATCATCGACGACTGCCGCCGCTCCAGCCAGGTGAGGATCGAGGCGAGGGGCATCAGGAAGCCCATGATCATGAAGGCGATCTTGATGAGTGCCGCGACGACGTTGAAGCCGAGTGAACCGTATTCCATGCGTCAGCCTCGAGATCCGGCGAAGCGGAGCTGGACGGGCAGGTGCGTACGTCCCCAATCCGCGTCCTTCATGAACGGCAACTTGGTCTTGGCCTCGGCGAACACCGTCTTGGCCTCGGTGAAGTCCATGGTGGCGCCCAGCTTGCGCGCCAGGTGGGAGAGGATGTCCCAGCCGGGCAGGGAGTCGCCGGCGGGGGGAACCGCGGCGCGGACCCGTTGCACCATCCCCAGGCGATTGGTGAACGTCCCGTCGCTCTCCGCCCACTCGGTGAGCGGCAGCGCCACCTGCGCGGCCGCGGCGACCGCGTCGCGGTGCGTGCCGACGACCACAAGGGTCTTGAGCTTGTCGAGCGGCAGCGCTGTTGAAGCGGCGTCGGCGGCGAGCACGCCGTGCGTGCCGACGACCAGCAGCGTCGTCACCGCGCCCGACTTGAGATCGTTGGCGAGATCCAGCAGCGAGCGCAGCCGCCCGGCGCCGATCGCCATGGCGCCGGCGGTGTTGGGGTTCTTGTCGGCGCTCACCAGGATGTCGTCGCTCCAGCCCTGATCGAGGCCGGCGAGATAGGCCTTGCCCAGCCCCAGGTGATCGAAGGTCAGGCGGGCCAGCGCGTAGAGATCTTCGTTGGTCGACTGCGCGTTCATCACCACCCCGACCTCGGCCGGGTTGGCGTCGAGCGCCGCGCGCAGGAGGCGTCCGGCGTCGTCGAGCCCCTTGTCCCACTCGACCGGGATGCCGTTCGAGATCGGCCCTGCCAGGCGCTGCGCATGAACGCGCTTGTAGGTGAGGCGCCCCTCGTCGCACATCCAGTGCTTGTTGACGGCGGGATTCTCGCGCGGGACCAGGCGGTGAATCTTGCCGCGCGAGTGGTGGACCTCGACGTTGCAGCCGGTGGCGCAGCCTGGGCAGATCGACGGGGTCGTGTAGAGCTCCCAGACGCGCATCGAGAACCGGAAGTCCTTCGACGTCAGCGCGCCGACTGGGCAGACGTCGACGGTGTTGAGAGAGTAGGGGTTGTCGAGCTTGTGGCCGGGCGCCGTGGTCAGCACCTCATGATCCCCGCGCGACGCCATCTCCAGTTGGTGGCTGTGGGCCACCTCGTCGCAGACGCGGATGCAGCGCGTGCAGAGGATGCAGCGCTCCTGATCGAGGACGATGGTCGGACCGAGGTCGACGACCTTCTCCTTGTGGACCTTGATGCCGTCGTTGCGCGCCAGCTTGGCGTCCCAGTTGAAGTACTGCTTCTGCAGCATGCACTCGCCGGCCTTGTCGCAGATCGGGCAGTCGATCGGGTGGTTGACGAGGGTGAACTCCAGCATCTGCCGACGCACGTCGAGCGCACGCGGCGAGCGGGTCATCACCTCCATCTTGTCGGCCACCGGCGTGTAGCAGGAGGGGACCGGCTTCGGCTGCCCTTTGACGTCGACCAGGCACTGGCGGCAGACCGCCGGCGAGGTGAGGCCCGGGTGGTAGCAGAAGAAGGGGACGTCGGAGCCGTTCTGGTTGCAGGCCTCGATGATCATCGTCCCCTTGGGGATCTGGAGCGTCTTGCCGTCGATGATCACGGTGACGGTTTCGGGCGGTGTGGTGGTCGTCATCGGTCTTGTCTCATCTGTCGCATTCGCCGCCGATCATGTTGATCATGCCGAAGGTCGGAACGACGTCGGCGATGAAGAGCCCCGGCAGCACCTTGGTCAAGACGGCGGTGGCCGGAAAACAGGGGGGGCGCACGCGGCACTTCCAGGGCCGCCCGGTCCCGTCGGAGACGATGTAGAAGCCGAGCTCGCCGTTGCCGGCCTCGGTGAAGGAGTACACCTCTCCAGAAGGCACGTGGATGCCGTCCATGACGATCTTGAAGTGCGCGATCATCCCCTCGATCGAGTTGTAGACCTCGGTCTTGGGCGGCAGCGCGATGCGCGGATCGCCGTGCATGAAGGGCCCCGGCGGGATCTGCTTGAGCGCCTGGTCGAGGATCCGGATCGACTGGTGGATCTCCTCGACGCGGACGGCGTATCGGTCGAAGTTGTCGCCGGTCGAGCCGATCGGCACGTCGAAGTCGAAGCGGTCGTAGACGAGGTAGGGGTGGTCCTTGCGGACGTCGTAGGCGAGCCCCGTCGACCGGCCGACCGGGCCGGTGATGCCGTAGGAGATCGCGTCTTCCTTGGTGATGATCCCGATGCCGTCCATCCGGTCGCGGAAGATCCGGTTGCGGTCGAGGAGCTTGCTGATGTCCGACAGGACGATCTGCGTGCGGTCCAGGATGCCGCGCAGCTTGGCGTCGAAGTCCGGCGGCAAGTCATAGGCGACGCCGCCGATGCGCAGGTAGGTCGAGGTCAGGCGCGCGCCGCAGACCTCTTCCAAGAGCTCGAACAGCCACTCGCGCGCTTTCAGCGCGTAGAGGAAGACGGTGAAGGCGCCGAGCTCCATCGCCGAGGCGCCCAGGCAGGTGAGGTGATCGGTGATGCGTGAGACCTCGCCGACGATCACGCGGATGTACTGCGCGCGCTCGGGGATCTCCTTGGTGATGTCGAGCAGCTTCTCGACCGCCATCGCGTAGCCGACGTTGTTGAGCATCGGCGAGATGTAGTTGAGGCGATCGGTGTAGGGGAACACCTGCGTCCAGGTCGCGCTCTCCGACTCCTTCTCGAAGCAGCGGTGCAGGTACCCGATCTGGATGTCGGCGCTGGAGATGCGCTCCCCCTCGACCTCCAGCACCATGCGCACGGTGCCGTGCATGGCCGGGTGCGAGGGCCCCATGTTCAGCGGGACAGGCTCGGTCGGCAGATCGGGCGCGGTCAGATCCTCGGCGTCTTGAAAGCCGAGTACCACCTTGCGCGGTGCGGGAGCGAGCGTGGTGTCGTGGTCGTCCATGAGGGGCTATTCTCTCGTCGCGGCGTTGCGCCGCACCAGCGGCTGCCGCTTCTCTTTCGGGTAGTCCTTGCGCAGCGGATGCCCGACGAACTCCGGGTACATGAGGATGCGGCGGAGATCGGGGTGCCCCTTGAAGCGCACGCCGTAAAGGTCGTAGGCCTCGCGCTCGAACCAGTTGGCCCCGGGCCAGAGGCCGCAGAGCGTGTCGACCGACGCGTCGTCCTCGGTGACGCCGCAGTAGAGCCGCACCCGGTATTTGTGCACCACCGAGTAGAGGTGGAGGACCACGTCGAAGCGGGGGGCGTCGGGGTTGCCGCCGTGCATGCCCAGCCGATCGACGCAGGTCAGATCGATGAACATCTCCATCTTCGTCGCCGGGTTGTCGCGCAGGAACTCTCCCACCGCGAGCCAGGCGTCGCGCCGGATGCGCGCCCACTCGTCGCCGTGCGACGTGCCGCTCTCCAAGATCTCGCCGCCCGCGAACTTCACCGTCAGCTGGTCGAGGACGATCTGGGCCACCTACTTCTCCACCTTGTGATCCTGCAGCTTGGGATGTTCACCGACGGGGCGGATGGAGACCAGCGGACCTTCGTAGGTCCCGCCGAGCTTCTCGGCCTTTCGCTGCGCGCTCTCGGCGGCGATGGTGATCTGGCTGTGCCCCTCGCCGCGCTGGATCCGCTCCTGAAGCAGGATGAGGCCGTCGAGCACCTGTTCGGGGCGGGGCGGGCAGCCAGGGATGTAGACGTCGACCGGGACGACCTGATCGGCGCCCGGCATGGTCGAGTAGTTCTGGTAAAAGCCGCCGGTCGAGGCGCAGACCCCGAAGGCGACCACCCACTTGGGCTCGCACATCTGGTCGTAGATGCGCCGCAGGGCGGGGCCCTGCCGCTCAGTGATCGTCCCTACGATGATCAGCAGGTCGGCCTGTCGCGGCGAAAAGCGCGGAAACTCGGCGCCGAAGCGCGCGATGTCGTACTTGGGCGCCGCGACGGACATGAACTCCATCCCGCAGCAGGCGGTCACGAACGGGTACTGGAACAGCGAGAACTTCCGCGCCCAGTTGGTGGCGTCCGTCAACTTGCTGAGCATCCATTCGGCAGCGCCCATGGTGAGTCCGTCCTATTCCCAGCCGATGGCGCGCTTGCGCCAGACGTAGGCCAACCCGACGATGAGGATGCCCATGAAGACGGCGATCTCGCCCAAGCCGAAGAAGGAGACGCCGCCCGCGCACTTACCCGCGGCGAGCGCGCCGGCACAGGAGAGCTCGCGGTACTTGAGCGCCCAGGGGTAGAGGAACGCCGTCTCGATGTCGAACACCAGGAAGACGATCGCCACCTGGTAGAACTTCACCTCGAACCGGGCGCGCGGGCTGCCGATCACCTCGGAGCCGCACTCGTAGGGGTAATCCTTGGCTGCGCTCGGCCGGTGCGGACCGAGATACTTGGCAGCGGCGGTCAACAGCAGCGCGAACCCGACCCCCGCCAGGATCATGAGCGCTGCGGACAGGTAATCTGATGTCATTGAACCCAGATTTGGATAGCAGGGAAGAGCAAGACCGACGCCGCGATTTATAGAGGGTGCGTGCGAATGAGTCAATCAACCCGTGAGGTGGCCGGTGGTGACCTTTTTCCAGTGTTTGACTTGGGAGCGCCAGATTCCTATATCTAGACGCCGCATGCGCCGCGCCCCATCGCTGCTCCCGCTAGCTGGAGCAATCGCCGCGTGGTTGGCGGCCCCAGCTTGCGCCAAGACCCCGGCCGAGGCGCATCCTGCCGCGGAGACGGCTGCGGCCAACGCCACCGCCACGGCGACCAAAGCCGGCGACGACACGACGCCCCCGCCGGGCGTCGACATCTCGAAGCTGGACGATTTTGGCAAGAAGGTCTTTTTCCGCATCGGCAACGGCGAGCCCTCGGTCTGCGGGCAGGCGCAGAGCCTGCTGGCCTCGGCCAAGGCTCAGAAGAACGGCTGTGCCCGCTCGGTGAACGCCCTTCGCTACGTCGTGCGGCTGGTCGACCAGGGGTACACCGACTCCGAGATCTCCGAGTCGCTGGGCAAGCGCTACCGCCCGGTCACCCCCAAGAAGCTCGACGTTTCCGACGCGCCGATGAAGGGGAACCCCAAGGCGCGGATCACGCTGGTGGAGTTCGCCGACTACGAGTGCCCGCACTGCAAGCACTTCCAGCCGGTGCTGCACCAGATCCTCGACGAGTTCCCGAACGACGTGAAGCTCTACTTCAAGCACTACCCGCTGCCCCAGCACACGAACGCGCGCCTCGCCGCTGAGGGCGCAGTCGCCGCGCAGAAGCAGGGGAAGTTCTGGCAGTTTCAGGACAAGCTCTGGGAGCATCAAGATGAGCTCAGTCCCGCCGAGATAGAGAAGGTGGCCAAAGAGTCGGGGCTCGACGTCGCCAAGTTCCGCCAGGACGTGGCCTCGGAGCCGGTGAAGGGGAAGGTGGAAAAGGACAAGAACGAAGGCGCCTCGATTGGCCTGCAGGCGACCCCCACGCTCTACATCGACGGCCGCGAGTACACTGATACGCGCGACGCCGACAGTCTCCGCGAATGGATCAAAGACGCCCTAGGCTCGAGCTAACGCTAGCCCGCGTGGCAGCGGCCCTCGTGCTGCTGTCCCTCGGCTGCGCGACCACCGGCGCCGCGGGTGGCGGGTCTGGAGGCCCCGTGGGCGCGCCGCTCCCGCTGCTCAAGGTCGACGCGCTGTCGGGCAAGCCGATCAACGTCGCGTCTTACAAGGGGCGTGTGCTGCTCCTCGACGTCTGGGCGTCGTGGTGTGACCCCTGCAAGCAGGAGCTGCCGGTGCTCAACGAGATGGCCCGGCGGCTGAAGTCGCAGGGGATCGACATCCTGGCCGTCTCGATCGATCAGGAGCGGGCCAACGTCGACAAGTTTCTGCGCGCGCACGGCGGTGGGCGCTGGGCGCTCACCCTCGCGCACGATCCGCGCGGTGAGGTCGCGGAGCTGCTCCAGCCCGACAAGATGCCGACCTCGTACGTGGTCGACCGCTCCGGGATCGTCCGCTACGTGAACGCCGGCTTCCTGCCGGCCGACGCGTCGACCATCGAGCAGCGCCTGCTCGAGGTCGCCGGCCACTGAGGCCGGCCGCGGCGCCATCGGCGATTTTAGACCCGCCGCCGAGCGTCGATAGAGACGGAATCCAGATGTTCCGTCGAACGACCCTCGTCATAGGGCTCGCCATCTCCGCCTTTGGCGCGGTCGCGCGGGCGCAGGTCGATTCGACGTCGCCGGTGCCGACCCCGGAGCAACAGGAGAGGGCGCGACGAGATCTGGCCGCCGGCCAGCGGCTGCTCAAAAGGGAGCGGTTCGAGGCGGCGCTGGTCAAGCTTCAGGCCTCGTACGCGGTCGAGCCGACGGCGGCGGCTTTGCTCGGTGTCGCGATCGCCGAGCGCGAGACCGACCGGACCCCCGAGGCCTACCGATCGTACGAGAGGCTGCTGGCGGCTCCGACGATGGCGCTTTCGCCCGAGGAGCGCGATCGCGCGCAGAGGGCACTGGCCGAAATCGGCGCGGTGACCGGGACCGTCAAGCTGACCCTCTCCGAGCCGGATGCGGCCACCACCGTCGACGATCGGCCGCTCGACGTCGACGCGCTCGCGCACCCGCTCCATCTTTCGGGCGGTCGGCATGTCTTCGCCGCAGCCAAGCCGGGATTCGAGCCGCTCAACTTCCCTGTCTACGTCACCGTCGGCAAGCTGCTGGAGACGTCACTGGTGCTCAAGCCGCAGGCGGGGGCTCCGCTGCCGGCGAAGCCGCCAAGCGCTCCGCCTCTCTTGCCGCCACCACCGGCACCTCCAGCTCCCTCGTCGCCCCCGGCAGCGCGGCCCGCGCCACCGCTCCCCATCACTGCTCCCACTCCCGAGGTACCGCCGTCGGTCGCGCCGCCTGCGCCGGTCGCGCCGCCGGTAACGGTCGCACCGCCGCCCGCTGCACCGCCTCCGCCGCCCCCCGCAATTGTGCCGCAGCCGCTTCCTCCGGCGATTCCGGTCGAGCCGCTTTTGCCGCCGCCGTCACCGCCACCGATCGAGACGCAGGCGTCGCAGCCGGCGGGCACGTCTGCGGACGCGGCGCGCGTCGGTTTTCTGCTCGGCATCGTCGCCTTCCCGCGGCCGGTCGAGGGGGAGCTGACGGTGAAGCTCGGCCCTTCGTTCGCGCTGGGTTTGAAGGGGAGCTATCTCCCCGAGTTTTCGGTGCCCGGGATCAACTTCAAGCTCGATCTGAAAGCGCTCGAGGGGATCGTGCGCTGGTTCCCGGGCGACGGCGTCTTCTTCCTGGGGGCGGGGTTCGGCTACCAGAACTTCAAGGCGTCGTTCGACGAGGTCGCCGCCGGCAACCAGCTGACCATCGCCGCCGACATGTCCGGATTCTTCGTGCAACCGCAGCTCGGCGTGCTCTGGATTTCGCAGGCGGGCTTCGCCATCAGCTTCAGCCTCGGCCTGCAGATCCCCATCCCGCAGGATCCCGTGGTGACGGCGGTCTACGCGGGGCAGCCGGTGCCAGACCAGGCGACCAGCACGGTTCCGCAGGACGTGATCGACCAGGCCACGAGCACCAAGGACGGCGTGCAAACGATCGCGCGCATCATCGTCAAATACCCATTCCCGACCCTCGATCTGCTTCGAATCGGCTTCTTCTTTTAGATCAGGAACCCTGGGAGGGTTCCTGCGACCTCCCGCGATGAGCTCCGGCGAGCAAAGCTCGCCTCCGCTCGACGCGATCAGTCCTCTTGGTCCGCGCCCTAGACCACAGGCCCGTCGCCGCGAGCGACGATGGTGTCGCGGGCCATGCGCGGATCGTGGTCGGGATGATCGAGGTTGTAGTGGAGGCCCCGGCTCTCGGGACGGCGGCGCGCCGATTCGATGATCAGATCGGCGACCAGGGCGATGTTGCGCAGCTCGACCAGATCGCCCGTGATGGTGACGTTCCAGTAGTAGTCGCGGATCTCCGAGCGAATCAGCTCTATGCGGCGGGCCGCACGTTCGAGGCGCCGGTCGGTCCGGACGATGCCGACGTAGTTCCACATCAGGCGGCGGATTTCGTCCCAGTTGTGGCTCACCACGACGGCGTCGTCGGACGAGCCGGCGTCGCCCGAATACCAGGGGGCCACCTGCGCCGGGCGCTCGCTGCGGACATGACGGACGTCGTCGGCGGCGCGCGCGCCGAACACCATCGCCTCCAGGAGCGAGTTGGAGGCCAGCCGGCAGGCGCCGTGCAACCCGGTCATCGAGACCTCGCCGATGGCGTAGAGGTTCTTCACCGTCGAACGGCCGTGCTCGTCGACCAGCACGCCGCCGCAGCTATAATGCGCGGCCGGCACGACCGGGATCGGCTGCTTGCGCATGTCGATCCCCAGCTCCATGCAGCGGCGATGGATGTTGGGGAAGCGCTCGATCAGGAAATCGCCCGACAGGTGGGTCATGTCGAGATCGACGTGATCGTCGCCGGTCCGTTTCATCTCGGCGTCGATGGCGCGCGAGACGATGTCGCGGGGGGCGAGGTCCTTCATGTCATGGTAGCGCGGCATGAACGCCGTGCCGTCGCGCAGACGCAAGATCCCCCCTTCGCCGCGCAGCGCTTCACTGATCAGAAACGACTTCGCCGCCGGGTGATAGAGCACCGTGGGGTGAAATTGAAAGAATTCCATGTTGGCGATGCGGGCGCCGACCCGGTAGGCCATGGCCACGCCGTCGCCGGTCGCCACGTCGGGGTTCGAGGTGTAGAGGTAGACCTTCCCCGAGCCACCGGTCGCCAGCACGACCGCGCGCGCGGTGACCGTCTCGACTTTCCCCGTCCGCTGGTCGAGGAGGTAAGCGCCGAACACGGCGTTTGGGCCGCCGTACTTGGCGGTGGTCAGCAGATCGATCGCCAAGTGATCGGGCAAAAGCGTTATTCGGTCGGCGCGCTTGGCGACACCCCCCAGCAGCGCCTCTTGAATCGCCCATCCGGTGGTGTCCTTGGCGTGAACGATTCGCCGGGCGGTGTGCCCCCCTTCGCGCCCGAGCGCGAGCTGGCCGTCGGCGTCGCGATCGAACGGGACGCCGAGCTCGTTGGCCAGCCACAGGATATGTTCGGGCCCCTCGCGTGCGCAGATCTCCACGATCTCCCGGCGGCAGAGCCCGTCGCCGACCCGCAGCGTGTCCTCGACGTGCGCGGCGACGCCGTCGTCGGGATCGAGCGCCCCGGCCACCCCCCCTTGCGCGTAGGCGGTGTTGGCCTCCGCGGGAGCGCGCTTGGTCGCCACCACCACCCGCCCGTGGGTCGACGCTCGCAGCGCGAACGTCAGGCCCGCCAGCCCGGACCCGATCACCAGGTAGTCGGTGTCGATCACGTCTGGAGTCTAGCGTGTTACGATCACCGGCGATGCGAAAGGTGACGCTCACCGTCCTCGTCGGGGCCACGGCGACGCTGGGGGCGCCGGCGCACGCCGGGACGTTCTGGTCGCGCGAGCGGGCCGACGGGGTGGTCGAGTTCACCAACAAGCAGCCGGCGGGCGGCTTAGGTGGTCCAGGTGGTCCAGGTGGTCGTTGGAAGGTGCTTTTCCGGGCTGGGCCTGGCAAGGCCTCGGCGCTGCGCGGCGCGACCGACCTCGTCCCCCCGCGCGACGCCTCGCCGACCCGTTACACGCGCTTCGACCGCGACATCCTCGACGGACAGGCGTTCTATGGAATCCCGGAGGCGTTCATCAGGGCGGTGATCAAGACAGAGTCGGACTTCGATCCGCGCGTCGTCTCCAGCGCCGGCGCCGAGGGGCTGATGCAGCTGCTTCCGGGGACGGCCCGCCAGATGGGCGTCACCGACATCTTCGACCCGCGCCAGAACATCATGGGTGGGACGCGCTACCTCCAGGTGTTGGCGCGGCGGTTCTGCAAGACTCCGGCGGCCGGTGACGACGGCCGGCCGTTGACCGTCTGCTCGTCGGACGAGAAGGTCAAAGTGATCGCGGGCTATCACGCCGGTCCGGCGGCGGTCGAAAAGTACGGCGGCATTCCCCCTTACGAGACCACGCACGCCTACGTGGCGATGGTGCTGCGCCGTTATGACCAGTACCGGATGGCCACCGGAGGGTCAGCGGAGAAATGAGCGGCGCCCCGTCCGTCTCTGTCTCCGTCGCCGTCGCCGGCGCCCACTTGGCCAGCGCCGGCGAGCTGGTCGCCGCCAAGAGGTTCGGGGAAGCCGAGGGGGAGATCCTGCGCGCGCTGTCGGCGTCGCCCGCCGACGCCAAGGCGCTGACCCTGCTGGCTCTGGTGCGCTACAAGCTGGGGCGGCTCGAAGACGCGCACGCCACCTACCGCGAGATCGCGGGCGCGGCGCCGAACGACGCGGGGGCGCGCCGCAACCTAGGCCTCTTGGCGCTCAAGCTGGAACGGATCGACGACGCGCTCCCGGAACTGGAGATGGCGGTGCGCATCGCCCCCGGTGACGGGCGCGCCTGGAGCTACCTCGGCTACGCATACGCCAAGAAGGGCGAGGTGGTGCAGGCGGCCGCCGCGTTTCGCCGCGCCGGTCAGGACGCGCTCGCCAACGAGCTCGATCAGGCCGCCAAGGTGCAGCGACCGCCGACCCCCGTCTCGCGCGGAAGCCTCGGGCGGCCGGTGGCGCTGGCGCCCCCCTTGCCACCAATGACGCCACCGATGCCGCCCTCCGTCGCGGCCGAGAAGCGCCCGTCGAGCTGGAAGGAGCCCAGCGCGCGGCGTCCCGAGGATCCGGCCCCGCCACGCGTCGAAGCGGCAGCGCATTCGGTGCGGCCCGCTGACGTCGAGCGGTCGGTCGAGCGGTCGGTCGAGC
>Ga0209890_10000640_pt1 | contig 16124 bp, 14 predicted proteins | sample OrgsoiDNA2013049_FD_185799 | JGI IMG/M metagenome (GOLD analysis project Ga0209890, IMG submission 185799) | Permafrost soil microbial communities from the Arctic, to analyse light accelerated degradation of dissolved organic matter (DOM) -... | ecosystem: Environmental > Terrestrial > Soil >...
TAATCGTCGTCATGGTCGTGGTCTCCCTGTGGTTCAGGCGTGTTGGGGCAGCCGTGGTTCGGACGGCAGTCAGGCTGCGGTGGGGTGCAACCGCAGCAGCGGCTGACCGGGCGAGACGGGGTCACCGTCCTCGACGAGCCACTCGATGACCTGACCACCATGGGGTGCGGTCACCTCGAACGTGTCGCCCAGGGTACTTACGGCGGCGACCACCGAGCCAGGTGGAAACTTGCTGCCTGGCTCGAAGTGAGTGAGGCTGACGATGCCCTTGGCCGGCGCGATGATCAGTCGCGCCGGAGGGGCGTCCGCGATCTGGGCGGGCTGGCCGTGCTCACGGACCATGCGGTGGGCTTCGGTGAGCTGGTCGGGAGACTTCAGGGCGAGGACCTCGACGCCCGGAAGCCCACGTTTGGCCAGGTTGGCGAGCGTTCCGGCCGGGGGGAGCTCGATCAGGCCGGTGACCCCGAAGTCCTTGAATGTCTCCATGCACCGATCCCAGCGAACGGGGCTGCTGATCTGGGTGACCAGGCGCTCGAGAACGTCCGGGCCGCTGTGCATGATGGTCCCGTCCCGATTGGACACCAGGAGCAGGCGGCTGTCTTGGGTGGAGATTGCGCGAGCCAGGGCGGCTAGCTCCTTGACCGCAGGCGCCATGTGCTCGGTGTGGAAGGCGCCCGCGACCGGCAACGGGATAACCCGTGACTTGGCCGGCGGGTCGGCACTCAGCGCCGCGAGCTGCTCCATCGTGCCGGCTGCCACGATCTGACCACTGCCGTTGTTGTTCGCCGCGGTGAGCCCGTGCTTGAGCAGCACCTGGGCTACGTCACCGTCGCCGCCGAGGACAGCGCTCATGCCGGTCGCACTGACCGCACTCGCGTCGGCCATGAGCCGTCCACGCTCGCGGACGAAGACCATGGCCTGTTCGGCGGTGATGACTCCGGCGGCCGAGGCCGCGGTGATCTCGCCGACCGAGTGACCGGCAACCAGGCTAAAGCCGTCAGCCGGATCCTCGAACAACGCCAGCAATGAGACGAGACCGGCGCCGACGATCAGCGGCTGGGCGATCGCGGTGTCCTTGATCGTCTCGGCGTCGGACTCGGTGCCGTGCTTGACCAGGTCGATGCCGGCAACCGTCGACAGCCACAGCATGCGGTCGCGAACGCCCGGCAGTTCAAGCCAAGGCGCGAGGAACCCGGGGGTCTGGGAGCCCTGTCCAGGGCAGACGATGACAAGCACGTGTCCAGCCTTCCTGTTAAGTCGCGATCACGTCGTGACCGAACAGCACGAACAATCGCTGCCCAGTTTAGAGGGTTCCTACAAAGTGCGGTCGGTCGAGTATCTCACGCCTGATGGGTTCGGCGCCCTGGAGTGAACGTCGCCACCCTCTTTGGGAGGACTCAGCGAGGCGTCCGATCGCGAGCGCCAGCCGCACGGTGTGGGCCTCGCGGGGATGGCTCAGGTCGTATCCCGTGACGACGGCGATCCGCCCGAGCCGATAGCGCACGGTGTTGGGATGGACGAACAGGATCCTTGCAGTGGACTCGAGCCCGCCACCCCCGTCGAGATAGGTGGTGGCCGTCTCGAACAGGGCCCTACCTGCCGTGGACAGCGGACGATAGACCCGGTCGATCAGGGCCCGACGTGCTGTGGTGTCACCGGCCAGAACACGCTCCACGAGCAGCTCGTCAGCAAGAACGGGACGGGGTGCATCGGGCCAGGCGCGGGCAGCGCCCAGACCCGAGAGGGCGGCCCGCGCGGAGCGTCCGGCCGCGAAGAGGTGCGGCACGGTCGGGCCGATGACGATGGGGCCCTCGCCGAAGTACTGGGCTAGAGCTCGGACTGTCGGGGTCGGGTCCTCCAAGCCCCCGAGGATGGCAACCAGATGTTGTCCCTGGACGGCAGCCAAGGACTCGACCTTGAGGTGAGAAGCGGCTCGCCGTATCAGATCCACGACTTCGGCGGCGTTGCCCTCAGGGCTCATACCGGCGATCACGGCGACGTGGTTGACCGATACCCAGCCCAGCGCTGAAGCTCGCGACTGCATCGAGTCGTCGGCCTCTCCACGCAAGACGGCGTCGACGACCAGGGACTCCAGTCGCGCGTCCCAGGCACCGCGTGCCTCGGCGGCGCCGGCGTAGACCTTAGCGGCACTGAAGGCGATCTCGCGTGAGTATCGCAGCACCGCCTCGCGCAGGTTCTGCTCCTCGCCGGGAGCCGCAAGCTGGTCAACGTCGTCCTCGACGACGTTGACGACCGAGCGTACAAGATCGAGGGTCTGCACCAGGCTGATGGACCGGGTCAGCTCGCGCGGGGCGGTCCCGAACACGCCCACCGAGATCTGTGGGATGTCGCTGGGGTCGCGGTACCACGCGATGAAGGCCGCGATTCCGGCCTGGGCCACCAGTCCGACCCATGAGCGGTCCTCCGCGGAGAGGTCGCGATACCAGTCGTAATGGGTTTCCATGTGCTTGTTGGCTGCTGTCGAGAGCGCGTCGGAGCTGCGTTCGATGCTTCGCTGTGTGGCCGCGCTGCCGCGCGGGCGCTGGACCGCCATGCGAACACTCTATTTGTATATCGGCCACAACCCCCCATCCTGGCGCTGTCGGAGCCGGGCTGTCATCGCGTGGCCAGCTGGTCACCGCCAGGTTATCGGGGTCCGAACACGCACGCGGCTGCGTCGGACTCGCGCTCGCCGGCGAAGAGGGGCAGCTGCGCCGGCGTTGACGGAGTTGAACGTGGCCAGGTGGACCTTGGCGCCCGCCTGCTCGGGGAGAGCGGCCCGTGCGGCCCGGTCCAACTGCCCGATGCAAGGCCACCAACCTCGACGTACTCAGAACCGTGGCGGGGCTGGCAGCCGGACTCTCGCGTTCGCCTTAATGTCATCGACGCTTTGCTCGCGTGCCATCAGGCGGCGATCTGCGTCCGATGGGATTGAGGTCATGAACCGACCTCTCGGAAGGCTCCTCTTGGCAACTGTGGCCGGCTCGATCTCACCGATCTCGACCTCGGTTTCGATTGGTCTGCCTGCTGGCCGTGTCAATGTCAGGGCGCTGACGGCCGCTGAGCGCAAGTCCGCAACGAAGCGCCCGCTAGTCATCGGCCACCGTGGCGCAGCGGGCTACCGTCCGGAGCACACCCTGGCTTCGTACGAAATAGCGGCGCGGATGGGCGCGGACTTCATCGAGCCCGACCTTGTCTCAACCAAGGACCACGTCCTGGTTGCCCGGCACGAGAACGAGATCGGCGCCACCACGGACGTGGCCGTCCGCCCGGAGTTCGCCGACCGCAAGATCACGAAGGTCATTGATGGGAACACCATCGACGGCTGGTTCACCGAGGACTTCACCCTCGCCGAGCTCAAGACACTGCGGGCCAAGGAGCGGCTACCTTTGGTGCGCCAAGAGAACACGATGTATGACGGGCGGTTCGAGGTCCCGACCTTCGCCGAGGTGCTGGCGCTGCGCGAGAGGCTTAGCAAGGAGCTGCACCGAGAGGTTGGGGTCTATCCGGAGACCAAACATCCCACATACTTCCGCAGCATCTGCCTGGACCTCGAGACGCCGCTGGTCGCTCAGGTCCGCGGTGCCGGACTCGACAAGGTGGACGCGCCGATCTTCATCCAGTCGTTCGAGCTCACCAATCTGGTGGATCTGCGCCAGCACTTCGGCGTTAACGCCCAACTGGTCTTCCTCACGTCGGCCAGCGGCGCGCCGTACGACCTGTCATCCACCGGCGATCCCACAACCTTCGTCGACCTGACCATGGCGGCCGGCCTGCGCTCCATGTCCGGCATCATCAGCGGGATCGGCCCCGACAAGAGCCAGATCATCCCGCGCAATGTTAACGGCACCCTCTCGCGCCCGACCACATTGGTGTCCGACGCGCACGCTGCAGGCCTGTTGGTGCATCCATATACGTTTCGTGCGGAGAATACGTTCCTGCCCGCTGACTTCCGTGTTGGGGCTAACGCCACGGCATACGGACGGGCCATCGACGAGCAGGTGCGGTTCCTCCGGACGGGGATCGACGGCTTGTTCACCGACCAGTCGGACATCGGCGTGATCGCAAGGGCTGACTTCCTTGCCGCCAAGGCTGCCGCCTGAGCGCCGCTGCAGTGAAGTCGTCCAAATCGAAGTGGCTCACCCCGAGGGTCGAATTGTGCGACTTCGCACCCTCCGTGTCAGACCCGGATACCCCAAGCCAACCTAGGACTCACCGCCGGCGTTGCCCGAGGTGCCGGCGGTGACGTCGAGCAGGCGGTACTTGTTGGCCGCCTCCCGTGCCACCGACGGGTCGATCTCGCCGCGTTTGGCTAGCATCTGCAGTGCCTTCACGACGACCGACGCGCCGTCGATGTGGAAGTAGCGGCGGGCGGCTGCGCGCGTGTCGGAGAAGCCGAAGCCGTCGGCACCCAGGGAGATGAAGTCCTGCGGCACCCAGGGCGCTATCTGGTCCTGGACTGCCCGCATGTAGTCCGACACTGCGACAACCGGCCCCGGTGCGTCCTGCAGCTTCCGGGTCACGAACGGGACCCGCTGCTCCTGCTCGGGGTGAAGGAAGGCCAGCTCGTCACATGCCATGGCGTCCCGGCGCAGCTCGCCCCACGAGGTGACAGACCACACATCAGCGACGACACCCCAGTCAGACTTCAGCAGCTGCTGTGCCTCGAGGATCCACGGCACTCCGACACCGGAGGCCAGCAGCTGGACCCGTCTGGCGGCCTCGCTGTCGCCGTCGCTGGATCCGGCAGACAGCAGGTACATCCCCTTGAGGATGCCCTCGGCATCGACGCCCTCCGGTTCCGGCGGCTGGACATTGGGCTCGTTGTAGAGGGTGATGTAGAAGATGACGTTCTCCGGCTGATCGCCGTACATGCGACGGAGCCCGTCCTGCACGATGTGCGCGATCTCGTAGGCGTACGCGGGGTCGTAGGACACCACCGCGGTGTTCGTCGACGCCAGCAGCGGACTGTGGCCATCTGCGTGCTGCAGGCCCTCGCCCGTCAGCGTCGTGCGCCCCGCCGTCGCGCCCAGCATGAAGCCTCGCGACATCTGGTCGGCGGCCGCCCAGATCGAGTCACCGGAACGCTGGAAGCCGAACATCGAGTAGAAGATGTACACGGGGACCATCGGCACGCCATGGGTGGCATAGGAGGTTCCCGCTGCGGTGAAAGCGGCCACTGAGCCGTCCTCGTTGATGCCGAGGTGCAGAATCTGTCCTTGCTTGGACTCCTGGTAGGCGAGCATCAGGTCCGCGTCGACCGACGTGTAGTTCTGCCCGTGGACGTTGTAGATCTTGGCTGTGGGGAAGAAGGAGTCCATCCCGAAGGTGCGTGCCTCGTCCGGGATGATCGGCACCACGTGGCGGCCGAACTCCTTGTCGCGCATGAGCTCCCGCAAAAGGCGCACGAACGCCATCGTGGTGGCGATCTCCTGCTTGCCGGATCCCTTCTTGACCAGCTCGTAGGCCTTGTGGCCGGGCAGCTGAAGCCGGACAGCCTCGGTCCGACGCCTGGGCAACGGCCCGCCGAGCTTGGCGCGGCGCTCCATCATGTACTGGATGGCCGGGTCTTCGGTGCCGGGGTGGTAGTACGGCGGCAGGTAAGGGTCTTTCTCGAGCTCCTCGTCCGAGATGGGGATGTGCAGCGTGTCCCGGAAGCCCTTGAGGTCCTCAAGAGTCAGCTTCTTCATCTGGTGCGTGGCGTTGCGCCCCGAGAAGTGTGAGCCCAAGCTGTAGCCCTTGATCGTCTTGGCCAGGATCACCGTCGGCTCGCCGTTGTGGTCCATGGCTGCCTGGTAGGCCGCATAGACCTTGTGGTAGTCGAGGCCGCCCCTCTTGAGCTTCCACCAGATGTCCTCGTCGGACCAGTCGGCCACCATCGCCCTCGTGCGCGGGTCGCCACCGAAGAAGTGCTCCCGGACGTAGGCACCATCGTTGGCGCGGAACGTCTGGTAGTCGCCATCCGGGGTGGTGTTCATGAGGTTCACCAGGGCGCCGTCGCGGTCCTGGGCCAGCAGCGGGTCCCATCCGCGCCCCCAGATGACCTTGATGACGTTCCACCCGGCACCGCGGAAGGTCGCTTCGAGCTCCTGGACGATCTTGCCGTTGCCGCGGACCGGACCGTCGAGTCGCTGCAAGTTGCAGTTGACGACAAAGGTGAGGTTGTCGAGCTCATCGTTGGCCGCGACATGTAAGAGTCCGCGCGACTCCGGCTCGTCCATCTCGCCGTCGCCCAAGAACGCCCAGACGTGCTGCCTGGAGGTGTCCTTGATCCCACGGTTGGTCAGGTACTTGTTGAACTGCGCCTGGTAGATCGCGTTCATCGGCCCGAGGCCCATCGAAACCGTGGGGAACTCCCAGAAGTCGGGCATGTTGCGAGGGTGCGGGTAGCTCGGCAGGGCGGACGGCAAGCCGTCGACGAGGTGCGAGTGCTCCTGGCGGAAACCGTCCAACTGCTCCTTGGACAGCCGGCCCTCGAGGAACGCCCGGGCGTAGATTCCGGGGGAGATGTGGCCTTGGAAGTAGATCTGGTCGCCGCCACCCTCGTGGTCACGCCCCCGGAAGAAGTGGTTGAAGCCAACTTCGTAAAGGGTGGCAGCCGAGGCGTAGGAGGAGATGTGGCCACCCACCCCGATGCCGGGTCGCTGGGCGCGGTGGACCATGATCGCGGCGTTCCAGCGCAGGTAGGCGCGGTAGCGGCGCTCGACCTCCTCATCGCCAGGGAACCATGGCTCGGCCTCCGGGGGGATGGTGTTGATGTAGTCCGTCGCTGTCAGCGAAGGGACCCCGACCTGGCGTTCGCGGGCACGTTCGAGCAGCTTGCGCATCACGTATCGGGCCCGGGTGCGCCCGCCCGCGTCGATGACTGCGTCCAACGAGTCCAGCCACTCCTGGGTCTCCTCAGGGTCCACGTCCGGGATCTGACTGGGGATGCCGTTCAGGATAGGTCCGGCTTCCTCATGTGCCACCACGTTGTGTCCTTTCTCGCGATGAATGAGCCACCGGCGGCGGCGACGGTTGATGGTGTCGACACGTGGTGCTCAAGTAACAGTCCATCCTCCACCAGGAAGCGGTGAACGTCATACTTGGGCGTGGTCGCTGTCCGGCATGTGGCGGCAGTACAGTGCCCGCGGTGCATGACGCAGGGTGGCGTCTTGACCTGATACGCCTACCGGCAGGTCGGTTTCTGGGGGATCATTTGACGGGGCTGCTTGCAAGATCCCGCCAGACCTAGTGGACTAGGCAGAAGAGCATCCAACGATCGCGGGCGTGAGCCCGTGTGAACATCAGAGAGGAACACTCGTGATTGCGACCGCGCCAGCCGCGGCGACGAACGGTTCGGTGGCAAAGTTAGGCTTCGCCGCGGGACAGGTAGTCCAGGAGTTCGGATATGACCAGGACGTCGATGACGACTTCCGTCTCGCGATCGAGGAGCTCTGCGGCTCCGAACTGGAGGAAGAGGACTACGGCGACGTCGCCGATGCAGTGGTTCTGTGGTGGCGTGAGGACGACGGTGACCTCGTAGACGCTCTCGTGGACGGACTGACCAATCTTGCCGAGGGCGGGTTCATCGTGCTCCTGACGCCCAAGGCTGGTCGCGCGGGACACGTGGATGCCAGCGACATCCAGGAGGCGACCCTGACTGCGGGGCTGCACTCATCGGGGAGCACCAACGCCGTGCGAGAGTGGAACGGCAGCCGTCTGGTCGCCCCCAAGAGCGACCGCCGCTGACGACTGGCACACTGGATCGCATGACCAGCAACAGCAACACCTTCGTGGCACCCACCGGACTCGCCGTCGGTCAGTGCGCTCCTGACTTCACGCTCAGGGACCAGCATGGTAAGGGCGTTTCCCTGTCCGACTTCAGGGGCGTCAAGAACGTTGTGGTCGTCTTCTACCCCTTCGCGTTCTCGGGCATCTGCACCGGTGAGCTGTCCGAGATCCGCGACAACCTGAGTGCCTTCGAAAGTGACGACGTCCAGGTGCTCACCGTGTCATGCGACCACATGTTCACCCAGCGGGCCTGGTCCAATGCGGAGGGCTATTTCTTCCCGATGCTCAGCGACTACTGGCCGCACGGTGGGACCGCCCAGGCCTACGGGGTCTTCGAGCAGTCCGGCGGGTTCTCCACCCGCGGGACCTTCCTGATCGACCGCGAGGGAATCGTGCGCTGGATATTGGTCAACGGGCCGTCTGAGAGGCGTGACTTCGGTGGCTACCGAGCCGCACTCAAGGAACTGGGCGGCTCGGTGGCCTGAGCAACTCGAGGACGGCGCTCGTCGCCGTTTGGGCCTGTAGCTCAGTTGGTAGAGCACCGCGTTTACACCGCGGGTGTCGTCGGTTCGAGCCCGGCCGGGCCCACGTGAGCAATGAAGCCAAGTCCATAGATTCGAGAGCTGTGAAGTCGAGGTAGTGGATGTGATTCCCATTCCGCTGAGCGAGGTCGTGGCAGCGCTCGAGCGGTTGTACCCCCCTGACACCGCCTCTTCCTGGGATCGTGTCGGGCTGGTCAGCGGGGACCTGGGTCAGCTGGTCTCGTTGGTGCACTTCGCCGTCGATCCCACGCTCGCCGTGATCGAGGAGGCGCGCGCCGCCGGCGCAGACCTGCTGCTCACCCACCATCCGCTGCTACTGCGCGGCGTACACAGCGTGGCAACCACGAGCGCCAAGGGCGCGTCGCTCACCTGCCTGATCGTGAACGACATCGCGCTGTATGTCGCGCACACCAATGCCGACGTCGCCTCACCCGGGGTGTGTGATGCCCTCGCCAGCGCATGCGCCCTGGTCGACGTCGGACCACTGGAGGTGGTTGACGGTGTTGGCCACGGTCGGGTAGGCGAGCTGGCGCGTCCCCAGACGCTGCGCGAGTTCGTGAAACATCTGAGCACCGTGCTCCCGCACACGGTAAGCGGGATCCGGGTGGCAGGTCCGGCCGATGCCTTGGTGAGTCGGGTGGCGGTGGTCGGGGGAGCCGGCGACGACAGCTTCGATGCCGTGCGGGCCAGTGGCGCCGACGCCTTCGTTACCGCGGATCTGCGTCATCACCCCGCGCTCGAGGCACGGGAAGAGGCTCGCGGGGGCAGACCGTACCTCGTTGATGCCGGCCATTGGGCGACCGAGTGGCTGTGGCTGCAGAGCGCATGTTCGGAGTTGCTGCGCGAGCTCGCCGGGCGAGGTACTAGTTTGGACACTCACATTTGCACACTGCGCACGGATCCGTGGGACTTCGTGATCGGAGCCGCCGCGAGCGACATCACCGGAGGTACGTCCTGAAAGCCGACACGAGCCGTCAGTGGCGTTTGCTGGATCTGCAGGCGCTGGACACGCGCCTGGACCAGATCGCACACCGCAAGGCGACTCTGCCCGAGCTAGCCGAGCTGCGCGAGCTCAACGCTCAGACCTCGGTACTGGACGGTGACCTTGTCCGCGCCCGGACGGCCCTTGGTGACGTGCAGCGCGAGATCGTCAAGGCTGACTCCGACGTCCAGCTCGTGCGTGATCGCATCGTTCGCAACCAGGACCGGATGGATGCCGGTCAGGGCACCGCAAAGGACTTGCAGGCTCTTGTGCACGAGGTCGGGTCGCTGGCCCGCCGGCAGTCCGCGCTCGAAGACGTCGAGCTCGAGGTGATGGAGCGCGCCGAAGGTCTGGCCTCCGACGTGAGCAGGCTCGAAGCCGCTTGCGATCAGCTGACTGTGCGCGTGGACGAGCTGAAGGCGGGGCGCGATAGCGCTTTTGCCGATATGGACGCCGAGGTCGAGCAGATCGGGCACTCCCGGGCCGACGTCGTTGCTGGCGTAGGCGGCGAGCTTGTGGCCCTCTATGAGAAGATCCGCGCGTCCAGTGACGGCATCGGGGCGGCGGTTCTGCGTCAGCACCGCTGTGAGGGATGCAATCTGGAGCTCAACCAGGTGGACATCAACCGGTTCACGGCTGCGGCGCAGGATGAGGTGCTTCGTTGCGAGGAGTGCCGCCGCATACTGATCCGCACCTCCGAGTCAGGCGTCTGAGGCACCGTCGTGGGTGGACGTCGACTCGTCGTCGAGGCCGATGGCGGATCGCGCGGTAATCCCGGCAACGCTGGGTACGGCGCCTTGGTGCGTGATGCCGCCTCGGGTGAGGTGATTGCCGAGCGGGCCCAGTCGGTGGGCATTGCCAGTAATAACGTCGCGGAGTACTTAGGGTTGGTCGCCGGGTTAAAGGCCGCGCTCGACATCGACCCCGGCGCCGAGGTCTTGGTCCGGTTGGACTCCAAGCTCCTCATCGAGCAGATGTCCGGGCGGTGGAAGATCAAGCAGCAGGACATGCGCAGGCTGGCGCTGCAGGCCCGGAAGGTTGTTGCCGATCTCAGCGCCGCCGGGGGATCGGTGACCTACACCTGGATCCCGCGAGCCGAGAACTCGGCCGCCGACACTCTGGCTAACTTGGCGATGGACGGAAAGTCGGTCAACTGGACCGGCACATCCGATGCTGGCGCCGTCCTGGACCCCGACTCTGGCTTGGTAAGGTCGGCGCCGCTGACCGGTGTCGCGGGTCGGTCGAGCGACCTGGCGGCGCCCACGAGAATCGTGCTGGTGCGTCACGGTGTCACCGACTTCACCGTGGCGGGCAAGCTGGACGGGCGAGGAGGATCTGACCCCTCGTTGAACGCCGATGGCCGGCGCCAAGCCCAGTCGGCGGCCGCCGGAGTCCGCGCGTTCATCGGCGACGGCTCGGCTAGCGTCATCACCTCGAGCCTGCAACGCGCAATGGAGACCGGTGCCCTGATCGCGGACGAGCTCGGCGTGGGCGCCCGGATCGACGCCGACTGGGATGAGCAGAGCTTCGGTGAGTGGGATGACAAGAGTGTGGACTACCTGCAAGCCCGGCATCCGCAGGAGCTTGTTCGTTTCCGTGACGACCCGCACTACTCACCACCTGGTGGCGAGGCGCATGCCGATCTGCAGGTCCGTGTGCTGGCTGCGTTCGATCGCGCCATTGCAGCGGGAGGCACCGTTGTCGTGGCTAGTCACCGCAAACCGATCATGACGGTCCTCGCGCATGTGCTGGGGATCCCACATGATCGCATCTGGCGGCTGGCCACTGCCCCGGCGTCGCTGACCTCCGTCGAGGTCTGGACTGACGGCGGGACGTCGGTCGCCTTCGTCAACGACACCAGCCACCTGCGCTGACTGGTGATCACCCAAGTCTGCAACATCTGCAGGGGTGAGCTGGACACACGGCATACGGTCGGCTGTGGAATCCTTGTTCCATGGATGAGCGACCGGACGAAGGAGCAGTGATGTGCTACGCCGGCGACGTGGACCCCTTGGATGTATATGTGGGGCTGGAGGCTGATACCGATGCTGTACTGGTGGACGTGCGGACCAGTGCGGAGTGGAGCTACGTTGGACTGCCAGACCTCTCGCAGATTGGAAAACGAGCCATTCTTCTTGAATGGCAACGCTATCCGGACGGCGCGCTGAACGCGAGCTTCGTTGAGCAGCTGCGCGAGACAGGCGTGCGCGAGGGCGTACCCATTTACTTCATGTGCCGCTCGGGTGTGCGATCGGCCGCCGCGGCGAAGGCCGCGACCGTTGCCGGTCTCGGACCGGCTTACAACGTCTCTGATGGCTTCGAGGGTCAACTGGGCCAGGACGGACACCGAAGCGTCACGGGGTGGAAAGCCGCCGGACTACCGTGGAGGCAGGGATGAGAGAGTTGCGTCCCGACACATTGGCGGTTCGCGGCGGCCTGGTCCGGAGCAAGTTCGACGAGACCTCCGAAGGGCTGTTCCTGACCTCGGGCTACGTCTACTCCTCGGCACAGGAGGCGGAGGCCGCGTTCAAGGACGAGATCGACCGCTTCGTCTACTCGCGCTACGGCAACCCCACGGTGGCCATGTTCCAGGAGCGGATGCGATTGCTTGAGGGCGCGCAGGGGTGCTTTGCCACGGCGACAGGCATGTCGGCGGTCTTTATCGCACTGGCCGCGCTGCTGGGCAAGGGCGATCGGGTGGTGAGCTCCCGGAGCCTGTTCGGTTCCTGCTTCGTGATCCTGGACGAGATCCTCCCGCGATGGGGAGTGGAGAGCGTATTCGTCGACGGCAGTGACCTCGACCAGTGGCGAGAGGCGCTGTCCGAGCCGACTGCGGCGGTGTTCTTTGAGTCGCCGAGCAACCCGATGCAGGAGCTTGTCGACATTGCAGCCGTCTGTGACCTCGCTCATGGCGTTGGGGCCCAGGTCGTCGTCGACAACGTATTCGGCACCTCGGTGTTCTCCAAGCCGCTCGAGCAGGGTGCGGACGTCATCGTCTACTCGGCGACCAAACACATTGACGGTCAGGGCCGCACGCTGGGTGGGGCAATTCTGGGAACCGCTGACTTCATCAACGGTCCGGTCAAGAACCTGATGCGGCACGTCGGCCCGTCGATGTCGGCCTTCAACGCCTGGGTGCTGCTCAAGGGTCTGGAGACCTTGTCACTGCGCGTCGAGCGGATGTCCAACTCGGCGTTTGAACTGGCGGGTGTGCTGGAGGCCCACCCCAAGATCTCGCGCGTGCTCTATCCGTGGCTCGAGTCGCACCCTCAGCACGAGCTCGCCACCAAGCAGATGTATGGGGGTGGGACGGTCGTGACCTTCGAGCTGGTGGGTGGCAAGGACGAGGCTTTCACGGTGATGAACTCCCTGGAAATTGTTGACATCTCGAACAACCTGGGCGACGCCAAGTCAATGATCACGCACCCGGCCACGACCACGCACCGGCGCTTGGGACCAGAGGCACGCCTCGCGGTCGGCATCACTGACGGTGTCCTGCGCATCTCTGTCGGCCTCGAGGACGTCCGCGATCTGGTCGAGGACGTCCAGCGCGCTCTGGGCTGACCGCCGCCCTGACGTTGCAAGATCGGCGTATTGAAAGCTCAGAGGGGTCGATCTCGGCGACCTCAGCCCAGCGTCAGCGCGAGAGTCGCGGCCAGAGTCGCGGCTGTCGCGCACACCGCGCCCTGCCAGGCGAATCGCCACATTGGGATGGTGATCCCAGCGCGCCGGCATCGTTCCCGCCACAGGATCGTGGCCAGCGATGCCCAGATGGTGACCAGCGATCCGGCGTTGACGCCGATGACAAGAGCCATCAACCGACGTGGGTAGTTGTCGGTCACGGACTCCAGGGCTAGATAGGCCGGGAGATTGTCCACGGCGTTGGCGGATCCGGCACCAACTGCACTGACGCGTAGCAGCTCTGATGTCCCGGTACCGGCGCCAACCCAGCTCGCGAGCAGGTCTCGCAGGCCGTGCCCCAGTGCGATGTCCACGACGACAAACAAGCCGCTGATTCCCAGGACGATCAGCCAGGGGACCTTGACGTCGCCCAAGAGAGCACGGTCGCGCACCAGTACGGTGCCCACCAGGACGAGAGCCGCGATGCCAGCAGGGATGGCCGGGGTGATGCCGCTGGCGAAGGCCGGGCCGAGCGCCGCGCACACGCAGGCGGCCACGATCAGCAACGTCCGGTCATGAGTTGCGGGGGGGCTTCGGGACGGTAGCGACCCCGCAGGTCGCGCAGATGGATCACGGCCAGGACGACGACGGTGGCCGCAATGGCGGCCATTGCCGGCCAAAGGGCCAGGGAGATGTACCCGGAGTGGTCGAGTCCCAGCGCCGAGAACCGGTGCAGTGCAAGCAGGTTGGTCAGGTTGGATACGGGCAGCAGCAGGGAGGCGGTATTGGCCAGCCAGACCGTGGTCATGGCGAAGGGCAGCGGGTTCAACGCCAACTGGCGGGCGACCGCGATCACCACCGGAGTCAGCAGCACCGCCGTGGTGTCAAGGCTGAGAACGATCGTCGAGAGGCACGAGAGTCCGACGATAAGCAGCCACAACAGCCAGGTGCGGCCATGACCGGCGCGGGCAGCCCAGTGTCCAGCAACGTCGAAAACCCCTGCGACGTCTGCAATTTCGGCTACAACAGTGATTGCGACCAGGAAGATCAGAACGGGACCAACCCGCGTCGCGAGGTCCAGCAGGGTCGTGCCCTGGCTACCGGTCATAGACCCCTCACATCGATGGTCCACGCTTTGCCCGGGCGTACAGGTTTGGTCAGGGTTGTCTCGAAACGTTGGGCCACCACCTGCTCGAGAGCCTTCGCAGTCCTGGGGTGAACACCGGACTCGCACAGATGCCGAGCCACCAGGCCGCGGATGTGCTTGGCCAGGTGCGTGTCGCCGGGGACACGCACCTGCACCCAGTGCGCGGCGAGCTCGTCCTGGGGAACCCAGGCTGCGGCATACGTGCCCGAGCGGCAGTCGACGATCACCCCGCGACCCGCCGCAATTGGCAGAACAGCCGCGAGGGGGGCCCGCCATACGGACGCCAACGGACCGAGCTCGGCGAGGTTCACGCCCATGGACAGGCGGTACCGGGGGATCTTGTCGGCCGGGCGCACGGCGCCGTACAGAGCCGATATGACGACCAGCCAGCGGTTGGCCCGGCGTCGGGTAGCGCAGTCCATGGAGGGCAGGTCGAGGGCGGCGTAGAGAACGCCGGTGTAGAGGTCCGCGACCGGGACGGCGGGCGCGGACTCCAGATGGATGTTGTGGGCGATGTCCGCACGCAGGTTGGCGCTGACTCCCAGCAACCTCGGGGCGTCGGGGTGCGCGCTGACCCCGGCCAGGGCGGTAGCCACCGCGGCGCGGGTCGAGGAGAGCTCGGGGAAGGAGACAAGCTTGGGGTCGGCGGGCTTGCCATGGGCGCGTCCGGTCTTGGATTCCGAGGGCGGAAGCAGGATCAACACCTCACTGAGCGTAGCGAACCGAGCACGGGTGGATGGAGGTCTTCTGGCTGGGCCGACGGCGGTGTTGATGCCAGGGATCAATGTCGATACGGACAAACAGACCCAGGCCGATTGGGCGGCCCCTTCCCCCGCGCGACCATCGAGACGATCCTGGCCGACTCCGACTCCGACACCAGTCGGTTGCTCGAAGCCGGCGCCACGACCCCCAAGGCCCGGTCGCCGTCTGATCCGCAGCTGGGGTAAACCGGACCCGCAATGACGCCTGCCCTGTGGTGCGGCCGTGGCCCGGTTCTGTGACCTGGACCCTGCGATCCCTTTCCTACCGAGCTGACGGTTCCGCTCAACCTGGCCTGCCGGTGCCGCCGATACCACCGTTTGAAGACCCACGGTCGATGGCCCGGGACGATGAATCCTTCGGAGTTCGCACCTGGTCGACCGGTGCACCGGGCAGATCCACAGCACCGAACCCGGCAAACCACCGGGAGCTCGCGGTATGACCCATTGGTAAGGGTGCAGAGGCTGGGAACAGTGCTGTAAACCTGCCGTAGAGGACGCAGGGCTGCCCGTGTGACCAGCCAACAGATATACGGACCTATGCTGGATCACGGATGAGTCGGTCAGACGGTCGCGTCGATGCTGAGGTCCCGGGCTCCGGGCAACGCACATCGCCGAGGAACGTCCGGGCTCCACAGGGCAAGGTGATGGTTAACGGCCATCCGGGGTGACCCGCGGGACAGTGCCACAGAAAACAGACCGCCACGGTGAACCGTCCGACTTCGGTCGGGTAGGCGTCGGGGTAAGGGTGAAAAGGTGGTGTAAGAGACCACCAGCACTCCAGGTGACTGGAGTGGCTAGGTAAACCCCACCTGGAGCAAGGTCAGACAGCAAGCGTTCGAGGGCGGCCCGCCCGAGCTTGCGGGTAGACCGCTAGAGGTGCTCGGTAACGAGTACCCGAGATGGATGACCGTCCGTCGCGTGCCGGCAACGGTGCGTGACGACAGAACCCGGCGTACCGACCGACTCATCCACTCATAGGCCGCTGACCTGCGACGATACCTTCAGTCGGTGCCGCTAGTCCGCAAGGAGTCCGCAAGAAATCCCGCTAAGACCAGATCCACGGCCTCACGAGTGCGGTCGTCAGAGTCCGGCCAAAGGTGCGAGTAGGTGTCCAGAGTCTCGGCTGCGTTGGCATGACCTAGGCGCGCCTGGACCGTCTTGACCGACTCCCCGTGACGGATCAGCAGGCTCGCGTAATTGTGCCTTAGGTCGTGGAAGTGCAGTCCATCGAGCTCGACCGACTTCGTGACCCGCCGCCACATGGTGCCGAAGTTGGACCGCCGGATCATGTCGCCGGC
>Ga0209890_10000641_pt1 | contig 16092 bp, 12 predicted proteins | sample OrgsoiDNA2013049_FD_185799 | JGI IMG/M metagenome (GOLD analysis project Ga0209890, IMG submission 185799) | Permafrost soil microbial communities from the Arctic, to analyse light accelerated degradation of dissolved organic matter (DOM) -... | ecosystem: Environmental > Terrestrial > Soil >...
GATAACACGACAGCGCAAAGCCTACGACCGCTATGCTGGCGGGCGCGCCCGCGCGGCTTCTATCGGCCACCAGGCCGTTTTCAGGATTGTATTGTTCCAAAAAGTAACCGAATGCAGCACGCTGGAAACGATCCAGCAATTCTTCATCCGATTGAGCGGGCAATTCAGCCATGATCACGCGTCGCAAACCGAAAGGTGACGGCCGCCACCGAGAGAGGCGGCAAAGTGACATCGAAACCCAACGCGCCATCCCGGAAGTCAAACGGAAAAGGTTCGGATTCGCAACGCGACACGGTATTGAGTTCCGCCACGACCGCCGCGTTTAGATATTCCGGAGACCCCATTTTCTGCCAGCGTCCTTTCGCATTGGCATGATCAGAATCGATCCGCCGGATCGTGGCCTCCCTCGGGGCTTGGGCGCTGCCAAGTTTAATTTGAATGGTTTCCGAGGCGATCGGGTGACGTGGCAAAGCGTAGTTGGTGAGAAGAACAGTCGCAGCCCCGTAGTCACGAACAACCCATGCGTCCACGGTCGGATGCGTTCCTTCGACCGTCATCATTTCAGTGCCAAGCGCATGCAACAATTCGAAGGCGCGATAGGCGGGCTTGGCAATGCCGTGAATGTTGAGCAGGCCGAAGCCGCCGTGAAACGGCACCGACGGAAAATAATTTTCCTCAAAGATATCGGAAAAAGTCCAGTAGCTATAGCCTTGAACCAGCCCGTTCGCTTCCATGATAGTCTTGGTGATGAAAGCGGCGGCATACGGCTCGTCATGCATCGGGTCGCGTGGATTGGAAGAGGTGCACCATTCCGTATAATAGATCGGACGGTTGCCAGCCTGCTTCCGCACCTCCCGCGTTTCGTCGCGCAGGACGCTACGCCGGCTTTTCGAAAGTTGCGCTTCGGTGTCGTCACCAGGCTGCCCGAAGGCGTCGGTCGGATAATGATGCGTGCTGATAAAGTCGGTCGGCAGTTGGCTTTTCGTACAAAACCCAATGAAATCGTCGATCCAGGCGTTTGCCGCAGTCGCTGGCCCTCCCACCTTCAGTTCACTATCGACCGATTTTATCGCCTCGGCGGTGTAGCGATAAAGCTTGAAATAATCGTCCTGTTTGCCGCTGCCGAAAGCGTCGAGATTCGGCTCATTCCAGACTTCAAAGAACCATTGGCGAACTTCGACCAGGCCATAGCGCTCGACCCAGTGGGCGACCAGCTTGCGGATCAGCGTCGCCCATTGCGCGTAGTCCTTCGGCGGAGTGACATTGGCACGATAATGGAAAACCGTCTTATCGCCGGACGCCAAGATACTGGGCATGAAGCTCAGCTCGACGAACGGCTTCATGCCGATCGAAAGCAGAAAGTCGAAGATCTGATCTGCATTAAAGAATGAATAGAAAAGAGTATCTCCTTCACCGATCAGCGTGCCCATGTCGTCGCACAATAGGCCGTGCATTCGCACATGGCCGAATCCAAGCTCGTCGTGCGAGCGTCGCATTTGCGCCTGCCAGTCGACTCGTAACGCCAATGGGGCGTGGCAACTGCCGATGGTATGTTCCCAGAAATGCGGCAGGCTTGAAGCCGTACCTTTAAGGTCACAACTGAAATTAGCTGCCATGATCGGTCTCCCTCAGCGGTTCCCATCCACGCTCACCGGGGTTAATTTTGGCCCAGCTTTGGAGTTCGTCCGCGGCGTCTGGCCGCTATTGCCCTCTTGCAAAAAGCCCATCGATATTAGCATCCCAAAGCCGAATACCACCCGTAATCCCAGCCTGATTCGATACGATCCTGACGTCGCGCGGCGGCCTGATGACTTTGTTTCCGTTGCCGCCACCGAGATACAGTTGATCGTAATGAAGGAGCGAGTTGAGAATTTTGATCGTCTTGTGGACGTGGTGACTCCATTTCTTCGCTCCATCGCGTAGCAAAGCTTCGCTGCCGATGTAATCGTTATAAGTCTTGTTGAGGTGGATGGGATGCTGCGCCAATTCGAGATGTGGCATCAGTACGCCGTCACGGAATACTGCCGTGCCGGCGCCGGTGCCAAGCGTCAGCACGACTTCCAGTCCTCGCCCTTTCACGATTCCAAAACCCTGGACTTCGGCATCGTTGAGCAAGCGAACCGGCTTGCCGAAACGCTTGGACAAGGCGGCAGCCAATGGAAAATTGCACCACGGACGTTCGCTAAAATGCGGCGCGGTGAGAGTTCGTCCGTCGCGGATTACGCCTGGAAATCCAACTGAGATACGGTCGAAAGGGGGTAATGGAGCGATGAGGTCTGCGAGCGCCTTCAAGAGAATTTTCGGTGTGCAAGGGTAAGGTGTCGCCACACGGACGCGATCGACCAACATTTTTCCTGTGCGATCAAGAACCGATGCCTTCAGGCCGGTACCACCGATATCGATACTCAAGGTGGAGACCTTGGCCGGAGAATCACTGCTCGCGGCATTTTTCACTTTTTTCTTCATGTCTCGGTTCCAGCCGCCGCTCTGTCCAGAAACCACGTCACCCCGGAAATCGGATGAAGCCGCGCTGCCGGCAGGCTCTCGTCACCATAGCGAAGCCGGGCGAAGATCGTCCGCTTCTCCTTTCCGGTGACCAAGAAGGCCGCGTGCCGGCTGCTCTCGAGCGCCGGATAGGTCAGCGTAATGCGCGCTTCTGGCTTGACGCCGACAACGGCGGCGACCCATTTGGCGCGTTCCGCCAGCACCGCATTGCCCGGGAACAGCGAGGCTGTATGCCCATCCGGTCCTAGTCCGAGAAGATTTACATCGAACAGCGGCCGAGCCGGATCGAGGCGCTCGGCGCCATAAAAGGTTTTAAGTTCGCGCCCGTAAGTAGACGCCGCCGCGTCAGGACTGACACCTTCGGTCGGAATCGGATGGATGTTGATAGCAGGGATCGGCACGCGCGAAAGGAGTGCCTCGCGCACCATGCGGTAGTTGCTAAGCGCGTCATCGTGCGGCACGAAACGCTCATCGCCCCAGAACCAATGAGCTCGCTGCCAGGGAAAGCGATCGCGATAAGGCAGTTCAGCCAGATGTTCATAGAGCCCATGAGGCGTCGAGCCGCCGGACAGACAGACGGCAAAAACGCCGTCCTTCGCGGCCGCCAAATCGAGCATCCACTCCGCAACCCGGCGACACAGGGCTTTCGGATCGGCGAGGATTTCCAGTTTGGCTTGGGACGGACTCGTCATAGGCGTGCCCTCGCGGCCATCCGGCGCGCGGCGTCGCGGATGGCAGCGATCGCGGCCCCATAATCATCCGATCCGAAGATCGCAGATCCGGCGACGATGACGTTCGCACCGGCTTCAATCGCCTGCCCGGCGGTCTCGCTATTTTCGCCGCCATCGACCTCAATAAAGGGATCGAGGCCGCGTGCTTCGCAGAGCTGCCGCAAACGGCGGATCTTGGGCAGCATCTCCGGCAGAAATTTCTGGCCCCCGAAGCCGGGATAGACGGTCATGACGAGTACGACGTCGCAAAGATGCAGGACGTATTCGATCAACTCGATCGGGCTCGCCGGGTTGAGTACTACGCCGGCCTTCTTGCCGAGGTCGCGGATTTGCGACAGCAGACCGAGGAGATGGACCGTCGCCGACGACTCCGCCGGCACGAGCAGATGATCGGCGCCGGCCTTGGCAAAGGCGGCGAGATAGCGCTCCGACTCGACGATCATCAGGTGCACATTGAGCGGCTTCCGCGTGTAGCGTCGCGCCGCTTCGACAATCACAGGCCCGAACGTGATATTCGGCACGAAGCGGCCGCCCATCACGTCGATATGAATCCAGTCGGCGCCGGCCGCATCGACGGCGCGAACCTCGTCGGCGAGATACCCGAACTCCGCCGACAAGATCGACGGCGCAACGACAATCGACCGCGTCCCAGTACGATCGACGCCGTGCCGTATCGGAATCTTGCTAGCCCGGTCTATCATCGTCACCTTGCCGCCTCTTTGACCGGCGGGTCCGCGATTGGCACAAAATCGCCGAGGAGGAAGACATAGGCAATGATGCCAACGATCAGCACGACACCCGCGGTCAGGAATGCGCCGGTAAACGAGTGCGTAGCCCCAACGATGTAGCCTGTCGTCACCGGCGCTACGACGCCCATCATGTTATTCAAAAAATTCATGATGCCGCCGATGGTGCCGGTTCCTCCACGCGGCGCGATCAGCGACGGGATCGACCAGCCTACCGGCGCTGCCGCGGCCAAGCCGCTCAGCGCGATCGAGATCCAGGTGACCGCCCAAACCGGACTGGTAGTAAAGGTAGCGCCAAACACGGCGAGGCCGAGCACCATGCCGCACACGAGCACGGTCTTGCGTACCGGCGTCTCGTCATAGCCGCGCGCGATCAGGTGATCGATCAGCCAGCCGCCGACGACGAGATCCGCAACCGTGGCGCAGGCCCAAGGGATTGCCGCGAAGCCAGCGGACTTAAGGATACTCATGTGCATCGTCTCGACGAGATAGTTCGGCAACCAGGTCAGGAACAAATAGAACGAGTAGCCGTAGGCCGCGAATCCAATCGTCAGACCCCACACTTTCCGATTGCGCAAAAGGTAACCGAGCATGGCGACCTCGCCGCTCTGCGCCGGGCCTTCCGGCGTCGCCCCGCCCGCGCGAATATATTCGCGCTCTTCCGCGCTCAACCGCGGATGTTTGCTGGGATCGCGGTAGATGATCAAGAAGGCGATGAAATAGACAAAACTCAGCAGAGCGGTAATGCCGAATCCCCAGCGCCAACCGAAATTGACGACCGCCAGCGCCACCAGCGGTACACCAATGACATTGGAGAACTTTGCAGCGGCATCGAAGATCGATGTCGCAAGCGCCCTTTCCTGGCGTGGAAACCAGTAGCCGGTGGCCTTCGAACTTGCAGGGAAGCCTGGCGCCTCCGCGACGCCCAGCAGGATGCGGGCGCCGAGGATACCGCCGAATCCGCCGGCGAAAGCGGTAGCGGCTGACATGACCGACCAGAGAAACGTGCTGATCCGATTGACCCATGTGACGCCGAAGCGGTCGAGGATCATTCCGGTTGGTATCTGCAGCAGCGCGTAGGACCAGAAGAATCCGCTGAACAGCCAGCCCAGTTCGCCATCGGTGAGACCGAATTCGTGCTGTAGCTGTGGCGCGGCCACCGACAGATTGATCCGGTCAAAATAGTTTATCAGCACGCCGACGCCCAGCAATACACCGATGCCCCAGCGCAGCTTGGGGATACGTCGGGTTGAGGCGGTGTTGGGCACCAAACCCGGATGAACTGACTTCATGGTGCCTGTTCTCCCGATAAGGACTTATTGCTTTGGCTGCCGGCTTGCCGTTCTTCAAGTTGATGCACGATCTCGGTGGCGATCTCGATTGGCCGGCCGCCGACGTCTACTATGAGCGCATGCTCGTCCGGCGTGGGCTCCTGCAGCGTCGCGAACTGGCTGTCGAGCAGGGCGATCGGCATAAAGTGCTCGTGCCGCGCGGCCATGCGCCGGTGGATAAGGTCGTGCGATCCTTTGAGGTAGACCAGCGTCACGTCAGAGCGGTCACCGATGATGATGTCCCGGTAAGACCGCTTCAACGCGGAGCAAGTGAGCACGCCGGATTCGTGGCGCGCGCGCCAGCCATCGATTTCCTCGGCGATCTTGCGTAGCCAGGGCAACCGATCGGCATCGGTCAGCGGCGTTCCACTGTGCATTTTCTCGACATTCACGGCCGGGTGCAGATCATCGCCCTCCTGGAATTGGCAGCCGAGTGCGGCGGAGAGCAGGACCGAGACCGTGGTCTTGCCCGATCCCGAGACGCCCATGACAACGGCGATCACCGGCTTGACTATGGTAGTCGAGAGAGCTGGTGACCACACGCGCTGTGGCTGGCGATCAGGCGGCATCATGCGCTCCTTGGTGGTTGCGAGTCATGCAGCAGCCCGGCATAGAACAAACTTCCGCACTGCATTGGCGAAGCCTTCCTGTTCGTTACTGTCGGTCACTGCGCTCGCCTGTGCCTTCACCTCGTCGCTCGAATTACCCATGGCGATGGAAAATCCGCTTTTGCAAAACATAAGGACATCATTCGGCATGTCGCCAAACGTGGCGATCTGTTCGGGCGGAATGTTCAGAAGCCTGGACAGGGTGGCGACGACTGCCCCCTTATTCGCCTGCGGGTGGGTTACGTCGAGGTAGTAGGGCTGAGAGCGCGCCGCACTCGCCATTTCACCCAGGGTCGTCTGCGCAAGCTTTTCGCAGGTGGCAACTAAGTCGAGATCGTCGGAGATGCCGACGATCTTTACCGCGTGCGCGAGATGAGCGTCCGTAAACGCCGCCACGACCTTGGCGTCAAATTTCACCGTCCATGCCTCGCGGGCCACATGCGGCGCGTCCAGCTTACGGATCAACCACTCGTCGGCCGTATAGACCCAAGCGTCCAGCCCCTGATTGAGGATGAGCTCTACGGTTTTCTTGGCTGTCGCCGGATCGAGCGTTCGGCTCTCTATCTCCGAGAGGTCTGGATGGACAAATACGCCGCCGTTAAAGCCTGCGATCGGCGTCCGCAAAGCGAGCGGCTCGATCAGCATCGCCATGCCACGGGGCGGCCTGCCGCTGGTAATCGCAAAGGCGATGCCGGCTGCGGCAAGCGCCTTCACGGCGTCCTCCGCACGCGAGGTCAGCACTTTGTCTTTAGTGAGAAGCGTGCCGTCGACATCGGCGAGCACAAGCGAAATCTTTGATGCAGTAAGATCTGGCTTTATCATGCGCGGCCTGTCGCATGAACGCTCGCAACTTGTACATTCGAACGATCGCTGCTCAGGATGAACCGTTCGACCGCATTGGCGAAGCCATCGTCGTGATTGCTGTCGGTCACGAAGTTCGCGGCCCGCTGAACCGCCGGACTGGCGTTGCCCATGGCAATGCTGAGACCGCTTCGCTCGAACATCGCGACGTCATTGCCGCCGTCGCCAATGACGGCGATCTCCGCCAGTGGAACCCCCAACAGCCTCGCAATCTCCGACAACGCGACGCCTTTGTTGGCGAGCGGGTGGGTAATATCGAGATAGTAAGACTGCGAGCGCGCCACGGTGGCCTGACCGCCAAGCGCGGCACGCACATCGCGCTCACGCTGTGCGAGAATCTCGAATTCCTTGCTGACGCCAACGATCTTATTGGCGGCATCGAGACTTTGACCAAAATTGTCGACCAGTGTCGGTTGGAACCCCACAGTGCGCTCCTCGAACCCGACATATGGTCCGTCGGAATCGCGCACCAGCCAATTCTGCCCACTGAAAACCCAGACCTGCACATCGTGCGTGTCGAGCAGACTAACGGCGCGCCGAGCGGCATCAGGCGACAGCAGATGCTCGGTGATGACCGCTAGATTGCGCGTCGCTATCACTCCGCCATTAAAGCCACACACCGGCGTCGTGATTCCCAAAGGCCGGAGCAGCATGCCCAAGCCGCGAGGTGGTCGGCTGCTGATGATTGAAAATTTGATACCGCATGCGTGGAGCTTTGCCACCGCCGCCTGGGTGCGTGCGGTTAAGACCTTGTCGTCGGTGACTAAGGTACCGTCGACATCCGAGACAAGTGTCGAGATTTTCGGTGAAACATTCCGAGGGGATGGTGTCATTGCGATTTCACGGCACCGGCGCCGTTGACGGGGCGCCAGTGTCGGCCATCACGTGCCAAAAGCGCGTCCGCTTCACTCGGTCCTGAGCTTCCCGCCAGATAAATCGGCAGATCTGCCGCACAATTCTTGGCCCAAGCGTCGAGCACCGGCTGCACGATGCGCCAAGTCTGCTCCACCATATCGGCGCGCATGAATAAAGTGGGGTCGCCGATCATGACATCGTAGAGAAGCGTCTCGTATCCAACATTAGGTTCCTTCGAAAACCAATCATCGTAGCGGAAGTCCATCTTGACGGCGGCGAGATCCACCACTGGCCCAGGGCGCTTGACCTCGAACTGCAGGGATATCCCCTCGTCCGGCGCAATGCGCAGCACCAGCCAATTGGCCCGCAGAGTGTCGACAGGAGTGCCATGAAACGCCGCGTAGGGCGCCTGCTTGAAACGGATAGCTATCTCGGTATTGCGTTGCGACATGTGCTTGCCGGTGCGGATGTAGAAAGGCACGCCAGCCCAGCGCCAATTGTCGATCTCAAGCCGCATCGCGACATAGGTCTCAACGTTTGAATCCGGCGCCACATTGGGCTCTTGCCGATAGGCTTTCATGGTCTTGTCCAGTACCGTGCCGGCGCCGTACTGGCCGCGCACCGCCTGCGCCGGCTTGATGGCGGGGATCGCGGCCAGCACTTCGGCCTTTTTTGAACGGATCGCGGCGGCATCGAAACCGGTCGGCGGCTCCATCGCCACCATCGAGAGTAATGTGAACACGTGATTCGGAACCATGTCGCGCAGCGCACCAGTCGCCTCGTAAAACCTGCCGCGGCGTTCCACGCCGACCGTCTCCGCCACGGTGATCTGCACGTGATCGATTCGGTCGCGATTCCAGATTGGTTCGAACAGCCCATTGGCGAAGCGGAACGCCATGATGCTTTGAACCGTATCCTTTCCCAAAAAGTGATCAATGCGGAATATCTGATCCTCGTGCAGCGTGCGTAGGATGCTGGCATTCAACTCGCGCGCCGATTCGAGGCTGTGCCCAAATGGTTTCTCGATCACTACGCGGCGCCAGAACCGAGGCTTGCCATCCTCGTCCTCGTGCTGATCGGTGAGCTTCGCTTTGCAGAGCTGCTCCACCACGGTGCTAAAAAATTGATCGCCGACGGCGAGATAGAAAATGACATTGCCCTGCGTGCCGTTGGTCTTCTCTGCCTCGGCTAACGCGACGCGAATTTTCTCGTACAGTTCAGGCTTGGTGAAGTCGCCCTGCACGTAAGATATTTTTTCCGCCAGCCGCTTCCACGCCGCCTCGTCGATCTCGTCGACATCGAACTCCGCCGCTCCGTTTCCGACGAAGCTTTTCAGCATGTCGTGAAGATGGTTGCGCCAGCTCTCGGCAGTTCCTTCGCCATGGTCCACGCCAATAAAAGAAAAATTCTCCGGCAGCACCTTGGTGTGCGCGAGATTGTAGAGAGCCGGCGTCACCAGGCGCTTGGTCAGATCGCCGCCGGCACCGAAGATTACGATGGCGCAAGGGTCGGCTGACTTCATCTGGCGACGTGGCGGCGACTCGACCACCTGGGTGGTCGGAGCGGTCCGAGATTGCTTGTCGAGCATGGTGCTACTCCGCGGCGTTCTGTGCTGCTGAGCGATTTTGTGATTTTTTTGGCTTTGATTCTGGGTCAATAGATTCTTGACCCTCGATATGTCCGCCGAAGCCGAAGCGCATGGCCGAGAGCATCTTTTCGCCGAAGGTATGCTCCTGCCGCGAGCGGAAGCGGGCGTACAACGCCGAGGAAAGCACGTCGGCCGGGACCGCTTCTTCGATCGCGGCCTCGACGGTCCAGCGGCCCTCGCCGGAATCCTGGACAAAACCGGAGAAATCCTTCAGCTGCGGGTCTTTCGCGAGCGCGGCGGCACCGAGATCGAGCAGCCAGGATGAGATGACACTGCCACGCCGCCAGACCTCCGCGATATCCGGCAGGTTCAGTGTAAAACGCTCATCCTCCGCCAAGTCCTTCGAATTCTTGTTGCGAAGGATATCGAAGCCCTCGGCATAGGCTTGCATCAATCCGTACTCGATGCCGTTATGCACCATCTTGACGAAGTGGCCGGCGCCGGACGGACCGGCATGAATGTAGCCGCGTTCGGCGCGGGTATCGCCTTTCGCGCGGCCTGGCGTACGCGGAATATCGCCCATCCCAGGAGCGAGTGCTGCGAAGACCGGGTCGAGGCGATCCACTGCCTGCTTCGGGCCGCCGATCATCATGCAGTAGCCGCGATCTATCCCCCAGACGCCGCCGGACGTGCCACAGTCGACGTAGTGAATGCGCTTATCGGCCAATTTTTTGGCGCGACGGATATCGTCTTTGTAGAATGAGTTCCCGCCGTCGATGATTATGTCGTCCGGTTCCAGCAGACCGCCGAGACGTTCCACCGTCTCTTCGGTGATCCGCCCGGCGGGCAACATCACCCAAACCGCGCGCGGTTTTTCCTTGAGCGCCTTGACCAGATCCTCCAGCGACTTTACCGCCGTGGCACCCTCTTTCGCCAGTGCCTCTCGCGGCTTGGCATTGGCGTCGAATACGACGCAGGTGTGTCCCGCCTTCATCAGGCGGCGGGACATGTTGCCGCCCATGCGACCCAGGCCGATCACGCCGATCTGCATTTGCTTCACTCCCTATCGATAAAAGCGCCCTATTCGAGCGCTGAATCCATTGCGCGGGCAAGCTCCGCCAAACCCGCATCGACATCTTTGAGGTGGATACGCAACGCGCGACGACCGCGCTCCACCAGCACCTCGAGATCGCCGCTGGCCTGCGCTGCCTTCACGACGCCAAAGCTGTAGGAATGGCCGGGTACGTCGATATCCACCGGATCGTCGCAGGTGATCTGCAGGAATACTCCGGAATTCGGGCCACCTTTGTAAGCTTGCCCGGTCGAATGCTGGAAGCGAGGTCCGAAGCCGAGGCAGGTAGCGGCAAGGGTCTTGTCGCAAATGCGCGTGCGCATCGCGGTCAAAGCTTGCGTGTGCGCCTCGTTGCGCTCGATATATGCCAGCAGCGCCACGTAGTCGCCCGACTTTGCGCCTGCATGCACGCGGCCGAAATGGCTCTTCAGATAGCCGGTCAACGTGTTGTGCCGACCGAGCTCGGCGGCATTGCGCGGGTCGGCATAGAGAGCCAGCCCGTTCTCGCGGAATACCGGCGTCTCTTCCGGCAAGCAATGCGTCTTTTCATAGTCATCGGTCAGCGCGCGCGTCTTGTCCTTGCTTGCTTCGACATCCGGTTGATTGAACGGATCAATGCCTATGATTGCGCCAGCGACCGCGGTGGCAATCTCCCAGCGGAAGAATTCCTGGCCGATGTGCCAGATATCCTTCACGCTGATCCGCGCCACCGGATGGCCTGCCTGCTCCAGCGTTGCCATTGCCTGGCGCTGTGACGGATCGTGCTGCCCTTCCAGTTCCAGATAGGCGAAGAACCGGTCTTTGCCATAGCGTTCGGGTGTGGCGAGCGGCTCATCGGCCAACGGGATCAGCCCGCGCCCGTTCTTGCCCGTGCTCTCCGCCAGAAGCTGCTCCAGCCAGGCGCCGAGATCGGCGATCCCCGGCGAGGCAATGATAGTAACTTTGTCGCGGCCGAAACGCGTGGCCGCAATCCCCATGGCGATGCCGAGTTGTACGCCGGGGTTCTCCGCCGGCGGCACGTCCGCGCCGCAGGCTCGCTGCATCGGCCGCACCGTTTCGAGCAAGCGTTTGACGTCAAGACCCATCGCCGCCGCAGGCACAAGGCCGAACTTCGACAGCACGGAGTAGCGCCCGCCGATCGAGGCTACGCCGTAGAAAATATGAGCAAAGCCAAGCTGTTTGGCACGTTGCTCGAGCGACGATCCGGTATCGGTGACCGCGACGAAGCGTTCACCGGCTTTGTCCTTGCCTCGCACCACGCAGACCCGATCATGAAAATAGTCCATGAAAATGTTGGGCTCTAGCGTGCTGCCGGATTTGGAAGAGACGATGAACAACGTTTTGCCGATATCGACCGCCTGTTCAATCGCCTTGATCTGTGCCGGATCGGTGCTGTCCAGCATGTGGAAGCGTGGCCAGTTGGCCTGTTGTCCGAACGTTTTGCTGAACACTTCAGGCCCCAGGCTCGACCCTCCCATCCCAAGCAGCACGAGGTCGGTAAACCCGCCCTGCTTCACGTCCTTTGCAAAGGCAGTCAGTCGATCGATATCGGCCAGTTCCTGCTCGACGATGTTTAGCCAGCCGAGCCATTTGTCCTCGTCGGTCCCGGCCCACAGCGACGTGTCGCCGGCCCAAAGCCGCCGAATACGCCCGCCTGCACGCCAGACTTCCATCTCAGCGTCGAAGGCAGCCTTCATCTCAGGAGAGCCCAGCCCGATCTCCATGCTGGCGCGATCGCCCTCCAGAAGTGCGCGTCGCTGCCGCGCGATGGCGCCGAACAGCTTGTCGAACGAATCCGCGAATTGCTGCACGCCCTCCGTGACCAGCTCGTCCGTGACCTCCTTCAGCGAGATGCCGCGCCGCTCCAGCTCAGCGAGCACCGCGCGCGCGCCCGATATGTCCTGCTCGATGACGTCGGGTGTCGCCTCACCGTGTTCGCGGAATGCATCCATCGTCGCCGGCGGGATGGTGTCCACGGTGTCGCGGCCGATCAGCGCCTCGACATACATCGTGTCCTTGTAGGCGGGGCTTTTCGTGCTGGTGGACGCCCAAAGCAGACGTTGTGTCTTCGCACCCGCCACGGCCAGACTCTGCCAGCGCGGTCCGGAGAACTGCGCTTTGTAACGAACGTAGGCGAGTTTCGCGTTGGCGATTGCCACGTTGCCGCGCAATCGGTCCGCCACCCGTTTGTCGCCGAGCTCGTCCAGCCGTTTGTCGATCGCGACATCGATGCGACTGACAAAAATGCTGGCGACGCTACCAATCTTTGAAATGTCGCCGCCGGTCCGCTTCAGATCTTCGAGCCCGGAAATATAGGCTTCGACCACCTGCTCGTAGACTGTCACGGAAAACAGCAGTGTGATGTTAATGTTCAGCCCACGACCGGTCAGTTGGCGGATCGCAGGGATTCCGGCCGGCGTCGCCGGCACCTTCACCATCAGATTGGGACGCTGCACCGCCGCCCACAGCCGCAACGCCTCGGCTACCGTCGCTTCGGTATCGTTGGCCAAATAGGGCGAGCATTCCAGGCTGATATAGCCATCGCGGCCTTGTGTCTGCTCGTAAACCGGACGCAGCACATCGGCGGCGGCGCGAATATCGTCAATCGCCAAATGCTCGTAGATTGCCGAAATGCCATGGTCGGCCTGTGCTTGGAATTGTTTTAACGCGCCTTTGTATTCCTCACTCTCGCCGATCGCCTTCTCAAAAATCGAGGGGTTTGACGTGATGCCTTTGAGCCCGTCGCGCTCAATCAGCGTGCGCAACTCGCCCTTTTCGATCAAGCTGCGCTTGAGATAGTCGAGCCAAGGCGACTGACCGCATACTTCAAGTTGCTTCAGCGGATTCATGCCGTTGGACTCCTGTGCTTCGCAATCTGCTCCTTGGCCGCCGCAAGCACCTTTTCCGGCGTGAACCCGAATTTCTTCATGAGATCCGTGATCGGCGCGGATGATCCGAAAGTGTGCATGCCAATCCTGGCGCCGGTCATGCCGACATAACGATCCCAGCCGATCACGGAGCCAGCCTCGACCGACACGCGTGCAGTGACGTCGGGCGGCAGCACGCTGTCGCGGTAGGCCTGATCCTGCTGTTCGAACAATTCCCACGACGGCATGCTGACCACGCGCGCCGCAATGCCATCCTGCTTGAGCGTCTCGTAGGCTTCAACGCAGAGCGAAACCTCGCTGCCGGTCCCGATCAGGATCATGGCTGGCTTGCCGCTTTCGGCATCCGCCATGACATAGGCGCCGCGTGCGACCCCTGCCGCCGACGCGTAGCGCTTGCGGTCGAAAGTTGGCAGCGGCTGGCGGCTTAACACGAGACAGGCGGGCTGATGTTTTAGCCCGATGATGACACGCCATGCCTCGGCGACCTCGTTAGCGTCGGCGGGCCGTAACGTGATCAGACCAGGAATTGCCCGTAGCGCGATGAGCTGCTCAATCGCCTGGTGCGTCGGACCGTCCTGCCCGAGGCCAATCGAATCGTGAGTGAAGACGGTAATGGCCGGAAGCTGCATCAGCGCGCTCAAGCGGATGGCCGGCTTCATGTAGTCGGAAAAGATAAGAAAGGTCGATCCATAAGCACGAATTTTTGACAATGCTAGTCCATTCACAATCGCGCCCATGGCGTGCTCGCGAATGCCGAAGTGCAAATTGCGGCCGCCGTAAGTGTCCGCTTCGAAATCCTTGGCTGCTTCAAACGTCAGAAGCGTCTTGGTCGATGGCGCGAGGTCCGCCGCACCGCCGATCAGCCAAGGATAACGCGACGCGATGGCGTTCAGCACCTTGGCCGATGAGTCGCGGCTCGCGAGGCCTTTGGAGTCGGCCGGGAAGCTGGGCAGATCGGTGTCCCAGCCATCGGGGGGTTTGCGCTTCTGCATTTGTTCGATCTGGTTGGCGAGGTCCGGATACTTGGCACGGTAGGTCTCCATACTCGCCGACCAGGTTGCCCGAAGTTCGCCGCCACGCTGGCCAATGCCAGCGCTGAAATGCTCACGTACACCGTCCGGCACGAGAAACTTGGCATCTTCCGGCCATCCATAGCTGCGCTTGGCCAGGCTAATTTCTTCAACTCCAAGCGGTTCACCATGGGCCGCGCTGGTATCGTGCTTGTGCGGAGCGCCGAAGCCGATGTGACTATCGACGATGATCAGTGTAGGTACGTCATTCGTGCGTTGGAATTCCTCGATCGCCCGCGCGATGCGCTCGGTGTCATTCGCGTCGCCGACCCGCGTCACATTCCAGCCATAGGCGAGGAAGCGAGCCGCAACGTCTTCGCTAAACGCGAGATCAGTGTGACCTTCGATCGTTATGCCGTTGCTGTCGTAAATCCAGCACAGGTTTCCTAGCATCAGATGGCCCGCGAGCGAGGCGGCTTCGCTGGTGACGCCCTCCATCATGTCGCCATCGCCGCACATCGCATAAACGTCGTAGTCGAAAACCATGAAGTCGGGCCGATTAAAATGTTTCGCCAACCAGCGCTCGGCTATCGCCATGCCGACGCTCGTCGCGCAGCCCTGCCCCAGCGGCCCGGTTGTTGTCTCGACACCCGTGGTCACATGATATTCCGGATGCCCGGGACACTTACTATCGAGCTGCCGGAACTTCTTGATATCCTCAAGTGTGACTGCGACCTCGCCAAGCCTTTCATACTTGCTATCGGTTGCCTTCACCCCGGTGAGATGCAGCATCGCGTACAACAGCATTGACGCGTGGCCATTTGACAGGACGAAGCGATCGCGATTGGGCCAATTGGGGTCGTTCGGATCAAACCGCAAAAACCGTTGCCACAAAGTGTAGATCACCGGAGCCAATGCCATGGGCGTGCCGGGGTGGCCGGAATTGGCCTGCTGCACTGCATCCATCGACAAAGTACGAATCGTGTTGATGCAGGTTTGGTCAAGGATTGCGTCAGATGCGTTCCCGCAACCTGACAGATCGGGTGAACGCTTAATCGTCGCAATGACCTTTGTTGTCATCGAGAAGCTTCTCGCAATCTCGGCCCGCTATCCATTGCGACCTGAGAAGCCGCCCCTACGGTACAATCCTCGCTTGAACTAAAAGTTCCACGGTTCGGCACCAACACCGGTTCAAAGTTCTGCATTAATTCACGTTAATGCCGCCGTTGAACGACGTTTGTTGAATGTTGATCAATGGTCAGGGTTGTAAACTTGCAAATTGAGTATTGATAGCTTCCGATTGAACATAGTGCCTCATCTCCTCCTGTCCTTTCCGAAAATTATATCCGGATATATTGGTGATGCAGCCCAGCCAAGATCGGAATGGCGGCAATAGCGCCAGATCGCTGAACTGATCGATGCAAGGGCGCGTCTTTTTGCAATGCCGAGTGTGTACGTGCTTGATTGTAATACGCCGCATAGGCGCAAAGAATTTGCCGCAGGTGCAACTCGCCGAAGATGACCATTTGGTCCAGGCACTCGCGACGCAGTGTGCCGATCAGACGTTCTGCAATTCCATTTTGCCACGGCGATCCAGGAGAGATCGGCCGGTCGCGAATGCCCATCGCCCTCACCCGACTCTGGAAGGTATGGCCGTAGGCACGGTCATTGTCGCGGACCAGATGAGCCGGCGCTGATGCCCAAGGGAAAGCCTCGGTGATCTGTCGGGCCAACCACTCGGCTGTCGGATGCCGTGCCACCTCGAACCACAGTAACTGTCGTCGGCCATGCCCCACGACTAGGAATGCAAACAAGAGGTCAAACGTCAGTGTCGGGATAACGCACATATCGATGGCGGCAATCGCCTCAGCGTGATTTCGCAGAAAAGTCTTCCAGG